>OEPS010000117.1_pt1 | contig 28933 bp, 28 predicted proteins | sample 1539411 | NCBI WGS metagenome assembly OEPS01 (sample SAMN02671747, study PRJEB22543) | soil metagenome | biome: bacteria | place: China:Hunan Province, Lengshuijiang City | collected 2012-10-15 | depth 0.08m m
GCTGGTTCATCAGTCGATTACCCGTCCCTTGAGCGCGAAGAGGCCTTGCGGGCGTTTCTGGATGAACAGAATGATCAGCGCAAGGATGAGGATCTTGCCGAGCACCGCACCGATCTGCGGCTCCAGCAGTTTGTTGGCGATCCCTAAACCGAAGGCGGCCCAGAGGCTGCCGGCCAGTTGACCGACGCCACCGAGCACCACCACCAGGAAGGAATCGATGATGTAGCTCTGGCCCAGGTCCGGGCCGACGTTACCGATCTGGCTCAGGGCCACGCCGCCGAGCCCGGCGATGCCCGACCCGAGGCCAAAGGCGAGCATGTCCACACGCCCGGTGGGCACGCCACAGCAGGCGGCCATGTTGCGGTTCTGGGTGACGGCACGGACGTTCAGGCCCAGGCGCGTACGGTTGAGCAGCAGCCAGGTCAGCAGCACCACGAACAGGGCGAAGCCGATGATCACGATGCGGCTGTAGGGCAGGACCAGGTTGGGCAGCACCTGGATGCCACCGGAGAGCCACGCCGGGTTGGCCACTTCAACGTTCTGCGCGCCAAACAGCAGGCGGATGGCCTGAATCAGGATCAGGCTGATGCCCCAGGTTGCCAGCAGGGTTTCCAGCGGGCGGCCATACAGGTGACGGATCACCGTGCGCTCCAGAAGCATGCCGACCCCGGCACTGACGGCGAAGGCCACCGGCAGCGCAATCAGTGGATAGAACTCGATGGCGCCGGGTGCGTAGCGCTGGATCAGGATCTGTACGACATAGGTGGCGTAGGCCCCGAGCATCAGCATTTCGCCATGGGCCATGTTGATCACCCCGAGCAGGCCGAAGGTGATTGCCAGACCCAGGGCGGCCAACAGCAGGATCGAACCCAGCGACAGGCCACTGAAGGCCTGGCCAAGCAGTTCACCGACCAGCAGTTTGCGCTTGACCTGGGCCAGGCTGGTTTCTGCGGCGGTGCGTACATTGGCATCGGTTTCCACGCCGGGTTCAAGCAGCGATTCGAGGCGGGTGCGGGCCATCGGGTCGCCGGTTTCGCCGAGCAGACGTACGGCAGCCAGGCGTACGGCCGGGTCGCTGGCCGCCAGTTGCAGGTTAGCCAGGGCCAGGCCGAGGGCTGCGTGCACCGCGGTGTCGGGTTCGCTGGCGAAGCGTCGGTCGAGGAAGGCGACTTGTGGCGGCTGGGCGCTTTTTTGCAGCTGTTGGGCGGCGGCCAGACGCACCTTGGCGTCGTCGCTGAGCAACTGATGGCTGGCCAGGGCGTTATCGACGAGTCCGCGCAGGCGGTTGTTCAGGCGCAGCTTGCGGGTGTCGGTGGCGCTGAGGCGGCCTTGTTGCAGGGAGGTCAGCAACTCAAGCCGGACCGGGTCCGGTTGCGTTGCCCAGTCCTGAAGCAGACGGGCCTGGTCGTTGGCCTTGGCGGCGATGAAGTAGTCGGCGTCGCTGGCCTGGGCAGCCAGGGGCAGCAAGAGGAGGAGGGTGAGCAGGAGTCTGAGCATGCGGGCAATCCTGGAAATCGGCGGTGGATTCATCGCGGATAAATCCGCTCCTACAAATCTGTAGCGGATTTATCCGCGATAGGGCCGCACAGCGGCCCCGATGCACTCAGTTACCTTTCACCGCATAATCCGGACGCTTGTCATTACCCGGAATGAACGGGCTCCACGGTTGCGCCCGCAACGGCTGCTCGGTCTGCCAGACCACGTTGAACTGCCCGTCGTCCTGGATCTCGCCGATCATCACCGGTTTGTGCAGGTGGTGGTTGGTCTTGTCCATGGTCAGGGTGAAGCCTGAGGGCGCCTTGAAGGTTTGCCCGGCCAGGGCCTCGCGGACCTTGTCGACATCAGTGGATTTAGCTTTCTCCACCGCCTGGGCCCACATGTGGATACCGACGTAGGTGGCTTCCATCGGGTCGTTGGTTACCGCCTTGTCGGCACCCGGCAGGTTCTTGGCTTTGGCGTAGGCTTTCCAGTCGGCGACGAACTGGCTGTTGACCGGGTTCTCCACCGACTCGAAGTAGTTCCATGCCGCCAGGTGGCCCACCAACGGCTTGGTATCGATCCCGCGCAGTTCTTCTTCACCCACGGAGAAGGCCACCACTGGCACGTCGGTGGCTTTCAGGCCCTGGTTGGCCAGTTCCTTGTAGAACGGCACGTTGGAGTCGCCGTTGACCGTCGAGATCACTGCCGTCTTGCCGCCGGCCGAGAACTTCTTGATGTTGGCGACGATGGTTTGATAGTCGCTGTGGCCAAACGGGGTGTAGACCTCTTCGATGTCCTTGTCGGCCACGCCCTTGCTGTGCAGGAAGGTGCGCAGGATCTTGTTGGTGGTGCGTGGGTAGACGTAGTCGGTGCCGAGCAGGAAGTAGCGCTTGGCCGAGCCGCCTTCTTCGCTCATCAGGTACTCCACCGCCGGGATCGCCTGCTGGTTCGGCGCGGCGCCGGTGTAGAAGACGTTCGGCGACATTTCTTCGCCTTCATACTGCACCGGGTAGAACAGCAGGCCGTTGAGTTCCTCGAACACCGGCAGCACCGATTTGCGCGATACCGAAGTCCAGCAACCGAACACCACCGCGACTTTGTCCTGGGTCAGCAACTGGCGGCCTTTCTCGGCGAACAGCGGCCAGTTCGACGCCGGATCGACCACCACCGGTTCCAGCAGCTTGCCGTTGACGCCGCCTTTGGCGTTGATCTGCTCGATGGTCATCAAGGCCATGTCCTTGAGCGAGGTCTCGGAAATCGCCATGGTCCCGGACAGCGAATGCAGGATGCCGACCTTGATGGTCTCGGCGGCCTGAATGCTCCAGCTAAGGCCCATCGCCGCGATGGACGCGCTGAGGGTGAAGGCCTTGATCAGACTGCGACGCTTCATAGTGCTCTCTCCGTTGAGTTCGAATGTGCGGGTAAGGCAGATGGCGACTTCGGGAGAGAGCTTTAGCAAAGGCTGTGCCGGAACCGCCAAGGGCTCTGGCACGGGCATTCAGGGGAGGGGACGTGAATATTTGCACCGGCCTGGGGCTGAACGGGGGAGGCGGTGCAGCCGGTTGCGCCGCGCTGGTGCGCAACCGGCTGAAGGTCAGTTCTGCTGGGTCGCCAACGCTTGGCGATTGCGCCGCACGAACTGATAGGTCACGGCCAGCAGCAAGAACCACAGCGGCGTGACGATCAAAGCCTGACGGGTATCGCTTTCCAGGCTCAGCAGCACCAGGATGAAGGCGAAGAAGGTCAGGCACACGTAGCACATCAGGCGTCCACCCGGCATCTTGTACTTCGAGGTCTGGTGCAGGGCGGTGCGGTTTTTGCGGTAGCTCAGGTACGACAGCAGGATCAGGGTCCAGACGAACATGAACAGGATTGCCGAGACTGTGGTCACCAGGGTGAAGGCTTCGATCAGGTCAGGAATCACGTACATCAGCGCCGCTCCCAGCAACAGGCAGGTGCAGGAGAAGTACAAGCCGTTGGCCGGTACCTTGCGGCTGGACAGGTGTTCGAAACTGCGTGGAGCATCGCCTTGCTGGGCCAGACCGAACAGCATGCGGCTGGTGGAGAACACACCGCTGTTGGCCGAGGAGGCCGCCGAGGTCAGGACCACGAAGTTGATGATGCTTGCCGCCGCAGGCAGACCCGCCAACACGAACAGTTCAACGAACGGGCTCTTGCCCGGCACCACGTCACGCCACGGCGTCACCACCATGATGGTGATCAGCGCCAGCACGTAGAAGATGATGATCCGCACCGGAATCGAGTTGATTGCACGCGGCAGGGTGCGCTCGGGGTTCTTGGCCTCGGCGGCAGTGGTACCCACCAGCTCGATACCGACGAAGGCAAACACGGCAATCTGGAAACCGGCGAAAAAGCCCATCAGGCCATGGGGGAACATGCCGTCATCGTTCCACAGGTTGGCCAGGTTGGCGGTACGCCCGGCTGGCGATTCGAAGCCAACCAGGACCATGTACAGGCCGGTGCCGACCAGGGCGAGAATGGCGACGATCTTGATCATGGCGAACCAGAATTCGATCTCACCGAACATCTTCACCGTGATCAGGTTCAGCGACAGCAGCAGGCCGACGCAGGCCAACGCCGGGGCCCACTGGGGCAGGTCGGGAAACCAGAACTGTGAATAGGCAGAGATGGCAATGACGTCGGCGATACCGGTGATGATCCAGCAGAACCAGTAGGTCCAGCCGGTGAAATAGCCCGCCCAGGGACCCAGCAGGTCAGCGGAGAAATCGATGAACGACTTGTATTCCAGGTTCGACAGCAGCAGTTCGCCCATGGCGCGCATGACGAAGAACAGCATGAAGCCGATGATCATGTAGACGAAGATGATCGAGGGACCGGCGAGGCTGATGGTCTTGCCCGAGCCCATGAACAGCCCGGTACCGATGGCACCACCGATGGCGATCAGCTGGATATGGCGGTTGGACAGGCTACGTTCGAGGTGTTCGTGTTCGTCAGGCGTGGGGTGTTGCGGGGACAGGTTCGCGGTCATAGGCTCGGCATTCCGTTCAGTACAGTTCTCTTGTGCGCGTTAGGCTAACACGCGCCTTCCTGGCGCAACCGCGACAATACGTCTCAAGACCAAAGCGTGGTTGACGGTGATCAACGCTTGCGCATCAAGCCAATGAAGAACAGACCGCCGATGGCTGCGGTGGCGATACCGATGGGCAGGTCCTCCGGCGAAATCAGCGTGCGCGCGGCAACATCGACCCAGATCAGGAACAGGCTGCCGAGCAGCAGGCACACCGGCAGCAGGCGCGTGTGTTCGGCGCCGACCAGGCGCCGGGCAATGTGCGGCACCATCAGGCCGACAAAGCCGATCGAGCCGCTGATCGCCACCAGCACCCCGGTCAGCAGCGAGCAGATCAGGAAGGCCACCAGGCGCACCGAGCGTGCATTCAAACCGAGGGTCACCGCCGTTTGCTCGCCAGCCATCAGCGCGTTCAGCGCACGGGCCATACCCAGCAACAGGGTCAGGCCCAACAGCACGCTGATGGCCGGGATCGGCAGCAGCTCCCAGCGCGCCAGACCCAGGCCGCCAAGCATCCAGAACATCACCGCGGAGCTGGCGCGGTGGTCGCCGAGAAACAGCAACAGGTTGGCGATGGCCATCATCACAAAGGCCACCGCCACGCCGCACAGCAGCAAGCGGTCGCTGTCCAGGCGGCCGTGACGGCTGGCAATCGCCAGCACCAGCAGCATGCTGCACAGGGCGCCGATAAAGGCTGCCAGCGGCAAAGTCAGAACACCAAGCACTTCACCAATGTGCAGCACCACCAGCACCGCCCCCAGCGTGGCACCGGAGGTTACGCCGAGCAGGTGCGGGTCGGCCAAGGGGTTGCGCGTCGTTGCCTGCAGCACTGCACCGATCATTGCCAGGCCGCCACCCACCAGTGCCGCGAGGAGCATGCGCGGGACGCGGATAAGCCAGACGATATGTTCCTGGCCGGTGGTCCAGGCCGGGGCGTCGGGCGCAATGCCGAAGACCTTGAACAACAGCACCCGCCATACCACCTCGACCGGCACCGGTGCGGCACCAAAACCCAGGGACACCACGCAGGACACCAGCAGCAGGCCAATCAGTCCAAGCAACAGCAGGCGATAGCGACTCATGTGTCGTGCAGGCCGGCGGCGATGGTTTCGATAGCCTCGACGTTTTCCAGGCTCGGCGTGGCACCCACGTAGGGAATCACCACGAAGCGCTTGTTGCGGATCGCCGATACCGACTGCAAGGCCGGGTGCTGTTCGAGGAATGTCTGTTTCTGCGCCGCGCTGATTTCGCCGTAGTCGACGATGACAATCACTTCAGGGTTGCGCTCGACCACGCTCTCCCAGTTCACCCGCGTCCAGCTCGCTTCGATATCCTCCAGTACGTTGCGGCCACCGGCGGCGTCGATCAGCGCTTGCGGCATGCCCAGGCGCCCGGAGGTCATGGCCCGGTCTTCACCGCTGTCATACAGGAACACCCGTGGGCGTTGTGCGGGCAGCTGTTGCTGGACAACGGCGATGCGCTGCTGCATCTGGCCGATCAACTGCTCGGCACGGTCCTGCACATCGAAGATCTTGCCCAGGTTGCGCAGGTCGTTGTAGGTGTCGTCGAGGCTGGCCGCCGGGCGCTTCATGACGAAGGCACAGGATTCGGTCAGCTCGTACACCGGGATGTCCAGCGGCGCCAGGGTCTGTGGAGTCAAGTCGCCACCGACGCGCATGCCGTAGTCCCAACCGGCGAAGAAGAAATCGACATTGGCGTTGAGCAGGGTTTCCACCGAAGGGTACTTGCTGGCCAGCTCCGGCAGGCCCTCGAGTTCTTTGCGCAGCTCCGGGGTGACCGCCTTCCAGCCACTGACACCGCTGTAGCCGACCATGCGCTGGCGCAGGCCAAGGGCGAGCATCATCTGGGTCATGTTGATGTCATGGCTCAGAGCGTGCTCCGGGGCCTTGTTGAAGGTCACCTGGCGGTTACAGCTCTGAATGGTCAACGGGTACTGGGTCGCCTGGGCGAAGGCACTGCTGCTGGCGAGCAGGCTCAGCAGCATAAGCAGGGAAGTACGAATCATCGCTGGGTTATCCAGGTAAGGCGTGGGTGGTCGGCGAGGGGGTGACGGTCGATCAGCGCCTGTACTCCGAAGACATCCTGCAGCAGCTCGGTGGTGAGCACCTCGCTGGGCGTTCCACTGGCGACGATACGTCCGTGGTCGAGCACATACAGACGATCGCAGAACGCTGCGGCCAGGTTCAGGTCATGGATGCTCGCCAGGGTCCCGATACCGAGGCGGCGCACCTGCTGCAACAGCTCCAGCTGGTAGCGCGGATCGAGGTGGTTGGTCGGCTCATCGAGGATCAACAGCTGTGGTTGCTGAACCAGCGCCCGGGCGAGGATCACCCGCTGCTTTTCACCGCCCGACAGGCTGGCAAAACCGTGGTCGTCGAAGCCCTCCAGGCCGACCGCCTGCAGTGCTGAATTGACCAGGCGACGGTCTTCGTCGTTGTCGCCATCGAACAGGCCTTTGTGCGGGGTACGGCCCATGGCGACGACTTCCTCGACGTTGAGGCCGAAGGCATCGGGAAACTCCTGCAGGACCACGGCGATACGCTGCGCACACCAGCGCGGTGATTGCCGCCACACGTCGTGCTCATCCAGACGCACCAGGCCGCGCTCAGGCTTGTTGAAGCGATAAGCGCAGCGCAGCAGGCTGGTTTTACCGCTGCCGTTGGGGCCGATCAGGCCGACGAATTCCCCCGCCCTGACCTGCAGATCGACTGCGCGCAGCTGGAACTGGTGATGACAATGGCCGTGGCCCAGGGGCGACCAGTGCAGGTCGCTGATACTCAGGGTACTCATGACAGTCCTGTCGAAAGCGGGCGCGTATGTTAGCAGCTGCCTGTGCGGTGGTGGGCAACCGGTGGGAGGCCATGACCGGTGGGAGCGGGCTTGCCCCGCGATTGCGGTTTGTCAGACACATCGCATCGCGGGGCAAGCCCGCTCCCACAGGCGCACGTCAGGCTGCTTTCAGTTTCCGTGACATCACTCCCCAGTCCAACACCCAAACCGCAAGCAGCGAAATTCCCACCAACGGAAATGCCACCCCCAATCCAATCATGATCACGGTTGCGGTCTTCCAGCGCGGCAGATCATGACGCAGTGGCGGTACGCCCAGGCCGCCTTCGGGACGACGCTTCCACCACATCACCAGGCTGCTGACCGAACCAAGCAGGATCATCAGGCACACCAGGAAAATAATGATCTGATTGAGCGGGCCGAACATTTTGCCTTCATGCAGCATCACCCCAAGTTCGGTAGCGCGGGCAACGTTGTTGTAATCCTGCCAGCGCACATCGACCAGGACCTTACCGGTGTACTGGTCTACATGCAGGGTGGCGTCATTGCGCGGGTCGTCGGCGAACACGGCAATGGTGTACACGCCGTCGGCGCTGGTGGGCAGCGTGATGCTGTAGCCGGGCTCGACGCCGCGGGTGCTGGCGAGGTCCTGGACCTGGTCCAGGCTGATCTGCGGCGCTGCCGGCGCGCTCGCCCCCATGTTGTGCCCGGCATGTTCGGCGTGGGCGCCGGACTGCGGCATGGGCGTGTTTTCCATGGCCCAGGGCACGGTCTGGCGTTTTGCACTGTTGAGCTCGCGCGCCTGTTGATCGGACTTGGGTACGTCGTTCCACATCGCCGCCGGGAAGCTGTTCCAGACATCGGCGTAATGTTTGCCCCAGAAACCGGTCCAGGTCATGCCGCTGAGCAGCATCAGCAGCAGCAGGGCCGAACCCCAGAAACCGGTAACGGCGTGCAGGTCGCGCCATAGCAGGCGTCCGCGAGCGTTCAGGCGCGGCCAGAGCACGCCGGCGCTACGCTTGCCCCGCGGCCACCACAGGTACAGGCCGGACACCACCAGGACGATGCCCCAGCCTGCAGCCAGTTCCACCACACGATCGCCGACGGTGCCGATCATCAACTCGCCGTGCAGGGCCCGGGCCACCGCTTGCAGGTTGTTTTTCGCGTCCTGCTCGCCCAGTACCTTGCCGTCGTAGGGGTTGATGAACACATTGAGTTCCCGGCCCGCATCCGTTACCACAAACTGCGCACTTCGGTCGGCGGCCACGGCCGGCAGGTACTGGCTGACCTGGCCCTTGGGGTAAGCCTGGCGCACTTGCTGTAGCAAGCTGTCGGCACTTTGCGTGTGGTGCCCGGCTTCGACCACCATCAGGTCGTGGTAGAGCAAGGGGTCAAGCTGCGGCTTGAACAGGTAGATGATCCCGGTGATCGCCAGCAGGATCATGATCGGGGCGACGAACAGCCCGGCGTAAAAATGCCAACGCCAAGCCAGGTTGTAGAAGCTTATCGGTGGTTTGCTCATGGTGTGCTCCCATGTTGTGCAGAGAAGGCGCGATCGCTGATCGCGCCCGGGTAATGGATCAGAAACTCAGGTCGACCTTGGTCCAGAGCGTGCGCCCCGGTTCATTGATTGCCTGTGGATCGCTCGCGGGATAGCCGAAGCCGGCATTGCCCGCCAGGTTCAGGTGTTCGGCGTAAGCCTTGTCGAACAGGTTGTCGACCCCCGCACTGAGCTTCAGGTGCTTGCTGACCTTGTAGCTGCCATTGAGCGAAAACACGCCAAAGCCCGCGCTTTTTTCATAATCCTTGCCCACCACGTTGCCGTAGTCCTCGGCGATGCGGTTCTGGGCTGCCACTACCCGCCACAACGCCCCGGCGCTCCAGTCGTCGCGGCTGTAGGTCAGCCCCAGACGACTCTCCAGTGGTGGCATTTGTGGCAGCGCTGTGCCATCACTGCTGTTCTTGCCCCAAGCGTAGGCCAGGGTGGCGTCGGCTTTCCAGTTGGAGGTCAACATATACGCAGCCCCGAGTTCGCCACCCATGATGCGGGCGTCGATGTTCTGCGCCTGGGAGCTGGACATGCCCATCATGTTGGTGGGGTAGTAGAACAGGATGTAGTCGCGGATTTGTCCGACATAGCCCGATGCCCAGGCCTGCAGGTCTTCGGTCTGGTACTGGATGCCGAAGTCCAGCTGGGTGGTTTTCTCAGGTTTGATGCTGTCAAAGGCATTTGCCGAACCGGCGGGTCCCGATTTGGGCGAGAACAGCTCCCAGTAATCGGGGAAGCGCTCGGCGTGGCCAAGGCCGATGTAGGTGGTGGCGGGGATTTCGACGAGGTCATGCTCGTAGCGGACAAAACCGCTGGGCAGGGTGTCTGCGCGGGTATTGCCGTTGGTCGCGCTGGTTTCCCGGTAGTCTTTGGCCGAGGCTCGGTCCAGGCGCGCGCCGGTGATTACGCGGTCCTGCTCGGCGGCATACCAGGTCAGTTCACCGAACGCACCGTAGTTGTGGAAGTCAGCATCTTTGGTCCAGGGCATGCCCTTGTGCACATCAATGCCCATGCCACCGCGCTGGCGGTGTTCGTTGGTCTGCGCATCGATGCCGGCGATCAATTGCAGCTCGCTCCAGCGCCAGGTGCCCTTGACCCGGCCGCCCAGGGTGCGGCGGTCGACGTTGCTGACCATCGGCATGCCCATCATGCCCGTGCCCGAGGGCGTGCGCAGGGTGTAGTTGTCCATCACGTGGTCGGCATAGTTGTAGTAGACCTGAGCTTCGAGCTTGTCCCAGACCTCGCCGATATTGGATTTTTCAAAGCGCAGGCCCAGGCTTTCGCGCTTGAACTGCGAGCCATCCATGCCGCGCCCGGCGTAACGGGCTTCGCCGTCGCCCTTGCCGGCCGTGAGTTCCACCAGGGTGTCGGCATCGGGTGTCCAGCCCAGGGCGACATCGCCGTTCCACTTGTCCCAGCGCGAAGGCACGGTGTCGCCATTGCCGTCTTCGTAATCATCCGAGTGCGACTGGTTGCCGACAAAGCGCACATAACCCAACTGGTTGCCTGCTGCAGTATCGAGGACCTTGTCGAAGCGCCCGTTGGAACCGGCCAGCAGGCTGGCGTTGACCCGGCTGCCGAGCTCGCCGAATGTCTCCGGGTCACGGTCAAAGAGGATGGTCCCGGCGGAGGCGCCCGGACCCCAGATCACGCTTTGCGGGCCCTTGATCACGGTCAGGCGATCATAGGTTTCCGGCGAGATGTAGGAGGTGGGGGCGTCCATCCGGTTGGGGCAGGCACCCAGCATCACGCCGCCATTGGTGAGGATGTTCAGGCGTGAGCCAAACATGCCGCGCAGCACCGGGTCGCCATTGGTGCCGCCGGCGCGAATTGCGGAGAAGCCGGGGATGGTTTTCAGGTAGTCGGCGCCATCGCTGGCCGGCACCGGTTGGCGCGGGTCTTTGGGGTTGGTGACGATGGTCAGGGGCGAGCTGGGGGCGACGGCGGTGATCACCGTCGGACTCAACTCGGGTTGCTCGTGAAGGTGTTCGTCGACGGGCTGGCCGACGGCCAGAGCGAACGGGCTGAGCAGGGTGCCGCAGATCACGGCGAGGGTCCCGCGCAGGGACAAACGAAAGACAGCAGTGCAGCTGGACATAGTGATTCCAACATCGATCAGTCATGAGGGCACGCAAGGTCAGCGGCGAGGTACCGGAACCGTGGGTGCAGAAATTGTTTTCAGACGACGATGCAGGGCGGTGGCGCGCGGGTTCGGGCCCCGGGGAAAACGGCCTGCCGGGCATGGCCCTGGCGGGGCTGGACGATCAGCTTGCTGGTGACGGGCGCCGCTTCGGTATTGAGCAGGCTCAGGGCCTGGGGCAGCGCCGGGCAGTGGAAGAACAGGCTGCAATAGCCACACTTCTCCCAGATTACCTGCAGCGATGGATTGCGCTTGTGATGGCTGTCGCCATGGCAATCAGCGCTGCTGTCCATGGGCATGACCATGCTCATGCCCATGTCTTTCGACATGGCACGGTGATCCATCGGCATCGACTGGGAAACCAGTGGGCCGATAAAGATCATCAACATGGCGAACAGGCTCAGCCAGCTGCCGCGAACCCTTCTGGTATCAGGGCGCGCGGGGCGGGAGAGGCTGCTGCGGGCGATGCTCATGATGAGCAGCGTTCAGCGATCAGTGGCTGTGTGCTTCGCCTTCAGGGGCTTGTTTCTGCACGGCGACTTCGACGGTGATATCGCCTGCGTTCTTGAAATGCAGGGTCAGCGGGAAACGCTTGCCGTCGGTCAACAGGCTGCGGTCCTTGGGTTGCATCAGCATCACGTGGTAGGCGCCGGGGGCGAATACCAGGTCTTTGCCGGGGGCCACTTCGACGCTCTGCACCTGCTGCATTTTCATCAGGCCGTCCTTGTGCACATGCTCATGCAGCTGTGCATCGTCGCTGATCGGGCTGTCGACGCTGAGCAGCGTGTCGGCGCTGGTACCGTTGTTGTGGACAACGAAGTAGGCGGCGACGTTAGGTGCATTGGGCGGCAGTTCCTGCGACCACGGGTGGGCGATATGCAGGTCGCCTTTGGTGTATTCGTGGGCAGTGGCAAAGGTCGCCGGCAGCAACAGGGCAGCCAGTAGCAGGGCGTTCTTGAACATGGTGATTCTCCAGTCGATTCAGGTTCGCAACAGTGGGCGTAGTGAAATCAGGCCAGAGGGGAGGCGCGCGGATTCAGTGCCGGCCACAGCTGACGCGGGGTCGGCTGGTTGGCAGTGAGCAGGATCCTGGGAGGGGCAAAATGTTGCGCAGGCAGCATCAAGCGCGCTGGATGCCCCGGCAGTGCCAACAGTGGCGCGGCCCCGGAGCAGCACCAGCAATGCTGCATGGTCGAGTGGTCATCGCTCTGTTGGCTGCCATCCGGCGAGCCTAGAGAAATGGCGATCAGCTTGGTGCCGCCAGTGGAGCAGAACGCGCCCCAGAGCAACTGTTCGCTCTGGTTTTTCGGCGCGGCTGCGGACAACGGCATGGCCAGCAGATTGAACAGCACTGCAAAGCAGGCGATCCAGGCATGGGCAAGCCGATGTGATGGCATGGAGAGATCCGGTCAGGATTCGAGTGGTGGCTATTTAGCCAGAGTTGAAAGTATATGTAAAAAAGCCGGGCATGCGATGAAGTGTCGCACGGGCCCGGCTTCAGCGCGGTGGCTGAGGGTCAAACAGCCTTGTTGCGACCCATCAAACCACGCACGGTTTCCTGCAGGTCGGCCGGGAGCACCACGACTTTGGCGTTGTCGCTCCCGGCCAGGTTTTCCATGGCACCGATGTAGCGCTCGCCCAACAGGTACATCGCCGGGGTGATCTCGCTACCGACCGCGTCCCTGACCAGGGTGATCGAGCGGGCCGAAGCTTCGGCCAGGTTGATCTGCGCTTCGGCGTCGAGCTTGGCCGATTGCAGGCGCGCTTCGGCTTCGAGAATGGCCGCCTGCTTGGCACCTTCGGCGCGGGTGACGTCGGCTTTACGTTCACGCTCGGCAGCGGCCTGACGTTCCATGGCCGACTGCATGTTTTCCGAAGGTTTGATGTCCTGGATCTCGACCGAACGTACGGTCACGCCCCAGTCTTCGGTCTGCTCCGACATCGCTTCGCGCAGACGGGCCTTGATCTGTTCGCGGCTGGAGAGGGCTTCGTCCAGATCCATGGCGCCGACAATGGCACGCAACGAGGTCATGGTCAGACTGGTCACCGCGTAGGTGAAATCCTGCACCCCGTAGGCGGCTTTCTGCGGGTCGACGACCTTGGCGAAGCACAGCGCGTTGGCGACGATGACGGCGTTGTCGCGGGTGATGATTTCCTGTTGCTGCACGTCGAGGATGATGTCCTTGGTCGGCAGGCGGTAGGCCACCACGTCCATGTAGGGAATGACGATGTTCAGGCCGGGCTTGAGGGTGGCGTGGTAGCGACCCAGGCGCTCGACGATCCACTCCTCGCCTTGAGGCACGATGCGCACCCCTTTGAACAAGGTGATGATGACGAACGCGGCGATAGTGGCGGCGACGATAAGGCTGGTCATGAGTCAGGCTTTCCTTTTGCTGATCAGGCCCGGGTAACCCGGGCAGTATTGCCTTCGATGGCAGTGATGCGTACGCGCTCGCCCGACGGGATCTCGGCATCGGCAACGCAGATCCACTCCTCATTGCCGAGGATGGGCTTCTGGAAGCGCACACGGCCCTTGGTGAACTCGGAAACCGCCACGGTGAGCAGGCCCACCTCGCCGATCACATTGTCGGCGGTCCAGCGGGTGTCCGGTTTCTTCTTGCGAAACACCTTGAACCACAGCAGCGTGGTGATGGACGAGAGCGCTACCCAGAGCAGCACCTGCATGTCGAGTTGCAGGCTCGGGGCCAGGTAGGCGATGAACGACACCAGCACAGCGCCGATGCCGAACCAGAGAATGAAGAAGGTCGGCAGCACGAGTTCGAGCACAATCAGACCGAAACCGAACACCAGCCAGATCCACCATTGCATTTCCATATGGGCGAATTCTTCCAGGGGGAGAGGGCGTAGTGTAAGGCAGGGGGTGACGATTGAGCCATTCAGAAAAGTCTGAAACAGCAGGTAGGGCGCGTCGAAAGCTTCAGATTTCTCGCCTTTAGGAACTATCCTACGGGCGCTGCCGCCTTTTCTCTGTTGTAGGAGGGATTCATCAGGGCTAGTTTCCTCAGGTCGTCTATTGGCGACCGGGTGTGAGAACCCGATGATGTGTGAGTGGTAGTCATGTTATGGCAGCTGTGCGCGGGCAGGCTTCGGTCTGGCCGAGTCCTCACATCCTCGGTTTCTCACCCCGCGTATGGCTGCCACCCTTTTCCCGTGAGAAGGATCAGGTGGCGGTTCCTGAGAATGATGTGAGGATAACGCCATGAAGAAGCTCGTCCCCGATCCACCTCCCCACCAAATCATCACCACCCCGTACTTCAGCATCCACAGCGATTTGATCCCCACCGACTCACTGGCCTACGCCAGCGAACTGCTGCGCGGCATTTCCGAGACCACCGACGAATATTGTCGAGCCCGTGCCTTGGAACCCGGTCAAGGCATGCTGGTGAATGTTCTGCATTCGGCGGAATGTGCCAGGGCGTTGGTCGAGCATGCGCTTACTCAGCTGGAGTCCGGCAACGATCAGGGAGCGATGGCATGAGCGGCACCACTGTTGGTGTTGCTGGCTTCATCAACGGCACGCAGCCGCCCGTGGAGCTCTTCCGTATCAATGCTGGCATTCCTTGCGACTATGCATTGGAACAGGCTTCGCTCGTGTTGAAGTGTGTGCATACGCTGATTCTTTCAGGCGTCTTGGATGAAGACGGTGAGCTGATGTGGGCGGCGTACTACCTGAGCGGATTCGCCAAGGCGATCATTGATGATGTGGTTCTTGCAGCCGGAAAGGCTTGAGCCTTCGAGCAATCGTGGGAGATTGTTGTAGCGGATTCATCCGCGAAGGGGCACGGCGCGGCTCCCCAAAAGGGACTGCGAACAGTCCTTCGCGGATGAATCCACTCCTACAACAAGCCTTGTATCCTGTGTGGCTTGCCCCGCAATTTCGTTAGTTGCCTGGGTGCTGCCAGTCTTCCACGCACAGCTCAGGAACACGCTCCTGATCAACCTGCTGCTTCCGAGAGGGTATGAAGTCCGGACTGACGCACTCACCCTCGAACCAGCTGTCCCAAGCCTCTTTGAACTCTGTACCTTGCTCCATGGGTGGCCTTCCTGGAATGTGTGAATGTTTTCCGAGCTTAAGCTGCGTCGGGTACATGTCAACGGGATATACGTTACAGGTCGAGTGCAGCGATCATCTCATCGACGGCAAAGAACTCTCTATCCACCGCCGGCAACGCAGGCCGCTTCAAAACCAGCACCGGCAGCCCACGCTCCCGCGCAACTTCGAGCTTGGGTTCAGTAGCACCGCTGCCACTGTTCTTGCTGATCAGCACATCAATCTGGCGACGCTCGAACAACACTCGTTCGTCCTCAAGATGAAACGGCCCGCGTGCGCCGATGACTTCGCAACGTTCATTACCCGGACAGGCTTCCAGAGCACGCAAGGTCCAGAACTGCTGCTCCGGGATTTCGTCGAGATGCTGCAAGGGCTCGCGGCCAAGGGTGAACAGCGGACGCCGGAACGGCCGCAGCGCTTCGATCAATTCAGCCCAGTCAGCCACTTCGCGCCAGTCATCTCCGGCTTGCGCCTGCCAGGCCGGCCGTCGCAGGGCCCAGCAGGGAATGCCGGTGAGCTGTGCGGCGCGGGCTGCGTTGGCGCTGATCTGCGCAGCATAGGGATGGGTGGCGTCGATCAACAGGTCGATGTGTTCGGCGAGCAGATAAGCGGCCAAGCCTTCGGCCCCACCAAAACCGCCAACCCGTACTTGGCATCTCAGGTCACTGGGCACCCGGCCAATCCCGGCGAGGCTGTAGACATGTGCAGGACCCAGGGTACGGGCGATGGCCAATGCCTCGGTGACACCACCAAGTAGCAGAATCCGTTTCATGCAAAGGCCCCCGCATGGCCAACAATGCCGCCCTGGCGGTCGATGGCAAACACTTCTACTTGCACCTGGGCAGGCACCACGCTGCGCGCAAAGGCCAGGGCATGGGCGCAGACTGCATCACCCAGGGCGATACCTGCAGCGCTGGCCATGGCCAGGGCTTGCTGACTGGTATTGGCCTGGCGAATCGCGGTTTGCAAATCACTGTCGGCACCTATGGCGGCTGCCCACTCGGCCAGTTGCGGCAAGTCGATGCTGGAGTGGCGACTGTGCAGGTCCATGTGTCCGGCAGCGAGTTTGCTGATCTTGCCGAATCCGCCGCACAGGCTGAGTTTATCCACAGGCACTTTGCGCAGGTGTTTGAGTACTGCGCCGACGAAGTCGCCCATTTCGATCAGGGCGATTTCCGGCAGGTTGTAGACCCGGCGCATGGTGTCTTCGCTGGCGTTGCCGGTGCAGGCGGCGATGTGCAGGTAGCCGTTGGTTTTCGCCACATCGATACCTTGATGGATCGAGGCGATATAGGCCGAGCACGAAAACGGCCGAACGATGCCGCTGGTACCGAGAATCGACAGGCCGCCCAGAATGCCCAGGCGCGGGTTCATGGTTTTCAGCGCCAGGCTTTCGCCGTCCTGCACATTTACCGTGACTTCAAAACCGCCGTTGTACGCGCACTCTTCGGCAAGCTGTTGCAGGTGCTCGGTCATCATCCGCCGTGGCACCGGGTTGATTGCCGGTTCGCCCACCGCCAGGACCAGGCCGGGACGGGTCACCGTGCCCACGCCTGTGCCGGCGACAAAGCGCACCCCAGGTTCAGTCTGCAGGCGCACGCGACTATAGAGCAGGGCACCATGGGTTACATCGGGGTCATCGCCAGCATCCTTGAGAGTGCCGGCTTCGGCACCGTCCTCACGTAGTCGACAGAACTCCAGGCGCATCTGTACCTGCTTGCCCTTGGGCAAGGTGATTTGCACGGCGTCGTGCTGTTCGCCGGTCAGCAGCAGGCGTGCCGCCGCCAGACTGGTGGCGGTGGCACAGCTGCCGGTGGTCAGGCCGCTGCGCAGGGGAGCGGGTTGTTCCTGGGTTTCGTCACGCATCAACGGGCTTGATCGCTTCTAGCAGGGTGATCGGCAGGGCCTGGCGCCAGGTATCGAACTCGCCCAGCGGCTGGGCCTGGGCGATATGGATGCGGGTCAGTTCGCCGCCATGCTGCTCACGCCAGTTGACCAGGGTCAGCTCGCTTTGCAGGGTCACGGCATTGGCTACCAGGCGGCCACCTGGGCGCAGTTGCTCCCAGCAGTGTTGCAGCACGCCCTCGCGGGTGACACCGCCACCGATGAAGATGGCATCCGGGCGTTCCAGGCCGTGCAGCGCTTGCGGAGCGCGGCCACGGATCAGCTGCAGACCGGGGACACCGAGGGCATCGCGGTTGTGCTCGATCAGTTGTTGGCGGCCCTCATCGGCTTCAATGGCCAGTGCCCGGCAACTGGGGTGAGCGCGCATCCACTCGATGCCGATCGAGCCGCTGCCGGCGCCAACATCCCAGAGCAACTCACCCGGTTGTGGCGCCAGGCGGGCGAGGGTAATGGCGCGTACGTCACGCTTGGTCAGTTGACCGTCGTGCTGGAAAGCGGCGTCAGGCAGACCCGCCAGGGGCGACAGGCGCGGTGCATCGGACGCGGCCAGGCAGTCGATGGCAACCAGGTTCAAGTCGGCGATGTCGGTGTGCGGCCAGTGCCCGGCAGTGCCTGCAAGGCAGCGCTCGGCACTGCCGCCAAGGTGCTCGAAGACGTGCATCCGGCTCTGTCCGAAGCCGCGCCCGCGTAACAGGGCGGCAATGGCTGCCGGGCTGCTGCCATCGTTACTCAACACCAGCAAGCGTACGCCGCTGTACAGGTGAGCATTGAGTGCGCTCAGTGGCCGCGCCACTACCGACAGGGTCGTCACCTCCTGCAATGGCCAGCCCAGGCGCGCTGCAGCCAGGGCGCAGGAGGAGGGCATGGGCAACACATTCATCTCATCAGCGTCGAGCTGTCGGGAAAGGCTGGCGCCGACACCGAAGAACATCGGGTCACCGCTGGCCAGCACACACACCGGCTCACCGCGCAGGGCCAGCACCGGCGCCAGGGAGAAGGGACTGGGCCACAACAGGCGTTCGCCACGCAGGCAGTGTGGCAGCAAATCCAGCTGGCGCTGGCCGCCAAACACCTTTGCTGCGCCCAGCAGTGCGCGCCGGGCATTCTTGCCCAGGCCACTGAAACCGTCTTCACCGATACCTACTACCGTCAGCCACGGCGACATGCGTTTTCCTCAATACCCAGCAATCCGACCGGCAGGCTTTTCATGCCTTCGGACAAAGCAGGCATAATACCGCGCCTTCTACACTGAAGTGCCTTTTCACGATTGTCGGGTGACCTTTTGAACCAGCCTGTATCGGCGCACCAGCCCCACGTTTCGCTGCGTCCCTCGGCCTGTCCGGGGTTGTTGCGTATCGTCCAGGCCAAAGACGGCGGGATCTGCCGGATCAAGCTGGCCGGCGGTGCGCTCACGGCAGACCAGGCCGACGCGGTCGCCGCTGCCGCCGAGCGCTTTGCTGCAGGCGAGATCGAGGCTACCAACCGGGGCAATTTGCAGATTCGTGGCATCGGCAATGAACAGGCCGGGCTGATCGAGTTGTTGTTGGCGGCCAGCCTGGGCCCGCGCGATGCGGCGGGTGACGATGTGCGTAACCTGATGCTCAGCCCAACGGCGGGCGTTGATCCGCAGATGTTGTTTGACACCCGGCCTTTGGCGGAGCAACTGCTGCAGTCGCTTGAGACCACGCCACGTCTGCATCAGCTCTCGGCCAAGTTCGCGGTGCAGTTGGATGGCGGTGAAGCCTTGGCGATGCTTGAACACCCCCATGACCTGTGGCTCAGTGCGCTGCAGCTGGACGGTGAATGCTGGCTGGCGTTTGGCCTGGCAGGTTGCCCGGCACACGACGCGCCCTTGGGCGCCGTCCCCCTGGTTCAGGGGCATGAGCTGGTATTGGCGGTACTCAACCGCTTTCTCGATCTGGCCCGGCCTGAGCAGGCGCGCATGCGCCAATTGCTGGCCGAGTATTCGCCAGAGGCGTTTGTTGCGGGACTGGGCCTGACGATTCGACGAGACCCGGCTGTGCTGCAGTGGCGCCGTACGGCAACAGCAGGCAGCGGTTATCTGGGTATTTATCCACAGCAGCAAACGGGTCTGAGCGCCGTCGGTGCCGCCGCGCCATTGGGCCGTCTGAATCCCTCGATGCTGCGCGGTGCTGCCCAGCTGGCCCGCGAGCGGGGCGACGGCAGCCTGCGCATGACACCGTGGCAGAGCCTGTTACTGCCGAACATAGCCCAACACCATGTGGCCGCTGTCAGTACCGGCCTGGCCCAACTTGGCCTGCTGTGCTCCGCCGATGAGCCACTCGCCCGCCTGGTTGCCTGCACTGGCTCCAGCGGTTGCGCCAAGGCCCTGGCCGAGACCAAGGGCGATGCCCGCGTGCTGGCCACGTTGCTCACCCGCGGCGCCCCGGCCAGCGTGCACCTGAGCGGCTGTTCGCGCTCCTGCGCCATGGCCCACGTCGCGCCGGCCACCTTGCTGGCGCAAAGTCCGGGCCACTACGACTTGTATCTGCGTGACGCATCCCTGCCGGGTTTCGGCAGCCTGCGCGCACGCAACCTCACACTGAAAGAAGCCGGCGCACTGCTAGACGCCCGCTCACGGAGCACCCTTGATGATTGATTACATCCGCGATGGTCAGGAGATCTATCGCAATTCCTTCGCGATCATTCGAGAGGAAGCGCGGCTTGATCGTATTCCTGCCGACCTGGAAAAACTCGCGGTTCGGGTGATTCATGCGTGCGGCATGGTCGACGCCATCGATGGCCTGCAGTTCTCGCCAGGCGCCGGCAAGGCCGGGCGCGATGCCTTGGCCGCAGGTGCGCCGATCCTGTGCGATGCACGCATGGTCTCCGAAGGCATTACCCGTGCCCGCCTGCCAGCGAACAACCCGGTGATCTGTACGCTGCGTGACGAACAGGTGCCAGACCTTGCTCGTGAGCTGGGCAACACCCGTTCGGCGGTGGCCCTGGAACTCTGGCGGCCACACCTTGAGGGCAGCGTGGTGGTGATCGGCAATGCCCCGACGGCGTTGTTCTACCTGCTGGAAATGCTCGATGCCGGCGCACCGAAACCGGCTTTGATTCTCGGTTTTCCGGTGGGCTTTGTCGGCGCAGCCGAATCCAAGGCGATGCTGGCTGCCGACAGCCGCGGCGTGCCCTTTGTCATCATGCAAGGTCGCCTTGGCGGTAGCGCCATGGCGGCTGCGGCGGTCAATGCCCTGGCCACGGAGGTCGAATGATGCAGGCTCGTGGACGTTTGCTTGGCCTGGGCGTGGGCCCCGGCGATCCGGAACTGATTACCGTCAAAGCCTTGCGCCTGCTGCGCGAATCGCCAGTGGTGGCTTACTTCGTCGCCAAGGGCAAGCGTGGCAATGCTTTTGGCATCATTGAAGGGCACTTGCAGGAAGCCCAGACGCTGCTGCCGCTGGTGTATCCGGTGACCACCGAAGCGCTGCCCGCACCGCTGTCGTACGAACAGGTGATCAGCGATTTTTATGACGAGGCTGCTGTGGAGGTTGCTTCTCATCTGGACGCCGGACGCGATGTGGCGGTGATCTGCGAAGGCGATCCGTTCTTCTACGGCTCCTACATGTACCTGCACGACCGCCTCGCCGAACGCTATGAGGCCCAGGTGATTCCCGGCGTCTGCTCGATGCTCGGCGGTGCCTCGGTGCTGGGCGCGCCCTTGGTCTATCGCAATCAAAGCCTGTCGGTACTTTCCGGTGTGCTGCCGCAGGATGAACTCAAGCGGCGCCTGGCCGATGCCGATGCGGCGGTGATCATGAAGCTGGGGCGTAACTTCCCCAAGGTCCGTGAGGTACTGGCTGAACTCGGTCTGGCCGAGCGCGCCCTGTACGTGGAACGGGCGACCATGGCCAACCAGAAGATTGTTGCCCTGGATGAAGTCGATCCGCAGTCGTCGCCGTATTTCTCGCTGATCATCGTTCCGGGTGAAAGGTGGCAGGGGTGATGGCTCGTAAAGCACCGGCCATCGTCATTCTCGGCAACGGCAGTCTGGCCACTGCCCGCAAGATTCAACAGCTGTACCCGGATGCGTTGATCCATGGCCTGCACGGCCGGGTCGAGGACGCCGATTGCAGCTATCAGGAGTTCGGTGCCACGCTGCGCCAGCTCTATCAGCAGGACACACCGATCATTGCCCTGTGCGCGGCCGGTATCGTCATCCGCACCTTGGCCGGCTTGCTGCTGGAGAAGGGCGCCGAGCCGCCAGTGCTGGCCGTGGCCGAGGACGGCAGCGCCGTGGTGCCGCTGCTCGGTGGCCTCGGTGGGGTCAATGTCATGGCCCGTGAAATAGCCGCGGGCCTGGGTGTCGCGGCGGCAATCACCACCAGCGGTGAATTGCGTTTCGGTACCTGCCTGCTCAATCCACCCAGTGGTTACGCCCTGGCTGATCTGGAGCTGGGCAAGCGCTTTGTGAGTGATCTACTGGCCGGTGAAACGGTGCGTATCGACGGTGAGGCGCCCTGGCTTGCCGACGCCCACTTACCGCAGAGCGAACAGGCGCAACTGGCCATCCACGTCGGCTGTGACGCGCGGGACAGTTCGGCCCACGAGCTGGTGATCTATCCACGTTGCGTCATGCTGGCGGTGACGACTGCTGTGCCGGCGCTGGCAACAGCGGTGCGTGACGCGCTGGCCCATGCGCGCATCGCTGAGCCAGCGCTGGCCTGTCTGTTGGCCAGCGAGTCGCTGATGGCTGAGCCGAGCTTGCACGCCGCTGCGGCTGAACTGGGGGTCCCGCTGCGTTTTGCGGCAGACGCCGAAAGCGCCAGTGCGCTGGCGGCGCAGGCATTACCTCAGTTGCTGCCGCCGCAGCCGGTGAGTGAAGGCTTGGCGATTCTGGTCGCCAATCACCCCATCGATCCCTTGCTCGTCGGTCGCGCCCGCGGTCGCTTGGCAGTGATTGGCCTGGGGCCGGGAGCCGCAGAGTTCATGGTGCCTGCGGTCAAGGCAGAGCTGGCGCGGGCCAACGATATCCTCGGTTACGAAACCTATGTGCGCATGGCCGGCCCTTTCCGTGCGGATCAGGTCATGCACTGCACGGACAACCGTGAAGAAATGCAGCGTGCCCGGCATGCCTTTGAGCTGGCTGCACAAGGACGCTCGGTGGTGGTGGTGTCTTCCGGTGATCCGGGAGTATTTGCCATGGCCGCTGCGGTGCTCGAAGCACTGCACGAATCCACTGATCCACGCTGGCACGCCGTTGACCTGGATGTGCTGCCCGGCGTTTCTGCGTCGCTGGCTACCGCTGCACAGGCCGGTGCACCACTGGGTCATGACTTCTGTGTGTTGTCGCTATCGGACAACCTCAAGCCCTGGTCGATTATCGAGACGCGCCTGGACCTGGCTTGTCAGGCCGATCTGGCATTGGCGTTCTACAACCCTATCTCGCGTTCACGGCCTTGGCAGTTGGGTCGAGCGCTGGAGATCGTTCGCCAGCACCGTCTCGGGACAACGCCTGTAGTCCTTGGTCGTGATGTGGGGCGGCCGGGGCAGACGCTACGTGTCCTCCAGTTGCAAGCGCTGGTGCCTGAGGATGTGGACATGCGCACCATGGTGCTGATTGGCTCCTCTACTACGGTTGCCTTCGATCGCCCGGGGCAGCAGCCATGGGTTTATACACCCCGGTGGTACGGCCACAAACCCTGACTTGCGGGAGGGCATGTTTCACTGTGCCCATTGAGGCTCAGACGGATCAATGTGATGGGGTGGCTTGGCAGCAAGCCATCCCTATCAATGATCAAGGACGAGCACTCATGAGTGAAATTCAGAACACTGGCAATAATGTCCAGTTGAACAACGGCGACCTTCTGGTGTTTGTGGGTCTTTCCACAGAAAACAGCGAGGCACTCAAATATAGCCACCTGTTCAGTTCCCTCGCCGCTTCGGCGCAGTTTTTCCCGACGACCGAAGGCCAGCAATGGTTTCAGGCCTACCTGCAGACCATGCAAACCTGTGGTTGGCTGCCAATCAAGTTTTCATATACCAAGGAAGTTGCGAGCTCACAGAATCTGTCGGTCAAGAACCTGCTGATCAAGGCCGTGCAAGCTGGCCTGGGTTTCGCCACCGGAGGCGCTTCGACGATAGCCACACTGGGGAGCGTTGCCAGCGAAGCGTTTGACACCTTGGCCAAAAACCCCGAAGCCACCGCGCTGTTCGATCGCACCAGTGCCGAGAAAGAAGGCACAGCGCTGAGCATGGCGGTGTGCACCCAGCACGCCAATGGTGAGGTGATGCTGAGCGTCGGCTGTATGCAGAGCACCGAGTCCCCTCCGGGGAAAACCAATGTATTGGTCTTTGAGTGGAGCTCCAGCCATTCGGATACCTATACCGGCGCTGCCGCCTTGTCCTTCCATCGCGGTCTGTATGACCAGGTCAAGGAGACGCTGATTGAACGCGTAGGCGATAAAAGCAAGAAGGACGTGCTCACCCTGTCAATCGAGCCGAAAAAGCGGTCGTGATGGCGAGCACCGGCGACTACGGTCGCCGGTGTTTCAGTTTCATACAGGGAGGTATGAGATGCATACGCAAGCATTTTCGTTAGTGCTGTCCGGTAACTGTCTGTTGCTGTTATCCACTGATCTTGACGAGCGTGAGCGGCAAGATGCTATCGACGCTCAACTGTTTGCCTGGCTTAACGCTTCCGCCGAGTATCTGTTACTGGATGAAAACAACCAGTGGCAGGGCACCTATATGGACAGGCATGCCGGGCTGGGCTGGGTTGTCAGTGCCGCTGCCGAAAAGATCACGCTAGAAAAGGCCGTGCCAAACACACCTTTGGCGATTGCCTGGCATGAGTTGAGCGCGATGTTGAACGCCCAGATGCTACCCGCCTTGAACAACACTCTTAAGAAGGTTCAAGCATTGCCTGCTGCGCATCCTGCCATGCAGGTATTGGGCACTGAAGCGCTGGAGCGTGTGCAGGCGCCATGCGTCAAACCGGTCACTCGTCTTGCTTTTGAGCTGCGGGTGGTACTGCCTGGCGTGCGAGTGGTGTCGAGCAGCATTTTCCTGGAAACCAACCAGCCCTTGGATGGGCAATGGTTAACACAGGAATTGAAGGCTGAAGAAATAAACCGTCAGGTGAAAAGAAGTTTTGTTGGCGAATTGTTCCCTGGTGTTTTTTCAGGGGTCAGGGCGTTATTGGAAAAGCGGCTTGAGATGATCCGGTCCCAGTACGTCATACCGGTCAGTGTCAGGGAGGACAGGAAATGAGCGAACCACAAGCAGCGAGCGTTTCGGTGGTTTCCGGCAGTTTGACCGCATTCTTGCCGACAATGGATTTTGAGGACCAGCAGGATGTAATCCTCGCCAATCTGTTTGCCCAGCGGATTGCCCGGAGTGAGCGAGCCAGCGGGCTGAACACCGACTGGTTGTCCAATTACAAAAGGCGCTTGCAGTTCCTGGGGTGGGATGCGGCGCCGGCACCCGATGCCTGTGTGCCAGGGCTAACGCCCAGACCGCTGGCTGAAGAGGCGGTCGGGCAGATTGCCCAACTGGCTACGCAGCAGATGGCCAATGTTGGCAAGCACGCGTTGCAGGGGCTATCCGAACATGGCGAAGCCCTTGAGTGTTTCGAAGACAATGCATTGAGCAAAGAAAAGGACACGGCCATTTATCAGTTACTGCTCTGTACCAAAGTAGGCAGCTATATCGACATCGTGCTCTACCATCAGGAACTGAAAGCCAGGAGTTTCGGCCAGCGTTTCTTGTTCGCCAAACGCACCAGTGACGTGCAAGTCACTGCCAATGCCTTGGAGCGCGTGCGCTTCAACATTCGGTTGTTCAGGCAGGAGTGGCGCAATAAAGTCATGATCAGCACTGCCCAACAAAACCTCAAAGATGTGAAAGCCGTTCAGCTTATAAAGCCAGGTAACCCTTGATCCCGCTAAAAATGATCTGGGCTGCCAGTGCGCAGACGAACAAGCCCATCAACCGGCTGACGATCTGCAGGCCCTGGTCGCCCAGGATTCGTTCGATCCGGTGCGAGAGGTAGAGCACCAGACCGACGGTGAAGCTGGCGAAGGCAATGCTGATGATCGCCAGTAACTTGTCTCCCCACTCAGGCTGTCCGACGCCCATGACCAGCAGGGCACCGATAGTGCCTGGGCCAACGGTCAGCGGAATGGTCAGCGGGACAATGGTCACGTCCTGCTGAACATTGTCGGTCTGCACGGCTGACTTGCCCTGAGCCATGGCGAGCGCAGAGATGAACAGCACACTGCCTGCGCCGATCCGGAAGGCATCGGCGGTGATGCCGAATACACCGAAGATTCCCCTGCCGAACAGGTACAGCACCACGCTTGCAATAAACGCGGCGATCGCCACACGCCAGGCCAGTTGCTTGCGCTCTTTGCTGGAGTAACCACGGGTCAGGCTGATGAAGCATGAGAGCACGAAGAACGGGCTGTAGAGCACGAGCATCTTCAGGTAAACGCTGAACAACTCATGGAGCATGGTCGGAGCTCGCGGCAGAAGGGACGTCAGGGAAGTGTATCAGGGCCTGCCGCGCTTACGAGGCTGGCACCTCGCTGGACTCGGCTTCACGGTGCGCTACCCAGTGTTCGATCAGGTCGCGCAGTTGAGACAGCTCCACAGGCTTGGCCATATGCCCGTCCATACCGGCCAGGCGTGCGCGTTCCTTGTGCTCTGCCAGAATATGCGCAGTCAGAGCCACCACAGGCGTACGCCTGCGTTGGTTGCTGACTTCCCAGATGCGCAGTTGCTGCGTGGCAGAGAACCCGTCGAGCACCGGCATTTCGCAGTCCATCAATACCAGGTCATAGCGCTGGGCTTTCATTGCCTGCAGGGCCTCTTCGCCGTTGCAGGCGGTATCCGGCTCCAGGTTGAGCTTGCCGAGCATGCCGCGGATAACCTTGGTCGAGATGTTGTTGTCTTCCGCTACCAGGATGCGGAAATCGCTAGGTAGGTGCAACGGTGTACCCAGGCTGGCCGGTGTCGGGAAGATCGGCTGGTCCTTGCTGCGTTGGGCCAGTTCTTCTGCCAGGGTGGTCTTGAGGGTGTAACCGGCCACCGGCTTGGCCAGGATCCGCTTGACCCCGGCATTGCGCGCGATGACTTTGCTCGGCGCATTGCTGATCCCGGTGAGCATGATCAGCAGGATGTCGTGGTTCAGGCTCGGGTCTTCCTTGATCTTGGCTGCCAGTTGCATGCCGGTCATGCCTGGCATGTTCTGATCGAGCAGGACCGCATCGAAATAGTCACGCAGGTGCGCTTTGGTGCGCAGCAACGCCAGGGCTTCTTTGCCAGACGGCACGGCACTGACATTCATGCCCCAGGCGCTGCACTGCTGCACCAGCACCTTGCGGCAGGTATCGTTGTCGTCCACCACCAGTACCCGGGCGCCACGCAGCGGACCATCGAGGTCGGCGGCAGGCTGTTCGAGGCGCTGGGGGTCCAGCGGCAGGGTCAGCCACAGGGTGTTGCCCATGCCGTGGCTGGTCTTGATGCCGAACTCACCTTGCATCAGGTTGATCAGCTGCTTGGCAATGACCAGGCCCAGGTGCCCGCCCAGCTTGTTGCTGGAAAGAAAATGCTTACTGTGCAGTTCGGCCTGCAGCAGCGCTTCGCGCTCGCCAGGGGGCATGGCCTCACCGCTGTCCTGCACGGCAATGCGCAGGCGTGGCAAGTCGCCGCGTTGGTCGAGCGCCACGACCAGGAGAATTTCTCCCTGCTCGGTTTTTTTCAGGGCGTTTTCCAGCAGACTCAGCAACGCCTGGCGCAGGCGCGTAGGGTCGCCGCTGATCACTCTGGGCACCTGCGGCTGGGTGAAACTGATCAACTCGATGTTCTGTTGCTCGGCTTTGGCGCGGAAAATACTCAGGCAATCCTCGATCAGCGCATTGAGGTCGAACTGCACGTCGTCCAGCTCGATCTGGCCGGATTCGAGCTTGGAAATGTCGAGGATTTCGTTGATCAAGGTGAGCAGTTCATTGCCCGCACTGTGGATGGTCTGCACGTAATCGCGCTGTTTCACCGACAGCGGCGTGCCCAACAGCAGTTCGGTCATGCCCAGCACGCCGTTCATCGGCGTGCGGATCTCATGGCTGATCTTGGCCAGGAATTCGGCCTTGGCATTGATCTCGGCATTGCTGGCAGCCAGCTCGCGACTGGCACTGAAGCGCTCTTCACTGATCCGGCGCAAACGCTCGCTGACCGACAGGTTGAGCAGCAGGCCGCTCAGGCTGGTCAGCCCCAGTAGCGTGAACAGCAGCCATTGAGTCGGTGTGCGGGTCAACCCGAGCAGCGCGGGCAGGACCACCAGGCAGCCGACGTTGAAGAGCAGCATTGATATGGCGAACAGGCGCGCGGGCTCATAGCCCTTGTACCAGTGGTAGCTGGCAATCAGCAGCATGCTCACGCTACCCAGCGCGAACAGCACGTAGGTCATCAGGTTGAGCGGCAGGGTATCGACGAACAACAGCAACAGGCCGCAGAGCCCGATCAGGATCATCTCTCCCTGCAACAGGCGGTTCAGTCGTGGCTGCTCGCGGGGGCCGAAGAAACGCAGGGTAAAGGTCAGGCCGGCGAGGCTTGCCAGCAAGGCTGTGAGGTACGCGGCCGGGGTCTGGGCCGAATGCCAGAGGCTCCACCAGGGGCCGCTGAGGTTGAGCAGGATCAGCGCGCTGAGCAGCATCAGTCCGTGATAGGCCGCCAGGCTCAGGCTGGTAGTGGAGCGTGAGTAGGCAAAGCGGATGAGGTTGTGCAGCATCAGCATCAGCAGACAGCCAAACAGCAGGCCGAACATCAGGGTCTGGCGCTGGTCGGCGGCAACCAGTGTGGCAGGCTCGAGGCTGATGCTGGGGCGCAGTTGATGCTCGGAAACCAGCCGCAGGTAGATATCCAGCGTGCGCGCGCTGCTGGGCAAGGCCAGTTGGTGATCGCTGCTGCGTACGCTCGTTTCGCCGCTTTCGGACGGACGACCGTTATGGATGTGCTTGATCAGGTGATCGCCGTCGAGGGCATAGAGATCAAGACGGGAAAGGTCTGGAGCAAAGACCCGCAGCAGCTGTTCGTGCTGTCCGGGTTCCAGGCGGTAGTGCAACCACAGCGCCTCGTTGGGCGTTGCGGCATCAAGCTGGTTCAGCTGGATCGGGCTGAATTGGGTGCGATAGCGTTCGGAGCGCACATCACTGAGCTGAAGGTTGGCCTGTTCGTCGAGCAAAACGGCCCAGCCACTGCCTTGTTCGGCTGAAGCCGGGAACAGGCAGAGCAGAGTCAGCAGGCTGACGGTGAGGCCTATGGCGATCCTGAGCCAACGCACGACGAGATCCCTTCTTAGCAAAGTGCCGAATGATAACTATGCGCGGCGCGCCAAGGTGAAGGCAAGGCCCATGAAGGGCCCTGTCGACAGGCTGGAAGCAGAACACCGATGGCGTTGCTGCTTCCAGGCGCTTTGTTACTGCTGGTGTTCACCGCGTTCGCGGGCAATGGCGCGGTAGCCGATATCCTTACGGTAGAAGCTGCCTTCCCAGTTTACTTCGCCAGCCAGACGATAAGCCTGCTGTTGGGCTGCTTCGACGGTCTCGCCCAGTGCGGTGGCGCAGAGTACCCGGCCTCCGGTGGCAACCACCTGGCCGTCCTTCAGGGCGGTACCGGCATGGAACACCTTGCCTTCCAGCTTGGCGGCATTGTCCAGGCCGTTGATCGCTGCACCCTTGCTGTAGTCGCCAGGATAGCCGCCGGCAGCCAGGACCACGCCCAGGCTTGGACGCGGGTCCCATTGCGCTTCAACCTTGTCCAGGGCTTCGGCGAAGGCGGCTTCGATCAGCAGCACCAGGCTCGATTGCAGGCGCAGCATGACCGGTTGGGTTTCCGGATCGCCGAACCGGCAGTTGAACTCGATGACCTTAGGGTTACCAGCCTTGTCGATCATCAGACCGGCATAGA
>OEPS010000118.1_pt1 | contig 28818 bp, 27 predicted proteins | sample 1539411 | NCBI WGS metagenome assembly OEPS01 (sample SAMN02671747, study PRJEB22543) | soil metagenome | biome: bacteria | place: China:Hunan Province, Lengshuijiang City | collected 2012-10-15 | depth 0.08m m
GACCAGCCCGCCGAGCAGCCCCCGCCCAGAGACAGCTCGATGTCGCAGCGGAACGCCGGTGGTTCGGCGGGCATCATGGCGCCCCGTTCCCGCCGAGAACGGCCTTCAGTGCCACGACGAGCCGGTCGTCCTCCTCCGGCGTCCGCACCGCCACCCGCACATGGTCCGCGGTGAGGCCGGGGAAGGTGTCGCAGCGCCGGACCGCGATCCGGCGCTGCAGCAGGGCATCCCGCACGCGTGGCCCGTCCGGGACCCGGAGCAGCAGGAAGTTCGCCGCCGAGGGCCACACGCTCACACCGGGAAGCACGGCAAGGGCGCCCGCCAGCCGAGCGCGTTCGGTGGCGACCGCGGCGGCCACCGCGTCGAGCTCAGCTCGGCTGGCGGCGTAGGCCTCCAGCACGGCAAGGGCGGGAGTGCTGACACTCCACGGCTGCCGGGCGGCACGAAAGGCGGCGACCACCTCCGGCGGCCCGATCAGGTAACCGGCGCGCAGGCCGGGGAGGCCGAGGACCTTGGTAAGGCTGCGGACGACGACCACCCCCGGCAGGTCGCCCCGACCGGCCAGCGACTCCGCCTGCCCGGGAACGAGGTCCATGAACGCCTCGTCGACCACCAGCAGCCGCCCGGGCGCCGCCAGTCCGGCCAGCACCTCCGCCGGGTCGAGCGTCCCCGAGGGATTGTTGGGGTTGCCGGTGACGACCAGGTCGGCCACGGGATCCACCGTTTCCGGCCGCAGGGCGAAGCTGGCGGGGTCCCGGAACGCCTGGGTCACGGCCACCCCCCGGGTGCGCAGCGCCAGCTCCGGTTCGGTGAACGAGGGGTGGACGCACACAGCCCCGGCCACCGGGAGGCCCGCCAGCAACCAGAACGCCTCCGCCGAGCCGTTGACCGGGAGCACCTCTTCCGGGCGGCGGCCGTGGAGCTCGGCCAGCGCCCGCGTGGCCGGGCCGTCGTTGGGGTAGCGGCCGAGCTGACCCATAGCGGCGTCGAGCATCTTGGCGATCCGGGGTGGGGGGCCGCCCGGGAGGACACTGAGGGCGAAGTCAAGGTCGCCCGGGCGGGCCTCGGCGTCGCCGTGGTGGCGGAGCGCAGCGAGATCGGCGCCGGCGCCGGGCCAGGCCAGGTCCGGGGCAGCCGGCCGCTTCAGTGGCAGCGCCTGGCCGGCGACCACCAGCAGGACCGAGCAGGCCGCACTGGCCAGCAGTTGGCTGGCTTCCCCGGCGACATCGGTGAACCGGCGGGCGGCCGGGTGAGCGGCGACCCCGCCCAGCCCGGTCTCGTCGGCGACGACGATGGTCGCCCCGTCGCGGGCCGCCGAGGCAGCGGCAAAGGCCGCTACCGCCGGAAGCACCGGCCGGCCGGCGGCCAGCAGGGAACTCACCCAGCCGGTGAGGTTCTCGATGACCAGCGTCGCCGCTCCGGCGCCGGCCAGGTCCGCCCCGAACACCGCAAGCGGGTCCGGCGCCTCGACGGTGCGCCAGCCCGAAGGCCGCCGCTCCCGGTGCCGGGCGACCCGCTCGGCCATCTCCGGGTCACCTTCCGGCGGGGAGACGTAGGTAGCCAGGTAGATGACCGGGATGCCGGGCGGTGTGGCTGCGGCAATTCGCTCAGCCACCTGGCTCTTGCCCGACCGCACCCCGCCGATCACCAACGTCAGCACGGCAGACCCGCTCCGCCGCCGGCCAAGCGGGCTTCGGCCAAGCGGGCTTCGACCAAGCGGGTTTTGACCAAGCGGGTTTTGACCAAGCGGGTTTTGACCACGGGCAACGCCGCCGCGCCCCCGCCCTCGATCAGCCGGGTCAAGGCGGTGGTGTCGACATGCCTGGTGATCAGGTCACCGAGGACGTCGAGCCGGGCCTCCCGGATGCTGGCGAACGGACGGGATCCGGGCTCCCAATCGATGGCCCTGGTGGCGGCGACCCAACTCAGCACCGCACGGCGGAAGCCGTCGCGCTCAAGGACGCCATGCCAGCAGGTGCCGAGCACCGCCCCGGCCCGGCACCCTTCCTCAAAGCCGGCCCCACCGGTGGCCCTCTCGGCGGCCCCGCCGGTGGCGGAGACCTGGAACAGCGGCTCTCCTCCGGCACGGCTGACCCGGCCGTGGTGGATCTCGTAGCCGGAGACGGGTTCGTCGCCGAAGGCGGAGGCCGACCCCGACGGGCGGGCCAGGACCTTGTCCTCGGTGAACACCGTGCTCACCGGGAGGAGCGCCAGCCCGGGGAGTTCACCGCGCCGGGACTCCACACCATCGACGATGCGCTCGCCGAGCATCTGGTAACCGCCGCAGATCGCCAAGATCGGGCCGCCAGCCCGGCCCCGGGCAACGAGGGCTTGGTCAAGACGGCGGCCGCGCAGCCAGTCCAGATCAGCGACCGTCGACTTCGTTCCGGGGAGCACGACCAGGTCCGCCCCCGCCACCACGCCGGCATCGGCGGTGTAGCGAACCCGGACCCCCGGCTCGGCGGCCAGCGGGTCGAGGTCGGTGAAGTTGCTGATCCGGGGGAAGCGGATCACGGCCACCTCCAGCGCCGCCTCGCCTCCGGCCGGTGGCGGCGGCCGCTCCAGCGCAAGCGAGTCCTCGGCGTCGAGGGCGTGGGCCAACTCGGCCAGCCACGGGACGACACCCAGCACCGGCCGGCCGGTCCGGCGCTCCAGCTCGGCGATGCCGGGCTCCAGCAGCGCCGGGTCGCCGCGGAACCGGTTGATCAGGAAGCCCTGGACCCGTGCCTGGTCGGCCGGGCTGAGCAGAGCCAGCGATCCGAACGCCGAGGCGAACACCCCACCACGGTCGATGTCGCAGACCACCAGGACCGGGAGCCCGGCCGGCTCGGCGAGACCGAGGTTGGCCAGGTCGCCCGCCCGGAGATTGATCTCGGCGATGCCCCCGGCCCCTTCGCAGACGACGACGTCGAACCGGCGGCGAAGGTCGTCCAGGGCGGTCAGGACGACCCCCAGCAGCGTGCCTCGCCGGTAGTGGCCAGCCTCCACGCCCCCCTGTGCCTGGCCCATGACGATGAGCTGCGACTCCCGGTCGCTGGTTGGCTTGAGCAGCACCGGGTTCATCGCCGCCTCCGGTGGGATCCCCGCCGCGGCGGCCTGGACAAGCTGGGCCCGGGCGATCTCGGCGCCGTCCGGCGTGACTCCCGAGTTGAGCGACATGTTCTGCGCCTTGAACGGCGCCACCGCCACGCCCTGGCGGTGCAGCCAGCGGCAGATCCCGGCGGTGAGCACCGACTTGCCGGCGTCGGAGGTCGCCCCCGCCACCAGGAGTGCCCCGTTCACCGGCCAGCCGCTCCGGCCAGGCTGCGCAGCGCAAGCACCCCGGCGGCGAGGCCGGCCACGACCCAACCGGACAGCCGGGACAGGCGCACCGCCTGGAGCAGGTCATCGGGCCCGGGCGGCGGGCCCTTGCCCAGCACCGGCCGGTGCTCCACCCGGGAGCCGTAGCGGTTCGTACCGCCCAGGCTCACACCAAGTGCGCCGGCGAAGGCCGCCTCCAACCGCCCGGCGTTGGGGCTGGGGTGGGAAGCCCCGTCCCGCCGCAGGATCGCCCAGGCCCGGCGCCGGTCCCCGCCGACGGCCGGGGCGGCCAGGGCGGCGATCGCCGCGCCCAGGCGGGCGGGGGCCCAGCCGAGCAGGTCGTCCAGCCGGGCCGCCGCCCAGCCGAACTGCTCGTAGCGTTCGCTGTGGTGCCCGACCATGGCGTCGAGGGTATTCGCTGCCCGGTAGGCGGCGACGGCAGGCAGCCCGCCGGCGGCGCACCAGAGCAGCGGCCCAATCACGGCGTCGGCGGTGTTCTCGGCTACCGACTCGATGCCCGCCCGGCACAGCTCGGCGGCGCCGAGCCCGGCGGGGTCGCGCCCGGCCAGCGAGGGCAGCAGCGCCCGGGCAGCGTCAAGGTCACCGGCGCTCACCACCAGGGCCAGCCGCTCGCCTGCGCGCTCGAGCGACCGGCCGCCGAGGCAGATCCAGACCATCGCCGCCTCGGCGAGCCCCCGGGCCAGCGGCCACCGGTGGAGCGCCTGGTTGCCGGCAGCGGCCGCAGCGGCGGTGCCGCCGACGAGCACGGCTGCGTAGACGGCACCGCGTACCCGGCTGGGAGCCCAGAGCACCGCCTCCAGCCGCCCGGCGGCCCAGCCGAAACCGGCGACCGGATGGCCCCGGGCGGGGTCGCCCAGCAGCCGATCGGCGCACCACCCCACCACCAGGCTCACCACGCGTTCGGGCACTGGCCCCCTTTCGCCGGCGGCAGGCTACCGGACGGGCAGGTCTGGCTCCCCGCCGGCCGCCCGGGGGGACGGCGGCGCGCGGTCACACGGGTTCGCGTTTCCGGGGGTGAGTGAGCAGCCAGGGGTGTGACCACGCCCGTTTCTGCTCGCTCGGCCCGGATCTCGCTCGGCCCGGATCTCGGCCCGGATGCGCAGCCTGGCCGCCCCGCGCCCGCGACCACTGTCCTGTTTCCCGGCGGATTCCGCCTGTGATCAGGACAGCGGTGGTCGGGGCGTGAGGCATGTTCAGCTCAGGCGGACTCCTCCGGACCGTCGCCGGCCTCCAGGGCGAGCGGGCGCAGGGCGCAGATGTGCTGCACCGCCGCCAGCTGGCCGGGCACGCCGAGGATCAGGTCCTCGTAGGCGATCACCCGCAGCCGCCCGCGGACGAGCTCGAGCAGTTCCCCGTGGCGGAGCAGGAAGTCGGGATTGGTGACCCGGCCCCCGATCGCCGCGTTGGGGACGGCGAACGTCTCGTAGATCAGGACCCCGCCGGGAGCCACGGCGTCGACCAGGTCGGCAAGGAGCGGGCGGTGGAGGTAGTTGGTGACGACGACGCCACCAAAGGTGCGCCCGGCGAGCGGGAACGGGTCCCCGGCCTCAAGGTCGGCGGCGATCGCCTCGACCTGAGCGGCCTCGGCCCAGCCCCCCAGCCCGGAGAGCCCGGAGAGATCGATGTCGACTGCGGTCACCGGGTGGCCGGCCTCGACGAAGAGCCGGGTGTGCCGGCCACGGCCCGCGGCAAGGTCGAGCACGGGCGCCCCGGGCGGCACCATTCCGGCGAACCGGGCCACCCAGGCCGAGGGCACCATCGGCCCGGACGAGCGGCCCGGGGGTTGGTCAGCCAAGAGGGACGGGTCCGAGCGGCTCAGCGGAAGGCCAGGAACAGGCCGAAATCATTCCCGGCATCGGTGAAGAACCTTCCGACCCGGAACCCGGCCTGCTCCAGCTCTACGGCCATCTTCTCCGGGCGGAACTTCGCCGAGATCTCGGTGCGCACCTCCTCGCCCTCCTCGAAGCCGATCTCGAGGCCGAGCCCGTGGATCGCCACCGTGTGGCGGGCCTCCGCTCTCAGCCGCAGGTCGATCCACTCCGCTTCGGCGTCCCAGCTGGCGACATGGCTGAACAGCTCCGGGTCGAAACGGGCGTCGAGCGCCCGGTTGAGCGCCGACAGGATGTTGAGGTTGAACGCTGCGGTCACCCCGAGTGCGTCGTTGTAGGCCGCCTCCAGCCGGGCAACGTCCTTGACCAGGTCGCATCCGAGCAGGAACGAGTCCCCCGGGCCCAGGTTGGCGGCGATCTCGCCGAACATCCGCCTTCGCTCGGCGGCGTCGAGATTGCCGATCGTCGACCCCAGGAAGGCGACCAGGCGCTGGCCGCCCTCGGGGAGGTGGCCGATGTGGCGCCCGAAGTCGCCGACGACGGCGTGCACCGCGGTCCCTGGGTACTCCTCGGCGACCGCGGCGGCGGCCGAGCGCAGCGTCGGCTCGGCGATGTCGAACGGGATGAACCGCCGCAGGGTCCCGGCCGCGGCGAAGGCGTCCAGCAGCAGCCGGGTCTTCTCCGAGGTGCCGCTGCCCAGCTCGATCAGCGTGTCGGCGCCGGTCGCCTCGGCGATCTCGCCGGCCCGGGCCGCCAGGATCTCCCGCTCCCTGCGGGTCGGGTAGTACTCATCGAGGCGGGTGATCTCGTCAAACAGCTGGCAGCCGGCCTCGTCGTAGAGCCACTTCGGGCTGAGCGTCTTCGGCGTGGCGGTCAGCCCCTGCCGGGCCTCCTCACGCATTGCCCCGGCGAGCTCGCCGGGGCCGAGGTGGACGTCGACGATGATGAGGTCGCTCAGGGCTGAGCTGGGCGGGGCGGCGCTCATGAGGCCATCACAGCGGTCTCGGCCGGCCGGCCGGCGACCGACTGCACCAGCGAGCCGTCGGCGACCGGCACCCAGTCGTCCAGGTCGTCGAACGGTTCCGAGGCGATGATCACCGCCGGGCGGCCCGACCCGGCGCCGGAGCGTTCCAGCAGGTAGAGCGAGTCGCCGAAGGCGGTGGCGGCAACGGAGCTGCCATCGGTCAGGATCATGTTCAACCTTCCTCCTGCGACCTGCAGGACGGTGGTCACGACACCGGCGAGCGCCTCCGCCGGGGTGGCGCCGGCATCGATCCGATCCAGCGCCAGGGCAAACAACACTTCGGAGTCCGCCGTTCCCTCGATACCCCGGGCCCGAGCCGGGGTCAGCTCGGCGAGCAGCCGCTCCCGCGCCCCGCTGGTGTAGCCCGCGACCTCGCCGTTGTGGGCGAACAGCCACCGGCCGCTGAGGAACGGGCCGGTCGAGGATTCCTCCGACGGCGACGGCGGCGTGGCGTTGCGCACCGAGGCGAGGATGGCGCCGGAGCGCACCACGCCGGCAAAGCTGGCGAACGACCGGTCCGACCACAGCGGCACCGCCCGGCGGTAGCGGGCCGGCTCCGGGCGCAGGTCTGGCTGGTACCAGCCCACGCCGAAGCCATCGGCATTGATCCGGCCGCGGCGCTGGAACCGGGGCTCGTAGCTCTGCTTGAGCAGGCCGAAGGCAGGAGTGAGGATCAGCGACTCCAGGCTGGTTTCTGGCCCCAGGTAGGCCAGTAAGCGGCACACGGGAGTGGGCGGCTCAGGCGTCCCGGGCGCAGCGGAAGCCCGAGAAGATCTGGCGGCGGATGGGCAGGTCCCAGTTGCGGAAGGTCGCCCGGATGGCGGTGGGGTTCGTCGCCCACGAACCGCCGCGCAGCACCTTGAAGTCGCCCCCGAAGAACACCTGCGAATACTCCGGGTACGGGAACCAGGCGTAGCCCGGGTAGGCCTCGAACGGCGACGAGGTCCACTCCCACACGTCGCCGATCATCTGGTGGCAACCCCACGGGCTCACCCCGGCCGGGTAGGCGCCGGTCGGGGCCGGGCGGAAGTGGCGCTGGCCGAGGTTGGCATGCGCGTCGGTCGGCGCCTCGTCGCCCCATGGGTAGCGGCGCTTGCGTCCGCCCGGTTCGATCGAGGCGGCCTTCTCCCATTCCGCCTCGGTGGGGAGCCGCTTGCCGGCCCAGCGGGCGTAGGCCTCGGCCTCGAAGAAGCAGACGTTCATCACCGGCTCGTCGGGGGCCAGCTCCTCCCGGAAGCCGTAGCGCACCCGGGACCAGCCGCCCCCGCCCTCGGGCTGCCAGAATTGCGGCGCCACCAGGCCGGCCTTCGTGCGGTGCGCCCAGCCGCGCTCGCTCCAGAACCGCCGGTCGCGGTAGCCGCCGGCGGCGATGAACTGCTGGTAGGCGGCATTGGTCACCGGGGTGGTGTCGATCCAGAAGGGGGCGACCTCTGCCTGGTGGGCCGGCCGCTCGTTGTCGTAGGCCCAGACCTCCAGGTCAGTGCCCATCGTGAACGTGCCCCCATCGACCCGCACCTCGGCAGGGCCGACCGGGTGCCCCGGCGGGGGAGGCGGGGCGGACGGGCGGTAGCCCTCGCCCTCCATGAGCGACAGCGTCGCCAGCATCGTCTCGTCGTGCTGGTGCTCGTGCTGGACGACCATCCCGTACACATAGGCGTTCGCCACCAGCTGGCGTTCCGGGTCCAGCTCGACGCGGTCCAGGACGTCGAGGACCTTACTGCGGACGGTGGCGATGTAGCTGCGCGCCTCCGACGGGCCGAGCAGGTCCAGCGACGGGCGCTCGGAGCGGGGGTGACGGAAGGCGTCGTAGATGTCGTCGAGGGTGACCGGACCGGCCCGCAGCCCGGCGACCGCCTCCAGCAGCCAGAGCTCCTCGTAGTTGCCGACATGGGCGAGGTCCCAGACCAGTGGCGACATGATCGGGGAGTGCTGGCGGACCAGGTCGTCGTCGGCGACCGGGTCGAGCAAGGCCAGCGAGTTGCGGCGGGCGGCGTCGAGCCTGGTCGCTACCTCCTCCTTGAGATCCGTGGCCGCCGTGAGATCCGGGGCCGCCCGGGTGGCCGCCGGGCGCCCTGCGGGGCGGGCGGGGTCGTATGGGCGGATCAGCTGATCGTCCATGCCGGCTCCATGAGGTCGAGGGTGTCCGGGGGTTGCCCCCGGTCTTCGGGATACAGCTCACCCGAGACCGCCCAGGCATCGAGCAGGTCGTCGGCCGGGCAGCGGCCGTTGGCGACGAAGCGCTCCATGAACGATCCGACCGCCTCCCGGCCCGCCGGGTCGGCCCCGATACGGTCGAGGGCGTCGATGGCGGCAGTGAAACAGCCCTGGGCGGCCTTGGCGAGGACCGGGTGCCCGAGGCCGTGGCGGGCTGCCTCCACCCACAGCGTCGATGCCGGCTGGCAGGCTGATCGGGCGGTCTCGGCAGCCTCCTGGTCGCACACGATTGCCGCCGCCACCAGCAACGGGACCGGCCACCACGGTTCGCCCAGGGTGTCGACGAAGCGCAGTTCCAGCCAGCCCCGCGGCCGCACCGGGGGGAAGAGCGTGGTCAGGTGGTAGCGCAGGTCGTCCACGGTAGGGAACCCGGCGGCGTGGCCTTTGGCCATCCAGGCCCCGAAGGTCAGGTGCTCCAGGTCGGGCAGGAAGGCGCCGGAGGCGTCGCGGACGAGCATCACCTGGGCGTTGAGGGCATAGCGCGCCCAGGCGTTGGCGGCGTCGCCCACCAGCGGGACCGGGGAGGTGCGGGAGAGGTCGAGCATCCGCCACACCGCCGCCCGCGAGGAGCGCCACCCGCTCGGCTCGCCGTGGAGGAACGGCGAGTTGGCGAAGGCGGCGGTCATGGTGGGGCCGATCAGGTTGGCCTGCCGCCAGCGGGCCTCCTGCTCCTCGCCCGAGCCCAGGCTGAGGTTGACCTGGATTGCCGCGGTGGAGCACATCATCGTGCGCCCGGCCGGCCCGTGGTGGTCGAAGAACTGCTCCATGGCGGCATACCGGGGGTACTGCAGGACCCTCCGGGGAGGGCGGACCGGGTCGAGCCCGACCCCTACCATCCCCACTCCGGCCCCCGCCAAGCGGCGGCGGGCGACCCGGGCGTCGACGGCCATCAGCCGGCAGACGTCGGCGGGGCTGCCCGGGGCGGAGCTCAGCTCCACCTGGCCACCGGGTTCGAGGGTCACCTTGGAGCAGCCAGGCAGGTCGCCCACGGTCTCCACTACCCGGAGCGCCTCTTCGGCGGGGAGGTGGGAGCGGGGGTCGCCGAGCGGGGTGGTCAGCCACTCGATCTCAACGCCGCAGCGCAGCGTGCCGGGGCCGTCGTTGCCCTCGTTGCCGGCCTCGGGAAAGCAGCACCCCTCGATGAACCGGACGGCCTCATCGGTGCTCAGGCTGGGACGTTGTGACGGCATGGCCTCCAACCTCGACGGTGGATGTGCTGGCTATACGTGGCTGGCTCCCCCCCAGGATTCCACCGAAGCTCGCCCAAGTCCCCGGGGAGGTGTGCCGTCCCCCACTTCCCGGCACTGAGTGCTTGCAACCGAGGCCGCACGCCCAAGTATTCCCGGTACCGCCTGCAAGCGAACAACCGGGCTGATCGGGGCTCCCGGTTTTGTCGCCCAGGCTTGGTGCCCCAGGATTCGTGCTCCGGGGCTTCGCGGCTTAGCGCTCCAGGTGGGCGACCCGGATCCCGAACTCGGCCAGCTGGGCCAGGAACGGCCCAGGGGCGAAGGCCGCCTCGGGGGCCAGGACACCCCGACCGGTCGACACCTCACGCCCCATCAGCAGTGCGGCGGCGACGATCGGGCCGGCTTCGAGGTTGGCCAGGTGGTCGACGACGCCGTAGGTCTCGGTCTTCTCGGTGCCGGCCGCCCGGCCCGTAACGTCGATCCGCAGTGCCGACCAGCCGCTCGGGCGACGGGCGAACGGGCCGAGCCCGAGTGCCGGTGCACGGGTCAGGATCCCGAGCCGGCGCCGGGCGCTGCTCGGTGTGTGGCCCTCCTCCGGCCGGCCCAGTGCCACGACCGGCGGCGCCGAGGCAGCCGCGGCCGGGGCACGGGCGACCATCTGGGCCACGGTCGAAGCGGAGGCCCCGCCCATCCCGCCCTGGACGACGAGCGATTCGAGGCCACCCAGCAGCTTCGGGAGGCTGGCGACTTCGGCCCCGCGGACCGTGTGGACCCGCTGCCAGCCAACCGGCTCCGGGAAGAAGACCTGCTCCGACTTGGAACCCGGGGGGCGGTTCTTTCGGGCGCCGTCCTTGATGACGGTGGCGTCGCCCGCCCAGCCGGCGATCAGCCGGCCGAGACCGTCGGCGCCCTTGTCGTTGCGTGAGGTGCTCCAGGCGACGCGGACGGTGCGGACGGCCTCGAACCGGTCGGCGGCGGCCCGGACCAGGATGTTGCTGAGCCCTGGCGTCCAGCTCATGCCGGCGACCACCGGCTCGTCGGCGGTGACGGTACTGGTGCCGATCGGGCTTGTCGCCGGGCCAGCGGTGGCTGGCCGGGAGCGCCGCTCCGCGGTGAAGCGCGGGCTCAGCAGCACGTCGATGGCGGCCGGGTCCTCGCAGGCGGTCACGTACGGCACCCGGGCGGCGAGGGCCGCCTCGAAGGCGGCCAGCTCCGCCCCGATATGACCCCGTTCCGGGCTGGACTCCGGCTGGAGCGTGGCCACCGCCACGTCGCACCCGGTGAGCCCCTCGGCGATGCCGTCGACGGTGGGAGCGGCCTTCGCCACCCTGACCAGGTCTTCCCCGAACCCCGCCGCCAGCCGGATCAGCTGCCGCTCATTGTCGCCGACGAACACGACGCGGCTGACCTCCGGCCGTTCGAGCAGATCACGGACCACCCGGCGGCCACGGGCGCTGGGCGCTCCGAGGACCGCCACCTCCATCGGCGCCCCTCCGTCAGCGGTTGTCGGCGGCGGCCTGGCCGTTCCCGGAAAGCCCTTCGCGCCAGAGCCCCTCCGCGGGGCTGGAGCGTTGCTTGACCTTCTTGGCGATCCAGACGCCCGCCCCGGCGACCAGCGCCAGCCGGAGGAGCCGGGCCACCAGCTTGCGGCGGCTGCGGCGCCTCTTGGGCTTGGTGGCGGCTTCCTCGCTCACGGGGGTCAGGCTAGCACGATCGTGTGGCCGCTCATCCCGTATTGTTGGGTTTCCGGTGGTAGCTAGAGCATTCTCCCGACTCTCGGGTAGCCTTGTAGCTATGGGGGAAACCGCCGAGACCACCCGGGCCAACCCGCTGCTCGACACGTTCGGGCGGCCCATCTGCGATCTGCGGGTGTCGGTCACCGACCGGTGCAACTTCCGGTGCGTCTACTGCATGCCTAAAGAGGTGTTCGGGCCCGGCTACCAGTTCCTCAAGATGCAGAGCCTGTTGACCTACGAGGAGATTGCGCGGCTGGCCCGCATCTTCGCCGGCCTGGGGGTCCACAAGCTGCGGCTTACCGGCGGGGAGCCGTTGGTGCGCAAGGACGTCGAGTCGCTGATCGGGATGCTGGCGGAGATCCCCGATATGGACATGGCGCTGACCACGAACGGCTCGGCGCTGGTGCAGAAGGCGCAGAAACTGAAGGAGGCCGGCCTCAAGCGGATCACGGTCAGCCTGGACTCGCTGGACGACACCGTGTTCCGGTCGATGAACGACGTCAACTTCCCCGTCGCCCGGGTGCTGGCCGGCATCGACGCCGCGGCGGCGGCCGGGCTCAATCCGGTCAAGATCAACATGGTCGTGAAGCGGGGCGTCAACGAAGCCTCGATCCTGCCGATGGCCCGCTACTTCCGGGGGACCGGCCATGTGCTCCGGTTCATCGAGTACATGGACGTGGGGACCACCAACGGCTGGCGCATGGACGACGTCATCCCGTCCGGCGAGATCATTGCGGCGATCAACGCCGAGCTGCCGCTGGAGCCGGTGGACCCCAACTACCGGGGCGAGGTCGCCTCCCGCTGGCGTTACCGGGACGGCGGCGGCGAGATCGGCGTGATCTCATCGGTCACGCAGCCGTTCTGCGCCACCTGCACACGGGCCCGGCTGTCGTCCGAGGGCCGGCTGTACACCTGCCTGTTCGCCACCGACGGCCACGACCTGCGGTCCCTGCTGCGGTCTGGCCGCAGCGACAAGGAGATCGCCGATGAGATCGCCTCGATCTGGCGGCGCCGGTCGGACCGCTACTCCGCCCTCCGGTCCTCGATGACCCCTGGCTTCGCCGGGGAGCGACGCCAGGGGGAGCCCGGGGCTGGCGTGCCGCACAAGATAGAAATGTCGCACATCGGCGGCTGACGCCCGCCGCTCATCGCCCCCGCTGCTTGTTCTCGCTGCTTGTCCCTGACCGCCGTTCCTGACCGCTGACGTGAAAGCTCCTGTCGCGTGCGGAGCTTGGTCGCGCCACACTGTCCACAGGTTCGCGTCCCCGAGGTGAGTGAGCAGCCAGGGGTGTGATCACGCCCGTTTCTGCTCACTCGGCCCGAATTTCAGCCCCGCTGTCCTGATTCCAGGCGGATTCTGCACGGCAAACAGGACAGTTCCCTGACCCGTTGGACGGAGCAAGGGACCCTTTCTTACCTATTGGCAGAGACGAGGGCCTAGCTCGCCGCCTGGCCGAGCGCCAGCCAGAAGACTTCGTAGGCCTCGACGTCATCCACATGCTGGCGAACCTCGGCGACCTGCCCGCCGCGGATCCGGTACGAGGTCAGCGTCGTGAAGCTGACCCCTCGGGAGCTGGGCGCCTCGGCCCAGGTCTCCACGTAGGTGAAGACATGATCGTCGGAGGCGGCGATCGAGCGGAGGTCGGCCTCGAAGGCCAGTGACTGGTCGAGGAGCTCCGCCTGCCGGACCCAGGCGCCCAGGACGGCCTCCCGGCCGATGAAGTTGGCGCCGCCGGGGAGGATCAGGGCGGCTTCGTCGGAGAGCAGCCGGCGGAGGGCGGACTCGTCCCCCTCGTCACGGGCGGCGAACAGCGAGCGGACGATGCCCTCGTTTACCTCTCGGCGGGACGGCTGCTTGGGCGCCGGCGGCGGAGGGGGTGGCGGCGGAGCGGCCCGGACAGGGCTCGGGGCGGGCTCAGCGGCAACGGGCTTCTTGCCTTCAGCTGCGATGACCTCGGAGGCGGGCTCGGGCTCGGGTGCCGGAGCAGAGGACTTGGCGGCGGGCTTGGTCCCCGGGGTCTCGGCGGTCTTCTTGCGCCCGGGGCGGGGGCGGCGGCGGAAGGTGCTGGCTGAGAAGTCCTCTTCCTCTTCGGCCGGCTCAGCCGGCGTAGCGATGGTCTCCAGGATGAAGTCGGCTTCCACCGCCGGTTCATCGGTGCCTGGCGCCGCAACAATTTCAGGTTCCGACTCGTCCGCAACGGGCTCTGGCTCGGGGGCCCTCGACCGGCGGCGCCGGGCCGGGGCAGGAGCCTCTGCGGGCGCGGGTGCGGGGAGCTCAGGTTCCGGTTCGGGGGCGGCGGCCGAGAACGAGGTCGCCCGCTTGCGACGGGTCGCGCCTCCCGCCGGTGCGGGCTCGGCCGCCTTGGACTCGGCGGGCTTGGCCGCCGACGCCTTCTTGCCGCTCGCCTTCGAAGCCTTGGGGGCTGGTTCGCCCTCCGGTTCGCCCTCCGACAGGTACCGGAATTTCTTGGTCATCGCTGTACGCCTCCCTGACCTTAAGGCCGCCGTCGCGCCCGCACAGGGCGCAACTTGGCAGGCTACCCGAGAGTTGCCCGTTCGATACGTGGGTCGTGGCATTCCCTTGAGAACGGGAAAACCTCCGGCAGCCAGCTCACGGCGTGCTACCCTGTGGGGAGAGGTGCGACGGATGTCGCCCCGTGGGGTTCTCTCGCTTGTTCCTCCTTTTCGGAAGTCTCGGGCGATCGTAACCTCGCCCAGAGACACCTTCGGCCAACGGCCGGGAAGGAGTAGCAGCACGTCATGCCATCACCCTCATTGGCGCTGCCCGGACAACACCCAGCACCGGAGCTTGATGCTCTCGGCACAAGTCTGGAGAACTTAGAAGGCACCGAAGACGCCCCCGAAACCTTGTCCTTCGCCGCGCTGGGCGCCTCCGAGGCGGTCGTCGGTGCCCTCGCCGCCCGGGGGGTCACATCGCCCTTTGAGATCCAGGCCATGGTGATCGCCGAGGCCATCGAGGGCCACGACATCCTGGCCAAGAGCCGCACCGGATCGGGCAAGACGCTGGCGTTCGGGGTACCGATCGTCGAGCGGCTCGCCGGGTCGCCGGCCAAGCCGGCCGCCGTGATCCTGGTGCCGACCCGGGAACTCGCCTCCCAGGTGACCGACGAGATCACCGACATCGGCAAGGCCAAGGGCCTCCGGGTCGCCGCCGTCTACGGCGGGGTGGGCCTCGGTGATCAGGCCAAGCAGGCCTCCAAGGCGCAGATCATCGTGGCGACACCCGGACGCCTGTTCGACCTGATGCAACGCCGGATGGTCAACCTGAACACCATCCGGATCTTCGTCCTCGACGAGGCCGACCGCCTGCTCGACATGGGGTTCAAGCCCCAGGTCGACCGCATTGCCCGCAGCGTGCCGAAGGAACGCCAGACGATGTTCTTCTCGGCGACGCTCGACGGCGAGGTCGGGCGGCTCGCCGAGCAGTACACAAACCACCCCCGGTTCCACGAGACCGCCTCGCCGAAGCAGACCGTCGACGAGATGGAGCACCGGTTCATCCCGGTGAGCAGCGACGGGAAGGTCAGCGCCCTTGCCGAGCTGCTCACTGCCGAAGCCGGCCGGGCGCTGGTCTTCGTCAAGACCAAGCGGGGGGCGGACCGGCTGGTGCAGCGGCTCAAGACTCATGGGATCAGGGCCGCGGTCATGCACGGAGACCTGACCCAGGGAGCCCGGGAGCGGGCGCTCGCCGCCTTCGACGCCGGGAAGGTCGAGACGCTGGTGGCCACCGACGTCGCCGCCCGCGGCCTCGACCTCGACTGCATCACCCACGTCATCAACTTCGACCCGCCCGAGGACGAGAAGGCCTACGTCCACCGCGTGGGCCGCACTGCCCGGGCCGGGCGGGCGGGGACTGGCATCACCTTCGTCCTTCCCGACCAGGAGCGGGATGTCAGCCGCATTGCCCAGCGGCTCAAGCTGAGCGGGGAGTTCGAGCAGGAGGGCCTCAAGGTCGCCCCGCCGGCTCCCGTCTACCAGAGCCGCAGGAGGGGCAGGGGGAACACGCTGCTCGGCCGGAGACCTCGCCCGGGGCGATAACGGCCATGAACCTGGTCGTGGTTGGGCCGGGTGCAATGCCGGCTGGCGATGCACAGAATTTACTGCCAGTCTGGATGATGTTCGCGCAACGTTCATAGAGACCGGCTACCATAAAGAGCGCAGCACCGCTGCGCATCGTTGCCGGGCATGACGCACTGCACCCGGACCGGCCTGCGGCCGCATGGGTCCTGCGGCCGATCACGCACCCACAAACCCACAAGGAGGATTTGCCATGGTCTCTACGCGCATAACCGTCGTCCTGGACGTCAAACATGAACCGGGGGTCGACCTGCCTCAGCGGGCGGCCCGGTACCTGGAAGACACGCTGAGCGCGCTCGACGGCTTCGATAGCGTCGAGGTCGTCCGTGGGGAAACCGAGACCACTATCTGGACCCCGCGCTTCGGCGAGGCGGTTTGACGCCGCCGGAGTCGGGAAGGAGCCAGAGAGGGGGCGCGTCGTTTCGCCACCTCCAAGCGCCCCCGGGAGGTGCTTCATGGCACAGCGAGTGGCAGAGCGGATCGCCGAGCCGATCGCAGACGAGGGCGAACAGGAGATGGTCCGCGAGCACGCGGCCCAGTTCGCCACGGTGAAGACGCCCGACCAGTCCAGGGTCCCGCATCACGGGGCAGTTGATCCTTCCGGGCAGGTAACCGAACAGGACGCGGCCGAGTCCTGACTCGTTTAACCCAGCAGACAAACGCGCCCCTCCGGGGGCGCGTTTGGTTTGGCCGGGCTGGGTGGCGCCCTATGATCCGGGCATGTCCGGAGAGCGGCGGATCGCCTTCGTGCTTGGCGGCGGGGGCGACCTGGGGGCGAACGAGGTCGGGATGCTCAGGGCGCTGCTTGAGCGGGAGATCTTGCCGGACCTCGTCCTCGGGGCCTCGGTCGGGGCAATGAACGGGGCCGCCGTGGCGGCTGAACCCTCAGTGGCGATGGTCGGGCGGCTGGAGGCGGCCTGGCGCCAGCTGGGGTCGGAGGGGGTGCTCGACTCGCCCTGGCAGGTCGCCGGGAACGTGCTGCGCGGGCGGAGCCACCTGCATTCGAACCTCCGGCTGCGGGCGGTAGTGCAGCGTATGCTTCCAGTTACCACCTTCGAGCAGTTGGCGGTGCCGTTTCAATGCGTGGCGGCGAGCATCGAGCGAGCTGCCGAGCACTGGTTTTCGGCGGGGCCGCTGGTGGACGCCATCCTGGCCTCCGCCGCCGTGCCCGGGCTGTTCCCGGTGGTGGAGGTGGGTGGCGAGCATTTTCTCGACGGGGGGATCGTCAACAGCATCCCCGTGTCCCGCGCCCTGGGACTGGGGGCGACCGAGGTGTTCATCCTCCAGGTCGGGAGGATCGAGCGCACCCTGCAAGTCCCGAGGAACCTGTACCAGGTGATGGCGGTGGCCTTCGAGATCGCCCGGCGGCACCGCTTCGCCCACGACATGGCCGACCTTCCGGACGGCGTCGTCGCCCGCGTCCTGCCGACTGGCGACGACGACCCGGGAGGCGGGCTCAGGACCTGGGACCTGGCGGCGGTCGACCAGCGCATCGCCAGGGCCTACGACACGACCGCTGCCTACTTGGACCGGCTCAGCAGAGACTGATCACGGTGGCCCGGGTCCCCATCCCGCCCAAGCCGGTCCGCCGGGTGATCCTGGCGCCGCTCGTCGGCGCGGTGTCGGCAGCGCTGGTCGTCGCCTCCCCGGCCTTGCTGGTGATCGCCGTTCCGGCCGACCTGCTGACCGGCCGCGGCCGCTGGCGGACGGTGCGGGTGGTGGCGTTCGGGGCGGTGTACTGCGGCTACGAGGTCTGCGGGTTGTCGGCGCTGTTCTGGCTATGGCTGGCCGGGCGGGGTGGGGCCAGGTTCTCCACGCCCGAGTTCCAGCAACGGCACTACCGGCTGATGGAGTGGTGGCTGCGGGGCTTAAGGACGACCGGCGTCAAGCTGTTCCGGCTGCGGGTGTCGGTGGAGACCGAGGCGGAGCGCCGGGCGGGGCCGATCCTGGTGTTCAGCCGGCACGGGGGGGCCGGGAACTCGCTGCTGCTGGTGGCGACGATCATGCTCGAGTACCGGCGCCACCCGCGGATCATCATGCTCGACAAGCTGCAGTGGGAGCCTATGTTCGACACCCTGCTCAACCGGGTGCCCAACCGGTTCATCCGCCACGGCACGGACCGGGACGCCCAGATCGACGCGATCGCTGAGTTGGCGACCGGGCTCGGCGACCAGGACGCCTTCGTCTTGTTCCCCGAGGGCCACGACTTCTCGGTCAACCTCCGGGAGCGGGCGATCGCCCACCTGCACAAGCGGGGCCATCACGCCTCCGCGGAGAAGGCGGAGCAGATGCCGAACGTGCTCCCGCCGCGGCTCGGAGGCGTGTCGACCGCGATCGCTGCAGCGCCCGGCGCCGACGTGATCTTCGTGGCTCACACGGTGTTCGAGGATGTGGGATCGCTGGTCGACCTGTGGCGGCGGATCCCGCTGAACACGGCGGTCGCTGCGCAGTACTGGCGGATCCCCGCCGCCGAGGTGCCCTCCGGCCCCGAGGAGCTGACCGAGTGGCTGTTCGACTGGTGGGCGCGGATCGACCGCTGGATCAGCACCCGGCTGTCGAGCCCGCCGCCGTTCGATCCACCGCCCCCAGGGGTGGAGGTGCCGCCCGCTCCCTCCCCGGAGCCACCGGCCCCAGCCCCCCAGGGCTGACCGCCCACGGCGGCGGGCCTGGGACTTCGACAGTCTTGGCCACGACGCGACGCCTGGAGGCGCTACGCCGGATTGCCCTCCAATGCCTCCTTCAGCAGGCGGAGCAGATCCTCCGTATCCCTGAACCGAATGATCTGTCCACGTCCTACGTCGGGAATCCCGTTGAGCAGGTATGGCAGGTTGAGGCCGGATTCGGTCAGCAGGATGAGCCGCTTCCGGCAAGCCAGAGCAACTCCCAGCTCGAGTTGCACACCGGGTGACGGCGGGTCGCCCAGGTACGCCACCAAAAGGTCGCACTCCTCGATCGCATGAATATCCGCGTCAAGGGCAGCTGCGGGCGTAAGCAATCCTTCTCCCCACCTTTCCCGCCGATGCGAACTAATCACGTTAAAGCCTAGGTTCTCCAGGAACCGAAGAATATCGCTGAGCCACTCCCGGTAGTCGGGAGCGATTAGGTTGGTGACCTCATCCAGCATCTGGGTAAACGGGGCCGCGAAGAAGAGCCGGGGCATCTCAGTCCCCACCGGCCGGGACCTCCCGGAGGCTTGGGAAATACTTCTGCCAGCTGCCAACGAAGTCGAAGACGACGTTCGCCAGACCAACCACAGCCAGGCATGAAAACAGCACAATGCCCGGATCTTTCAAGTGGACATGGAACGCCTGCATATGGGAAAGGTTCTGTGACAGATCAATCGCTAGGGCAACGACCAGGATCAAGAAGCAGACTCCGTTGTTGACAAACCACTTTTTCAAATAGTCTGCTTCGCTCTTGTCGGCTTGGCCCGCAAGGTCATACCCACCACCTATCCAGATAATATCGACCAACAGCAGGAAGGCGTACAGCAGAAAGAAGACGACGAGGACACGCAAGTACAGGCCCATTGCCGCCAATATCACGCTTTCCAGAAAGATCACCATGCTATCGAGGCCCAACCGCTCCCGCGTTCCCCGGAAGGGGACGCCGCGGCTCCGCAACACGTGAGCACGGTGCATGTCGTCCAGGTGGCGGTTATTGCCGATGTAGAAGCGAAAGACGTTGCCAATCAGCACGACGCTGGAAACAACCTCTTCGACGACAAGGAGCACCGTAACGGTGCCGGACGTGACCGGGTCCAGAAGGAGCACGAGTGCTGCCGGCACGGTCAATCCCATGATGATCGTGACGATGGCCTTCAGAGACTCGATGGTGGACTCGACCGGCGTCTTGACCTGTTGCGTGAGTGGAGGCGCTGTGCCTACGACGCTGACGGCCACCAGTTCTGACCCGGAGTCCGGGGCGTGGGAGGGGCTCATGCCCCGTTTTGGGCTGCTGCCCAGCTCGGTGCGTCCCGAAGACACCCGCGTCCTCCTTGCTCAGTTCCATCAAGAGTCTCGCGGGTGAGAGCTGCACAGTAAATGGTGCTGGCACCACCTTTCCCGGCTCCCCTGTTGTGCCGAGTAGCCAACTAAGAAAGGTGACCAAGCCCGCCCTCGCCTGGCCGCCATCGCTCACACGGGCAGGCAAAATGAACGGCCTCGGCACGATCCCGGCCGGAGCATCCACAACTCGCGCGCCAAGGCCCGCGCCAGCCGGGGCTCTTTCCGGATCTCCGGCGGGCGTCAAGGGACTGCCGGATCCACGTGGCACCCCTCGATACGCTGGAAGGCGAAGTGGCTCGCCTGGCGGCGGAGCCTGCAGACCCTTCTGGGCAGTATGAGGATTGGTCAGCTTCGTGCGCGCCTCGCGCGCACCGCTACCCGGTGCCGGCCAGGATGACGAAGCGCTGCGCGCCTGCGTCGCCTTCGACGTCCAGCACTGCATCGCTAATTTCGTTCGCCACGTCTGACGCGACGTACACGGGCAGCTGCATCTCCGTGATGACCTCATCGCCCTGGGCCGGAGCCTGGGCGAACGCGATGGCCACCGCAGACGATCCATCTTCCCCCGCCTTGTTGTAGAAGCGAAGCCCGTACGACTCCGGGATGTTGTTGGCCGAGCGGACTTCGGTCAGGAGGTTAGCCGCTCCCTTCGTAAGCTCGATCATGGTCGGCTCCTTTCCTCCCCACTGCCATCCCAGCTTCTTTCGCAGCGGAGAAACGGCTGGACACGTGCAGCGAACTACTACCTGTTGGATCACCTACCTGTTACGTCTACCCAACGAAGAGCAGGGAACACATCTGCACGGCCGAGGCTCAGCCCTCGGCGGGCCCGCTGGTCCTCGACGCGGCACGCCTGGCGGGCGCTCTGCGAGGAGTGCCTCAATCCCTCGAGGCGAGCCATGGAGAAGCCCGATGGCGACGAAACTCGTACTTCCCTACACTAGGCACTTATGAAGAAGAGTATCGTGACGTTGGAGTTGGCAAATACGACAGAAATTCACGGTTGCACAGCGCATGGGGCTGAGGCGGCCGATCGCCTTGTTGCCAACGGGAGGGGCGGCATCTGGTTTCTATTCACAACGCGAAGGGACCCAGGCCCCTCTGGAGGGCCAGTCGGTGTCCAAGGAAGCCAGTTATTTGGGCACCAGCCACCTAAGTCGGCAAGCTCCGTTATATGGAAGAGCTGGGTCCGGGGTTGTACGAGACGCTTGTCACCCAGCAGCTGCGGGCTCGGCTCTCACGGCTGGGCGACCAACTCGAACACCGGCAGCGACCACTCGACCCGGCGGATGCGCCCGACCGCATCGCCTGGTACGTCGCCAACCAGCTCCGCTCCGCCCTCAAGGATCTAAGCGACGCCGAACGCGTGCGGCAGGGCCTCCAGGTCGCCCAAGCGGTACTCGAGCAGTTGGCCTCCCTCGCAGGCGTCGATCCGTCGGAGGCACCAGTCGACCCGGCGAGCGTCCTTCATGCGATCGTGGGTCGACTCCCAGATGGCCGGCCCGCCGAGGTCACCGAGCCGCTCGTCCCGTTGCTGGATACCACGCTCCTCACCAATGCGCCTGGCGAGCCGGTCCTGTGGAATCAGCTTGCGTCGGAGATCGACTCCGCCGACGGCATCGATCTGGTGATGGCCTTCATCCGCCAGACCGGGATTCAGCCACTCGTTCCTCCCCTCCGGCGCCACTGCGAAAAGGGCCGACACCTCCGGGTGCTCACCACGACCTACATGAACGTGACGGAGCGTCGAGCCTTGGACGAACTGGCCAACCTGGGGGCACAGACAGATCCGGGTCTCCTACGACGCGACCACCACCCGGCTCCACGCCAAAGCTTGGCAGTTCCAGCGGCGCTCGGGCTTCTCGACGGCGTACGTCGGCTCGTCCAACCTGAGTCGAGCCGCTCAGGTGACCGGGCTGGAATGGAATGTCCGCATCTCGCAGGCGCGCAACCCAGATTTGGTGGCAAAGTTCGCCGCCGTCTTCAACTCTTACTGGGGACGCGGCGATTTCCGTCCGTACCAGCCCGCCGAGTTCGACGAAGAGCGGCGTCGGGCGGGACTTGATGAGGGCGCCTGGGCGGTCATGCCCAGCCCGACCGAGCTCCGCCCCGAACCCTTCCAGCAGCGACTCCTGGAGTTGATCGAAGTCTCCCGCCGGGAGGGGCACCACCGGAACCTGCTGGTCTCAGCGACCGGCACTGGCAAAACGGTGATGGCAGCACTTGACTATGCGGGACTACGACGTCGCCTTCTGCGGTCACGCCTCCTTTTTGTTGCCCACCGGGCGGAGATCCTCGACCAGAGCATGGCCACCTTCCGGTATGCCCTGCGCGAGGCGGCATTCGGCGAGCGATGGGTCGGGGGCTCTCATCCCCGCCGGTTTGACCATGTGTTTGCCTCGGTCCAGAGCCTCAACACTCAGGACCTGAACGCCCTGGATCCAGACCACTTTGACATCGTGATCATCGACGAGTTCCACCACGCGGCTGCGCCCTCGTACCGGCGGATCCTCGAGCACCTGCGCCCGGTTGAGCTGCTGGGCATGACGGCCACCCCGGAGCGAAGTGACCGCCTCCCGGTCCTCGAGTGGTTCGGCAACCGAATTGCCGCCGAGCTGCGCTTGTGGGATGCGATCGACCAGCAGTACTTGTCGCCATTTATCTACTTCGGCGTCCACGATGGGCTCGACCTCCGGGACATCCCCTGGAAGCGAGGTCAGGGCTATCAGGTCGATGCGCTGAGCGGGCTGTACACCAGCACCGACGCCTGGGCCCGGCTGGTTGTGAAGGAGGTGAACGCCCGGACGGACGTTTCCACCATGAGATGTCTCGGGTTCTGCGTGAGCGTCCCCCACGCCGAGTTCATGGCCCGGCACTTCACCGAGCACAACATCCCCGCGGTCGCCATCTCGGGGGAAAGCCCTGAGCACGAGCGCAAGGCCGCGCTGCGAGAACTCGCTGCCGGGCGGGTCCGGGTCGTGTTTTCGGTCGACCTCTTCAACGAGGGCGTCGATGTTCCGGCCGTCGACACCGTCCTCCTCCTCCGGCCGACCGAGAGCCCGACGCTCTTCCTTCAGCAGCTGGGCCGCGGCCTGCGGAAGGCCGCCGGCAAGACCGTATGCACCGTGCTCGACTTCGTCGGCAACCACCGGCGTGAGTTCCGGTTTGACCTCCGCTTCCGGGCGCTGCTCGGCGGGTCGCGGCGGGACGTCGAGCAGGCGGTTCGACAAGGATTCCCCTACCTGCCTGCCGGTTGCGCCATGCAGCTGGACGAGGTCGCCCGAGAAATTGTCCTGCGCAGCCTGCGGGATGCCCTGCCGACGAAGTGGCCCGCGAAGGTCGAGGAACTCCGTTCGCTCTTGGGCCCGAAGCCGGATCTCGGCCTCGACGAGTTCCTCACCGAGTCGGGGCTGGATCTCGATGATGTCTACGACGGGGGCCACAGCTGGTCCGACCTGCAAGTCGACGCAGGTCGGTCAGTGTTGCCGCCGGGTCCCGCAGAGCGATCGCTGCGTCGGGCGATGTCCAGGCTCTTGCACATCGACGACCAAGAGCGGATCGAACGGTACGTAGGGTGGCTGGCCGAGTCATCGCCGCCCATCGTCGACGCACTCTCCCTGCGGGAGCGCAGGCTGCTCCACATGCTCGTCGCCCAGGTCGCCGACCAGGCGGTGGGCAAGGAGTCGTCCCTGCAAGACGGCGTCGACCTGCTCTGGCAGCACCCACAAGTGCGGAGGGAGCTGAGCGAGTTGCTGCGGGTGCTCGGGGACCGCGTGGATCACCTCCATTCGCCGCTGGATCGCGCGGAACACGTCCCGCTGCAGGTGCACGCCCGCTACAGCCGGCTGGAAATTCTGGCCGCGATGGGGCTTGGCACTGGGGCCAGGATCCCGGCCTGGCAGAGCGGCGTGTACGAGGCCCGGGCAGCGCGCGCCGACCTGCTCGCCTTTACCCTGGACAAGTCGAGTGGCCGCTTCTCCCCGACCACCCGGTACCAGGACTACGCCGTGACGCCGTCGCTGATCCACTGGGAGAGCCAGTCGTCAACGCGGGCAGAGAGCGACACCGGTCTGCGCTACCGCCACCACGCCGAACGCGGCTGGACCATCTTGCTGTTCGCCCGATTGCGCGCCGACGACCGGGCCTTCTGGTTTCTCGGTCCGGCCACCTATCGCGGGCATACCGGCGAGAAGCCCATGGCAGTCACCTGGGAGCTGGAGCAGGCGTTGTCGGGCGACCTGTTCGCTGCCTTCGCCGCAGCGGTCGCCTGACCGCCGGATGGATGCACTGTTGGACCCGGTGATTGATGCTCTTGGGGATGACCGGTGTCGGGGTCCGCGCAGGTAGCGGCGGTTGGCCCCGTCGTACGTAGGAGTGTTCGTGGCTGGCGATGGGTGGCGACAAGGAGGGGCGATGAGATCGACGCTGACTGAGGGCGGATTAGCCCGCTTCGACGAGGTGGCCGGCGGTCATGTCGGCGACGACAGGGTCCCGGGCCTGGTTGCGCTGGTGGCCCGGGGCGAGGAGGTCCACGTGTCCGCCCTCGGGTCGCTCTCGGTCGGTGGCCCTCCCGTCACTAGATCCACGCCGTTCCGCATCGCGTCCACCACCAAGCCGATCACCGGCGCCGCCACCCTGGCCGTCGCCGCCGAGGGCCTCGTGGACCTGGACGAGCCCGTCGACCGGCTGCTGCCCGAGCTCGCCCAGCGGCGGGTGCTTCGGCGCCCCGACGGGCCGCTTGACGACACGGTGCCAGCCCGCCGAGCGATCACCGTCCGCGACCTGCTCACGTTCCGGTTCGGCTTCGGCATGGTCGGGGAAATGTTCGCCGCCCCCGAGCCCTGGCCGGCGGTGCAGGCAGCCAGGGCGCTGCAGCTGGCCGCGCTCGACCCTCCCAGCCCCGGCACGGAGCCGGGGGCCGGCACCTGGATCGCCCGGTTCGCCTCGCTGCCGTTGCTGTTCCAGCCGGGCGAGCGGTGGTGCTACAACACCGGCGCGCAGGTGCTGGGGGTACTGCTGGCCCGTGCCGCCGGCGTGCCCTTGGACGAGCTGCTCCGCACCCGGCTGTTCGAGCCGCTGGGAATGTCGGGCACGGCGTTCTGGGCGAAGGCCAACCTGCTGCCGACCGCCTACGCCCCCGGCCCCGGTGGGCTGAGCGTCTGGGACCCGCCGGACGGCCAGTGGAGCCGGCCCCCGGCCTTCTGCGACGCAGCCGCCGGGCTGGTGTCAACCGTCGACGACCTCCTGGCCTTCGCCCGGATGCTCCTGCGGGGAGGCTCGCCGGTGCTGGCGACCGCAGCGGTCGCCGAGATGACCCGGGACCAGCTGACGCCCACCCAGCGGGCCGCCGGGGCGACCTTCCTCAACGGCGCCGGCTGGGGGTTCTGCGTCGGCGTGGCGGTCGACGGGCCCCGGGCGGGATCGTTCGGGTGGGACGGAGGCCTGGGGACCTCATGGGTGGTCGACCCCGTCCGGGATCTCATCGTCATTGTGCTGACCCAACGGCTCTTCGAGGGGCCGTCGGGGGCCCGGGTTCACCGGGACCTTCAGGACGCCGCCTACGCCGCGCTGGCGGAGTAAGGACCGGGGTTTCGTAGGGTTCAGAGCCGCATCGGGCTTTCGGTGTGGGGCGGCCAAGTCGCGCTCGAGAAACGGCGGCGTGACGCCCGCGGCGTTGTCCGGGACTCAATACAAGAGCCTTGAACCACAAGGACCTTGTAGTACAAAGCCCTTGTAGCTTCCCGGCAGCCCGCCCCCGGGGCGACTCGAGGGGGCCGAGGGCCACCCGCGGGGAGCCGTAGATCCTGGCCTTTCAGCTCCCGGCCGGGGACGTTAGGGCGGAAACGATTTCGTGGACTGGGTAGGAGGTGCTGGCTGTGCGGCTTAACCCCGGCAGGCCCCGGCTGGAGAAATCCACCCACGGCGATGTCCCACTGGCTCCGGCCACCCGGTACTGGGTGTCGAAGCTCACCGTCACGCTCACCTGGTAAGCGCCATTGACTGCGTCACGGCTCCAGTCCGACCGGACCACGTACGTATGGGTAACCAGGGCGAGAGCCTGGGACGCGGACGCGGTCCCGGCCAGGCCGCTCACAGTGAGCGAGGTGCCGTCGCCAAACTGCCAGGTGTAGGACGCCGGAGTCGCCCGGATATTGAGGGTCGTGGCACCGTCGGTCCCATTCCCGACGAGTGTCGTTCCGTCGTACCCCTCGAGCCAGAAGTAGGAGGGCAGCTGGGTGATTCCTGCAACCTGAGGCGCGCTGCCGACGCTGAGAGCAGGAACCGACACGACCGCGTTCACGATCCCCTGGAGCGTCGACCCCGGGATGTTCCCGGTAACCGAACTGGCGGTTGACCTGGCCGGTGGCACATACCAACTGATCGACTGAAGGTTGCCGTTGCACAGCTTCATTACCCCGATTGCCCCTGCAGGCGGGCTCGGTGATGGTTGCGGCACAGGTGGCGCCGCCCCCCTTCCGCTGACCTCCGTGGGAAGCATCGAGTTCATCTCCCAAGCTGCCTCGGTCAATGGCCACGACGTGGCGAGGTAAAGCTGCTGCTGGGGCGGTGTCATGTCCTGGTAGCTACAGGTGGGACTCGGTGTAGCTGACACCGACTTTTGCGGTGGCTTAGTTGATATGGCTCGCGGCGGGCCGCCGGGGACGATGGAGACCGCGCGAGAAGAATAATCCATGTGTACACTGGCCTGGTCCCCTGTCCGGTCGGTGCACTCTTGAATTAAAGAACGAAATTCCCCAGATGAACCACTCTGTGTCCCACAATCCGAGGGCAATGGGGCCGGGCTGGGGGACCCACCGTCACCCGAAGCATCCAGCGGCGCTGTCAGAAGGGCAACCCCCACCAGCAGGGCAATTAAGGACCAACGCTGTAATTTACAGTCCACCCGGTCGCCCCCTTGACTAACTCGTACGCAGTAGTTCCAGTCGCGATTACGGGTTTTCCAATCCGCTTGCTGTTCTTGACTCCGACATACCAAGAAGAATCATAATATGAGTCATAAACCCACGCTGTCGTATTGTCTTGCAAGCCAATCCTCACATTGTCCTGACCAGAAGAGTCCAACCTCTCGTTCTTGCTCTGGTCATACGCAATCGCTTCGGATATGTGCTGGAGTTCGGATCCGCTGGTCACCCGAGCGGCACCGCCAACTTTGCCGGTCTTGAACGCTGACCTGGCGTCAGAGATGAATTGCCGAAAGACTCTATCCACCTCAGACAGAGTTGGCTCTGGCGGGGCCCCGCCGTTGCTGGCCGCGGCGTACGACACCACCTGGCCCGGCGTTGGCCGAGAAACCCCGAACCGGCTCACACTCGCAACCATCCATCGCCCGGCGATCAGCTTTAAGAACGTCGAGTCCTCAACGTCGATATTCGGGTCGGGTTGGAGAGGCTGGTGGGTGGTCGGGTCGAGGGCAACCGAGTGATCCGCCCAGACATCGTCCACGGAGGCGTACGGGCTGTCCTTGTAGACAGCGATCTGGAGGTTGTGGTCAGCGGTCAGGCGGAACGGATCTCCCGTTACCGCTTGTTGCTCCACCTGAGCCGCTTCCTTCTGGTAGCCAGAGGAAGTCATGAGCGGCTTGAGCGGGGCCGGGTTCAGCGACAGGTAGGCTTCCTCTCGCGCCGACCACCAGCCGAGGTAGGCCTGGCGCACAGCGGCCTGCGTGTCCTTGTTTCCGTGGTGCTCTACCACGATCCCCACCGCGACGCCGGCGGCGATCACGACTGCTACAACGAGTGCCACACCGGCCTTGGCCCAGCCACCACGCCTCGGCGGCTCAGGAATCGGTGCTGACGGTCGCCACCAGGGCCCGGAGGGAGGACTCAAGGTCTCGCCGTGGGAAGGGGCCGCCGACCCAGGTGCTCCCGGATTTCCATCGTTATACGTCAAAACGGCTCTCCTTCCGGACGGGATGATACGGGTATATCTCCTCAGGAGCAAGCCCGACGAGCAACAAGAACGGCTGTCTGGACACAACAGCACTCAAGCGCGCCGGTGGTGAGTCAGCATCTGAAATAACCGAAGGCCCGCAGCCACCACCGCCCGGATGCCAGTGCCGGGAGCTCACCGGGCGCCCGCCCGGTCGGACTCAGGCCTCCAGCTCCTGACCGAGCAACTTGCAGCACGAAGTCGGTCGGCCCACCTGCAGCCACCGCCTCGGATGCGTTCCCAGGATCTCGGCGATCCTCATGCCGAGCTGCCCCGCCGGCAGCCATGGTGGCGGCGCGGGCGCCGTAGACGTTGGCACCAGTGATGGACCATCGCCCATTGCTTCTCCGGCGTGACCCGAGACGAGAATGATCCGGGCCCACTCCGAGAAGAGCTGGCGCACCACCACCACGACGAGCGGGGTCGCGATCCCATCAGCCCACAACGGCAACAGGAGCTTCGACTGCGAGCCGGGCAGGTCCATACGGGTGCCCTTCCCCCCGGCGAAGACGTAGGTGCAGGAAGTCTCCTCCATGAGAGCTCAGAGTGACGAATCCTGCCGCGCCTTGTAGATCGCCCAGGAGGCGAGAAGGGTGGCGTTGGTGATCTCGCCTGCACGGATTCGTTCCGTCAGCTCCGAGTCGCTCACCCACTCGAACTCGATCAACCCGCTGTCGTGGGCCGTCTCGTCGCTCGGCTCGAGATCCCGGCACTCGAAGACCGTCATGGTCGCCGACGACCGCCGGTTGTCGAGGAGAAACTCACCAAGAGCTTTGACCGTCCGGGATCGCAGTCCCAGCTCCTCGGCGACCTCTCGCGCCACCCCCTCGGCGAGGGATTCTCCCGGCTCCACCGTCCCCCCGGGAAACTCATGGATCACTCGCTGTGGGCCATGACAGTACTGACGGGCGAGAACGAGCCTCCCATCGTGGCCCACGACGATGGCAGCCACAGAGGAGCGCCGTGGGGTGCCGTCTCGCTCGTCCCGGTAGCGCAACCAGACCTGGACCTCGCCGGTGGGCAGTTCAACGGTGTCCTCCATCACCGTCGGGAAGTAGCGGTGCGAGAAGACGACCTGCGAGCTCAGGGTTTTCCAAGCTCGGGCCCGATCGGGCGCGTCTTCCATGTGTCTTCCTCCTGTCATCTCTTCCTGCCTTTGGCTCCCCGGTAGAACTCGTGCGGCGACCTGGACATCCTTGTCGTTTCTCGCCTCAGGACTTCAACTTCAAGACTTCAGCTGGAGAGTCGCTCGGCACCACGGAGGGACGCGTGCAGAAAGCCGGGTGCCCGCTTCGGTTTCCTGAGTGGTCACGTCGAGTAGGACTAGGATTCGTTAGCGAGCGATCCTCATACTGCCCAGAAGGCCGTGCAGGCTCCGCCTGCACTTCGCTGGTTCTGTAACTGCTCAGGTACCCTCTCCCCAGCCAGGATTTCGCGCGGACCGCGCGGAAA
>OEPS010000119.1_pt1 | contig 28695 bp, 20 predicted proteins | sample 1539411 | NCBI WGS metagenome assembly OEPS01 (sample SAMN02671747, study PRJEB22543) | soil metagenome | biome: bacteria | place: China:Hunan Province, Lengshuijiang City | collected 2012-10-15 | depth 0.08m m
GGACAAGGTTCTTCAGCCCAGCACCTGTGGGAGCTGGCGAAGCCGGCGAGGGACCAGTACAGACCACAACAAACCGCAGCCGGTTTTACGACCGCTGTGCGGTCGATCGTCGGCTTCGCCAACTCCCACAGGATCTATGCATGTCGGGCTGACGCGCCGCGAATGTAGGTCTGGCCTTTTTCGGTGTCGAAGAAACCGTCGGTCATTTCGGTAATGAAGTAACCCGGTGCGATGGCGTTGACCCGAGCGCCGTTTCCGCGGCGTCGAAGGCGGCTTAGACGCTGGCGCGGTTTCTGTGGGAGCTGGCGAAGCCGGCGAGGGGCCAGTACAGACCACCACAAACCGCAGCCGGTTTTACGACCGCTGTGCGGTCGATCGTCGGCTTCGCCAACTCCCACAGGATCTATGCATGTCGGGCTGATAGCTTACAGGCTACTCACCAACTGTCCGCCATCTACGGCCAATACCGCACCCGACATGTAGGCACCCGCCTGGCTGGCGAGCAGCAGGAACGGGCCCTCTAGCTCTTCAAGGCGTCCAAGACGGCGCATCGGCACCGCGCCGCGAATGTAGGTCTGGCCTTTTTCGGTGTCGAAGAAACCGTCGGTCATTTCGGTAATGAAGTAACCCGGTGCGATGGCGTTGACCCGAATGTCATAGCGGGCCAGTTCCAGCGCCAGCGATTTGGTCAGTTGTACGACGCCAGCCTTGGCCGTGCAGTAGTGGCTGTAGCCGATGCCCACGCGCAAACCGAGCATCGAGGCGATATTGACGATGCTGCCGCCACGTTTGGCCCGCGCCAGACGCTGCGCCGCGCACTGGGCCACGCGCCAGACGCCGTCGAGGTTGGTCGAAAGCATGTGGCGCCAGTCTTCTTCGCTGAGTTCCAGCACCCGCTGGCCGTCGCCGACACCGGCATTGTTGAGCACTACGTCAACCACGCCGAAGGCGGCTTCTGCGGCGTCGAAGGCGGCTTCGACGCTGGCGCGGTCGGTGACATCCATGGCCACCGGCAGGGCCTGGCCACCGTCCTCGCGGATGAGTTCGGCGAGTTCCTGCAGGCGCTCGACGCGACGTGCCGCCAGCACAACGCGGGCACCGGCGCGGCCGGCGACGCGCGCCAGGTGCGCACCGATACCGCTGGAGGCGCCGGTGATCAGCACGGTACGGTCGCTCAGGGAAAACAGGGTGGTAGAGAGAGAGGAGGCTTGGGTCATGGTACTGATCCTGGTGTTAGGCGGCCTGCACCGTTGTCTTGGCGGTGCAGGCCGAGGGCGTCAGATGCGTTCGATAGTCGTCTTGCCAGCAGCCACCAGGCGCTCGAGCAACGGCGCCGGGGTGAACCACATCCGCCCGTACTCACCCAGTGAGTCGCGGTAGTGGCGGATGCCGGCCAGCACTTTGTCCAGGCCAAACTGCTCGGCATAGTGCATCGGGCCGCCGAGATGGGCAGGGAAACCGTAGCCGTTGATCCACACCAGGTCGATGTCGCCGGCGCGCAAGGCAATACCCTCGTCGAGCAGCTGGATGCCTTCGTTGATCAGCATGAACAGGCAGCGGGCATGGATTTCGCCATCCTCGACCGGGCGCCGGGAGATATGCAGTTCACCGGCCAGACGCTCGGCCAGGGCGACCACTTCGTAGTCGTTGTGACGCTCGCGTCCTTCGTACTGGTAGAAGCCGCGGGCGGTCTTCTGACCGTAACGGCCCAGCGCGTACAGCTCGTCGCCGAGGCGGCAGTAGCTGTCGTCATGGGCGATCGCCGCACGGTTGGCATCGCGTACCAGGAAGTTGACGTCGACACCGGCCAGGTCGAGCATGGTGAACACACCCATGTTCAGGTCCAGCCCGGTGAGCACACCGTCCACTTGCGCCGGAGTGGCACCTTCAAGCACCAGGCGATGGGCTTCGCGGGCATACGGTTCGAGCATGCGGTTGCCGATAAAGCCGAAGCAGACGCCGGACACCACCGGGATCTTGCCAATGGTGCGGCCCATCTTCAGCGTCGTGGCCAGCACGTCGGCGGCGGTTTCCCGGGCGTTGACCACTTCCAGCAGGCGCATGACGTTGGCCGGGCTGAAGAAGTGCAGGCCGATGACATCCTGCGGGCGTGACGTCACGGCCGCAATCTGGTCGACATCCAGCGACGAGGTGTTGGTGGCGAGGATCGCGCCAGGCTTGCACACGCGGTCGAGTTCACGGAACACCGCCTGTTTGATCTCAAGCTGCTCGAACACCGCCTCGATCACCAGGTCGGCCTCGGCCAGGTCGGCATAGTCGAGGGTGCCGCTGAGCAGCGACATACGCTGTTCCAGCTGTGCCTCGCTGAGTTTGCCGCGTTTGACGCTGATCGCGTAGGTTTTGCGGATCTGTGCCAGGCCACGGTCGAGTGCATCGCCCTGGCGCTCCAGCAAGGTCACCGGGATGCCGACGTTGGCGAAGTTCATGGCGATACCGCCGCCCATGGTGCCGGCGCCGATCACCGCTACTTTGCTGATCGGGCGCAGCGCGGTGCTGGCGTCGATGCCGGGAATCTTGCCGGCTTCACGTTCGGCGAAGAACACGTGACGCAGCGCCTCGGACTGGCGTGAAGCTTCGGCCTGTTTGAACAGCGCCAACTCACGGGCCAGGCCTTGCTCCAGCGGCAGCAAGCACGCGGCTTGCACTGCAGAAAACACCAGACGCGGTGCCAGACGGCTTTTCCAGCGTGGTTCCTGTTCTACGCAGTAGCGTTCGAAGAAGTCCGCATCCAGGTCTTTGGCCGGTTCTGCAAACGGCTCGAGCGGGCGCACCGGCGCGCCGGTGGCAATGAGTTCACGGGCATAGTCGCAGGCGCTGTCGAGCAGTTGCTCACGGCTGTCGGCGAGGCGGTCGAGAATACCCAGCTCCAGAGCCCGCGCGGCAGACACCTGGGCGCCACTGATCATCATGTCGAGTGCCGCAGGTACGCCAATCAGCCGTGGCAGACGCTGGGTACCGCCGGCACCGGGGAGCAGGCCGAGGTTGATTTCCGGCAGGCCGACGTTGGTGTGCGGCTCGCCGATGCGATAACCGCAGGCCAGCGCCAGTTCCAGGCCGCCGCCCAGGGCCAGCTTGCCGATGGCGGCAACCAGGGGTTTGTCCAGGCGGGTCAGGCGCACCAGCAGGCCGGGCAGGTCCGGCGCGGCGAAGGAGGCCGGGCTGCCGAACTCGGTGATATCGGCCCCGGCGCAGAACAGGCCGTTGGCGCCGTAGATGACGATGGCACGTACCGCAGGATCGTCATTGGCCTGTTCGCAGGCTTGCAGCAGGGCCGCACGCAGGGGCTGGCCGAGAGCGTTGACCGGGGGACGGGCGAGGCCGATCAGGGCCAGGTTGTCGTCCACCTGATAGGTGATCAGGGAATTCATGGTGACTCCTTGTTAAGCACTGATAAGGGGACTCAGAACCATTGGTCCTGCATGTCGACGCTGGTGCGGTTGGCGCTGGCGAGCAGGCGCGCCTGGGCGTCGATGCCGGCCAGCTCCCAATCCATGTAGTAGCGCGCTGCCTGTAATTTGCCGTTGTAGAAGTCTGCTTCGCTGCCGGTTGCCCCGGCCTGCAGGGCGCGGCTGGCAACCAGCGCCATGCGCAGCCAGAGCCAGCCCACCAGCACGCGACCGAACAGGTCCAGGTACGCGGTGGCGTTGGACAGACCGCGATTGGCGTCGGCGGCAACCTGGGCGAGCAGGCTTTGCGTTACATCGTGCAAGCGGTCCACAGCGCCGCTCAGCAGATAGACCAGCGCCGCGCAGTGCTCGTCGCGCCCGGCCTGATCGAGGGTCAGGCGGACCTGCTCGCGGAACAGACGATAACCGGCGCCACCGTTCTGTTGCAGCTTGCGCCCGAGCAAATCAAGGCCGTGAATACCTTCGGTGCCTTCGTGGATGGGGTTCAGGCGATTGTCCCGGTAGTACTGTTCCAGCGGGTACTCGCGGATGTAACCGGAGCCGCCGAGGATCTGCACGCCGATGTCCGAGGCGATAACGCCGTACTTCGACGGGTAGGACTTGACCATCGGGATCAGCAGGTCGAGCAGTTCGCCGGCATCGCGGCGGGTTTGCTCCTCGGGCGCGGTATGGGCATCTTCGTACAGGCTGCTGGCATACAGGCACAGGGCCAGACTGCCTTCGGCGTAGGTCTTCTGCTGCAGCAGCATGCGCCGCACATCGGCGTGCTCGACGATACGGACCTGTGGCGACAACGGATCCTTGGCGCCCGGCAGACGGCCCTGCGGGCGTTCGCGGGCATAGTCGAGGGCGTGAATGAAGCTCTGGTAGGCCAGCGACGAGGCACCCAGGGCGACACCGATGCGCGCCTCGTTCATCATCTGGAACATGTACGACAGGCCTTTGTTGGCCTCGCCGACCAGGTAACCGACGCCGCCGGCCTGTTCACCGAAGTTCAGCACGGTCGAGGTGGTGTTGCGGTAGCCCAGCTTGTGCAGCAGACCGGCCAGGGCCACGTCGTTGCGTTCGCCGCGGCGGCCGTCGCTGTTGACCAGGAACTTGGGCACCAGGAACAGCGAGATGCCGCGGGTACCAGCGGGGGCGCCTTCGATACGGGCCAGCACCATGTGCACGATGTTGTCGGTCAGTTCGTGGTCACCGCCGGAAATGAACATCTTCTGCCCGAACAGACGGTAGCTGCCATCGGCGGCAGGGCGGGCGAGGGTGCGCAGGTCACCCAGGGCCGAGCCCTGGCCCGGTTCGGTGAGGGCCATGGTGCCGCTGAAACGGCCATCGAGCATTGGTGGCAGGAAGCGCTCGCGCAGGGTGTCGCTGGCAAAGCTCTTGACCAGGTTGGCAGCGCCGATAGTCAGGAACGAGTAGGCCACCGTAGCGATGTTGGCGGCGTTGAAGTAGGCCATGCTGGCGCGCAGGATCACTTCCGGAAGCTGCAGGCCGCCGTCGTCGGCGTCATGGTGGGCAGCGAGAAAGCCAGCCTGGGCAAAGGCATCCCAGGCCGCCTTGGTCTCGGGGATCAGGTTGATCTTTTCACCGTCGAAGGTCGGCTCCTGCGCATCGCCTTTCTGGTTGTGCGGGGCGAAGTACTCGGCGGCGATACCGTGGGCGGTTTGCAGGGTGGCGTCGAACACCTGGCGGTCATGCTCGGCATAGCGCGGACGCTGCAGCAGCGCCTCGGTGTCGAGCAGTTCATAGAGCTGGAAGCTCAGTTCGCGTTCATTGAGCAGTGCATCAGTCATTAAAGTCTCTCGCACAGGACCTGGCGCGTGGCGGCCAGCGGTTTGTGATCGGCATCAGTAGAGCCAATTACCGAGGGTGGCGCGCCACCCCTTAGGGGTGGGGCCGAGGCGCAAATCGGACGTGCCCGGGGCTGGCCGGGCACGTTGAGGTCAGAACTGCTGGTCGTCCATCTGCAGGACGGCATCCGCGCCCTGAACCACGACCCGCGACAGGCTTTCGACCTGCGGTAGCAGGTGATCGGCATAGAACCGCGCAGTGAGCAATTTGCCGCGATAGAAGACCTGATCGTCGCCACCCGCCTTCAGCTGGCGGTGCGCGACCAGCGCCGAGCGGGCCATCTGCCAGCCGCCGGCGACGATCCCCAGCAGTTCCAGGAACGGCACGGCACCGGCCGCGGCACGGGCCGGCTGGGTGGCGAAGTGGCTGACGATGAACTCGACGCTGGCGTTCAGTGCCACCAGGGCCCTGGCCAGCGCACTGGCGTTTACCTGCAATTGGGGATCGTCGGTCCAGGCCAGTTCTTCCATCACCCGGTGAATCTGCTTGCTCAACTGACCGATGGCCTTGCCGCCGTCACGGGCGATCTTGCGGCCGATCAAGTCGGCGGCCTGGATGCCGGTGGTGCCTTCGTACAGGGTGGTGATCCGCGCATCGCGCAGGTGCTGGGCGGCGCCGGTTTCTTCGATGAAGCCCATGCCCCCGTGAATCTGTATGCCCAACGAGGCGATGTCGACGGCGTTCTCGGTGCTCCAGCCCTTGACCACCGGGATCATCAGGTCGACCAGCGCCTGGGATTCCTGACGCACCGCCGGGTCCGGATGACGCTCGGCGCAGTCCATCGCCGCGGCGACTTCACAGGCCAGGGCGCGCATGGCTTCGGTGCGCGCTTTCATCGACAGCAGCATGCGGCGCACATCCGGGTGACGAATGATCGCCACGTTGCTGCGGTCCGCGGCACCGATCTCGGTGCCCTGGATGCGCTCACGGGCATAGGCGCGGGCTCGTTGGTAGGCCCGCTCGCTCAGGCCCACGCCTTCTACGCCAACACTGAAACGGGCCGCGTTCATCATGATGAACATGTATTCCAGCCCGCGGTTCTCTTCGCCCACCAACCAGCCCAGGGCGCCTGCATGGTCACCGAACGCCAGCACTGCGGTGGGGCTGGCGTGGATGCCCAGCTTGTGTTCGATGGAGGCGCAGCGCACATCGTTGCGTGCGCCGAGGCTGCCATCGGCCTGCACCAGGAATTTCGGCACGACGAACAGCGAGATGCCTTTTACCCCGGCCGGTGCGCCGGGGGTGCGGGCCAGCACCAGGTGGACAATGTTCTCGGTGAGGTCATGCTCGCCATAGGTGATGAAGATTTTCTGGCCCTTGATGCGGTAGGTGCCATCGCCCACCGGCTCGGCGCGCGTGCGCACCGCGGCCAGGTCCGAGCCCGCCTGGGGCTCGGTGAGGTTCATGGTGCCGGTCCACTCACCGCTGATCATCTTCGTCAGGTAGGTTTCTTTCAGGTAGGCCGAGCCGCGCAACTCGATGGCCTCGATGGCCCCGCGGGTGAGCATCGGGCACAGGCCGAACGCGAGGTTGGCGCCGTTCCACATCTCTTCGACCAGGGCCGACACCACCCGTGGCAGCCCCTGGCCGTCGAACTCCGGGTCGCAGGACAGGGCGTTCCAGCCGCCCTCGACAAAGCGCTGATAGGCCTCGCGCCAGCCTGTGCTGGTGGCCACTTCACCGTCGCACCAGCGTGCGCCTTCGCGGTCGCCCGCAACGTTCAGCGGCGACAGCACGCCGTGGGCGAACTTGCCCGCTTCACCGAGAATGGCGTCGACCAGATCGGCGTCGAGGTGAGTGCAGCCAGGCAAGTGCTTTACCTGGTCGAAGTAGCCCAGCTCATTGAGGACGAACTGCATGTCGCGCAGGGGCGCGTGATATTCACTCATGACTGGATCCTGGCCCGATGTTGTTGTGGCTCATGACGACTCCTTGAAGGGTGCTGGTCTGATAACGCTGTGGCACAGAGTTCAACAGATTGCACCCGCCGAGACGCCCACCCCGGTCGGGTGGGCTGCGCTCGTGAGCCATCAACGCCCGGGTCAGAGGATCAGCGTTGGCCCTCGTGCAGCAGTTCCTGCAGCAGCCAGCCCAGTGCCCGGTCCTGGCTGCGTTGCGCCAGGTACACGAGGTCCAGCTCGAACGCTTCGAGGGCAAAGGGCAGGTCGTGCAGCTGCAACGGCAGCAGGGTGGCGAAATAGCGTGCCATATGGGTCGGCAGCACCACGCAAAGGTCCGAACTCACTACCAGGTGCGCCGCCTGCAGGTAGTTCGAGGTGGTGTAGACGATCTGCCGCGCCAGCCCCTGTTCGCCCAGCCATTGATCGACCATGCCACGGGTCTGGCCGCCGTAGACCCAGAGGTGGCGCAGACGCAGGAAAGTCTCCAGGTCCAGGGCTCCGTTGACCTGCGGATGATTCTGGCGCAGCACCACCTGCAAGGTCTCGCTGCGCCAGTGCTGACGGGCGAAGCGCGCCGGCACCTCGTCGAAACGGCCCAGCACCAGGTCGAGCTGGCCACGGTCCAGGGCCTCGACCGGCAGGCTCGGGGCCAGCGGGCTGATGTCCAGGCGCAGGTTCGGCGCGCTGACCTGCAAGCGTTGCAGCAGGCCGGGCATGCACAACTGCTCGACAAAGTCGGTCATGGCAATGCGCAAGGTCTGGCGGCTGTGGCGGGGGTCGAAGCTGTCGCCGGCATTGAGGGTCTGTTCGATCTGCTGCAACGCCGAGCGAATCGGGCCTTCCAGTGCCAGGGCTTTGGGCGTTGGCTGCATGCGCCGGCCTACGCGCACCAGCAGTGGGTCGTCGAGCAGCTCGCGCAGGCGCGCCAAAGCGTTACTGACCGTGGGCTGGCTGAGGGCCAGACGCTCGGCGGCGCGCGAAACATTCTGCTCGCGCAGAAGCACGTCGAGGATGCGCAGCAGGTTGAGATCGAAGTTGGATATATTCATTTCGCAAATATCACACATATGAAAATGAAATTTCTCAAATACTAGGTGGCTGCTTAGGGTGTCGGCAATCCTTCTTTTTCAGTCAGGGCTTTTCACTTCAGGAGTACCGCTGTGAGCAACCGATTCGACGTACTGCAGGCTGTTGTCGATGCCGTGGAGGGCCGGGTATGAACTATCAGGCACCGCTGCGCGATATGCGTTTTGTCCTGCACGAGCTGTTCGACGTGACCGAGCATTGCCAGCAATTGGGCAACGGCCTGGACCGCGACACCATCGACGGGGTACTCGAAGAGGCCGCACGTTTTGCCGGTGAAGTGGTGGCACCGCTCAATCGCAACAGTGACGAACAGGGCTGCCAGTTGCAGGATGGCCAGGTGACCACGCCGGAAGGCTTTGTCCAGGCCTACAACCTGTTCGTCGAACAGGGCTGGGCGAGCATGACCGGGCCACAGGCTTTCGGTGGTCAAGGCCTGCCGCAGATGGTCTCGGCGAGCTTTCACGAGATGCTGATGAGCGCCTCGTTGTCGTTTCGGGTGTACTCGGGACTGACCGAAGGCACTGTGGTGGCGTTGAACCGGCACGGCAGCGATGAGCTCAAGCAGCGCTACCTGGCACAGCTGGTCAGCGGCGAATGGACCGGCACCATGTGCCTTACCGAACCTCAGGCCGGCACCGATCTGGCCCTGCTGCGCACTCGCGCGCAGCCGCAGGACGACGGCAGCTACCGGGTCAGCGGCAGCAAGATCTTCATCAGCGGCGGTGAGCAGGACCTCAGCGAAAACATCATTCACCTGGTGCTGGCGCGGTTGCCCGATGCGCCTCTCGGTATCAAAGGCATCAGCCTGTTCCTGGTGCCCAAGCGCCTGGTCAATGGCGATGGCTCGCTGGGTGAGCGCAACGCCCTGAGCTGCGGGGCGCTGGAGCACAAGATGGGGATCAAGGGCGCGTCCACCTGCGTGATGAATTTCGACGGCGCCACTGGCTGGCTGGTCGGTCAGCCGAACCAGGGCCTGGCGTGCATGTTCACCATGATGAACGATGCGCGCTTCCAGGTCGGGTTGCAGGGCCTGGGCATTGCCGAAGCGGCGTTCCAGGGCGGTCTGGCCTATGCCCGCGAACGCTTGCAGTCGCGCGCGATCAGTGGCCCGGTGGCGCCGGAAAAACCGGCCGACCCGATCATCGTCCACCCGGATGTGCGGCGCATGCTGTTGATCCAGAAGACCCTCAGCGAAGGCTGCCGCATGCTCTCGGCCTACACCGCCCGGCAACTGGATTTCGAGCACGGCGCAGCCGATGCCGGGCAGCGTGAAGCTGCGTCCCGCCGCGCCGCCTTGCTGATCCCGATGGTCAAGGCGTTCTTTACCGACTGTGGCCAGGAAGTCGCCAGCCTGGGCGTGCAGCTGTACGGTGGCCACGGCTTCATTCGTGAGTGGGGCATGGAGCAGTTGATGCGCGACAGCCGCATCACCCAGCTCTACGAAGGCACCAATGGCATCCAGGCCCTGGACCTGATCCGGCGTAAACTGCTCGGCGATGGCGGCAGCGAGCTCAATGCCCTGATCGACGAACTGGCCACCCAAGTGGCTCAGGTCCGGTCACAGACGGCGATGGCCGGGCTGGTTGGACAGCGCCTGGACGAGTGGCGGGCGCTGGCTGACGCAGTACTGCAGGCCTGCCGCCGCGACCCCGAAGAGATTGGCGCGGTGTCGGTCGATTTTCTCGCCTATTCGGCCTATGTGATGTTGGCGGCGTTGTGGCTGCAGGCGGCGGAGCGTGCCAGCGAGGTGCTGGCTGCCGGTACCGGCGAGCCGGCGTTCTACCAGGCCAAGCTGCAATCGGCGGACTTCTACCTGCGCCGGGTGCTGCCACGGGCAGGCGCGCATCGCGAGTCTTTGCTAGCCGGTGCCGGGTGCCTGATGGCGCTCCCGGCAACGGACTTCGCGTTCTGATACCTGCCTGGTCGCCGGGGCAAACGCTGTGCCCCGGTGGCTTTACGGTGCTTTCTTCTGGCTCTGTAAAAAGTCCTGCACCAGGTTTGAACGGTCAAAGGTCTTGGCCGGTTGCACCGGTGGATACTCGGCCAGGGTCTTGAGATGAGCGCCGATCAGCTCGCTCATCGGCCCGGAAAGCCATGAGTTTTTCTGAATCAGCTGGCCGTAGGAGTCCTTGCTGTCGTAGCTCTCGAACGGGTCGCTGCGCAGGTTGAACATCAACGGCGCAAAGCGCGGCACCAGTTGCGCGTAGTAGTCCTCCTTGGTCGAGAAGTGCATCTTCCAGGGGCCCATGCGCACTGCGGTCAACTTGCTTTCGATGTAGTGCAGGATACTGGTGCGCTTGCTCTCTGGCGACTTGCCGGTCCAGTAGTCGAGGTTGTTGATACCGTCGATGTACTGCTTTTTCTGCGTCTTCATCTGCTCAACCACATCCGGCACTCCGGCCGCAGCCGCCAGGGTGGTGAACATGTCCTGGTGCGCCTGGATGCCGTTCTTGATTTGCCCCGGCTTGATCACGCCCGGCCAGCGCAGCATCGACGGCACCCGCACGCCGCCTTCGTAGGTGGTCATCTTCTCGCCGCGAAACGGTGTGGTCGCGCCATGGGGCCACGAAGAATGTTCCGGGCCGTTGTCGGTGGAGTACCAGACGATGGTGTTGTCCTCCAGGCCCTGGTCCTTGAGGAAGGCGAGCACCTGGGCAATGTCATGGTCATGCTGGAGCATGCCGCTGCCCTGGGTATCGTCTTCGTGGGTGTACTGCGCGGCGGCATGGCGCCATGTGTCGTTGAGGTGGGTGTAGAGGTGCATGCGGCTGGTGTTGAGCCAGACGAAGAAGGGCTTGTCCTGATCCTGCGCCTTACGCATGAAGTCCAGGGCCTTGGGGATCACTTCGGCACCGTCGAAATCTTCCATGCGCTTGATCGTCAAGGGGCCGGTGTCTTCGATGGTCTGCTTGCCGACCGGGCCGAAGCGCGGGTCTACAGTCGGGTCGTCCTTGTCGCTGGCGAAGGTATGCAGCACGCCGCGGGTCTGGAATTTTTTGGCGTACGCCTGCGGTCCGCCGGGATAGTTCTTGGCGTAGTTCTGGTAGTCGATGTACTGCTGCTGTTCTTCGGTATTGAGGTGGTACAGGTTGCCAAAAAACTCGTCGAAGCCGTGCACGGTCGGTAGGTTGGGGTTGTTGTCACCCAGGTGGTTCTTGCCGAACTCGCCGGTGCTGTAGCCGGCGCTCTTCAGCACTTCGGCAAGGCTCGGTGAGGCGGCCTGCAGGCCGAGCTTGTCACCCGGCTGGCCGACGGTGGTCATGCCCGAGCGGATCGGGTACTGGCCGGTGATGAAGGCGGCACGGCCAGCGGTACAGGAGGGCTGGGCGTAGTGATCGGTAAAACGGATGCCCTGCATGCCGATGCTGTCGATGCTCGGGGTGGTGTAGCCCATGGTGCCCATGCCATAGGCACTGACGTTCTGCCAGCCGATGTCGTCGCCCCAGATCACCAGGATATTGGGCTTGGCGGTCTGGGCATGGGTCAACGGGGCGATCAGCAGCAGGCAGGCGAGGGCCAGTGCGCCTCTGAGGCGTTCGATCATCACAGTCTCCTTGTTCTTCTTGTTGGTGTTTGCCAGCCCTGAGCGCACGCAGTGCTCAGGGTGGGTGTCAGCTCGGGGATCACACCTGGAGGGTCTCCAGCGCCTCGCGCAATGCCTTTGGCAGCGGCACGGGCCTGCGCGTGACGCGGTCGACGTAGACATGCACAAAATGGCCCTGGGCCGACGCCGTGGTGTTGTCGTTGGCGAACAAACCTACCTCGTAGCACACGCTGGAGCTGCCCAGGCGTGCGACACGCAAGCCGGCGCGCACCAGGTCGGGGAAGGCGATGGAGGAGAAGTAGCTGCAATGGGTATCGACCACCAGGCCCACGGTCGGGCATTGGTCGAAGTCCAGCAGCTTGTGCTCCAGCAGCCAGCCGTTGACCACGGTGTCGAACCAGCTGTAGTAGATCACGTTGTTGACGTGGCCATAGACGTCGTTGTCCATCCAGCGTGTGGTGATGTCACGCAGGTAGGGATAGGCGCTGCGTTGTTGTGGTACGGGTTTGCTCATGGCTTCAAGCCTCCTGCTGCATGCGGCGCACACGGATATCCGCCTGCTCTTTGTGCCCGGACATATGCTCATAGCTGCACAGCCGTGAACAGTACTCGCCAATCATCACGCTCGCGGCGTCGGTCAGCACGCGCTGGTAGGTGTGGGTCTTGATGAACTTGCCCACCCACAGCCCGCCGGTGTAACGACCGGCGCCCATGGTCGGCAGGGTGTGGTTGGTGCCGATGACCTTGTCGCCGTAGCTGACATTGGTGCGATGGCCGAGGAACAGCGCGCCGTAGCGGGTCATGCGCTGGTGGTACCAGTCCGGGTCGCGGGTCATCACCTGGACATGTTCGGAACACAGGCGCTCGGCCACTTCCAGCGCTTCTTCGTCGCTGTCGCACAGGTAGATTTCGCCGAAATCACGCCAGGCGACGCTGGCGACCGGCGCCGTGTCCAGACGCGAAAGTACCTGCTCGATAGCCGCGGGCAGTTGTTCGGCAAGGGTTGCGCTGGTGGTCACGCAATAGGCGGGGGAGGTGGGCCCGTGCTCGGCCTGGCCGAGCAGGTCGACGGCCACCAGTTCGGCGTCCACCGTGTCGTCGCAGATCACCAGGGTCTCGGTGGGGCCGGCAAACAGGTCAATGCCGACGCGGCCATAGAGCTGGCGCTTAGCTTCGGCGACATAAGCGTTGCCGGGGCCGACGAGCATGTCGACCGCCGCGATGCTTTCGGTGCCAAGGGCCATCGCCGCGACGGCCTGAACGCCACCCAGGCAGTAGATTTCATCGGCGCCGGCCAGGTGCATGGCGGCGACGATTTCCGCGCAGGGCTTGCCATCGAAGGGCGGCGCACTGGCAATCACCCGCTTGACTCCGGCGACCTTGGCGGTCAGTACGCTCATGTGCGCGCTGGCGATCAACGGGTACTTGCCGCCGGGAATGTAGCAGCCCACCGAATTGACCGGAATGTTGCGATGGCCAAGGACCACACCAGGCAGGGTCTCGACCTCGACGTCGTGCATCGAGTCTTTCTGCACCTGGGCAAAGCGGCGGATCTGGGCCTGGGCGAACTTGATATCGTCGAGTGTCTGTTGGGGCAGGCTGGCGATGCAGGCGTCGATCTGTTCCTGGCTCAGGCGCATGTTCTGCGGCGTCCAGTTGTCGAATTTCTCCGAGTACTCGCGTACTGCGACATCTCCACGTTGCTCGATGTCGGCGAGGATGCCCTCGACGGTGGTGCGTACCTGGGCCTGATTGCTGGCCTTGGCCTGGGCCGACTGACCCTTCTTGAGGTGTTGGATCACGGTAGGTTTCCTTTGCGTTTGAGGGATTGCCGCCTCAGGCGGATTGGTAGGCCGGTACTGGCGATCGGGCGACCCACAGCACAAGAATGCTGGCCAGCAGGTACAGGCTCATGACCAGGTACAGGCTGTAGGTGGTGCCGCCGCTGGCGGTATTGAGGGCACTGGTGACTGAAGGGATAACCGCACCACCCAGGTTGCCGATGCTGCTGACCAGGGCGATGCCCACCGCGACCGAGGCACGCGGCAGGTAGTCGGAGACCAGGGCGAAGAACACCGGGGCGACCGAGGCAATGCCCAGCACGGCCAGGCACAGGCCAATTAATGAACTGCCAAGCTGCCCTTGGGCCAGGACGATGACTGCCAGGCCGCAGGCGGCCATCAGGGCGCCGCTGGTGAAATGCCAGCGGCGCTCGCGATGCCGGTCCGAACTGCGGCTGAGCAGCAGCACCCCGGCCACCGCGCACAACTGCGGCAGGGTGGCGTAGATGCCGATCTCCATCAGGTCGGAGACGCCCCAGCCACGAATCAGCGTCGGCGTCCAGAAGGCCATTGCGTAAGTGCCCGCCACCATCAGCACGTAGACCAGCGACAAGGTCCAGAACTTCGCATCGCCGAACAGATCGCGCAGCGAAACATGGCTGGCTTTGTGCGAAGACTGCTGCTCGGCATCCAGTTGTGCGCGCAGGCGGGTTTTCTCTTCGGCGCTCAGCCAGGTCGCCTGTTCAGGGCGGTCGACAAGCACGCGCCAGGCCACCAGGCCCAGCAGCGGGGCGGGCAGGCCTTGCACCAGGAACAGCCACTGCCAGCCATGCCAGGCGTTGTAGCCGTCGAGGAATTTCATGATCGCGCCCGACAGTGGTCCGGCAATCAGGCTGGCGATGATGGCGCCGAGCAGGAACACCGCGATCATCCCGGCGCGCCGTGCTGGCGGGTACCAGAAGGTCAGGTAAAGCAAGGCCCCGGGGGCAAAGCCGGCCTCGAAGGCGCCGAGCAGAAAGCGCAGCACATAGAACTGCGTGGGCGTCTGCACGAACATCATCGCCATGGCCACCGTGCCCCAGCAGGCCATGATGCGCAGCAGCGTCTTGCGCACGCCGATCTTTTCCAGCATCAGGTTGCTCGGTACTTCGAACAACAGGTAGCCGATGAAGAAGATACCGGCGCCCAGGGCGTAGACGGCATCGCTGAAGGCCAGCGTCTCTTTCATCTGCAACTGCGCGTAGCCGACGTTGATTCGATCGAGAAATGCCACGACATAGGCGGCCATCAGCAGCGGCATGATGCGCCAGCCGATTTTTCGGTACATCGCACGGTCGTCAGGGGTTTCGCTGAGGTTCATGCCTGTCTCCTGGTTCTTGTTGTTGTGATTGACCTGCAGGGCGGTGCTAGGCCGTTGACCTTGGCACCAGATATCCCGGGATTTCACGCAGCGCCTGGGTGACGCTGCCGTTCGGGCGGCCTTCGTCAAGCAAGCGGATGGCACACTCGATCATCCGGGTGACCGGCTGGTGTACGGTGGTCAGGTCATTTTCCGCATAGGCGGCGGCGCGAATGTCGTCGAAGCCGACCACGGCGACGTCCTCCGGCACGCGCAAACGGGTGTGCATGCGCAGGTGGCTCAACACCCCCAGGGCCATGACGTCGTTGGCACAGAACACCGCGTCGACAGGCGGTTGGCCGCTACTGAACAGTTGGGCAGCGGCAGCGCGACCGCCCTCATAGCTGTAGCCACCCTGAACGCAGGCGGCCAGGTGTTGGCCGTGCACGGCCAGCCCCTGCTCGAAGCCGCGCAGGCGGTCCGCCGTAGTGGAAACCTGCGGATCTCCAGAGACGAAGGCGCAGGCGCGACGGTTTTGTCCCACCAGGTACTCGGCGACCTCGGCGGCCATGCGCTGGTTATCGCAGCACACCGACCAGACGCTGGGGTCTTCGACGCGGCGGTTGAGGAACACCACCGGCACACCCTGGCGCGCGCACAGCTGTGACATGTGCGATGACAAGCGGGCCGCCGTCACCACAATGGCATCCACCTGATACTGCAGCAGTTGCGGCATCAGCGCGTCGGCGTCACCCCCTGCCGGGACGACGAACAGCAGCAGTTGCCGCCCTGACTCGCGCAGCTGCAGCGAGAAGGCCTCAAGCACGGCGGGGTAGAAGGGATTGCTCATGTCGCCCATCACCAGGGCGACAATGCCGGTGCGGCGCTGGTTCAGCGAGCGGGCGATGGCATTGGGCCGATAACCCAGTTCATCGGCCATGGCCAGGATGCGCGTGCGTGCTGCCGCGGAAATGCGCGACTGTGGATCGAAAGCGCGGGTGACGGTCGAAGTAGCCACTCCCAGTCGTTGCGCCAGGTCCCGGGCGGTGACCCGGCTAACCGCCAGCGGGTGATGTGCGGCGGGTGGATGTGTGCTGGTGTGGCCCATGCCAGTTCCTCAGGCGCGTGTGCAATCGTGTGCACTGATGGCCAGGATGCTATCCGCGCTGCAGATAAAAACACCCGCCCGAATGGAGGGGGGCGACCTCTGCGCTCAAAACCACCCCGTGTCATCGATGCGTACACCACCCGACACGGGAGGGGTGCTGTTTGACTTGTTTTGCATAAGCTGGGGGTGCCCGGTGCTCGCAGCCGGGCACACGTGTGTCCAGAGAGGTGAATGTGGTGTATCGCAAGCTATTTTCAGTGTCCGGCAAGACCCGCAAGCTCGACGGCGGTGCGTTGTTCGGCACGACGCCGCGGCGCATCTGGAGCGAGTGGCTGAGCCCTGACAGCGACAATCAGGTCGAGTTGGCGTCGCGGGTACTGCTGGTGCAACAGAACGACCTGAACATCCTGGTCATGGCCGGGACCGACGCCCTGTTGGCGCCGCTGCCGCCAACTTGCCGCTGTCAGCGCCCGGCCCATGGCCTGCTCGACAGCCTGGCCCGCCTGGGTCTGGCCGAAGGGCAGATACACGCCGTGGTGCTCACCCACCTGCATGCGATGCTCGCGCCGGAAGTGCGCCGTGCCGTCAGCGAGGGCGATACGCCGCGGTTATTGTTCCCCGCGGCGCACTATCTGGTCGGCCGCCAGCACTGGACCCGCGCCAGTCATCCACACCCGCGCGACCGCGCACTGTTCGTCGCGCCGATCATCAGCCAACTGCAAGGCAGTGGCCGTTTGCACCTGGTCGACGAGCACGCCAACGATGTGCTGGGCGAGGGCTGGCGTTTTCATCTCAGTGACGGCTACACCCCGGGCCAGCTGTTGCCGGAAATCAGAATGCCCGGTGGTCCGCTGATCTTTGCTGGCGATCTGGTGCCCGCCCTGCAATGGCTGACCCTCGATCTGACCACGGCCTTCGACCGTAATCCGGAATGCCTGATTGATGAAAAAGAGCGCCTGCTCGACCACCTGGTTGCCATCGGTGGAAGGCTGTTCTTGCCCCGTGACCCTGAGGTTGCGCTGATCAAGGTCAGCCGCGACCGGCAATCGCGTTACCAACCCTTCGACCAGCATGCTGTCCTGCATCGGCTGGACAGTTGAAACAACCCGCTCAACAGGAGTGCTTATGAAAGTAATGGCTGCGGTAAAGCGCGTGGTCGACTACAACGTCAAGGTCCGCGTCAAGGCGGACGGCTCTGGCGTCGATCTTGCCAACGTTAAAATGGCCCTGAACCCCTTCTGCGAAATTGCCGTGGAAGAGGCCGTGCGCCTCAAGGAACAGGGCATTGCCACGGAAGTGGTAGTGGTCACCGTCGGGCCGGCCAGTGCCCAGGAGCAGTTGCGTACCGCCCTGGCGTTGGGCGCCGACCGTGCGGTACTGGTCGAATCGGCCGAGGAGCTCAGCTCGCTGGCGGTGGCCAAGTTGCTCAAGGCGCTGGTCGACCAGGAGCAACCGCAACTGGTGATCCTTGGCAAGCAAGCCATCGACAGCGACAACAACCAGACCGGCCAGATGCTCGCGGCGCTGAGCGGTTATGCCCAGGGTACCTTCGCCTCCAAGGTCGAAGTCGCAGGTGACAAGGTCAACGTCACCCGTGAAATCGACGGCGGGCTGCAGACTGTTGCGCTCAAGCTACCGGCGATTGTCACCACCGACCTGCGCCTCAACGAGCCGCGCTATGCGTCGCTGCCGAACATCATGAAGGCCAAGAAGAAACTGCTGGAAACCGTTACGCCAGACACGCTGGGGGTTTGCACAGCGTCCACCAACACACTCCTCAGCGTCGAAGCACCGGCTACCCGCAGCGCGGGTATCAAGGTCAAGTCGGTGGCTGAACTGGTCGAGAAACTCAAGAACGAGGCGAAGGTGATCTGATGGCTATCCTGGTAATTGCGGAACACACCCACGCGCAGCTTGGCGCCGCGACGTTGAACACGGTTGCCGCGGCGCAGCAGATTGGCGGTGAGATTCATCTGCTGGTGGCTGGAGCCGATGTTCAAGGTGCTGTTGCGACGGCGCAAAGCATCGACGGCATCAGCAAGGTGCTGGTCGCCAGCGATGCGGCCTATGCCCATCAACTGCCGGAGAACGTTGCAGCGCTGGTGACGGGCCTGGTGATCGACCAGAGCGTGATCTACAGCCACATCCTGGCGCCGGCCACGGCCAACGGCAAAAACATCCTGCCACGGGTGGCGGCGGCACTGGACGTCGACCAGATCTCGGAGATCATTGCGGTTGAATCGGCGGACACCTTCAAGCGTCCGATCTATGCCGGTAACGCCATTGCCACGGTGCAATCGAACGCTGCGGTCAAGGTGATTACCGTACGTGCCACCGGCTTCGATGCCGCCGCAGTGGGTGCTGGCTCGGCTGCCGTTGAAACCGTTGCCGCGGTTTACAACGCCGGCATCTCGGCGTTCGTTGGCGAAGAACTGGCCACCTCCGACCGCCCTGAACTGACCGCGGCGAAGATCGTCGTTTCTGGCGGTCGCGGCATGCAGAACGGTGACAACTTCAAACACCTGTATAGCCTTGCCGACAAGCTCGGCGCAGGCGTCGGTGCTTCGCGTGCGGCGGTCGACGCGGGCTTTGTCGCCAATGACATGCAGGTCGGCCAGACCGGCAAGATCGTTGCGCCACAGTTGTACATCGCCGTCGGCATCTCCGGTGCGATCCAGCACCTGGCGGGGATGAAAGACTCGAAGGTGATCGTGGCGATCAACAAGGACGAAGAGGCGCCGATCTTCCAGGTGGCCGACTACGGCCTGGTGGCTGACCTGTTCGAAGCGGTACCTGAGCTGGAACAGCAGCTCTGATCCGCCTGCGGCAAACGCAAGCCCGCTCATCGAGCGGGCTTTTTTTCGGCTGCCGCGCACTTTGTAGGAGCGGATTCACCGGTGCGCAGTGCGGGAGCTCATGCCAAGCGCTTGGCAGGAATGACGAACAGCAGCAGGAGCGTACCCACCACCAACAGCACCGCGATCATGTCGAAGGCCAGGTACAGACTGCCCGTAGCGGTTTTTACCGCACCGACAGCGGTCTGGCTGAGGGCCCCGGCGATGTTGCCGAGGCTGCTGATAATGGCGATGCCGCCCGCCGCACCGGATTTGCTCAGCAGTGCCGGCGGAATGGTCCAGAACAATGGCATCGCCGCCAGCGCCGCTGCCGCCCCCAGGCTCACCACCAGCATGGACAGCACCGGATTCCCCTCTGCCAGGTCCAGCAGGCAGAAGCAGGCCGCCGCTGTCAGTAGCGTCAGCCCCAGGTGCCAGCGGCGCTCCATATGCCGGTCCGAGCTACGACCCAGCAGGTACATGGCGCACAAGGCCGCCAAAAACGGCAGGCTGGTGGCCAGGCCGATATGCTGCAGGTCCTGCAGGCCAAAGCCCTGCACCAGGGTCGGCAGCCAGTACGAAACGGTGTTGGAGGCGCTGTAGATGCAGAAACACACCAGTCCCGCTACATACAGCAGCGGATCGCGCAATGCCCCCAGAAAGCCACTGCTGGCCACACCCGAACTCGATTCACTGGCCAGCGCATCGTGGATCTGGCGTTTTTGCTCATCGTCGAGCCAGCGCGCCTGTTCCGGGCGGTCCGTCAGCCAGAACCGTCCAATCACGCCGAGCAGCACGGCGGGCAAACCGGTCAGGACGAACAACACCTGCCAGTCGCGCAATCCCAGCCAGCCGTGCAGGTGCGTCATGATGGTGCCTGACAAAGGACCACAGATCATCCCGGCGACCATGCCGGCCATGAAAAACGAGGCGGTGATGCGGCCACGCACCGCAGCCGGAAACCAGTAGGTGAGGTACAGGATCAGGCCAGGGAAGAACCCGGCCTCGGCAATGCCCAGCAGAAAGCGCGCAGCGATCAACTGTTCAGGGTTGGTGACAAAAGCCGTAGCCACGGTGACCAGGCCCCAGAGGATCATGATCCGGGTGAGCGTGGCGCGCGCGCCGACACGCTGCATGTACAGGTTGCTGGGCACCTCGAAGAGGATGTAGCCGAGGTAGAACACCCCGGCGCCGATGCCATACGCCACATCGCTGAGGAGGATGTCTTCGGCCATGCGCAATTTGGCGAACGACAGGTTCAGGCGGTCGATGGCGTTGATGATGAAGGCCAGCATCAGATAGGGCAGCAGACGCCAGATCACTTTCGAATAGGTGCGTTTCAGATCAGCTGAGTCGGCGGATGTCGCCGCAGTGGAAGGAATGGCGTCGCTCATTGAAGCGCTCCTGGGGTTGCCCGATTATTGTTGTAGTGGCGCCGCACTGGGCGGTTCAGGCGAGTATAAGGAGGAGCTGCCAGGGCAATGTTCCGGATTCGATGGCGTGTTCAGGTTATTGATATGTAAGGGAAATGCCGTCATCGAAGCGGTCGTCCGGCACCGGGCTCCGCATTCGATGACGATCATGACGCGCGCGCTGTGCGTCTCAGTACACCTGCTGGTAAATGGCGAGAATGTCCTCCTCGCTCAGCTCGCGTGGATTGTTGCCCAGCAGGCGGGTTTGCTGGCTGGCATCCCTGGCCAGGGCTTCGAGGTCGCCCTCGCTGACGCCTACGTCACGCAGGCGCGTTGGCAGACCCAGACGGGCGGGCAAGGCCTGCAGGTGGGCGATCAGGGCCATGGCTTTTTCAATGATCGCGCCGCGGCCGTTGGGCAGCAGAATGTCCGCAAGCTCGGCATAGAGCGGCGCTGCGGCCTCCAGGTTGAAGCGCATCACCGGTGCCAGCACCAGCGAATTGGACAGGCCGTGAGGGACGTGGAAGCGCGCACCCAACGGATAGGCGAGGGCATGCACGGCGGCGACCGGGGCATTGGCGAAGGCCATCCCGGCAAGGCAGGCGCCGAGCAGCATGTCTTCGCGGGCCTGAGCGTCGGCACCGTTGTCGCACACCCGCAGCAGATTGTCGCCCAACAGGCGCAGCGCCTCACGGGCCAGGCAGTCGGAGATGGGGTTCTTCAGGTGCCTGGAGGTGTAGGACTCAATGGCGTGAACCATCGAATCTATGCCGGTAGCGGCGGTGACGGCCTTGGGCAATCCGAGGGTCAGGTCGGCGTCGAGCAAGGCGATGTCGGGCAATAGCGACGGTGAAATCACCACGTTTTTCTGGCCTTCGCCGGTGGTGATCACCGACACGGCAGTGACCTCGGAGCCGGTACCGGCCGTCGTTGGCACCAGGATCAGCGGCAGGCGCCGGCCATTGGTGCGGTCGATGCCATAGATATCGGCCAGTTGCTCTTCGCTGCGGGCCAGCAGCGCGGTCAGCTTGGCAGCATCCAGCGAGCTGCCGCCGCCAAAGCCGATCACGCAATCGGCAGTGCATTGCCGGGCGGCCTGTACCGCTTCGAGAATCACCGACTCCGGTGGGTCGGCCTGGACCTTGCTGAACACCTGCAGGGCGATACCGCGTTGGGCAAAGCCTGCTTCGACCGCGGCCAGCAGGCCGGTGGCCAGGACCCCGGCATCAGTGACCAGCAGCACCGAACGATGACCCATCGATTCGACCTGTTCGGCCAGGCGGACGGCGGCGCCGCGTTCGATGATGATGGAGCGGGTGGTGTTGAACAGCAGGCGGCGCGTCATGTGGTTTTCCCCGTGGAATGGCCGATGGAGCATCGGCGGCGTCCCCCGAGGTTAGGCGCCCATAAGCGGAGTTTCCCCCCCTCCGTACGGGAGGGTTGACCCGTGGTCAGTCGATCAGCTTCTGGTTGCGGGCCTGGACCATGGCATCGTAACGGCTGGAAACACCCAGCTTGGCGAAGATATTGCGCAGGTTCCACTTTACCGTTTCCAGAGTGATATCCAGAGTATGGGCAATGCGCTTGCTCGACATGGCCTGGGCCACCAGGCTGAGGATCTCGCGCTCTCGTGGGGTCAGCAAGGGCTGCTGACCAGGCGTTGTGCTGCGCCGTGCGCGGGGCGTGGCAAGGTTGGGCGAGCATGGGCCGGTGAGTTTTTCGATCAGCTCATCCACGTACTGGCGCAGCGGTTCCTCCAGGGCCGTGTTGGCCAGCGCGTTCAGCAGCCTTTCACTCAGCGCACCCTCGTCCAGCACAGTGCGCACCAGCCCCAGGCGCTGAGCAACCTCTAGCGCCTGACGCGCTCGTAACAGCGCTTGATCATGCTCCTTGAGGTCGTCCAGTACCCCCGCCGACAACAGCTCGACGAGCACGCCCAGGCGTCCGCGGTGGAAGCGTTCGGCATACTCCTTGACCGTATCCAGCGCCTGCAAGGCCGCGCGTGAATCCTCACTGACGAGGATGCGCGCGCGCGCCAGGGCGGCGATGGCTGGCAGCTCCGCGCGACCACCCAGTGCCTTGCCGTGCTCGTCAGCCAGTGCTTCAAGGGCATGCAGCAGTTCGAGCGCATGCGTGCGCTGGCCCTTGATCAGGCTCACACGGACCTGCTCGCCCAACAGGTGGGCGACCGGACGTATCTGCCCCAGGCTGCGCAGGTGGGCAATTTGCTGACGTAGAAAACTCAGGGCGGCGTCCGCGCCTTTTTGCAGCAGGTCAAGACGGCTGCGGCTGAGGTTGGTGCGCACGATGACATCGGGGACCGAGGAGTGCAGCAGGCCGAAGCGGTTGGCGATCAGCTCGCGGGCGTCATCGATGCGGTCCAGCTCATAGTAGGCATCGGCCAGCAGGCTGGCGCAGAGGTTGGCGCAGATTGAACGTTGCCCGCCTTCGCGCGTGGAGCGCTCCAGCAGCTCGGTCGTCTGCACCTCTGCCTCGACGATGTCGCCGGCCAGCAAGTAAGTGGTCAAGCGCGCGGACTCGGCCACCAGCGCCATGTCGTTGCTGCGATCCTCAGGCGGGATCGGGTGGAAATCGAACAGGCGCCGGGCATCGGCATAGCGGCCGGCGGTGGCATAGGCAACCGCCAGAGCGGCGAGCAATACATAGCGCAGGAAGGGGTTGTCCATCGGCGCGTCGCGCACCGGTTCCAGCAGGCGTATGGTCAGTTCGCTGTCGTCTTCCTGGATGGCCACCGCGGCATGGATCAGCGGCAAGCCACTGGCAAGTTCGGGGTGGGCGTCGAGGTTGCTCGCCTGCAAGCGGCTGAGCCAGGCTTTGGCCCGACCGGGACGCGATGTCAGCGATACCGTGAGGCAGGCCAGAAACAGCAAGCGCTGATGACCAAACAGCACGTCTTCGGGCAAACGCTCCAGCAGGCGCAGGGTTGGCGCCAGGTAATCCAGGCTCCAGGTCGCAGGCGTAGTCTGTTCGATAACCGCGATGGCGAACTCGATGTCTTCACCGAGGCTGGCGTGGCGCACCGCTTCGGTCAGGCACTTGTGCCCGGCAAACCATGCGGCGCCCAGGCGGTGCAGGGGCCGCAGGTCGCGTTCGCGGCGCTGCAGGCGGGCGTTGAGGAACTCGCCGAACAAGGGATGAAAGCGGTACCAGACGATGCGGTCATCGGAGTCGACCCGATAGATCAAGAGGTTCTCGTCTTCCATGCGCTGGAGCAGGTCGCCGGCCTCGGCGTTAGCGGTCACGGCGATGGCCAGGGCGGCGTTGAAACGCCGGAAGATCGACAGCACTTCGGCGACCTGCACCAGCTCGACCGGCAAGTGCGCCACCACCTCTTCGCTGAGGTAGGTCTGCAGGTCATTGGAGCGCCACACCAGGTCATGCAGGATCGAACGCGGATCCGGGCGGTTCTTCAGCATGATCACGATCAGTTGCAGGCAGGAAGGCCAGCCGCTGGTCAGGTCGTGAATCAGGCTCAGTTCATCGGCGTTGATCTTGTCGGTGCCGAGGTTTTCCTCGACGAAGGTGCGGGTCTCGGCCAGGTCGAACGGCAGCTCGGCGCTTTCAATCTCCACCACCTGGTCCATCACCCGCAGGCGCGACAGGCTCAGGGGCGGGCTGACCCGTGAGGCCAGCACCAGGTGCAGGTTGCCCGGGCTTTGTTCGAGCAGCTTTTGAATCAGTTTGTGCGCGTGCGGGGCTTCTACCTGGTGGTAGTCGTCGACCACCAGGTACAGCTCTTTGCTCAGCATCGCGGCGGCGTTGACGATGATCGCGACCGTGCCGTCAATGGCCGAGAGCGTGTTGTCGTCGCGCTGCTGGTTGATATCGATGTCGATGCCCAGGCGCCGCAAGCCTTCGAGAAAGGCCGTGCAGAACGCGGAGTACCCCTTGTCATCGGCGGTCAGGGACACCCAGGCCACTTCTGCGCCGGCTTTGAGGCGGTCGTGGCGCCACTGCGCCAGCAGGGTGGTCTTGCCGTAACCCGCAGCCCCGGTGATCAACGCCAGCCGGCAATGATGCATGCGCTTGAGGTTCGCCAGCAGCACAGTGCGGGCGACATGCCGGGTACCGATGCGCGGCGGCGAAAACTTGGTCGAAACCAAGTGGCTGGCGGGATTTTTCGGCACTGTGGTTTCCACAATTCTTATTTATTCGAGCGAAGCTAGCCAACCTGTTCAGACAGGTCAAGCGTAGACCGGGCAGCCACTCACCGCCCGCAAAGGGAGGGACGCCGGGGTGGTGTTGTTTTCTAAGATCTGCCAGTTCCCCCTTCAGGGGGCTAACCAAGGAATCACGATGAAACTGGATAATAAAGTAGCGATCGTCACCGGCGCCGCGTCGGGGCTTGGCCTGGCCACCTGCAAGGCGCTGGCCACCGCCGGGGCACGGGTAGTGGGCTTCGACCTGGATCAGCAACGGCTCGATGCGGCGCTTGAAGGTATTGCCGGCATCGCCGTGGACGTTGCCGATGAAGCCAGCGTAAAGCGCGGTATTGACGCGGTGCTGGAAAAATTTGGTGCAGTGCATGTGGCCGTGAACTGCGCCGGGGTGCTGGGGCCGTGCAAGACCCTGTCCAAGGGCCAGGTGTTTCCAATAGAGCTGTGGAACCGGGTGTTGGCGGTCAACCTTACCGGTACGTTCAACATTATCCGCTACGCGGCGCTGGCCATGTCGTCCAACGCAACGGAAGAAACTGGCGAACGCGGGGTGATCATCAACACCGCCTCGGGCGCTGCGCGTGAAGGGCAGATGGGCCAGGCGGCGTACAGCGCCAGCAAGGCTGCGGTGATCGGCATGACCCTGCCGATTGCCTGCGACCTGGCTGAACACGGTATTCGCGTGGTGAGCCTGGCACCGGGGTTGTTCGAGTCGGGGATGTCGGCGGGTATGCCGGCGAAGGTGTCCGAAACCATCGTCAACGGCCTGCTGTTCCCGCGGCGCATGGGGCATGCCCATGAGTTCGCGGCACTGGTGCAGCACGTGGTGGAGAATACCTACCTGAACGCGCTGACCCTTGATATCCAGTGCGGTACTCGCTGACCATGCGAGCGCTTTGCGCTCGATCGCCGGCTTCGCCAGCTCCCACAGATTTCCCGGTGCTACCCAAACTGTGGGAGCTGGCGACAGCCGGCGATGCCCGGCGTAGCCGGGCCAGAACTTCCACAGCTATGCGCGTTGATACCAGGCCACACCGTGCCCGTCGAGGCTGACACTGATCTCTCCACGGCGTAACAGGTGGTTGAGGCAGGCAAGCGCTTCGCCCGTGGCCAGGGTGAAGCGCGAACTGTCGTCACTACGGACTTTCGCACTGAACAGCAGCGCGAACAGGTCAACCACGCGTCGGGGCTGGTCCAGCCCCTGGCGCAGCCGCTCCAGCGCGCTGCAGGTGTCGGCCTGCAGTTGCTCGATGCGGGTATGCAACCCATAAAAGGGCTTGTTGTGCGCCGGCAATACCAGCACATCGTCCGGCACGCTGCGTCGCAGCGCACTCAACGAATCCAGCCACTCGCTCATCGGATCGGCGTCCGGCTCGGTCGGCAGCACGGAAACGTTGGACGAGATGCGCGGCAGCACCTGATCGCCGGAGATCAGCAACTTTCGCTGCGCGTCGTACAGGCAGGCGTGTTCCGGCGAATGACCGGCGCCCACCACCACTTCCCAGGCGTAGCCGCCGATGTCGAGGCGCTCGCCATCGCGGATCCGCCGATAGCTCTCGGGCAGGGGCGAAAGCATGCGGCCGAAACCGCCGAAGCGCGTGCCAAAGCGTTCCAGTGCCTGCGCGTCCCAGCCGGCGCGCTGATAGAACCCCAGCGTCTCGTCGGGTGCTGGGCGGTTGCTGTCGCCAGCCTGCAGTCGACAGTGCAGGTACTCCAGGCGGGTCATCCACAGGCGGCAGCCGCTCTGACGGCTCAACCAGCCAGCCATGCCGACATGGTCGGGGTGCAGGTGCGTGGCGATGATCCGCGTCAGTGGCGTGTCGCGCAACGCGCCGTCCAGCAAGGTGCGCCAGAGGTCCACGGTCGCTTCATCGTGGAGGCCGGTGTCGACCAGGGTGGTGCCAGCGCCGTCGGCCAGCAGCCAGACGTTGATGGCCCCAAGCGCTACCGGCAGGGGCAACCTGAGCCAGTGCAGCCCCGGGGCAATCTGGATTGGCACGCCAGGTGCCGGCGCTGTGGCATAGGGGTAGCTGAGCCGCGCGTTCGGGCTGTCCGATAGGCCGTCCATCATTCTGTTCTCCCGTCTGATGTTTCCACTGAGGTTGCCACTACAGGCGCGCACATCAGCTCGATAGGACAGACAGTACCGAAGGGGGGTAGGGGGGGCACCCCCCTTTCAGAAAGGGGGGGGAGGACGGGAGGACAACGCTGGCACCCTTCGGAGCACTCGATCACTGATTGAGCGGCTTGCGAACCTGGAGGTCCAGGTTCAACCCAGGGGAGGAGACACCCAGATGAATAACAAGAAAAAAACCAGTCCACGTCATCCCACCAGTAACCCTGCAGTCCGGGCCACGGTCGTGACCTTGTGCGCGCTCGCCTGCGGCAACGCGGTTGCCGTCGAGATCGACACCGGCAATGAGGACATCCAGCTGCGCTGGGACAACACCCTGCGCTATAACCTGGGCATGCGTGTCGAGGGGCAGGACAAGGCAATCCTGGCGAACCCGAACAACGATGACGGCGACCGCAACTTCGACAAGCACCGCCTGGTCAACAATCGCCTGGATATCCTCAGCGAGTCGGACATCGTCTACAAGGGCAAGTACGGCGCGCGCGTCAGTGCCGCGCTGTGGTATGACGCCGCCTATGCCGGTGACCTGGACAACGACAGCGTCGCCACGTCCAATCACCTGGGCTCCGACGGTCGTCCGGCCACGGGGCTGAGCCGCTATACCGACCGTTACTACGAAGGCCCGTCCGCCGAGTGGATGGACGCTTTCGTGTTCGGCGAGTACAACCTCGGCGAGATGCCGCTCAAGGCACGCCTGGGCCGCCACACCGTGAACTGGGGCGAGTCGCTGTTGGGTGCCGGTGCCATTCATGGTATTTCCTACGGCCAGGCGCCCCTGGACCAGGGCAAGGCCCTGGCGCTGCCGGGGATCGAGGCCAAAGAGTTGTACCTGCCGCGCAACCAGTTCTCCACCCAGTTGCAGGTCAATCCCGAGCTGTCTTTCGCTGCGCAGTACTTCTTTGAATGGCGGCCGTCGCGGGTGCCGGAATCCGGCAGCTACCTGGGCTTTGCCGATATCTACCAGCAAGGTGGCGAGTCGTTCATCCTCGGCCCGCGGCTGCGCGCCCTGCATGGCGACGACATCGAACCGGATAACGCCGGTGACTGGGGCGTGATGGCGCGCTGGAGCCCGGAATGGCTCGACGGCACCCTGGGTTTCTACGCACGCCAGTTCTCCGACACCCTGCCACAGGTCATTCTGCTGGCTAACGCGCAGCCGCAATATTTCCTCAACTACGCCGACAAGATCGACATGTACGGCATCAGCCTGTCGAAAGAAATCGGCGGTATCAGCGTCGGCGCCGACCTCAACTACCGGCGCAACATGCCCCTGGTCAGTTCCGCGGCGCGGGTGACCTCGGTGGCGCAGTTGCCGGATGACGGCGATATTCTCGGTGCCCGTGGCGACACCTTGCACGGTGTGCTCAATGCCATCGGCTCGCTCAGCCCGACGCCGCTCTACGATGGCGCCAGCTGGTCGGCCGAACTGACCTGGAGCCGCTGGCTGTCGGTCAACTCCGACCCGCTCAACCTGTTCAAGGGCTCGTCCGCCTACAAAGCGGTGCCGACCAACATCGACGCCGTCACCCGTGATGCCTACGGCCTGGCCATCAACTTCACGCCGACCTGGTACCAGGTGTTCCCCGGCGGCGACCTGTCGATGCCGCTGAGCTTTTCCCAAGGCATCAACGGCAACTCGGCCGTGGGCTCGGGGGGTAACGAGGATGCGGGCAGCTACGCCGTCGGCCTGGCGCTGGATGTCTACAGCCGTTACCGCTTTGACCTGAAGTATGTGGACTATTTCGGTGACTACTCGACCAACCCGGTCACCGGCGCAGCCCTGACCCCAAGCGGTAGCCAGGCGATGCTGGAAGACCGCGGCGCGGTGTACTTCACCTTCAAGACCACGCTCTGAGCCCGCGCTTGCCCTGATGCAAGCTCGCCAACGGTGGCCGCTTCAAGGGCCCACCGTTGGTGCAATGCGCGTTCGCGCGCACCTGATGTGAGGTGAACACGGTGTTCAAACAACGCTTACGACCGTTACTGCTGACCCTGACTGCACTCGTGGCGGGCCAGGCGCTGGCCCAACCGGCCTTTGTCTCGCCCCTGGACATGCCCGCGGCGCCGAGCAGCCAGGCGATTCATGCGCCGCTCAA
>OEPS010000121.1_pt1 | contig 28239 bp, 19 predicted proteins | sample 1539411 | NCBI WGS metagenome assembly OEPS01 (sample SAMN02671747, study PRJEB22543) | soil metagenome | biome: bacteria | place: China:Hunan Province, Lengshuijiang City | collected 2012-10-15 | depth 0.08m m
CAAATCTATTGATTAACTCGATTCTTACCAGAATTCTGCGTAATTTTTCCTGCCTTCGTATCTGCCAGACCCGTTTATACCCATATTTAGCATAAAATCAAGAAGATACTTGCCACGCCAATCGATTAAAATACGCTCAACTACACATAAGAAAAATCTCATAAAATTAGGCTAGTAAAGGCAGATATCCTGCATAATGATCACTCTGGTTGCGCATAATGCTATAGGCCTCAGGCCGATCAAAGCAAAAATATTGCATTTTATCTATAGCTTATCCATGATCGTTACATGGCACGCTCAGGTTGTAAGGTTTTAACTGAATATGGAATGGATTGCCGACCCCTCTATCTGGGCCGGACTCATAACTCTTATCGTTATTGAGCTGGTACTCAGTATTGATAACCTAGTCTTTATCGCAATTCTCGCAGAAAAACTTCCTCCCGCTCAGCGAGACCGTGCGCGCGTCACCGGTCTGCTATTGGCAATGGTAATGCGTCTGCTGCTGTTGGCCTCTATCTCCTGGATGGTCACTCTGACCAAGCCTCTGTTTACCTGGCACGATCTGAGCTTTAGCGCCCGGGATCTGATCATGCTGTTTGGTGGGTTATTTCTGCTCTTTAAAGCCACTGTTGAGCTCAATGAACGGCTGGAAGGGAAAGACAGCGATAACCCGACCCAGCGTAAAGGCGCAAAGTTCTGGGGCGTTGTCGCACAAATCGTCGTGCTTGATGCAATCTTCTCCCTTGATTCGGTGATTACCGCTGTCGGCATGGTTGACCATCTGGCAGTGATGATGGCTGCGGTGATTATCGCTATTAGCCTGATGCTGATGGCCAGTAAAGCCCTGACCCGATTTGTTAACAGCCATCCAACAATAGTGATTCTCTGTCTGAGCTTCCTGCTGATGATTGGCTTTAGCCTGATTGCCGAAGGGTTTGGCTTCCCCATTCCTAAAGGCTATCTGTATGCCGCTATCGGCTTCTCGATAATGATAGAGTCCTTCAATCAGCTGGCGATATTTAACCGTCACCGCTTTCTTTCTGCCAACCTCACGCTACGTCAGAGAACGACTGAAGCTGTGATGAACCTGTTAAGCGGTCAGAAAGATAATAGCGAACTGGATAGCGAGACCGCTTCACTGGTCGCAGATGACGGTGAGAGCCCGCTGTTTAACCCACAGGAAAGGCGCATGATCGAGCGGGTGCTGAATCTCAATCAGCGCACCGTCAGCAGCATAATGACCTCGCGTCATGATATTGAGCATATTGACCTCAGCGCTCCGGAAGAGGAGATCCGTGCCTTACTCGACAAAAATCAGCACACTCGCCTGGTGGTTACCGGCGGTAATAATGACGAAGATATGCTTGGCGTCGTACATGTAATCGATCTTCTTCAACAATCACTACGCCATGAACCGCTCAACCTGAAAGTCCTGATTCGCCAGCCGCTGGTGTTCCCGGAAACGCTGCCGCTGCTTCCTGCGCTGGAGCAGTTCCGCAAAGCCAGAACCCACTTCGCCTTCGTGGTCGATGAGTTTGGTTCCGTAGAGGGGGTAGTGACACTCAGCGACGTGATGGAAACCATCGCCGGTAATCTGCCTAATGAAGTGGAAGAGATCGACGCGCGTCACGATATTCATAAAGAAAGCGATGGTAGCTGGACGGTTAATGGCCACATGCCGTTGGAAGATTTAGTTCAGCACGTCCCTCTCCCGCTGGATGAGAAACGTGAATACCATACGGTTGCCGGCCTGCTCATGGAGTATCTGCAGCATGTTCCGCAGGTAGGCGAAGAGGTGAAAGTTGATGGCTATGTGCTGCGTACGTTACAGGTGGAAAGCCATCGGGTACAAAAAGTATTAATTGTGCCGCCGGCGCACACAGAAGATGAACTGGACTATGAAGTTTAGCGCCTTCATATGTGAAGTTTAAAATCCAGATGAGAGGTACAAAGCGGCAGTTGATAGGCCGCTGAGGTTTTACCGGGTGGCAGCGGCCGAAGGGCCATCAGCTTTTGCAGGCTCACGCAAGCAAAGTACCGCCGGGCTATTTCATAAGGCTGCTGATGGTTTGATATGGTACCCAAACTTATGCCGGGTGCTGGCTGGCGCCTTACCCGGCCTGGTCTTACGGTGTCCAGGCTGTCGCAGACATGCCCGTTTACTGCCAATGATTTGGTTTCAACCCTGACTTTGACGCAGCTCCTTAAACGCTCTGCGACCGCTGCCAGACTCACAGCTTATCAAGCAGCTTCTTCACATCCTTTCCGTCCTGGGTATTTTTGTTACGCTCTGCCCATTCGCTAAGCCGCTTTTTAGCTTCATCCTGTAGCTGTTTACGCAGTATCTGGTCAACCTGCAAGCTGTAGCTCAGCGTCTGCCAGTTGCCATAAATACGCAGAGGGATCGCGGTCTGTTTGAGACGGTCAATGAGCCTGCTCTCACCCTTCCAGCCGCCCAGAACCCGCACGTTGAAGCGCATATCGCAGTCTTCTTTCTGCAAGTTAAGTTGACCCTGACCGGTCAATGCCATCAGTTCAGATTGCCCCTGCATACCTTTCAGGGTAACCAGCCCATTATCCAACCCCAGCTCGGTATTGAAAGAGTCCAGCCTGGTCGCATTGTCGTAGTTTTCCTGCGCCTGTACATTGGTGCTGCGCTCTACGGCCTGCTGTACTAGCTGCTGAAAGTTAAGCCCTTCGGTACGCGTATCCGTCATCTGGATTTGCGCCCGACCCTGCCAGCTGCGGCGGAAATCGTCGGCATCAATCTTTGCCCCGGAGAATTCGCCGGTCAGCGATAGCTTGCCGGTGAGATTTATCGAATAATCAAACGCTTTCAGAATTGAACTAATCTCAACCTTGTCGAGTGCAGGCTGAAACGAGGCGAACGGTACCTCGCCACGCGCGTCCAGCGAGCCGGGCAGCGACAGTTGTCCACCGTCCAGATTACCCTGCATCTGATTGACCGTCAGCAGACCCTGCTGATTGCTGATATCGCTTTTGACCTGAGTAAAATTCATACCCCGCCACTGTAGCTGGTCAGCGGTCAGAGTCACCCGAGCGTTAAAACCGCGCAATGAGGTGTAGTCTTGCTGAATGTCATTATTCGCAATGACCGGCCGTAGCTGCCTGGGAGAATTTTGCTGGTTATCGCCATTACTGGTAGACGCAGAACCATGCGAAAGCAGGCTATCGAGGTTTAGCGTGCCCGCCTGAAGATTTAGCGTCCAGTTGGGCTGCGCGCCCAGTACGACGCTACCGCTACCGGCAATGCTGCTGCCGTTCGCCATTAAATTCAGCTTTTCAAAACTGAGCTTTTTGCCATCCTCAAGCCAGCTGGCCTGCATGCTGCCCTGGCCGCTGATCCCTTCCGGGGGGAGTTCCGCCCCGCGAAGCTGCCAGTTCAGTTGTGAAAAGTCCGCCTTTAAAGAGTGAGGATAATCACCGCCCTGCACCAGCGCGGAAAACGAGAGCGCTAAATCCCGTTGATCGCGATTCACCCGTCCAGAAAAGTCGACCGTCGCACGGTGGCTGTCGTCCTGTTCCATCTGCAGACGAATATCACGCACCGTAACCTGTTCGCCATCTTCGTGCTGGAAAAAAAGCACGCTATCGGCAATCTGCAGCTTTTCGACATCATATGACCAGCCGCGATCTTCCGGCACCTTAGGTAACGTATTATCGTGCGGGACAACCGGCGCATTCTGGCTACGCACGGCTTCGGTTTTTGATGTCAGCTGGATAACCGCCCCTTTCAGCATCACCTGCTTGACCTGCAGCTGATGGGAAAGTAGCGGCACCAGCCCGACATCAAGACGCATATTATCCGCGCGAATCACCGGTTCCTCAGCGCCCGGCGCAGTCAGGGTCATACGACCAGACAGAATGCTGAGCTGCGGCCAGACGTGCCAGCGCAGCGGGCCATCGAGTTCGAGCTGATAGCCGCTACGACTCGCTACCTCTTTAACCATATAGGCGCGAAAATCGTTCGGGTTGACCAGCAATACCAGCGCGGTAAGACCGGCGATAACAACCGCCAGTAAGATCATCAGCGTGGTCAGAATTCGTCTCATGGCATCCTCAGCAAACCGCTAAAATTATCAATCCTTGTCGATTCGACTCGCTACCGCGCCCTGCTGGTCGCGATATTTCGCGTCTTCGCGACGATTATACGGACGCATGGCCGGCCCGGATAAAGGCTCAAAACTTAACGCACCGATAAGCATCCCTGGACGCAGCGCCAGCGGCAGCTTACCTGAATTATAGAACTCCAGTACGATACAGCCGGACCAGCCCGGATCGATACGGTGTGCGGTGACGTGTACCATCAAGCCCAGACGCGCCAGCGATGAGCGTCCGTCGAGCCAACCGACCAGGTCCGGCGGCAGGGTGACCGATTCAAAGGTTACCGCCAGCGCTAACTCACCTGGATGCAGGAAGAACGCTTCACCATCCGGCAGGACAATCTCTTCGCTCATCACGCGATCCAGCGCCGCGCTGACTTCCGCCTTAGGCCCGCTCAGGTCAATAAAACCCGCAGTGTGCCCGCGGAATGTCCGAAACTTATTCCCCAACCGAACATCGACCGTCGCGCCATTAATGCGCTCAATGGGCGGGCGCGGATTAATGGCCAGCCGTCCTTCATCCAACCAGGCTTCTATATCTCGGTCGCACAGACGCATGAAAGTTCTCCTTTAAGGCATTGCGCCCCTACGCCTTCCGGGGATAAGGGCAAATTGGCTTCTCTTTGCACGTTACACAATTCGTTCATGTTATTCAAAGAACTGACTGATTTTGGCCTTCAGAATATCGATGGCGATTCGGTTCTTACCGCCGCGAGGCACAATAATATCGGCATACTGTTTGGAAGGGTCGATAAACTGCAGGAACATCGGGCGCACCGTTTTCTGGTACTGCGCCATCACTGAATCCATCGAACGCCCGCGCTCATTAACGTCGCGTTTGATGCGGCGCATCAGGCAGATATCCAGCGGGGTGTCGACAAAAATAGAAAAGCTAAGTTCGCTACGCAGGCGGGCATCGGTCAGCAGCAGGATCCCTTCAAGAATGATCACTTTTTTCGGTTCAATATGGATGGTTTCCGGCATGCGGGTGTGCTCAACATAGCTATACACCGGCAGCTCTATCGGCTGGCCGCTTCTCAGCATCTGCAAATGCTGATACAGCAAACTATGATCCATAGAGCTCGGGTGGTCATAGTTGGTTTTTACACGCTCTTCCATCGACAGGTGACCTTGATCCTTGTAATAACTGTCTTCCGGAATAACGCCGATATGTTCATCGCCGACCTGTTCACGTAATTCACGGTAAAGCGTACTGGCGATAAGGCTTTTGCCCGAAGCCGATGCGCCGGCGATGCCTATAATGACGCACTGATGAGACGTATCAGTCATAAATTTTTGCGACCTGATTAACCTGGGAATGTAGGAAGGGTGGCGGTTGACCGCCAAACGCCGCAATTATAGGGATTTCAGCGCGTCGATACTAGTGCTAAGCGCCTCTCGGGCCTATTCCTCCTCCGGCAACCACCCTTCTGTATACCATATATGCAATAAAGCGTACGATCGCCAGGGTTGCCAGCGGTCGGCATAGCGCGCAATACGCGCCGGCGTCATGCCTGGGAAACGCTGCTTAATCAGATAGTCATCCGCCAGGAAGATATCCGGCGCCTGCCAGCCGCGCAGCGCGAAATAGTTCGCCGTCCAGCGGCCAATGCCGGGCAGAGTCTGCAGCTGCTTTATACCAGCCTGAATATTATCCGGCGCCGCGAGGGGCAGCTCGCCGCTGATAGCCGCCTGCGCCAGATGAATCAGCGCCTCCGCCCGGCGTAGCGGCATGCCCAGCGCTTTCAGCGCCAGCGGATCTGCCTGCGCTAACGGTTGCGCACCTGGAAACACATAAAAGCCCGTAACGTCAGCCAACGGCTTCCCGAAGGCCGCCACTACTTTGCCGGTAAGCTTTGCCGCCATGGCCACGCTCACCAGCTGACCTAACACCGCGCGCACCGCTTGCTCAAACGCGTCGAGGGAGCCCGGTAGACGAAGCCCCGGTCTTGGTCGCGCAAGGTCACCCAGCGTCAGGGCTATCTGCTGCGGGTCGCAGGATAAATCAAATAATCTCGCCACCCGCGCCAGACACTCATCCGCGACAGGCTGCAGCCCGGCGGAAAGCGTCACCTGCATGCCCTGAGCGGCGTCATCCGGCGTGACCGTAATCAGCCCCGCGTGGCCATTCAGCGCAAAGCTGCGGCTGTAGCTGCCGTTGCTAAAGGTTTCAATACCTTGTACCGCACGAGCGCCGAGAAAATTAAATATCCATTGCCAGTCGTAGGGGGAATGCCAGGGTAGCAGCGTCATCATTTCTCCTTTTTTAGCGCTTCAATCATAGCGGCTCCGCGCCGGACGTGCCTTGCTTTTAAATTCCAGTTGTCGCACTGCCGTCAATCCGCTAAAGTCGCCCCCCTTCTTCACCGGCATGGGGATTTTGCAGGCTATGTTTATTGGTTTTGACTACGGTACCGCTAACTGTTCGGTGGCGGTGATGCGCGACAATACGCCGCAGCTGTTGACGCTGGAAAACGGCAGTTCACTACTGCCGTCTATGCTTTGCGCACCTACCCGCGAAGCGGTCAGCGAGTGGCTCTACCGCCATCATAATGTCCCGCCTGACGGTGATGAAAACCAGGCGCTGCTGCGTCGTGCTATTAGCTTCAATCGCGAGGAAGATATCGACGTGCTCAGCAACAGCGTGCAGTTTGGTCTCGCTTCGCTGCATCAGTACGTTGAAGATCCGCAAGAAGTCTACTTCGTGAAGTCGCCGAAATCATTCCTCGGCGCTAATGGACTTAAACCTCAGCAGGTTGCGCTGTTTGAAGATTTAGTCTGCGCCATGATGCTGCATATCAAACTCCAGGCGCAAACCCAGCTGCCGGAAACCATCGACCAGGCGGTTATCGGTCGGCCGATTAACTTCCAGGGACTGGGCGGCGATGATGCCAACGTCCAGGCGCAGGGCATTCTCGAACGTGCCGCAAAGCGTGCGGGCTTCCGCGACGTCGTGTTTCAGTTTGAACCGGTCGCTGCCGGTCTGGATTTCGAAGCGACCCTGAGTGAAGAAAAACGCGTGCTGGTGGTCGATATCGGTGGCGGTACCACCGACTGTTCACTGCTGTTGATGGGGCCGCAGTGGCGAGAAAAAACCGATCGCCAGCAAAGCCTGCTCGGCCACAGCGGCTGTCGAGTCGGCGGTAACGATTTGGATATCGCCCTTGCCTTTAAATGCCTGATGCCGCTGCTGGGCATGGGCGGCGACACCGAAAAAGGTATCGCGCTGCCAATTCTGCCGTGGTGGAATGCCGTGGCGATTAACGACGTCCCCGCGCAAACCGATTTTTACAGCGCCGCTAACGGTCGACTGCTTAACGAATTACTGCGCAGCGCGCGCGATAGCGAGAAAGTGGCTCTGCTGTTAAAGGTCTGGCGTCAGCGGCTGAGCTATCGTCTGGTGCGGAGCGCTGAAGAGAGTAAAATCGCTCTTTCCGCGCAGGAGAGCGTTACCGCCGCACTGCCGTTTATTAGCGATGGGCTGGCGACAGCCATTAGTCAGCAGGGGCTGGAAGCCGCGCTGGATCAGCCGTTGGCCCGCATAATGGAGCAGGTTCATCTGGCTCTGGATAACAGCAATGTCCGACCCGATGTCATTTACCTGACCGGCGGCAGCGCCCGCTCACCGCTGATTAAAAAAGCGCTGGCAGATCATCTGCCGGGGATTCCGATTGCTGGTGGCGATGATTTTGGCTCGGTAACCGCCGGGCTGGCCCGCTGGGCGCAAGTGGTGTTTCGTTAATCCGCCCTTAAAATCCCGGATTGCGGCGCAAGCGCCTTATCCGGGATTATCGGCGCACAGGGAATTTGTAGCCCGGCTTAGCGCAGCGCGAGCCGGGTTAAATCCTGTGGCAACAAGCTATCTCTCATCTCACTTCGCGGCGCGAAACGTAATCCCGGCGCTCTTCACCGGTATAAATCTGCCGTGGACGATAAATATTCAGCGGTGCCTCGTGCATTTCATTCCAGTGCGCCACCCAGCCAAGCGTTCTGCCTACGGCGGTAATCACCACAAACATCGAGGAGGGCAGCCCCATCGCTTTGAGGATCACGGCGGTATAGAAATCAACGCTTGGCGACAGACCATTCTCAACAAAGTACGGGTCGGTTAGCGCCATCTCTTCCAGAGCCATCGCCACCTGAAGCAGCATGTCGGACATTCCCAGCTCCTTTAGTACGCGATGGCAGGTCTCGCGCAAAATGGCGGCTCTAGGGTCAAGATTACGATAGCGAGAATTGCCGAATCCAAGCCGACGGAACGCCTGCGGATCGCGTTTCGCTTTGCTCAGGAAAGCCGGGATTTGGTCAACGGTCTTAATCTCTTCCAGCATCCGCATACTGGCTTCGTTGGCTCCGCCGTGGGTTGGCCCCCACAGTGAAGCCAGCCCCGCGGCGACGCAGGCAAAGAGATTCGCCCCGGAGGAGCCTGCCGCCCGGACGGTCGTGGTCGATGCGCACTGACCGTGGTCGGCGTGAAGCACCAGAATCTGGTTCATCGCCTGCTCAATCACCGGGTTCAGCTGAAATTGTTCCGCTGGAATAGCAAACAGCATATGCAGGAAATTCCCCGCATACGAAAGATCGTTACGGGGATACTGCGCCGGTTGCTCAATAGAAAACTTATAGCTCATCGCCGCAAGCGTTGGCATTTTTGACAGCAGACGGGTGGCGGCCAGCGCGCGGTGCTCAGGATTTTCAACATCCAGTACATCGTGATAAAACGCCGCCAGCGTGCCGACCAGTGCACACATTAAGGCCATCGGATGAGAGTCACGACGGAAACTGCTGCACATGCGGGCAATCTGCTCATGCACCAGGCTATGACGAGTAATGGTGTTTTTGAAGGTCTGATAGCTGGCTTCATCAGGCGCATCGCCGCGCAACAGAATCCACGCGACCTCAAGGAAATCACACTGCCGAGCCAGCTGATCGACCGGATAACCGCGGTGCAGCAGAATGCTTTTTTCAGTATCGATATAAGAAATGGCTGAAGTACAGCCGGCGGTATTGCTAAAACCAGGGTCAAAGCTGCATAGCCCTGTGGACGCCAGCGGACGAATATCCATGCCGACGTAGCCCAGCGTCCCCGAGACCGTACTCAAAGGAATTGACTGCTGTTCATCCAAAGAAAGCGTTAGTGATTTCGTCGTCATCCTGTCAGGTCCCCTTCCACAACCAATGAATAATTAACCTGGAGGTGTTACCAGGCGCAATGGCCAACATAACCAGAGTCGCCCGGCGATTCTTTGATATGAATAACCAAAACATTCATAAAACAGCGCTATTATTAGCGGTTTTACGTTGGCTGAACGTGGATAATTACCGATAAAAATAGCGCGAGATAGCAATGATATAGGGTACTTTCCCTGCCAAATGCGCTTTGCCCGCGATACTTTCCTGTCTGCCGGAAAGATTCTTATGTTTACTTCATCCAGCCACTCCCCCTGCCTGCGGTTTGAACCGACGCCGACGTGACGAAAGATGCTGGCGGTGAGAATAGCCGCAAAACCGACCGCGGTCCGCGGATAAGAAGACTCATTTTGGATAAAGATATTTCGCCGGGATTCTCCCCGAGGAACCTATCTGTAGATGACCAGCATAAAAAATCGCAAAAATAACCGCTCGGTAATTATCCCGCACAGCCACAGCCGTCACCAACGTGCGGAAATTGATATTTCTTTTTTCGAGAAATTTCCCACAGGGCCACCACCTGGCATAAAAATAAAGTCATGGCAACATACCGCCTTAATAACGGCGATGACTCTTTCCGGTTTATTAATTTGTTACAAGAGCGCAGATAAACCTGCCGATAGCGTTTCTCAACAATCGCGTGATAAACAGCAACATTAGGATTTTGACGGCTTGTAAGGGATACGATTCCGAAAAATATCAGTAAGATGAAAAACATCTACTCTGGTGTTACCGGCTGCAGGTAACATTGTTCTGTTCCTTGATATAAAAATAGTGTGGCGTATTTTCAGTCAATAAGAAAAAACGTGTGTATCGAGGAAGCTGTTACTTCGTCACATTGCCCCTTGCGTGCCTGTTAGGGGCTTTTTTTCTCTGCAGAGCATATCCCGTCAAACAGGGCATTCAGTCATCAGGCTTCAACCAGCCAGGGCCCGGTTTTCGGTACTCAACCTTCGTTTATTGACAGCAACGCAATCGTCCTCTCTTTACCCCATTGGCGTTCGCCGGATTGATGGCTGAAAATCGATAAGCGTAAATATTCACCGTAACCAGCTCAACGAAAAGCGTTTTTTCCAGACATATCTGGACAGTCTTTTCATAATTCCTCCATTTTTAAGCGGCGTAGGCTGACTAAACTAGTATCATTCCGTGAAACGTTTCAGGATGAGATAACAAATTAATGAAAGGTAGCAATAAAAGTCGTTGGGCAGCCGTGCTGGTGGTAGCGATCGTCGCAGGCTCCGCCTACTGGTTTTGGCAGGACCGCGAAGCGGCTAATACGCCGTCAGCAACGGCGGCAGGCCCGGGCAAACAGGGGCCAGGCGGTGGCCGCGGAGGTCGTTTTGGCGCAGCCCTTGCGCCGGTGCAGGCGGCAACGGCGACCAGCGAATCGGTGCCCCGCTATCTTTCCGGTCTCGGTACGGTTACGGCGGCAAACACCGTTACCGTCCGCAGCCGCGTCGACGGCCAGCTTTTAGCCATCCATTTTACCGAAGGTCAGCAGGTGAAAGCCGGCGATCTGCTCGCCGAAATCGACCCCAGCCAGTTTAAAGTCGCCCTCGCCCAGGCCCAGGGCCAGCTGGCGAAAGATCGGGCGACTCTCGCTAACGCCCGCCGCGATCTGGCACGCTATCAGCAGCTGGTGAAAACTAATCTGGTTTCACGTCAGGAGCTGGATACCCAGCAATCTCTGGTCAGCGAAATCCAGGGAACCATTAAAGCCGATGAAGCCGCGGTCGCCAGCGCCCAGCTGCAGCTGAACTGGAGCCGTATCACCGCGCCGATCGATGGCCGGGTTGGCCTAAAACAGGTCGATATTGGCAACCAGATCTCCAGCGGAGATACCAGCGGAATTGTGGTGCTGACGCAAACTCATCCTATTGACCTGGTCTTTACGCTGCCGGAAAACCAAATCGCCACGGTCGTCAAGGCGCAAAAGGCCGGAAAAAACCTGGTCGTCGAAGCCTGGGACCGCACTAACAAACAGAAAATCAGCGAGGGTTCTCTACTGAGCCTTGATAACCAGATTGATGCCACCACCGGTACCATCAAGCTGAAAGCACGCTTTAATAACCAGGACGACGCGCTGTTCCCGAATCAGTTCGTCAACGCTCGTATGCTGGTCGATACCGAACAAAACGCGGTGGTGATCCCAACCGCTGCTCTGCAAATGGGCAATGAGGGGCATTTCGTCTGGGTACTGAACGACGAGAACAAAGTCAGCAAGCATACCGTCACGCCGGGTATTCAGGACAGCCTGAAAGTCGTGATTGACGCCGGGCTTTCCGTCGGAGACCGCGTGGTGACCGATGGGATCGACCGCCTGACCGAGGGCGCGAAGGTTGAAGTGGTAGAACCCCATGATGCGACCACCGCCGCCGAACCGGCGAAAGCCACCAGCCGCGAATACGGAAATAAAGGAGCGCGCTCCTGATGCAAGTTCTACCGCCGAGCAGTACGGGTGGCCCTTCCCGTCTGTTTATCCTGCGCCCGGTGGCGACGACGCTGTTAATGGTGGCCATTATGCTGGCCGGTATTATCGGCTACCGTTTCTTACCGGTTTCGGCGCTGCCGGAAGTGGACTACCCGACGATTCAGGTGGTGACGCTCTATCCCGGCGCCAGCCCGGACGTTATGACTTCCTCCATCACCGCTCCTCTGGAGCGGCAGTTTGGCCAGATGTCCGGCCTCAAGCAGATGTCCTCCCAGAGCTCAGGCGGCGCGTCGGTAGTCACGCTCCAGTTCCAGCTTACGCTGCCGCTGGACGTTGCCGAGCAGGAAGTACAGGCGGCCATCAACGCCGCGACTAACCTGCTGCCCTCAGATCTGCCTAATCCGCCGGTTTACAGCAAAGTTAACCCTGCCGATCCGCCGATTATGACCCTCGCGGTCACCTCTTCTGCGGTTCCTATGACTCAGGTCGAGGATATGGTGGAAACCCGCGTGGCGCAGAAAATCTCTCAGGTTTCCGGCGTCGGGCTGGTCACCCTGACGGGCGGTCAGCGCCCAGCCGTACGCGTTAAGCTCAACGCCCAGGCGATCGCCGCCCTCGGTCTGACCAGCGAAACGATCCGCACCGCCATTACCAGTGCCAACGTAAACTCGGCGAAGGGTAGCCTGGACGGCCCATCGCGGGCGATCACGCTCTCCGCCAACGATCAGATGCAGTCGGCAGAGGATTACCGCCGCCTGATTATCGCATATCAGAACGGCGCGCCGATTCGCCTCGGCGACGTCGCCACCGTTGAACAAGGCGCGGAAAACAGCTGGCTTGGGGCATGGGCCAACAAGCAGCAGGCGATCGTGATGAACGTTCAGCGCCAGCCGGGAGCCAATATCATCGCCACCGCTGATAGCATCCGCGAGATGCTGCCGCAGCTGACCGACAGCCTGCCGAAATCGGTCAAAGTGCAGGTGCTTTCCGACCGCACCACCAATATCCGCGCCTCGGTCAGCGATACTCAGTTTGAGCTGATGCTGGCCATCGCCCTGGTGGTGATGATTATCTACGTGTTTCTACGCAACGTCCCGGCGACCATTATTCCCGGCATCGCCGTACCGCTATCTCTGGTCGGCACCTTTGCGGTGATGGTGTTTCTCGATTTCTCGATTAACAACCTGACGCTGATGGCCCTGACCATCGCCACCGGCTTTGTGGTCGATGATGCCATCGTAGTGATTGAAAACATCTCGCGCTACATCGAGAAAGGCGAAAAGCCGCTGGCCGCCGCCCTGAAAGGGGCCGGAGAGATTGGCTTTACCATTATCTCGTTGACCTTCTCGCTGATTGCAGTGCTGATCCCGCTGCTGTTTATGGGCGATATCGTGGGCCGCCTGTTCCGCGAGTTCGCCATTACCCTGGCGGTGGCGATCCTGATTTCCGCGGTGGTGTCGCTGACTCTGACGCCGATGATGTGCGCCCGCATGCTGAGCCACGAGTCGCTGCGCAAGCAGAACCGCTTCTCGCGCGCCAGCGAGCGTTTCTTTGAGCGGGTGATCGCCGTCTATGGCCGCTGGCTGAGCCGGGTGCTGAACCATCCGTGGCTGACGCTGGGCGTAGCCCTCAGCACTCTGGTACTGTCGATTATGCTGTGGGTGTTTATTCCAAAAGGCTTCTTCCCGATTCAGGACAACGGCATTATTCAGGGCACGCTACAGGCACCGCAGTCGGCGTCGTTCGCCAGCATGGCCGAGCGCCAGCAGCAGGTATCAACGGCGATACTCAAGGATCCGGCCGTAGAAAGCCTGACCTCCTACGTCGGCGTCGACGGGACCAACCCGGCGCTGAACAGCGCTCGCCTGCAGATCAACCTTAAGCCGCTGGACGAGCGCGACGATCGCGTACAGACGGTGATCGCCCGCCTGCAAAACGCGGTGAGCGGTATTCCCGGCATTGAACTCTATCTCCAGCCGACTCAGGATCTGACCATTGACACCACCGTCAGCCGTACCCAGTATCAGTTTACCCTGCAGGCCAACTCGCTGGATGCGCTGAGCACCTGGGTACCGCAGCTGCTGGACCGGCTGCAGGCGCTGCCGCAGCTCTCCGACGTCAGCAGCGACTGGCAGGATAAGGGCCTGGCGGCGTACATCAACGTTGCTCGCGATAGCGCCAGCCGTCTCGGTATCAGCATGTCCGACATTGATAACGCGCTGTACAACGCCTTCGGGCAGCGTCTGATTTCCACTATCTATACCCAGGCGAATCAGTACCGGGTGGTGCTGGAGCATGATACCCAGGCCACGCCGGGGCTGGCGGCGCTGGATAATATTCGCCTGACCAGCAGCGACGGCGGGATCGTCCCGCTCACCGCGATTGCTAAAGTCGAGCAGCGCTTTACCCCGCTGTCGATTAACCACCTCGATCAGTTCCCGGTCGCTACCATCTCGTTTAACGTGCCGGGTAACTATTCGTTGGGCGATGCGGTCGAAGCCATATTGGGCGCCGAGCAGGCGCTGGAGTTTCCGAGCGATATCCGCACCCAGTTCCAGGGTAGCTCGCTGGCCTTCCAGTCGGCGCTCGGCAGTACCGTCTGGCTGGTGGTGGCCGCGGTGGTGGCAATGTATATCGTCCTCGGCGTGCTGTATGAAAGCTTTATTCATCCGATCACCATTCTCTCTACTCTGCCAACGGCGGGCGTCGGCGCGCTGCTGGCGCTGTGGCTGGCCGGGAGCGAACTGGACGTTATCGCCATTATCGGCATCATCCTGCTTATCGGCATCGTCAAGAAAAACGCCATCATGATGATCGACTTCGCGCTGGCCGCCGAACGCGAGCAGGGTATGCCACCGCGCGAGGCGATTTATCAGGCCTGCCTGCTGCGTTTTCGCCCGATCCTGATGACCACGCTGGCGGCGCTGTTCGGCGCGCTGCCGCTGATGCTCAGTACCGGCGTCGGCGCGGAGCTGCGTCGTCCGCTGGGGATTGGCATGGTCGGCGGCCTGATGCTAAGCCAGGTGCTGACCCTGTTCACGACTCCGGTTATCTATCTGCTGTTTGACCGTCTGTCGCTGTATATGAAAAGCCGATTCCCGCGGCATGAGGAGGAGGCGTAAGTGAAGTTTTTCGCCCTCTTCATTTACCGTCCGGTGGCGACGATACTGATATCGCTCGCGATTACCCTGTGCGGCGCCCTTGGCTTCCGACTGCTGCCGGTTGCGCCGCTGCCGCAGGTGGATTTTCCGGTCATCATGATCAGCGCCTCGCTGCCCGGCGCGTCGCCGGAAACCATGGCCTCTTCGGTAGCGACGCCGCTGGAACGTTCGCTGGGGCGGATTGCCGGGGTCAATGAGATGACCTCCTCCAGCTCGCTGGGCAGTACGCGAATCATTCTCGAGTTTAACTTTGACCGCGATATCAACGGCGCGGCGCGCGACGTGCAGGCGGCGATTAACGCCGCGCAAAGCCTGCTGCCGAGCGGTATGCCGAGCCGCCCAACCTATCGCAAAGCTAACCCGTCCGACGCGCCGATCATGATCCTCACCCTCACGTCGGATACTTACTCCCAGGGTGAGCTGTACGACTTCGCCTCCACTCAGCTGGCGCAGACCATTGCCCAGATTGACGGCGTCGGCGACGTTTCCGTCGGCGGCAGCTCGCTGCCCGCAGTGCGCGTCGACCTGAACCCGCAGGCGCTGTTTAACCAGGGCGTGTCGCTGGACGCGGTGCGAACCGCCATCAGCAGCGCCAACGTGCGTAAACCGCAGGGGGCGCTGGAAGACCAAAGCCAACGCTGGCAGGTTGAGACCAACGACGAACTAAAAACCGCAGCCGAATATCAGCCGCTTATCGTCCACTACAACAACGGCGCAGCGGTGCGTCTGGGCGACGTCGCCAAAGTCACCGACTCGGTGCAGGACGTGCGCAACGCCGGGATGACCAACGCCAAACCGGCCATTTTGCTGATGATCCGCAAGCTGCCGGAAGCCAATATCATTGAGACGGTGGACAGCATTCGCGCCCGCCTGCCGGATCTCCAGCGCACCATCCCGGCGTCCATCGACCTGCAAATCGCTCAGGATCGCTCGCCAACCATCCGCGCGTCTCTGGAAGAAGTTGAGCAGACGCTGGTGATTTCGGTGGCGCTGGTGATCCTCGTGGTTTTCCTGTTCCTGCGCTCAGGACGCGCGACGCTGATCCCGGCGGTGGCCGTTCCGGTATCGCTGATTGGTACCTTCGCGGCAATGTACCTGTGCGGCTTTAGCCTTAACAACCTGTCGCTAATGGCGCTAACCATCGCCACCGGCTTCGTGGTCGATGACGCCATCGTGGTGCTGGAGAATATTTCCCGCCATCTTGAGGCTGGCATGAAGCCGCTGCAGGCGGCGCTGCAGGGAAGCCGGGAGGTCGGCTTTACGGTGCTGTCGATGAGCCTGTCGCTGGTGGCGGTCTTCCTGCCGCTACTGCTGATGGACGGTCTGCCGGGGAGGCTGCTGCGCGAATTTGCCGTCACGCTATCGGTAGCGATCGGTATTTCGCTGGCGGTATCGTTGACCCTGACGCCGATGATGTGCGGCTGGCTGCTGAAAAGCGGCAAGCCCAACCAGCCGACGCGCAAGCGCGGTTTTGGCCGCCTGTTGATAGCGATTCAGGGTGGCTACGGAAAATCGCTGAAGTGGGTGCTGAAGCACAGCCGCCTGACCGGCCTGGTGCTGCTCGGCACCATCGCGCTGAGCGTCTGGCTCTACATCTCGATTCCGAAAACCTTCTTCCCCGAGCAGGATACCGGGGTGCTGATGGGCGGTATTCAGGCCGACCAGAGCATTTCTTTCCAGGCGATGCGCGGCAAGCTGCAGGACTTTATGAAGATCATTCGTGAAGATCCGGCGGTGGACAACGTCACCGGTTTTACCGGCGGCTCGCGGGTCAACAGCGGGATGATGTTTATCACCCTGAAGTCTCGCGATGAACGCCATGAAACGGCGCAGCAAATTATCGACCGCCTGCGTAAGAAACTGGTGAAGGAGCCGGGAGCCAACCTGTTCCTGATGGCAGTGCAGGATATCCGCGTCGGCGGCCGCCAGGCCAACGCCAGCTATCAGTACACGCTGCTGTCGGACGACCTCGCGGCGCTGCGGGAATGGGAACCGAAAATCCGCAAAACGCTGGCATCGCTGCCGGAGCTGGCGGACGTGAACTCTGACAGCCAGAATAACGGCGCGGAAATGGACCTGATCTACGATCGCGATACCATGTCGCGGCTCGGCATCAGCGTGCAGGATGCCAACAATCTGCTGAACAACGCCTTCGGCCAGCGTCAGGTCTCAACCATCTACCAGCCGCTGAACCAGTATAAAGTGGTGATGCAGGTTGACCCGGTCTATACCCAGGACGTCAGCGCCCTGGACAAGATGTTTGTGATCAACAACGAAGATAAGCCCATTCCGCTGTCGTACTTCGCCAAATGGCAGCCGGCTAACGCTCCGCTGTCAGTGAACCACCAGGGCCTGTCGGCAGCCTCGACCGTCTCGTTTAACCTGCCCACCGGCAAGTCGCTGTCAGAAGCCAGCGACGCTATTAATCGGGCGATGACTCAGCTTGGCGTACCGTCCAGCGTGCGCGGCTCTTTCGCCGGTACCGCGCAGGTATTCCAGGAAACGATGAACTCCCAGGTGATCCTGATTCTGGCGGCTATCGCCACGGTCTATATCGTGCTGGGGATCCTTTATGAGAGCTACGTTCATCCGCTGACCATTCTGTCGACTATTCCTTCCGCCGGCGTCGGCGCGCTGCTGGCGCTGGAGCTTTTCGATGCCCCGTTCAGCCTAATCGCGCTCATCGGGATTATGCTATTAATTGGCATCGTGAAGAAAAACGCCATCATGATGGTCGATTTCGCCCTTGAAGCACAGCGCAACGGCAACCTGTCCCCGGAAGAAGCTATCTTCCAGGCCTGCCTGCTACGTTTCCGCCCGATAATGATGACCACGCTGGCGGCGCTGTTCGGCGCGCTGCCGCTGGTTATCTCTGGCGGCGATGGCTCCGAGCTGCGCCAGCCGCTGGGGATTACGATTGTCGGCGGTCTGGTGATGAGTCAGCTGTTAACCCTGTACACCACGCCGGTGGTCTATCTGTTCTTTGACCGTCTGCGGCTGCGTTTTTCGCGAAAAGTCCACCAACCGGTAAGCGAATAACATGACAGACCTTCCTTCCAGCGTGCGCTGGCAGCTATGGATAGTGGCCTTTGGCTTCTTTATGCAGACGCTGGATACCACTATCGTCAACACCGCCCTCCCCTCAATGGCGCAAAGCCTCGGAGAGAGCCCGCTGCATATGCACATGGTTATTGTCTCCTATGTGCTGACGGTGGCGGTCATGCTGCCCGCCAGCGGCTGGCTGGCGGACCGCGTTGGGGTACGCAATATCTTTTTCAGCGCCATCGTTTTATTTACCGCCGGCTCCCTGTTCTGCGCCCAGGCCGCGACGCTCGATCGGCTAATACTCGCCCGCGTGCTGCAGGGGGTGGGCGGCGCGATGATGGTGCCAGTCGGGCGTCTGACGGTGATGAAAATCGTCCCGCGCAGCCAGTATATGGCGGCGATGACCTTCGTCACCCTGCCCGGCCAGGTGGGTCCGTTGCTCGGCCCGGCGCTCGGCGGGATGCTGGTGGAGTACGCCTCCTGGCACTGGATCTTCCTGATTAATATTCCGGTCGGCATCGTCGGGGCGATCGCCACGCTGTGCCTGATGCCTAACTACACTCTGCAAACCCGACGCTTTGATATCTTCGGATTTATTCTGCTGGCTGCCGGTATGGCGACGCTGACCCTCGCGCTTGACGGTAAAGAAGGGCTCGGTATCTCCCCACTGGCACTGACGGCCGTCGGCGTGGGGTCAATGCTGTTCTACCTATGGCACGCGCGCGGCAACCGCAACGCGCTGTTCAGCCTGAAGCTGTTCAGCAACCGTACCTTCTCGCTGGGGCTGGGCGGCAGCTTTGCCGGACGCATCGGCAGCGGCATGCTGCCGTTTATGACCCCGGTTTTTTTGCAGATTGGCCTCGGCTTTACGCCGTTCCACGCCGGTCTGATGATGATCCCGATGGTGCTTGGCAGTATGGGGATGAAGCGTATCGTAGTCCAGGTCGTCAACCGCTTCGGCTACCGCCGGGTGCTGGTCGCCTCGACAATTGGCCTGGCGCTGGTCAGCCTGCTGTTTATGGCGGTAGCTCTTGCCGGCTGGTACTGGCTGCTGCCGGTGGTGCTGTTCCTGCAGGGGATGATCAACGCCAGCCGCTTTTCGTCAATGAATACGCTTACCCTGAAAGATCTGCCCGATGACCAGGCTAGCAGCGGCAACAGCCTGCTGTCGATGGTCATGCAGCTCGCGATGAGTATCGGCGTTACCGTCGCCGGAATGCTGCTGGGTCTCTACGGCCAGCTGCATATCGGCGCCGATGCGGCGACCACACATCAGATCTTTCTCTATACCTACTTAAGCATGGCGGTGGTTATCGCGCTGCCTGCGCTCATTTTTTCCCGCGTCCCCGACGATACCACGGCCAATACCGTCATTCGTCGCCGTAAAAGGAGTGAATCTTGAAGTTCTGGCGCCCCGGCATTACCGGTAAGCTGTTTATCGCGATTCTCGCTACCTGCATCGTGCTGTTAATCAGCATGCACTGGGCGGTGCGTATCAGCTTTGAACGCGGGTTTATCGACTATATCAAGCGCGGCAATGAACAGCGGCTGACCATGCTCGGCGATGCCCTGAGCGAGCAGTACGCTCAGCACGGCAGCTGGACGTTCCTGCGTAATAACGACCGCTTTATTTTCCAGCTGCTCAAAACGTTTGAACGCGATAACGACGATCGCTCGCCGCACGGCCGGGAGATGAAGCCCGGTCAGAGGGATGAACCGCGGGGAGGCCCCGAAGAGATGCCGCCGAATGCCGCGCCTGAGCGACAGCTTAACGGCCCACGCGGCGATCGCGGACCCGGTCCGGATATTCCTCCGCACGGCTGGCGTACCATGTTCTGGGTGGTCGATCAAAAAGGGCGCGTGCTGGTGGGCCCGCGCGAGCGCGTGCCAAAAGACGGCACCCGACGCAGCATTATGGTCAACGGCGTGGAGGTGGGTGCAGTAATAGCCTCGCCGGTCGAGCGCCTGACGCGCAACACCGATATCAACTTCGACCGCCAGCAGAAACGCACCAGCTGGCTGATTGTCGCCCTTGCCACGCTGCTGGCGGCGCTGGCGACTTTCCCGCTGGCGCGCGGCCTGCTCGCGCCGGTCAAACGGCTGGTGGAAGGCACCCACCGTCTGGCGGCCGGGGATTTTACTACCCGCGTCACCGCCACCAGCAGCGATGAGCTGGGACGCCTGGCAAAAGATTTTAATCAGTTAGCCAGCACGCTTGAACGCAACCAGAAAATGCGCCAGGACCTGATGGCCGATATCTCCCATGAACTGCGCACGCCGCTGGCGGTGCTGCGCGGCGAGCTGGAGGCGATTCAGGATGGGATCAGGAAATTCACCCCGGATTCGATCGCTTCCTTACAAGCGGAAGTCGCGACCCTGACCAAGCTGGTCGATGATTTGCACCAGCTATCCATGTCCGATGAGGGGGCGCTCTCCTACCAGAAAACTCCGGTGGATATCATCAACCTGCTGGAAGTCGCCGCCGGCGCGTTTCGCGAACGCTTCGCCAGCCGCGGCCTGTCGATTGGCGTTTCGCTGCCGGAAAACGCGACGATTTTCGGCGACCGGGACCGCCTGATGCAGCTTTTCAATAACCTGCTGGAAAACAGCCTGCGTTATACCGATAGCGGCGGCAAACTGCAGATTAGCGCCAGCCAAAGCGGCGAAATGCTGATTCTTGATTTTGCCGATAGCGCTCCTGGCGTCACTGATGAACAGCTGGAGCGGCTGGTCGAGCGCTTTTACCGCACCGAAGGATCGCGCAATCGTGCCAGCGGCGGTTCGGGTTTAGGGCTGGCTATCTGCCTTAACATTGTCGCGGCCCACGGCGGCACTTTACGTGCAGGCCATTCGCCTTTAGGCGGGGTTAGCATTAAAGTAGCACTACCTCTGGAACGTAATTTATCGAGGGACGTATGACTGAATTACCCATTGATGAAAACACACCACGTATTCTTATCGTGGAAGATGAACCCAAGCTGGGCCAACTGCTGATCGACTATCTTCAGGCGGCGGGCTATGCGCCGACGCTGATTAATCACGGCGATCGGGTTCTGCCGTACGTTCGCCAGACGCCACCGCATTTAATTCTGCTGGATTTAATGCTCCCCGGTACCGATGGGCTCACCCTGTGCCGTGAAATCCGCCGTTTTTCCGAAGTGCCGGTGGTCATGGTGACCGCGAAAATCGAAGAGATCGACCGCCTTCTGGGATTAGAAATCGGCGCCGATGACTATATCTGTAAACCCTACAGCCCGCGTGAAGTGGTGGCCCGGGTGAAAACCATTCTTCGCCGCTGCAAGCCGCAGCGCGATCTGCAGGAGCTGGATGCGGAAAGCCCGCTGATTGTCGACGAAGGTCGATTCCAGGCCTCCTGGCGCGACAAGCTGCTGGACCTGACCCCCGCCGAGTTCCGCCTGCTGAAAACCCTCTCCCAGGAGCCGGGTAAAGTCTTTTCACGCGAGCAGCTGCTGAATCATCTGTACGATGATTACCGGGTGGTGACCGACCGGACGATTGATAGCCATATCAAAAATCTGCGCCGTAAGCTGGAGTCGCTTGACGCCGAGCAGTCGTTTATCCGCGCGGTGTACGGCGTAGGCTATCGCTGGGAAGCCGACGCCTGCCGTCTGGCGTAGTTAGCCGCCAGCCCGACATTTCACCGGCTCGCGCTGCGCTTAACCGGGCTACAGGTTCACCGCTGTGTGCGGACAGGTAGCCCGGACAGATGCGCAGCATCGCCTGCGGGAGAAGTCCCTGAGCCGGTAGCCGTGTAAGGCGTTTACACCGCGACCCGGGAAATCTCCTCATCCCACGCCTCATAATCTGAGAATCTCACCATACCAGGAACCACCATCAGCAACCGCTGTTCATCATGATATATTCATCGACAAGCGGCCCAAGACTCAACTGCGCAAGGAATGCCATGAGCGATATTGATAAAAAATACAAACCCCGAAATATAATAAACGCACCAAATATCAAGTCGTCGATTGTTTCCCGTAGCCAACAACGTGGTGATAACGAAAATATCCAGCGCTGGTTAAGCAACCATTTTTACCGTTGGGTTATCGGGGACTTTACCCATGTTTACCCCGTGCGCTCAGTTTCTGATTACGCAGTGTATTTTGGTGACCATATGGAAATTCCTGCCTGGCTAACGCCAAAACTGGGCGGCGATGAGCGCTTTTACTACCTCAACCCCCAGCATCCGCAATTGCTGGCAGCCGAAAGAGATATCCTCGAATTTCTCTCTCGTCAGGAAGGAACGCGGCTGGGAAGCAAACTACAGCGCATCAACTTTTTTACCGTACTGGAAATGCGCGAGGCGGAGCATCTGAAAATGCAGCGTCTGCGCGATCGGGGCTGGTATCCTTCCAACAGCGATGTGCTAAAGCCGGTGATGGCGGTCAATAACGGTGTACTGGTTGAACTCGATGCTGCCCATCCAGACCTGCGCAGCGAAATGGCCTATGAATCCTGGCATATGCAACACTGCGTCGGGCAATTCGACAATCAAGGCGCGCTTACAGGCGGCTATGGCGATTACTACGCCCGGCAAATTGAACAAGGGAAAATGCGCCTGTTTAGCCTGCGCGACAACAATCATATTCCTCACGTCACGATAAGTCTGATGGTTAATAATGACGTTCTGAGCATTGAACAGATTAAGGGCAAGCAGAACCGACACCCCATCAAGAAATATGCTCCCGACGTTTTAGCCCTGTTACGCCATCTTCAGCCATGCCCAGAGCGCCATGCAGACTGCGAAGGTATGGGTATTGTTTATGAGGAAACTCCAGAATTTGCGGGCTGGAAATTTATTACCGATATTCATGATTTCAATTTTCTGCTCAACGTCCTGCATGACAATTTTCATTTAATGGAGCACTTTCCTACTCCCCCGGTCGCATTACAGTGGCTGCTACTGCACAGCGCTCCTGACGCGCTACGCTATCTTCAGGTTATCGACCCCAACGTAGCGACGGCGGCGGAAATGCTGTTCCCTCAGCATGAGTGGCACCCGACGCTGGCTGGCAAAAATACCAGCACTACGCCATTTGAAATTGAGAGCCTGACGCTGCAAACCACACGCTACCTTCCCGATGACGCGGAGAGCCTGTCATGTTCTGGATAACTCTCTTCATCGGTGCCTTCCTCCTCGGCTGGCGTAATTACAAAAAAAATAAACCGCTGGTTGCCGCCCGCATTGCCGGGGAAAAAGAAAAAGATCGCCTGAAGGACCTGCGGCGCGATACCCGACGCAGGCAATGGGCGCTGGCGTTAGCCGATATCCTTTCCCGGCGTAACGGGCTATCGACCAAAGGCGTTGAGCTGGTATTTAAGTTCGACGATGACAAACGCCGCTATCTCGCACACCAGGTAAGAAAAGAACTGGGCTTGCAGGAAAATCTTAACGATGCGGCGTTACGCCAGCAAATTAGCGAAATGTTGCGTCGCTGGCCTGCGGGCATAGGTAACTCGCCCCGCACTTTTTACCACCATCTGGCGGTCGAGGGTCAGGTCCGCGATGCGCTGGCGTTCGACTGCATGCGCACCGCATTCCTTACCCGCTGTATCGCCGGGCTCGGCTGGTGTGATGAAAACGAGGCCTGGCTGGTGCTGTTACTTAATGCCCAACGCGCTCAGGACTGCTTTGATTCCTGGGAAGATTACGCCACCGCTTATGTCCGCGCTCGCCGGATATGGCTAACACTGCACGATACACCTGCAACCGTCGCCGGACGTGATTTGCAGGAAGTCACCCACTATTTGCAAGCCCCCTTTAGCCGCTGGCGAAAGCTGCCATGGAAAGAATTTAAAATTTTCGACCCGATTTAAAAGGACTCTTTATGGAACAGGATGACCAACTGCTCAACGCCATGCGTGAGATGTGTAACCACAAGTCCCCCCTCAATGACGGGCAACGCGAGTGGTATATCGCCGATATTGCCGGCCTGCTGCGCAAAGCCCGCTATGACGAGCTGGACGAACGTTACAACCAGGCGTTGACGGAGAGCTTTACCAGCCGCGAAGCGGAAAAGCGCTATTTTTTCGCCTGGACGCAGATGTGCAACCATTTTTACGATATGGACACGCTGGTTGAGGCCGGGCCTGAAGGGTTAGCTCTCATCAAAAGCTGGCAGCGCGCCCGTCCCCGCTCAACTCATGCCTGGCTCGCCGAAGCCCAGTACTGGAACCACCGCGCGTGGCTCTACCGCAGCTATGGCTGGGCGCGAGAAACCACCCGCGCAATGTGGATCTGCGCCGCCGCTTGCAACGAGCAGATGGTGATTGCCACGCTGAATGCTATCGACTGCGACCCACGCCAGTGGATGGCTGCCGCGTTGACCAGCACCAACTCAAAGGTATTCGGCCAACCAAACTGGCTGGTTGAGTTCCTCTCGGGAGCAGAGATCGCCGGACAACCGCTGATGGAGGAGCTGGCTGAATATCATCGCCACTCACCGCAGGAGGTAGAGGCGCTGATGGCATATTCCGGGCTATCGTTTACTGATGCGGTTTGCCCAAATCTGCCGCGCCCGGCGGGATTACCGGAGTGCGATAACGATGCCGGGCAAACATGCTGGCTCACCGCCTGCCTGGCTATTTTCCCGACAGCATTTTATGTGCTGGATGAATATATTCCGTTTCGTATGCCGCGCTGGAGGGGATCGCATGAGGAGATCCGTGAGTTTCTGGCATCACCGGTATGCGATTATCTTTCCGCCGCAGAGCGTGAATACCTGGAACTATTAATCTGGTGGGATGATTACCGCGATGTGGGTATCAAAGAGGTTAACTCACCCACTGAACGTGAACGTATGATCGCTAAAGCCGAAGAGATTGCACTGCGGGCGCATACCCGGGCATCTCGTCTTTACGCGCTGGAGTGGCTGCGGGTTTGCTATAGCGATCTGGAGGACAACGACGCGCTCTGGCGAACCCTTCAACGCTCGATTATGGAAAAGGTTAAGCTCAACAATTACTACACCGCTTACGCGATAAAGTTCGCGCTGCGCGATTTCCCCGACACCTGGTGGATTTATAATTTCCTCTGTCAGAATACGCAGCAAACGGAGTATTGCGTGCCAAAAATTTATCGCGGCTACTTCCAGTACGCGGGGATACTGGGTTTTGAAAAGGATGAGATGCAGGGAAAAGCCTGGCTGGATAGCGTTGCAACTCTGAGCTGTAACCACGACTGGGGTGCAGCGATTAAGGATTTCCACTGGCTCGGGCATCCAGAACATCTCCTGCCGCTGGCGGAACTGGGCGCGCAGAGAAACATCCCCAGCGCGCTTAATCAATTGGGGGTTGAATCCAACTATAAAAATGACGACGGCCTGCTGCCTTACGATCCCGCCATCGCGTTAGGGTATTTTCAACGCTCAGCAGAGATTTTGCATCAGCAGCTAGCGCTGCGCGCGAGTACCCCGTACAGACTAATAGATAACGGGGGCTATACCGAATATGAAAATGACCTGCAAAATATTCATTTCGACATCGCTATCTGCCACCAGCGCCTGAGCAGACAAGAAGCCAGTGCCGAAAAACGCTCTGCTTACGAAAAAGAGATGCTCGACAATCTCTGGCTGGCGCATGAGTTTGGCCATGAAGAGGCCTGGGGCTTGTTCCTGCTGAATATTTTTGAAGTAACGGATCTCACGCTAGCGCATAAGCATCTGGCGCTGGTGCAACAAGAAGCCAATAAAGGCACGCTACAAGCAATGATAACGCTGTCACGCCTGCACGGTAATAAACACGATAAATTACTGTTTAACATGAAGTTAAGCGCACGCTGGGCGCACTTTGCTTTAACGCTTTATCCGGATAATGAAATCGTTATCGACTGCCTGGACCACCTGCATTTTTCCCGTTTCTGGAAACGCTTTCGTTTCGCCTGGTATACCGTCCGCATCCCGAATTCAGAACTGCCGGGTCAGGTCAACTCAATGGTGTAATGAAATGACAATACAAACAAAATATTTACCTCTTTACTCTTTGCTTCTGCTCTGCGCCACCGCCAGAGCAGAAATCACGGAACAGCAAATCGAAGCTGATTGCGCAAAAATCTCAACCTGGGCCAGCCAGGGCGAGCAGTTCTATAAAGCGAAAAACTACGCCAAAGCGCGCGCTGCTTTTGAACAGCAGGCCGCATGGAGCGAAAGCTGTGCCCTTGACGACAGCGCCATCGCCACGGCCTACAACAACGTGGCGTTAACCTGGATACGTGAAGGTGAATGGCGCAAAGCCCGCGCCTGGCTGATGATAAGGCCAAACGACAGTAAGTCGGTTTACAATCTCGGACTTATCAAAGATAAGCTTGCCGCCATGCCGCTGCCTGCTTCAGCCGCGGGAGAGTACTGGCGCTATGCCGGACGCGCCTCGTGGAACGTACTTATCGTTAAAGAGCTGCCGAAGCCATCGCGGTATCAGGTTGATTTCCAGGGCTATTATTTCGGCCTGATGGGGCTTTACGCTGGCCCCAACATGGGGGAGTTCTCTGAAGCGATCACGCTGGCAAACAATAACGCCGTCGTGGCGCTTCGGGAAGGAGACTATATTCACTGCGATATCTCGCTGGCGTTCTCCTCTGAAGCCATCGAGGCGGAAACCGATACGCCTGCGAACTGCGGTTTTGGCATGAACGTCAACGCCGACGGGCGCTATCTGCGCGTTGATTAAGCCGGACGGTTTACTCCCCTCTTCCACAGCGCTACAATGCCCGCCCTTAATGTGGGGGCACTCCCCAACTCGTCGCACCGGGTGCGGCGAATCTGACCTGTCATCAGAACGAGAAAATCATGTTTAAACCGGAACTCCTCTCCCCGGCGGGAACGCTGAAAAATATGCGTTACGCTTTCGCTTATGGCGCCGATGCCGTATATGCGGGCCAGCCTCGCTATTCACTGCGCGTGCGTAACAACGAATTCAATCACGAAAATCTGCAGCTCGGCATCAACGAAGCCCACGCGTTGGGTAAAAAGTTTTATGTCGTGGTCAACATCGCCCCGCATAACGCCAAGCTGAAAACCTTTATTCGCGATCTGAAGCCGGTGGTGGAAATGGGCCCGGACGCCTTAATCATGTCCGATCCGGGTTTAATCATGCTGGTGCGCGAACACTTCCCGCATATGGATATTCACCTGTCGGTGCAGGCAAACGCCGTGAACTGGGCTACGGTTAAATTCTGGCAGCAAATGGGGCTGACCCGCGTCATTCTCTCCCGCGAGCTGTCGCTGGATGAAATCGCCGAAATTCGCAGCCAGGTGCCAGAAATGGAGATCGAAATTTTCGTTCACGGCGCGCTGTGCATGGCCTACTCCGGCCGTTGCCTGCTCTCAGGCTATATCAACAAGCGCGACCCGAACCAGGGTACCTGCACCAACGCCTGCCGCTGGGAGTACAACGTCCAGGAAGGCAAAGAAGATGACGTCGGCAATATTGTGCATAAACACGAGCCGATCCCGGTGCAGAACGTGGAGCCGACGCTGGGTATCGGCGCGCCGACTGACCAGGTATTTATGATTGAAGAAGCCAAACGTCCGGGCGAATACATGACCGCTTTCGAAGACGAGCACGGCACCTATATCATGAACTCAAAGGATCTGCGCGCCGTTGCCCACGTTGAGCGTCTGACCCACATGGGCGTTCACTCGCTGAAAATCGAAGGCCGCACTAAATCCCACTACTACTGTGCGCGAACCGCGCAGGTCTACCGTAAGGCCATTGACGATGCGGCCGCAGGCAAACCGTTCGACGCCACCCTGCTGGATACCCTGGAAAACCTCGCGCACCGCGGCTACACCGAAGGATTTCTGCGTCGCCATACGCACGATGACTACCAGAACTACGAGCACGGCTACTCCGTCTCTGAACGCCAGCAGTTCGTCGGCGAATTTACCGGCGAGCGCAATGGCCAGCTGGCCGCGGTAGCGGTGAAGAACAAATTCTCCGTCGGCGACAGCCTCGAACTGATGACCCCACAGGGCAACGTTAACTTCATCCTCGAACATATGGAAAACGGCAAAGGCGAAATCATGCCGGTCGCGCCGGGAGACGGTCACACAGTATGGTTGCCTGTCCCGGAGGATATGGGGCTGCAGTATGCTCTGCTAATGCGTAATTTTACTGGTCAGACGACCAGAAACCCGCATAGTAACTAGTTAATTTGGGTTATTTTTTCACAATGTAAAGATATTAGAAACGGATCACATACCGTTTCGTTCAAAGCAGATATCATCCATTTCGCTGAAAAACATAACCCATAAATGCTAGCTGT
>OEPS010000122.1_pt1 | contig 28235 bp, 52 predicted proteins | sample 1539411 | NCBI WGS metagenome assembly OEPS01 (sample SAMN02671747, study PRJEB22543) | soil metagenome | biome: bacteria | place: China:Hunan Province, Lengshuijiang City | collected 2012-10-15 | depth 0.08m m
CGTCGCCGTCCTCGCCGTCGCCGTCCTCGCCGTCCTCGCCGTCGCCGTCCTCGCCGTCGGGATTCGGGATGTCGGCGAGCGCCTGGTCGACCTCGGAGGCGGCAGCCGCCTCCTGCTCGGCGACCGCGTTGACCGCGGCGTCGGCGGCGAAGTAGGACTCGCGGAGGGTGGTCAGGGCGTCGAGGTCGGGGGAGGCCGAACCGCGCAGGGAGTGGAGGTGGCGGGCGATGACGTCGCGTGCCTGAGTCAGCTCGGTGAGCGAGAGAGTCTCTCCCGCGCCAACCCGACCCAGGATGCTGAGAGCCTGCTGGAGATCCATGGTGGACTTCTTTCGCGTCTGGAGTGATCAGGGACGCGGTGCCCACCGCCAGTTCGCTCTACACAGAGCCGATGGGGAGTACGATAGCCTACGGGTGGTCCCGTCCGCTACTCCCCGTCGGATTCTGATGGAACCGGGATGTCCGTGAGCGCGTCCTGGGCGAGCAGGGCAAGCGCCGACTCGATCCGTCCGAGGCTCTTCTTGAAGCCCGACATCTCGTCCAGCAGAGCGCCAATGTCACCCTGCGCCACACCCTCGTCCTGGTACCCGTGATCGTGGTCACCGCATTCGGCGCAGAACCCGCCATCGGGGTTGATGACGTGGACGTGGTCCGGCCCGGTGAGCACCTGCGAGTCGCCGCCCGCGCTGGCCGCGATGGGCCACGCCGGGGTCGGCACGAGGTGGATGCCGACCAACGTGCGACCCCGGCCCGACGGCCAGAGTTCCACGCTGGGGGCGAGCGTGAGCGCCCGGAGGAGGGTGTCCTTGTCGACACCGGGCATCACGACGCCACTGATCGCAAGACCGTGCCGCCCCTCCCACGCCCGGACCATCGCGAAGACGGTGTTCGCGTCGTCGCGGTGGGCGTTCACGTCACGGAAGGACACGCCCTGACGGGCGAGGGCCGGGTTGATGTGAGAGCCGCGCATGGTGAGCGCTCCCACCCGGATCCGGGATCCGTCCGACAGGGTGACCTCGCTACCCGTGTGGAACCCGGCGTGCGTCTTGTCGACGTCCTTCGGGTACTGGAAGCACGCACCCATGTCGCTCCGGTGGCAGACACCGTACGGAGCCGCGTACCCGTGGATACGACGGAGGCCGTTCTCGTCCTCGTCGCCGACCGTCAGGATGACCTTCTTGTCGGACCACGAGGTGTCGAAGAAGTCAGCGGGGAGGGCGGAGGAGCCCGCAGCGGCAGTGACAGCCTCGACATCCTCCCCGCTGACAGCCTCAGGTCGAACGGCAGTGTCCATGCCGTCGACTCGCTCGAGGGAACTGATGGAACCCACGACGACGCCGTCGTGGTCGTTGTTGTCCGGGTCCCAGATGATCGGGATGGGCAGGAGGTCGTCGTCCCACTGGAGGCTGCCGTACCGCAGCGTCCGGACGTCGCCGGTGTAGATCCCTTCGTAGGTCACGGGGCCGACCACCTCGTAGCCGTCCTCGCCGAGGGTCAGGCGGGCGTTGCTGAAGGCGGCGGTGTCGACGATCGCGACATGACGCGGGCGGATGTCCGCGTTCTCGTAGATCTCGTTGGCCTCCTTCATCTTCTGCATCATGGTCTCTTCGTCGTCGTCCGGCTTCGGCTCGAGCGCGGCCAGCCGCTCGGCGGTCTCCGGGTGGAGGTCGTGCTTGATGGACACCGCCACCGCACCCTCCCGGAGGAGTTCCTGGACGCGGGCGACCAGAGCCTGCGTGCGGGGGTCCTCGGACTTGGACAGGGTGCCCACGCCGATGATGCCTGCGGTCTTCTTCTCATCAGCCACGGGGGGCTCCTTCGTCTCTTCGATGTTCCAGTCGTCCGGGAGGTCGACGTCGCAGTCGAGGGCCTTCGCCCGCTTCTTGATGTGCCGCTTCGCGGCTTCCTTGTCCTTTGCGCGACCGAACGCCTGGATGGCGTTCTCCAGATCAGCACAGTCGGCGATCGGGAAGGACCCATCGGGCAGGGCCTCGCCGTTCTTCGCCATGCGATCCCGCTGCTCCGGGGAGTAGTCCTTGAAGTCGTCGCCCTCGGAGTCCTTGTCGTTTCGGCGCTCCTTGCGCTCAGGGCGCGTGCCGTCCGGATTGAACGGGCACTCGGGCCAGTCCTCGTACTTCTCGACGATCCGCTTGTAGATCGTACAGATCTTGTGCTTGATCGATTCCTTCTCTGCCTTGGAAGCGCCGGTCATCCTGTCAACGCCGTGACCCCCAGCCACGGCGGACATTCCACGAGGGACGATGTGGAGACCCCCGTTGTTGATGTCGCAGAAGGGGAGCTTGTACGCCTGCCGGGTGTTCAGGTCCATCGAGGTGTCGATGAAGAAGAACGCCTGCCGCAACTTGTCGGTGTCCAGGGTGCCGTCGTCCTTCTCGGCCCACTCGAAGACCCGGTTGGTCGCGGCCTCCCCGTCCCAGTCCTCGTCACGGCCGCCGATGGGGAGTTCGGCGTTGCCGCCTACCTTGAACTCGCTCGCATCCATCTCCAGCCACTCCATGATGGTCCGGAGAGTGCGAGGGCCGGGGAGCCGCCCCTGCTTCAGACGGCTGAACGTCGACTGATGGACGCCCATCTCCTCCGCGATCTCAGACCACGGGAGGGGGATCCCGGATCCTCGAGTGGTTCGGGCATCTTCGAGGACCGCAAGAAGAGAGTGGGCGTCCATGGGACGTAAGGGTAGGGCTCAGTCGGCAGGATTTGCAATACCTTGCAGAATGTTGTTGAGTTCTGCGTCCGTCGGGGCCACCGGGTCGGGGCTGTCGAGGGTCGCCAGCACGTGCTCAGTGAGGGCGTCGACGAAGTTGTCCCCAGCGGCGCTCCGAGGCCCCAGGAAGAGGAGGCTGTCGGACACCAGAGAGGCCACATCCAGGCCCGCACCCTCGAGCGTGGACAAGCCGAGGTGGGCCGGTACCGCGTCGTTGGTCAGTGAGGACGGCAGGGCGTCCCTCAGAGTCTTGTGGGTGCGAGCCTTAGCCCCCAGCCGGTCCCGCGCCCGAAAGGTGGCGACGTCGATCTTGCCGCGCCACTCCGCCAGGACGGAGGGGTCCAGGCTCTTCTGGTCGGCAGGAGCACCACTCGGGTCCTCGCGGTCGGCGCGGGCTGCGCGCTGACGGGGGGTCTCGGTGGTCGGGCTGTGCCCGCCCTCTTCCTTGTCGATACCGATGACCTCTCCGCGCCTGCGCTCCCGCTCTTCCTCGCTGGGGGTAGCGGTGCTCGGGATGCCGAGGACTTCACGGAGGTAATCGCCCGACGCCTCACCCCGGTCGTAGGCGTCCTTGACGTCCTGGACGGTGGACCTCTTGGCCAGCAGCAGGGTCGGGTCAGGCTTGACCACGATCTCGACGTCCTCGAACAGGGTGTTCAGCACGTCGGTGGCGATCTGCGCCACGATGTTCGCCGGAGGCTCGATGTGCGCCCGGTACGAGTTCTCCTCGACCTGGAACGCGGTGGCCCGCGACTGCGCCGACAACCCGAGCAGGATCTCAGGCGGGATCGGGAGGCCGTACGACAGCCGGTGGATGAGCGACTCCATGCGACCCTCGATGCGTGCATCGTAGGGGAAGTCCGGCACCACCCACGAGAGCCCACCCATGCCGCGACCCGAAGCCGCGGGCTCCACGAGTTCCTTCGCGCCACGGAGGTGGATGGGGGCCACGTTGGTCGGGTCCGTCATCTTGACGCCGAGGGACTTATCCCACTCCTCCCAGAAGTCACCGCCGCCGGCGAAGTTCAGACCGTCGGCAGAACCGAGGATGCCGCGCATCCCCACACGGTTCGCGGACTGCGACCGGCTGAGGCGACCCAGCCAGTCCATATCCTGGAGGATGGCGAGCACGCCGAACAGGGGGGCGTCGGGCTGATCCGGATCGATCGGGGACGGCCACAGCCCGCGGACCACGTGCTCCGCCTGCTTGAAGAGGGCCTGCTGGTCGGGGTGGATGACCGAGAGCACACGCCACTTCTTGTCCACGTGTGCGTAGAACATCTCGCCGGCGACGTACAGGTTCGTGGTCACCAGACGAACGGTGCCGTTCGTCCAGCCGATGGACTTCAACACGTCGGCCGAGGCCTTGCCGTGGGGGTTCTCGCCGGTCTTGCCGTCGGAGGTGATCGTGGTCCCGTCGGGGAGCTCTAACTCCCAGTCGGTGGACCCGTCGACGAAGACGTCCCACTGCATCCGGGACATCTGGTCGGCAGCCCACCCGACGATGTAGCGAACCTCACCTACTGCCTCGGTGGAACGGCACGCCGGGGCGGTCGACCCGGCTTGACGAGGGATGGCTGCGGCAGCCTGATTCACTCCGTAGGCTCCGTAGTAGCCCCACGACTCGATCTGCTGTGCCCGGACAAGTGTGACGGGCGGGGTGTAGTCCATGCTCATTCTCCCAGAATGGTCGAGCCGAGGATGCCCGTGATGGCAGCAGCGGCGAAGGCGGTGATCAGGGCGGGGGCCAGCGGCTCGTGGAAGAGCACCAGCGAGGGGATGATGCTGAACCATGCGCCCGAGCACCACGGGCAGCGCATGAACTTGTTGGAGTAGCGGTTCTTCTGGAGCAGCGCGTTGACCGGCGAGAAGATGCCCTCGTCATCGTTCAACACGGTCCAGAACCACGTGCCGAACAACGCGGCGATGATGGCGACCTCGATCACTTGTCCGCCTCCTCGAGCGTGTCGGCCAGCCCCATCAGCAGATCGAAGATCCAGTGGCGGGACAGCGACTCATGGGTCGCCGCGTACCGGAGGTTCTCGGGAGTGATACCCCCGTTCCTCAGGTACGCGTCCACGGCCTGCGCGTGCGGGTGGTCCCCCGACTTCTCGGGGCGCATCCACGGCCAGTCGGCAGGCAGCCCGTCGTCAGGCCCACGTGGGATCACGTGGATGTGGAGATGACCCACCGTCTGGGTCGCGGCTTCGCCCGCGCTGGTCAGTAGGTTGAACGCGGGGAAGTTGGACGCGTACATCGCCGCAGCCTCGAAGAGCGAACCCGCGATGCGGGGGCTCTGCCCGGCGTGCGTGACATGGGACTTCGGGATGAACAGGGTGTGCCCCGGCGCGTGGGGGTTCAGTGGCTCGATCGCGAACCAGTCAGGGTGCGATGTCATGAACTTCGCGGGTGCGTGTCCGTCACGGATGTTGCAGAAGACGCACGAGTCCATCAGATTAGGTCCTGGTCGCTGACGGTCAGGGCGTTGACCCACCGCTCCGTCATGGTCGCCGTGCTCACCTTGCACTTGGCGAGTTTGTACTGACAGGAGGAGCCGCGCCGCCTCCACGTGATGGTGCCGTCGTCGTTGAAGCCCTCGCCCTTCGACTGGTTCGAGTTCTGCACCTCGAAGTAGGCGTACGGCTGGTCGTTGCCGGCGATGAAGACGACGCCCTGCCCCTCGTCGTTGATGAGGATGCGGCTGAGGCCGAACTTCCAGGAGGGGCCGGTGACTGCGGCGATGATGTCGTGCGTGATGTTCATGTCTCTCCTCGTTCTGTCAGAACCGGCCCATCCGCACGCTGCTGAGGGCCGAGGGCAGGCTGACCGGCCCGCTGGAGGGCAGTGTAGCCCCTCGCACGACGGCTGTGTGGCGAGACCGCATGTACCAGCACGCCCAGACCATCGCGTCCACTCGGTCGGGGGACGAACCCTCGCCCGGAACCCACTCACACATCTGGTCCTCCAACTTCGTCGAGTTGGACACCATGTGAACGATCTGCTCCTCGACCTCCCAGAGCAGGGCGATCGGCTCGGCACGCGTCTTCTTGTTCTTCGTGGCGTTCACGGTCTGGATCGGCAGGTCGAACCCCGCAGAGTTGATGACCTCCTTGACCATCTGTCCGCCCTGATTGATCTCGGCCACGATCACGGCGTCGTAGGTGTTCGCGGCATCGCGCACCCGCGCCGCCCACACGTGAGGGCTCGCCTCTTCGACACTCCGGTCGTCCAGGACATACATGTGCCCCTCGGCGTCCTGGCCCACGACGACGATGCCACACGTGCCGTTCCCGGTCGGCGGGTCCACGCCCACCACGATGCGGTCACAGATCGCCGCCACAGCCGACGGCGGGCCAGCCACCCGCGACCGCTCGATGTCGTTGGCCTTCCAGAGCGCACCCTCGACGTCCTCGAGAACCTCGCCCAGCACCTCCTGTCGGTACAGCCGGGTTCCCTTGTACATCTTCTCCAGGGTCGCCAGCCAGTCCAGCGGGATGTGCTTGTTGTCCGTGCTCTTGCCTCGGCGGATGGTCACCTTGTCCGAGGCTTCCCAGTCCTTGATCAACTGGTGGGGCCTCGGTGTACTGGACACCACCCAGCGCATAATCCCGCGACGCCGGCTCAGCGCGGCCTGATCGAACGCTGACTGAGCGCAGGGGTTCGCGAACAACTCCTCGAACACGTCGTAGTCAATGTTCGTCAGGGCTCGCAGGCGGTCGACGTCCTTCTCCGTCGGCGTACCCACGATCCACACTCGGCTCCCGTTGGGGTACCTCACACATGCTCCACCGGGAGCCGAGGGGAGCCAGCGGGCGATTCCCTTCGACAGAGCCAACAGTCCGTTCGGGCCATCCACTGCCGCCGCGATGCCGTCACCCAGCGTCGGGGCGATGACCCGCGCACGTAGGTTCGGTATCTGGGACAAGTGAAGGTGCAGGTCCCACATCGTGGCGAACGACTTGCCGCCACCACGGCCCAGCAGCATGACGAAGCCGTGGTTCCTGTGCGTCTTGTCGGTCGGTGACTCCCACGGGGGGATCTGGTGCTTCTGGAGAATCACCCGACCGGCAAGACGTTTCTTCAGCCCCTCCGCAAGAGCGGACGAAGTCATCGTCGCCATGCGGAGCAGCGTACCCTACGCGGGCGTGATCAGGTCAGCATCGGTCGCATCGTCGATCGTGATGGTGACATCCTTGCCGATGCGCTCCAGGAACCAGTCCGTCGCGTGGTGGTTCAGGGAGGTGATCTGGAGGGTCCCACTCGGGGTGTACTGAGCCCACTCCTTGTAGGGTCCCTTCGCGACGGGCTGGGCGTTCACGACGCCTACCCCGTTCGCCCGCTTCTCGACGCCACTGATGTAGAACACGCACTTCACAGCCATGACTTCTCCTCGGTAGATGCGACACCCCCGTTCGGGGGGATCTGGGTCGAAGCGGCTGCGATCACCCACGGGGTCGACCGACCATGCCGCAGGGTACCGCACCCGACAGGGGATCGCCATGCGCGTGTCTCGCGCCATGCACGTGAGGCTTCGTCTTCACCAGCGGGAAATCGGCCATGCGCGTGATGAGGAGTTTGGGCCATGCGCGAGATCACAACGCTGTGAAGGCGACCACGGGACCTCCCGGAGGAGCCCCGAGGCCTTGCGCGGCGCCTAGCCCACGTGCTATGCTGACGTTGTCAGGGTGGCCGCAGGGGTCGCCCGCCTCACAGAGTGGAGTCAGTCATGACCAAGAGCACGAGCACCGAGCCCCGCACGTCCGTCTACCGTACCCGGGAGGACTTCCTCGCGGCGCTCGGTGCCGCGAAGGGCCTCACGACCGGGAACCCCGCGTACGGCTCGGCCGTCCGCGTCCTGGTCCACCTGTCCTGGAAGGGGCCGAAGGGCTCGGTCGGGTGGCACAAGGGCACGAACGCCGACGTCGTCGCGAACGCCTCCGAGATGGGCGCGACCCCCGGCACCCCGATGGCCACGGCCATCGCGGGCGTCGTGGACGCGCTCGAGTCGGCCGCCGACACGACCGCCCGCAAGGCGGCTGTCAAGGCGCTCCGCGCCTCGCTCGCCTGACCCCCGGCCCCCGGCAGGAGCGACAACCTGCCGGGGGCTGGACCCCCGCCCGCGCAGCACGGCCCGAGGTGCGACCCCTCGGCGGGCACGAGGCACCGGATCGGCCGGTGCCACGACGGAAGGTCTGTCTCATGCTGCGTCACCTCCTCGCCGCCCTCGCGGGCGTGCTCATCCCCATCACCCTCGCGTTCGGGGGGATTGCGATCCTCGTGGACAAGGCGTCCGCCGCCGAGTCCGGCCACGTCGACTCGGTCTTCCCGCGAGGCCTCCCCCACGCGCCGACCGAGGACTCCTGCTACACGAAGCGGTGCGTCTGGGACGCCCGCCATCAGGGGAACGGGAAGGGTCACTCACTCATCCTCACCCGTCACAAGGGAGAGTTCCTCGCGAAGCGCATCTCACACCGGAGGGCGCACCGGCTCCAGGCCGCGTGGTGCGAGCGGCCGAACGTGGCCTGCGGGTACCCGAACTGATGTACGGCCACGGACCGGAGATCGCCGCCATCCTCGACGCCTGGAAGGCGGAAGCGTGGGCCGAAATCCTCGCGGAGAAGGACAAGGACGAAGCGGACAGCGGGGACTGACCGGCAGGAGCGACAGCCCTCGGCCCTTCGGGTCGGGGGCTCTTCGCTGTGCCGGGGCGTGAGAGGATCTGTCTCGGCGGAGCCGCGACGATCGCTCTCACGCGGCGCTGCCGCGCCGAGGATCGGGCTTGCGGGTACGCGGGTACACCGTGGAATCACGGTTGTACCCGTCTACGTGCGAGAACGATCCTCGTCGGCCGGGGAGCGGATGATCTTTCTCGCGGTTTCGCGGAGCAGGACACCGACTCCGTCGGCGGCTGCTCGGCGTCACCGTGCGAGACAGATCCTCGGCTCCCCAGAGCCGCAGCGCCAGCCCCGCGAGGATCGTTCTCGTAGCACGGCGTCACCGTGCGAGAACGATCCTCGTCGCGGCAACGCGGGAAGACCGCCAGGACGATCAAGGTCGCTCGCCGGCCTCGCACCCGAGGTCGTACGTCCGCGCCACGTGCTAGGCGGAGTCTCACCGCCTAGCACGTGGCATCGTACGGAAGGTCTGTGCGGGTACGGGGTACACGGGTACGCGGGTACGGACCCGCAGCAGTTTATGGGTTCCGTGCGTAAAGGAAGTTTGACGGATCGGTCTCGCCCCGCCACAGAACTAAACAGCCTTCACGTGAAAGGTAGTCTTCCGGCTAGCATTAGATCCCCTAACCGCATGTTATCACACCACCCGATCCCATAAACTGCTGCGGGTTTCGTACCCGTGTACCCGTACCCGCACGCACACCCACCCGCTAGGCAGATCCTCCCTTGTACCCGCACGAAGACCCACCTCCAATGTTAGGCAGACGCTCCTCCAGCCCCTCGTACGTCCATCCCAACCCCTCTCGCTCCACCCCCTTGCAACTACCCGAGGAATGGGCTACCGTGTCCCTGCTCCCACCTGCTAGGCTAGCCATAGGCAGCCCACCGGGGGAGGCCAGAATCACTCACCGAAAGGATGGTCTGATGACCACCAGCAGTCCCAAGCCCGCAGCGAAGAAGGCGGCCCCCGCGCCCGCCAAGAAGGCAGCGGCGAAGCCCGCCGCCGAGAAGCCCGCAGCGAAGAAGGCGGAGCCCAAGGAGCCCGCCGCTCCGACCTACCGCGAGCACGAGGACTTCGTCCCGGCGTTCAAGGCGGCGAAGGCCGCGGCGAAGGGCAACGCCGACCTGACGCAGGCGCTCCAGCTCCTGGGCCACCTGTCCTGGAAGACCCCCGGTGGTTCCGTCGGCTGGGCCGCTGGCACCACGAAGAAGGTCACCGACTACGCCGAGGACATCCTCGTGATGCCCGGTCAGGACATCCCGGAGGCCATGGACACCGTGCTCGGCGTCGCCACGAAGGCCGCGGCCGACAAGCCGCAGAAGGACGCGGTCGCCGTCCTCTCCAAGGTCGTCAAGTCGCACTCGTAGCACCGCAGGCCTCCTCCCCCGTTGGAGGTGGTCGCCCGGCTGGCAGACACCCCGGTTCGAGTCCGGGGCGGGCACTCCAGGCAGAGGGCTAGCCTCCGCCGCGCAGGGAAGAAGAGACAGATGGCCGAGACCGAGCACCCGCTCACCGCGGACGAGTGCCTGCACACATACAAGTCGGGCGACGACACGGAAGTCTCGTGCCCGCTCCCCGTCGTGTTCACCACGACCAATCAGTGCCCCATCCACGGCGAGGAGATCATCGCCCTGTGCGGGCTGCACCTGATGGACGACTTCCCGGCTATCATCGGGTTCCTGCTGTGAACGGCCTGCACGCCCACGTCGAGACCGACGCTCAGGACTGCGACGGTCGGTACACGCAGGGCTACGTCCTCGAGAAGACCACGCTGGAGCGGGCTGACGACCTCGGCGACTACTCGTTCAAGACGCGGGTGCTGGCCGGGGTCGTGTCCATCCACGGCAGCGGTGTCCTCACCGTGACGCCGGACGGGCTGTCGTGGCACGAGGACACCGACGAGGGCTACCACAAGGCCGAGGTCCGGTGGTGCGAGGACGAGTGCGAAGAATGCACATGGCAGCGGGACCACACCGCAGAGAGGGCAGGATACTGATGGACACCGAGGACACCCCGTCGGGGGCGCAGCCGCCTCGCTCGCTGCACCACCGGCTCTATCCGTACATGGACGAGTTGGTCCAGTACGCGACAGAGCGGGCCGACGAGGTGAGCGATCCGGAGGCCCGCCCCTGGATCGTCCGTGACCGGAGCACCGCCCTGCGGAACGAGCGGCAGGGCCGGGGTCGCGCTCTCGTCAGGGTGTGGGTCCCGAGTGACTGGGTCTACGTCAACGACGAGGACCAGAACCAGGAGCCGGTCAATGGCTGACATCGGCTGCATCGACCCTCACGGCATGTACCCGTTCCCCAAGGACCGCGAGTCGTGCCCGAAGTGTCAGGCCATTCGGGCACAGCAGGAGCCGAGCCTGCGCCACGGTCTTCCGTACGGCTGGTGGAAGAACCCGGACGTGTGGGCGGGCGGCATCTGCCTCCTCCTGTTCGCGGTGACGATGCTCGGCATCTTGGCCGCGTGGTTCCTCGACTGGAAGCCGTTCTGGTGACTAGCCTCCCGCCCGTGTGCCCGCTCTGTCGGGAACGGTGCGGGCGGTTCCTGTGTCCCTGCTGTGGGATGCACAACGAGATGCCCTGGAAGTGCGACATCTGTGAGCCGCACACCGAACCCTGCATGGTCGTCCTGACCGACCTCGAGCCGGCAGAGGAGAAAAGTCGGTGGGCCTGCCTCGTCGCCTGCCTGACCCTTCTGGTCTCCTTCAGTCTTGTGGTCGGTGCTATCACCCTCGCGGTGCTGGCAATCATTGGACGCTAGCCGTAGCGGGACAGACTAGCCCGTTGCTAGGCTAGCCGTAGGCAACCGAGGCCCTCAACCGATGAGGGCCGTAGAGAAAGAGAGAGGCAGATGGCATACTGCGAAGACTTCCCGTGCTGCGGCCACGAGGCCGGCGACTGCGATGGCAGCCTGTACGGAAGCGACGAGAGCATCAAGGCCCGCGTGGAGGAAGAGTGGCGAACCGGCCACGGGTACTGCGACCACGCCGAGGGCATCTTCAACTGCGAGGGCGGTGACGAGGAGCCCGAGTGCGAGGACGACCACGAGTGCCAGGACTGCGAGCGGCAGACCAGCGACGGCGAGTGGATCTGCTCCTGGTGTGGCCGGTTCTGCCCGGAGGGCGCACACGCCGAGGTGATGACATGAGCACCCCGAGCACCGACAGGGCCGCTGCCACCCAGATCATCGACGCCGTCGTCGCAGACGGCTGGGGCCTGCTCTTCGTGCGTGACGGTGAGGAGGACGTCCAGGTCAGCACCCGCGACGAGGCCCTCGAGGCTATCTTCGCCGTTGACATGGCCCACCTGTTCGTCCAGCACCAGGACACAGACAAGACGGGCTGGATGTGGTTCGTCCTGGGCAACGACCCGGAAGAGGTGGTCGCCGACCACACCGTCAACCTCTCGGACTCCATCGACCCCGTCACCGACGGATGGTGGGGCCGATGAACCGGGACAGGGGGATGAAGGCCTCCTGCGAGGAGTGTGGTCGCACGTTCTACCTCACGACCATCGACGCCGACGGCGTGCTCATCGGCGACGAGTGCGCCTGCGGATACTACGTCACTCGGTACATGCCGAACCAGGAGCCCCGATGAAGGACGACGCGGCACAGATCGCGGCCGACGAGATGAAGGTCCGTGTCGAGGAGGCCGACGAGGCGCTGGCCCGCGACATCTGCGACACGTACTACCTCACTGTCGACCCCGAGCGCAGGATGTGGGACGCCTACGACAAGATCACCGAGCGGACGAGGGTCCATTGGCGGGCGCAGGCCCGTCTCCTCCGCATGAGGGGGTGGCACCAGTGAGAATCACCGTGTCGTGTGTGCGATGCCGCATGGAGATCAGTGGTGCGACCGAGGACGACCACGACGAGGCCGTCGCCCGCCTCCTGAACAACCTCGGCCTCCACCTCCGTGGTCGCCGGTGCCGTAACCGAAGGAGAGCGATGAGCAGCGAAGCCACCACAGCCCCGTCAGACGTCGCGCAGACCGGGGGTGGCCCAACCACCCACGCGCACGCCCGCGAGCCTCTGAGCGGCTTCAGATGGCCGTGTGAACGTCGTGTGGCCCACGGGCCACACAACGCCTACCGGGACGCGTCGCCCAGCGAGTTCTGCCCGGTCTGCGGGATAGAGCGGGGCCAGTCACACGCTCGGTCTGACTGCGACGGCGAGTGCCCCGGTGTCGGTGCCCATCCCCTCACCATGATCGGTGGGCACCACGAGGACGACCGCGATGCCTGAGTGGAGCGGCGACGGAGAGGTCATCCGCGGATCAGCCTGCTGCCCGCTCTGCAAGAGCGATCTCGAGTACAACGGAAACTACTGGTGCTCGAACACCGAGTGCGAGTATGTGATGGGCGACCTCGGCGAGACCGACGGCGTTCCGTTCGACGAGGTGATGCGAGACCGCAAGGCGTTCAATCGCGCCTACCCGATGCTGATGGAGCAGCGAGGGAAGCCCCACAACCCTGACGCCCTATATCCGGTGACGAGGTACTGATCATGGCTGAGAGTGAAGAGCCGATCGAGGTGGTCATCCACCCCGCGCTGATCGAACCCTTCAAGGAGTGGCTCGACTCTCGTGGCCTGATGCTGGCCCGAATGCCCGAGATGTTCCAGCGCAAGGACGATCTCGAGTTGTTCATGGCGACACCCACTGAAGAGACCATGCGGAAGTGGGGGCTGCGGACATGATCACACAGGTAGTCCACGTCGGTACGGACACAGATGAGGGGTACCTCGCCGTCATCACCGTACGGCGGATGCCGACCCGCACGTTCCAACCGTTGCCCCGGATTGAAGACGTACCTCCGGACGTGCGGGACGCTCTCCAGATATGGCTCGACGGCGAGCAGAGATGACCGACGAAGAGCCGCAGCAACTCGACGACAGCCACGTCTGGGGCGAACGGCACTACATGGGGTCGTACATCCCGTTCTGCCGTGAGTGCCGCGTGGACGGCTTCGAGGACGAGGTGCGTGCCTTCCTCCCGTGTCTCGGCGCGAAGAACCCGCGCACCCCGTGTCCGGCCACGATGTGGTCGCTGGACGATCTCGGACATCAGCACGTCTGCATCGGCGGGCCACCCCACCGAGACCACTTCTGCGTAGACTGCCAGCGGTGGTTCTTCAAGGCAGGAGAGTGACATGAGAGAGAAGCGCGTCGAGCAGGTACTCGGCTGGGAGATCAAGGACCGCGGCGGCTGGTCGATCAAACTCCTGCCGTCAGTGTCGGGTCTCCCGGACCGGATGGTCCTCCTCCCGGGAGGCAGGCTGATCTTCGTGGAGACGAAGGCCCCGACAGGGACAGTCGCTCCTCACCAGACGGTGATCCACGGGCGGCTCCGCCGGCTCGGCTTCGAGGTCGTCGTGCTCTCCTCGACCGAGGCCGTGAGAGAGTGGGCCAAGGGACTGGATGCTAGCCGTAGCCAGACCGACTAACCGTGGGCTAGGCTAGCCGTAGGCAACGCGGGGGGACAGGCTCCTCGCACAGAGAAAGGCTAGCGATGTACACGCTTCGGTACAAGCACGACGCGCCGCTTCAACCGCGACCGCACGAACCCACCGTCGCCAAGTTCCACACGCACCAGGAGGCGATCGATCACCTCGACGAGCAGCCGAACAGCGACGTGCTGGAGGTGGTGACGCGATGAGCACCACGAACCCGTGGTTCGACACCCTCCCCGGCCCCCGGCTCCAGCAAGTGATCGAGGAGAAGGGCGAGGCCCTCAAGGAGCGGTACCACACCGACGACGTCTACTTCGCCGTCTGGCTCCACACCGTGAACCGCGCCGTCCAGCGCCGCGTGGCGCTCTCCTTCGACGACCTCGAGGACTGGGGCTACCGCGACGCGTACGATGCCGGGATGTCCCCCAAGGACGCGGCCCTCGAGATGCTGGCCGACAACGGCTACGACGTCGAGAACGTGGAGGTGTTGGGATGAGCACCGCGAACGACCTGGAGTACTACCTGAACCGCAAGCCCACGAGCGACGAGGTCGCCGAGGCCGAGGAGTGGCAGCAGGACCACCCCGGCGTCGGTCTCGCTGAGTACGTGGACGCCATGATCGAGATCGGAGCGCTGTGATGTCGTACTTCCAGGACCTGTCCCCCGAGGGGAAGCAGGCGCTCCACGCTGAGTTCGAGCGGGACACCACCACCGACGAACGCCGGGTTGAGATCCTGACGCTGGTGCGAGACGGTGCTGACGAGGCGCAGATGGGGCCGAAGTGCCCGCGCTGCGGCCACTACTCGTTCCACTGCCCGTGGGACCACGCGCTGATCGAGGGCCACGTCTACAGCAACGACGGAGCCCGCGAGATCTACATCACGGGCTACTGCGAGTTCTGCTTCGACCTCATCACGCAGGAAGAGGAAGACTGGCAGGGCGACGCCCCCGATTGGACCGGAGGCGTTCGTGGGTGACCAGCCGGTGTACCGAGACGGCGCGATGCACGTCTGTGTCCGCAAGTGCGCGACGTGCATCTATCGTCCCGGCAACCTGATGCACCTCGAGCCGGGGCGCAAGGACGCGATGGAGGCCGAGGCTGTCGCCAAGGAGTCTGTCATCCCGTGCCACAAGACGCTCGGTGACACCCCGGCCATCTGTCGAGGATACTGGGACACTCAGCGCCAGAACGTGATGGGCCTCCGCCTCGCGGTGGCGATGAACATCGTGAAGATGCAGGACCCGGATCTGGAGAAGGCTGATGACTGACCAAGCACAGGCCGTCTACGCGGCCGAAGACCTCTGGGAGAAGAAGGAGCCACTCGCCCGCACAAGGTTCGGCGACTGGAACGAGGTGTGGCCCTTCTACTGGACGCTGGCCGAGCGATGCCGTGAGGCGGGTGTGGCCGACGTCAAGCCCCCGAAGGTGAAGGCCCGAAAGGGTGCGCTCAAGGCTCACTACGACGGGACCACGGGCACGGTCCACATCCCGCCGTACGCGAAGGGTGGATCGTGGGCGTTGAACACCGGCACCGCGATCCACGAGTTCGCGCACCACCTCACGCCCGGAGCGGGGCATGGACCCGCCTTCCGTGAGGCGATGCTGGACTGCCTGCGGGCACTCGGCTGGAACGCCGACCTGCTGGCCGAGTGCTACGAGGAAGCCTGCCTGACGACTTCCGAGAAGGACGACGGCATCATCAACCGGGTCAGCAAGATCTACGCGCAGGCCGACGCACCGGGGAGGACGGCCGAGGAGAAGAAGACCTTCCTAGAGAAGGCTCAACGGATGGCTTCGCAGCACGCCATCGACCTCGCCCTCATCCGGAAGCGGCAGGCTGACCGCGACGACAAGCACGAGCGGCCCATCACTGGCGAGTTGTTCTCGCTGCGTGGGCTGGCGAACGTGACGCAGCGCAACCTCGCGGTGGAGTTGGGCAGCGCGATCTGCCGAGCACACGGCGCACGCTGCACCATCCGTGGGAAGTCCGACTGGATGACGTTCTACGGCTACCCCGAGGACGTCCACCTGACGGAACTCATGCTGGCCCGCGTGACGCCCATGATGTTCGAGGAGGCGGAGAAGTACGTGAAGACCGCCGAGCACAAGGCATCAGGGGTCGCCACTGCCAGCGCCAAGATCACGTTCTGCAAGCACTTCGCGTGGGAGGTTGGCCGAAGGTTGGCTAAGGCTGCCGAGGATACGGAGATGGACGCACGGGGTCGGGAGCGCGAGATGCTCCAGATCACCGACGGCACGCCCACGTCCACCGAACTGGTTCTCCGCGACAAGGAGATCGAGGTCCGCGACTACGTGGAGTACGAGTTCAAGCGTCAGGGTGTGAAGGGCTCCTGGAAGGGGAGCAACACCTCGACGTGGAGCGGGCAGGCAGCCCGCGCAGGTGAGTCGGCGGCACAGTCGGCCAACCTCTTCGGAAGGAAGGAACTGGGATGAGCAGCATGGAACACCTGAGTGACCAGCAGATCGCACGGGTGGAAGCCCTCATGGTGGCGCGTGAGGTGGGTCGCAAGACGGGTGGTCCCTTCGGGTCAGTCACCCCGGTGGACGTGCCCGAACTGGTGGACCTGTCGGAATACATCATCAACGGCATCCACCCGATGGACCGCTACGCCGACGCGGAGGAGAAGCCCGATGCCCACGATGCCTGAGGCGCTGCGGAAGCGGCAGCCAGACGGAGAGCGGAAGCGGTTCGAGTGGGCGTTCGCCGAGTGCCTCCGCCAGAACCCGAACAAGGCACCCAGCCCCACGGCGATCAACATCCTGCTCGAGAAGCCACCGCCGCTGAACGTGCTGACGGGACGAAAGTCGGTGCTGCGACGCCGGCTCCTGGTCGAGGCGGGCTTCGTGCAGGACGCGAAGTGGGGGAGGTGGCACCGCCCATGATCGACCGCTGGGCGCTCTACGCGCTGGTCTTCCTCACCGTCCTCACGGGCGGGGCCGCGATCTACGGTCTGGCCGGTCTGGTCTTCGGTGACGAGTGGCTCCGCCCTCTACTCACCCTGGTCATCGGCGGTGTGCTCTCTGCCGGCTCGGCCTCGGGCGCGTGGACTGTCAACGGGCAGTTGGCGAACAGTCCTCTGCCGAACGCAGGGTTGGAGCGTGAGGTCCTCTCACGTCGCCAGCGTGCCCGTCTCAACAAGGCCCGCGCCGACACCCTGTACGACCGGGCGATGGAAGAAGTCCGTGCCGAGCAGGACCGGATGCTCAAGAGGCAACTCGAATCGGGGGAATGATGTACTGTCCGTCCTGCCGCGAAGACGAGGCTGAGGTCATCGAGACCACGTGCCCCGATCCAGACGAGCCCGGTGACGTGCTGCGGTTCAGCGTCTGCAAGAACTGTGACTACGGCATCAACGAGCACACCGAGGGGGAGTGTGACTGTGCGACCGTCGGAACTGACTGAGGCCATTGTCGAAGAGGCGATGTGTGGCAAGGAGCCGGCTCACTACCAGGATTTCGACGACTTCGCCAAGGACTGCCACTCGGTCTCCCTCGCGCTGGTGCGATCCGGCCTGCTGGGCAAGGGTGGTCGCCGGCTCCGGGTCGCCCGTGGTGCGTGCATCGGTGTACCGGGACAGCACTCGTGGGTCGTGCTCGGCAACCCGTACGAGTCGAAGGCGCAGATCGTAGACCTGACGTTGTGGTCCTACGATTCCACCGCCCCGCGCATCTACGTGCAGGACGGGATGGGGGACCGCTACCGACCGAAGGGCTTCACCTTCATCTTTGACAGCGAGAAGCCCCACTCCCGCGGCGGCGAGCCGCTGCTGCTCCAGATGGAGCGCCTCTCGGCGCAGGCACGGCAGTTCCTGCACATCGTCGGCCCCCTGGACGCCCCCGGCTGGGCCGCGCTCTGGTCTCGCACGGGGATGCTGGGTTGGCCTGCGAAGGAAGTCCTCATAGCGTTCCTGGACCAGTACCCTTCGTTCCAGACGCTGGTCCCTATCGACATCGTCGGTATGCTCACCGACCGCAACCCGCAAGACCTCTACTGGTGATGGAGTACACGAGCGCCGTGAAGGAACCCCTTATCGACCCCCTGGATGCACTCCAACTCGCGTTGGATGTGGCAGCCGTTCCGCACCACCCGCTGGACGAACGTCTCCACGAGTACCAGAGAGACGCGGTGGCCCACCTCCACGCGCACCCACGGGCGGGGCTCTTCCTTGTCCCCGGTCTAGGCAAGACAGCCATCACCCTGTCCGCACTGACGGAGGTCCACCTGCCCGCGCTGGTGATCGCCCCGAAGCGCGTGACGGAGGAGACGTGGCCGGAGGAGATCGCGAAGTGGAGGCCGGACCTCTCCTACTCGCTGATCCGCGGCAGCGCCGAGCAGCGGAAGCAGCGGCTCACCGAGGACACTGACATCCACCTCATCACCCGCGACACCTTCGGCGGCGACCTCGTCAGCCGAAAGAAGCCGAAGTACAACACGGTCATCATCGACGAGTTGTCAGGGTTCAAGAACCGGGGGTCGCAGCGGTGGAAGCACGCGAACCGACTGGTCAAGACGATGCCCTACGTCTGGGGTCTGACCGGCACGCCCACCCCGAACAGCCTGCTCGACCTCTGGCCGCAGGTGTTCCTCCTGGACAGGGGCGCACGTCTGGAGCGCACCATCACCGCGTACCGAACGAAGTACTTCTCACCGGGCGGGCGGCTGCCGAACGGGATCATCACCAACTGGACGCTCCGACCGAAGGCCGAGCAGGTGATCCACCACGCGGTCAAGGACCTCTGTATGTCGATCGACCAGAGCCACGTCAAGTACCCGGTGAAGAACGACGTGTACCACCACTTCGATCTGTCGACGAAGGTGCGGAAGGCGTACGACACGATGAACAAGGAGTTCGTCGTGGAGATGGGGGACACTCTCGCCAGCGTGGAGCACGCGGCGGCGAAGACGAACAAGTTGAGCCAGATCGCCGCGGGCTTCATGTATCACAGCGGGCTGGTGGGTGCAGAAGAGTCGGACAAGGCCGACATCACGCACCACCACATGACTCGCATGGAGATCATCCAGTCCATCCTTGAAGACGCACAGGGAGCGCCGGCTCTGGTGTTCTACCGCTTCGAAGAGGACCGGCGCAGGCTGCTCCACCTGGACGGGGCTGTCGATGTGAAAGCCCCCCACTCCGTCGAGCGCTGGAACCGGGGCAACATCCCTGTCCTCATCGCACACCCGGCCAGCGCGGGACACGGGCTCAACCTCCAGCACGGCGGCAGCCTCATGATCTGGTACTCGATGGACTGGTCGAGCGAGTACTACACGCAAGGTATCGGTCGGCTCGTACGTCAGGGCCAGCCGTCCCCCGCCGTGGCCGTCCACCACATCCTGGCTCGGGACACCGTGGACGAAGAGATTCTAGACGTGGTGCAGGGCAGGATCAGCAGGCAGGATGCTCTGCTGAAGGTACTCGAGAGAGGTGCTCGGTGAACCGGGAACTCTCGCTACTGCTACCTGACGGCGTGCTCGTACGCGACTCCGGCTGGCGATGCATCTCTGACGTCATGCGTGGATTCCACGGATTTCTTCCAAGCGGCGGTCGTGCGTTCGGTGTGATCGTTGACGCTGAGACACTCGTTCAGGTGTACCCGCCGCCACAACCGATGGACCGTGCTGGTACCAGGAAAGACTAGCCCGCTGCTAGGCTAGCCGTAGGCAACACGCCGGGGAACCCTTCGGCGTCTCGGATTGAGAAAGGTACGACATGACCCTCCTGCTCATCGTTCTGCTGGTGGTGGCGCTCTGCGTCTCCATCCGCATCATCGTTCTGTTGAGGCGCAACCTCGCCGACAGCGAAGACCTCACAGCCGCCCTCGTTCTGGACAACAACCGACTGGTCCGGAAGAACGTGGAGCTCACCGTCATCTCCGCGACGTTGTTCACCGCAGCCCGTCGCAACGGAGACGCCGCCACCGCACTCGCGACCGAGAACGCGGACCTCCGCCAGCAGAACGACGGCCACGTCACCAGCCTCACCATGCTGCTGACGGAGATGGAGAAGGTGCAGTGAGTCGGACTACTCCGCTCCGGGAACGGGTGCTGCACCTCATCCGCGAAGAGCGTACCCGGCAGATTTCCATGTATGGGAGCAATCACGACCTCGCCATCGGCTTCGGAGGTAGTGTGACCACTTACCCGTGGCTGCTGCCCTTCTCCGACTTCGATGGGGACGAGATCGAGATGGGCTTTCGTGAGGACTACGAGATCTACAAGGGCATCCACGGAAAGCCCACCTGGATGCATCTTGTTCGCGAGGAGGTCGCTGAGTTGTTCAAGGCTCAGGATCGCGAGAACGCTATCGAGGAAGCCGTGCAGGTCGCGGCCCTCTGCGTCTCCCTCGTCGAGCACCTGATCGAGAACGAAGGAGTTCTGCCGTGAGCATCGTTACTGATGAAGAATGGGCCGAAGTAGACGCGGCTCTGGTGAAGGGGGGTCTTCGCCAGGTCATCGAGCGTATCGTCATCGCGCATGAGAACGAGGTCCGCGGCGAACCCGCGCAGGTGCAGATCAGCGAGAAGAACCGTGCCCTTGTCTACCGGGCGTACGACGACGGCGATGGCAACACTGTCACCATCGAGTCCACCGACGACCCCCCGTGGTTCCGCGGTGTGTACGACGGGTCCGAGGTGATGCTCGGGTGTGAGTACGGCACCACCCTCTACTCCCTCGTGTACGCCAGCGGTGGTGGTCTTGTCTCAGCGATCGTGGGGGAGGGCCTCGTCAACAACGAGGTGGGCGTGGTGTTCCATAGCGTCCCTGAGGCGAAGGCTTACGTCAAGGGCCTCACGTCACAGTGAATGCGATGCCAGACTCCACTCCTGATGCCGCGACCCTGTGTTGGTCTACCGGCAGAACCAGAACGACCGCGAACTGGTCCCCCGTTCGGGATCAGTCCTGGTCGTCCTTCATCCGGTGGTTGAAGCCCGACCAGCCAGCCGGAAACAAGGAGGTCCGCCCCTACGTGGGCGGCACCCTCCAGAACGGGCGACGCACCAGTCGTACGGTGGAGAAGCGGTACTTCCTCACCCTTGATGCGGACTACGCGGACGCAGACTTCCCTCTCGACGTAGCGATCCTGCTGCACGAGGTACCGTACCTCATCCACACGACGTGGCGACACCTGCAAGGTGACAACGGACACCGCTACCGCCTGATCATCCCGCTTGACCGGGGAGTCGGGCCGAACGAGTACAAGGAACTCTCATGGGTGGTGATGAACCGGCTGGACGGCAGTCGGTTCGACGTGACCACGGCGCAGGCCGAGCGGTTCATGTGGGCACCCTCCGCCCAAGACGAGGACGCGTACTTCTGGGAAGCCCCGCATGGGCGGGTGCCCTACTTACCCGTCAACGAGTGGCTGGAAGCCCGTCAGAGCCCTTCTGAGGCTCCCGCAGCCACCGGGCGGGCCAACACCCCACCCCCCACTCCCGCGAGCCGCAGCGGGGCGCACAGCGTTCCGGATGCGACGGACGAGGACAAGGAGCGGGCCGCCGAGATCTTGCTCCAGGCGTGCGATCAGGTAGAGCATGTGTACGAGCGGGAAGAGTTCGAGGGCCGGAACCAAGCCGTCTTCCACCTGATGCCTCTGCTCATACGCTTCTGCGACGCGGGGGCGCTGGACGAGGACGTTGTCCTGGAGGCGCTGTGGAACGCGGCCCAGAAGGTCCAGGCTGAGGAACCGTACGAGCGGTCCGAGTTCGAGGCCAGCGTACGATCGGCACGACAGTATGCCGAAGAGTCCGGCCCCGCGCTGCCGGAGACGACGCCGACCAAGATGGCGTTGGACGACTTCGAGGACATCGACCTGGAGGAAGACCTCTGGGCCAAGACGCCGCGGCTGAAGCACATCGCTCAGGCGGCTGACTCCATGGGGCGGAACAGGCTGGCCCTGTTGGCGGTGACCCTCACACGCATCCTGGCCGAGGTGGATCCTGCTGTCTGCCTCCCCGGTGTCGAGGACGGTGCGGTGGGGAACCGCGCAGCCCTGAACCTCGGGGTGGCGCTGGTCGGCTCGAGCGGGCAGGGCAAGTCAGCGTTCTCGCGGAACAGTGAACTGCTGCTGGGTCGCAGCCAGCGAGCGATCGAGGGCAACCCCTCCACGGGACAGGGCTTGATCCAGTCGTACCTGGAGTGGAAGGGCGACCCACCGCGTAACGAGTTGATCGACGACCCCCGGCGCATCTTCATCGTGGACGAGATTGACAAACTCGGGGCGCTGGGTCAGGACTCCGGAAGTACGCTGCTAGGTGAGATCAGGACCATGCTGACGGGTGGGTCCACGGGAAGCAGTAACGCCACGAAGGAGCGGCAGCGGATGCTCCACGCGGGGACGTACAACTTCCAACTCGTGGTCGGCGTACAGCCCGCTCGCGCCGGTGCTCTGCTGGACGGACGCGACGCAGGCACCCCGCAGCGATTCGTCTGGGTACCGGTCACCGACCCGAAGACCGCGCTGCACCCGGACGACCGTCCGTCGTGGCCGGGTTCACTCGAATGGAGTGACGCGTTCCTCCTCGGCTTCGAACTCGGCGACCCGGTGATTCAGTACCCCAACTGGCTCGTCCGTGAGTTGAAGGACTACGACTACAAGGTCAGCCTAGAAGGTTCACACGGTGGGGAGTTGAGCCGGTTCGGCCACCAGAATCTGCTGCGCCTCAAGGTCGCTACTGGAATCGCGTTCCTGCACGAGTCGCCAATCATCGAGGACCTGCACGTCGAGATCGCAGATCTGATTCTGGCATCCAGCAGGCGCACTCAGTTGGAATGCGAGCGAGCGGTGTCCGAGACAGCGTTCCTCCGCAAGAAGGCCGCACAGCACAGCGACGAGCGTGTCCGCGAAGAAGTGGGCAAGGAACGCCTCACTCGTCTCGTCAAGAACGCCCGTGGGGCGCTACTCCGCCAGCGTGGCGAGTGGGTCACGTGGCACACCCTCCGTCCCGCGCACCGTGATCGCGACGAGTACGAGGAGCCAGTATGGGAGGCGCTCATCGCCATGGAAGACGTGGAGCACGACGAAGAGATGCGCGGGTCGCAGGTCCGCCGCAAGGCAAGGATCCCCGCTGATGATTCTGCTTGACAGAGACGATGTGGTGAGGATAGGATTGGCTGACCACGCAGCCTTCCAGGTGGAGTGGGAGGTGGGTAGCCCCGAGGCGATCGAGGCCGACTACGCCGACGTACTCGCCGAAGGGCCGTTCCTTCTCACGGTCAACGACGAGTGTGCGTGGGCGGGTCAGCACGCGGACGACTTGTACCGAGTCGCCCAGAAGCGCGTGGACCCGATCAACCTCCAGCAGTGGAAGGATCTGGCTGACCTGTACGCCAGCGAGATCGGGATATCGCGGCAAGGACTCGTACTGCGGTTCGCGTCTATTCGGCGGAAACTGCGGCGTCGCCCCGCTGGTCTAGGCTGGGCGCGGTGGGAAACCGTCTATCACTGGCCGGACGGGAGCGACCTGATGTGGTCGGCGCTCCTGGACAAGTACCACCCTGAGATCGAAGCACGTCAACACGTTGGAGAGCGAGAGGTCCGGTACGCGGGATGAGTGATGACAGGCTGGAGTTCGTCGCCGAGATGACCCTATTGGGGTTCAGCCCCGAGAAGATCTCTGAGAGATTGGGGGTAAGCGTCGGCACCGTGAAGAACGACCTCGTCAAGATCCGGGCACGATGGCAGGAGAACCGGCAGAAGTCCTACTCGCAGTTCATCGAGGAGGAGTTGGCGACACAGAAGATGCTGCTCTCTGCGCTGCACGACGGCATCAAGATGGGCTCCTGGAAGCACGTGGAGACCGCCCTCAAGATCACTGAGCGCCGTGCCCGTGTCGTGGGTCTCGACCACACCGACCGCATGGAGCAGGCCCGTGTCGAGATCGAGGCCAAGCAACTCGACCTGATCAGCCGTGCGCTGGAGCGCGTGATGGACGTGCTGGGGCTGGACGACGAGCAGCGGGAACTCGCCACGAACACCCTGATCCTCGAACTAGAGGAGCCGGATGCGGACCTTGTCCCCGACGAGGACGAGGACGTGGTGGACGGAGAAGTGGTGGAGACAGACGGACGGGAGTTGCTCTGATGCTGCTGGAAGAGATGGTTGGGTGGGTGCAGTCCCACGATAAGAACGACCGGGTGCCGATGTACGTCATCTCGTACAACCGACTGGACGCACCTACCCTACTGAAGATGGAGCAGTACGAACGCACCGACGACATCTACGTCGTGGTGCGTGACTCGCAGGCTGAGGCGTACGCGGAGCGGTTCCCCATGCTCCAGGTCGTGTCCTTGCCCGACGAGGACATCAACTCGTGTGGGGCAGCGCGATGGGGCGCGTTCGACATCGCTCGCGAGTACGGCCACGACGAGGTGATCATGCTGGACGACGACGTTCTCCAGTTCCGCTTCATGTATCAGCGGGCGAAGGTGCAGGGCAAGAACGTCGGGGAGTTGTGCAGCGGTGTCGCCTCGACCACCGACGGCGACTACTGGTTCGGTAGTCTCGTCGCTATGGAGGAGGCTTCCATCGGGGCGTTCGGGATGCTGGGTCGGGAGGTCTTCGACGAGCAGCCCCTCGCCGTGGTGGGTGGCATGATCAAGCGGCACATGTCGTTCGCCATCGAGAACCACCGCACGCGCTACACCCTGAACGGCGGAGCGACACCCCGGCAGGCGATGATCTGGAACACCGCCCGCATGGAAGAGCATGGTATCCGGCTGAACCTCGAGCACTTCGGTGTGACAGGCGAGGACATCGGGCTCATGGCTACCGTGCTGGAGGCGGGACTCGACGTGTTTTCCACACCGTCGTTCGCGTTCGACCACTGGCCCGAGGACATCAACCTCGAGAAGTCGGTGATCCGCGACGAGAGCACCCTGCCGCTCTTCATGGAGTACGAGTACGACATTCTCCAGCAGTACGAGATCGGCCCGAACTACCTCAAGGAGAAGGCCATCCCCGGCAGCCCGCACGGGTGGAAGGACGTCTCCTGGCAGAAGTTGGGGAAGTTCCGCAACAGACCGACTCAGCGGTTCGACTGGCCGGAGGACGCACAGCGCCGCGAGATGGCGGACGCACTCCTGTGATGATCTACCCGAACTGCTGCGGCAGCGAGGACGGTGTCCTTGCGTGCGGGGTGGATTCGGGCACGAAAGAAGAGGCGATGGTACACGTGTGGAAGTGCAACTCGTGTGGAGTCATCACCGTGGTTTCGACCGTAGTGATGACCAAGTGATATGGGGCATCCTCGGGTATTGAACACACCGGAGATGATCGAGGCGTTCAGGAAGGACTGGGAAGTGTACGGGCTCACGCTGGCTGAGATGGCTGCTCTCTATGGCTTCCGCAACGTCAACAGCGTCAGCCGTGCGGCACGCAGAATCGGACTCAAGGCTCGGCCCGGTGGCCCGAAGGTTGTCGCGTTGACAGGGGGGGCGCTGGGAAGCAAGCCGGGGCGGGGTTAGAAGATGGGTTGCCGACCAACCCACCGACCAACCCACCGACGCCGCACCTTGTCCCAGTGATAACACACCTGCTAGGCTTGCCGCAGGCAACGCGCCGGGGGCGAACCCCGGTGAACCGAGAAAGGCAAGCCAGATGGCGACCATCCAAGCAATCATCGTCGAGACCGACGGCACGTTCCGTGAGACCCAGATCGAGAACTCCCTCGGGGCGTTCCAGGCCGTCGTGGGCGGCTACATCGAGGGCGTCTTCGGCAAGGTGGGCACGGTCTACGTCAACGAGGAGGGCCTGCTCCGCAGCCTCCCGTTCAACCCCCTCGCGACCTTGTTCGCGAACCGCATTCTCGAGCAGGGCGTCCGCCTCCACGGCGCGGCCCTGCTCGTGGGACCGGCCGACACGGACGGTTACGACACCGATGTTCGACCGGCAGTGGTCGACTACTTCACCATGGAAGGCTGAACATGCACATCTCGATCAACACCGCCGAAGAGATCAGTGACCTCGACCGTCAGGTGCTGGGGCTGCTGGCCGGGGGTTCGTTCATCCTGGCCGGCGAGCCGCAGGAGTTCGAGGAGCCGGAGGAGGAGCCCGAGCCGGAGCCCGAGCCGGCCCCGAGGCGCACCGCCAAGAAGACCGCGGCCAAGAAGGCCGAGCCGGAGCCGGAGCCCGAAGAGGAGCCGGAGCCGATGGCCGAGGAGGGGGTCGACGAGGAGCCCGAGGAGGAGCCCGAGGAGGACGGCGACGAGCAGTCCGACGAGGACCTCCTGGCGCTGGCCGTCAAGAAGGCGACCGAGATGGTCGGTGGCGGTGAGGCCGCGAAGGTCCGCGAGGCCCTGGACGCTGCCGGTGCCAGCCGGGTCCGGGAGCTCAACGCCGACAACGTCCGCGACTTCTTCGCCGCTCTCGACTGATGAAGGTTGCCGTCTACCTCCGGGACGAGTTCACGGACGCACACCGTGAGCAACTCGCCGTCATTCTCGACGACGCGCGACTCGACCGTCTCGCTACCCGTGACGAGATCAAGGAGTTCTTCGAGACACACGGGAACCAGTGGCGGGCGGTCCTCGAGATGCAGTTCGCCAAGTACGTCCAGTCCGATCTGGAGGACCTGATCTAATGGGTGAAGGACGCACAGGGCACGCGATCCTGGGGCCGAGTGCTTCGGGCCGCTGGATCGCGTGCCCCGCCTCGATCCGCATGATCCGGGACCACGCGCCGGAGCAGCAGGACAGCATCTACGCCGAAGAAGGCACGATGTTCCACACGCTCTGCGAGGTCACCGCGTCGTACCGACTGCTGGGGGGTGGCATCGACCATTACGACATCGGGATGCTGGACTGGGCGCTCAACGCGCTCGAGGACTGGCACGACGACCAACTCCGGTACGTCGAGGAGTGGATCGAGTTCCTCCAGGAGTGCCTCGCCGAAGAAGAGGATGCCCGGCTCTACCTCGAGGTCGTGGTGGACACCGGCGTTCCGGGGTGCTGGGGTACCGCCGACGCGGTGATCGTCTACTCCGACCGCATCCGCGTCATCGACATCAAGTACGGCGCGGGCGTCAAGGTCGAGTGTGTGGGGAACAGCCAACTCAGGCTCTACGGGGTGGGCGCGCTCGAGACTCTGATCGAGGACCCCCTCACGATCCACGAGGTGACCACCACGGTCTGGCAGCCTCGTATGAACAACGTCAGCGAGGAGACGCTTACCCGGCACGAACTCCTCCGGTGGCGGGACGACATCGTTCCCGCCGCGAAGTTGGCGTTGAGCGAGGATGCACCGTTCGGCCCCGGCGAGGACACGTGCCGGTGGTGCCCGGTGGCCGGGATCTGCAAGCCTCGTGCGGACCGGATGCTGGCCATCGACTTCGGTGACCCCAACGTACTCGACGGCGATGAGATGGCCGAGGCGTACAGTCGCATCGGCGAACTGACGCAGTGGTGTAACGACATCCAGGACGCGGCCCTGAAGATGGCGTACGAGGAGGCCGGCTCAGTGCCGGGGTACAAGGTCGTGCTCAGCAACGGTCGCCGCAAGATCAGCGACGAGCAGGCCGCGATCGACGCTCTGGTGGCAGCCGGGTACGATCGCGATGCCGTGGAGCGCACCTCCATCCAGACCCTCGGTGCGCTTGACAAACTGACGGGGTCCAAGGACAATCTCGAACAGGTCCTGGGCGACCTGATCGGGATGAGTGAGGGACGCCTGTCCCTTGCTCCGGAGAGCGACAAGCGGGAACCCGCTGACGCGCTCCACTCTGCGAAGACGGACTTTGCAGGGATTTCGAATGAAGGAGAAGCCTGATGGCGAAGGTTGTGACCAAGAAGCCCGTGCGGCTCACGTTCTGCTACCTCCCCGACGAGGAGGGCGTGTTCCGCACCAGCGTCTTGATCCCCAAGAAGGACAAGGCCCTCATCAAGCAGATCGAGGAGGCCATCGAGGAGGCCAAGGAGTACGGCAAGGGGGCGAAGTGGGGCGGCAAGATCCCGCGCAACCTCAAGGTCGCCTTCCAGGACGGCGACGACACCGACCTGGACAAGTACCCGGAGAACGAGGGGCACTACCTCCTCAACGCCCGCTCCAAGAAGAAGGTGGGTCTGGTCGACACCGACCGGCAGCCCATCCTCGACGCGAGCGAGGTCTACTCCGGCTGCTGGGCCTACGTCAGCGTGACGTCGTTCGCGTACAACAACGAGTCGAAGGGTGTGTCGTTCTTCCTGAACAACATCATGAAGGCTCGTGACGACGAGGCCTTCGGCGGTGGCTCCTCCAGCCCCGACGAGGACTTCGCCGAGGTCGAGATCGACGAGGACGACCTGATCTGATCCCAGATCGGGTACACTGAACCGCAGCCGGGGCGGGGTCGTTCAGTCGCACGGAGAGTTGCCCTCCGTCG
>OEPS010000123.1_pt1 | contig 28227 bp, 19 predicted proteins | sample 1539411 | NCBI WGS metagenome assembly OEPS01 (sample SAMN02671747, study PRJEB22543) | soil metagenome | biome: bacteria | place: China:Hunan Province, Lengshuijiang City | collected 2012-10-15 | depth 0.08m m
TTGTTACCCTGCATCATGTCGCGAATGCACATCGCCATCAGCAGGCTTTCTTTCAGCACCGCGCGGCTCTGTTCGGCATTGCGTTTATACTGCTGCGCGTTCTGGTCCTCGCCGTAGCGGAAGGTTTTATCCGCCCACGCCAGCGCCATTTCCAGCTCGGTTTCGTCATAGATTTTCTGGTCGATGCGGCGACGCAGTTCGGTCATATCCACCGCCTGCACCTTCATACCGAGCCAGGATTCGAAGAAGTTGTGATCGACGATAGAACCGGCGATCCCCATCGACACACCGCCGACGGAAAGATAGCTTTTGCCCTTCATGCTGGCGACCGCTAAGCCAGCGCGCGCGAAGCGCAGCAGTTTTTCTTCGACATCAGGCGGAATGGAGGTGTCGTCGGCATCCTGCACGTCGTGACCATAGATGGAGAACGCCGGGATCCCCTTCTGGCTGTGGGCGGCCAGCGCTGCCGCAAGATAAACCGCACCGGGGCGTTCGGTGCCGTTAAAACCCCAGATGGCTTTCGGGCGCAGCGGGTCCATATCGATAGTTTCGCTGCCGTAGCACCAGCACGGAGTGACGGTAATGGTGACGCCAACGTTCTGGCCGCTGAATTTCTCCTCGCAGGCTGCGGATTCGGCCATCCCCGCGATACAGCTATCGGCGATCACGCACTCAATCTGCGCGCCGCAGGCGTGGCGTAGTTTTTCGCTGATAAGCGCGGCGGTGGCTTTGGCCATATTCATGGTTTGCTCTTCCAGCGACTCGCGTACCCCCATGCGGCGTCCATCAATAACCGGGCGAATGCCAATTTTCGGTAAACTGATTTTTTTCATTACAGATCCCTCACGTTATTCGGATAAATGTTTAGTTAGCTGCCGTTTGCGAACGGAAACGGGCAAAGATGAAAATCACGGCAAAGCACAGCGCCGGAACCAGCTCCGCGGTGGGAATGTTGCCAGCGGCGTCGCTGACAAAGCCCATCACCGGGGTGACGATCCCGCCGCCAATAATGGTCATGACGATAAAAGAGGAGCCGTATTTGGTGTCCTGTCCCAGGTTTTTGATGCCCAGCGAGAAGATGGTTGGATACTGAATCGACATAAATGCGCTGCACAGGGTCAGCGCCAGCAGACCAACGTGGCCGCCGCTGACGGCCGAGATCAGGCACAGGAGCATGGAGAGCAGGGCATAGGCTGCCAGCACTTTATGCGGCGCGAAGCGGCTGATGAGCCAGGTACCGGAGAAGCGGCCGATAAAGAAGCACACCATAGTTCCGGTCAGATAGTTGGCGGCGAAGCCGGGCGTCATGCCGGGGATCTCTTCGATAGCGTAGCGAATCAGATAGCTCCAGCAGGCGGTTTGCGCGCCGACGTAGCAGAACTGCGCCAGCACCGCCCAGCGCCAGTGGCGAACCCGTATCAGGCGAGCAAGGGAAGCCGAGAATGAACTCTGATTGGCGTCACTATGTTCGTCGCTTTGCAGGGCCGGGAATTTGGTTAACATAATCAACAGCGCGACCAGCAGGACAATCGCGACGATGATCATGTAAGGTGTCTGCACCGAAAGCACCAGGCTGTGTTTATAGGCGCTGAGCTGCTCCGGGGCCATTTTATCGAGCACGTCCTGCGAGTGATGCGGCACGTTAGACAAAATAAGGCTTTGCCCAAAAACTACGGCAATAATGGCGCCAAAAGAGTTAAATGTTTGCGCCAGATTAAGACGGAAGTGTCCGCCGCTTTCCGGGCCTAACACCGTAACAAAAGGATTCGCCGCGGTTTCTAAACACCCTAAGCCTGCGGCAATAATAAACAGGCCGATCAGGAATAAGGTGTAATTCATGATCTCTGCGGCTGGCCAGAATAGCGCAGCGCCAAATGCATATAAGAATAGTCCGGTAATAATGCCAGCTTTATAACTTAATTTTTTCATCAAAATCCCGGCCGGAACAGGAATGACAAAATAGCCGAAATAAAATGCCGATTGAATCAGTCCGGCCTGAAAGTTAGTCAGGGTAAAGGCTTGTTGAAATTGTGGTAATAAAATATCGTTGAGGTTATTAGCCACTGCCCAGAGAAAAAATAGCGAGCACAGCAGGGCGAAGGGAATAATGTAGCGCTTGCTTTGCCCTGTCTCTACCGCACGAAAACTTTGCGTTTGTATTGTCGTGTTTCCCATAGCATCCTCATTGGTTCAGAAGCGTGTTCAGCAGTCGGGTATACCCACCTGACCGCAGGAGTCAGGTGAGTCCACGCGGCAACATAAACAGTGAAATAAACATCACGGAATGAACTCATGAATTCATTTTCAAATTAAAAAAGTCTTTTAATATGATGGCGGTCACACTTAGCATCCACTCTATGGTTTTATGTGATTATCATCACTTTAATAATCGGAAAAATATGACCGTTTGAGAAATTTAATTCTAAAACCCACAGAATAGATGACCGATTTATTTTATTATGTGGAAAACGGGCAGTTGTTAAAATTATCAGCAAAATGCCCGTTTTTAAATCTATTAGTAAGAACGGGCATTTTTCAGAAGCTAAAAATCAACGAACGGTTGTTTTTATACGGAAATAAGTGAGAGGTATCACAGAACCGGCGGGTGTAAATTCCTTTCTGATTATTCGGGATGATGATGGTGAGTAATTATTTGAGTTATTCAACAGCGTCGCTGCGCTACATCCGGCGAACGGCCTGCTGTCGTATTGCGCATCATAAAGAGAGGTAAAGAATGGAACGAAACAGACTGGCCGGGCAGATTATTGAGACCTGCCTGGAGATGACCCGCCTGGGGTTAAATCAGGGAACCGCAGGCAACGTGAGCGTGCGTTATCAAGGAGGAATGCTGATCACGCCAACGGGCATTCCTTACGAAAAGCTGACGGAGGCACATATTGTTTATATTGATGCTAAAGGTCAGCATGAGCAGGGCAAGCTGCCGTCCAGCGAGTGGCGTTTTCATATGGCGGCCTATCAGACGCGCTCTGACGCTAATGCGGTGGTGCATAATCATGCGGTTCACTGTACGGCGGTGTCTATCCTCAATCGTCCCATTCCCGCCATTCACTATATGATTGCGGCGGCGGGGGGCAACTCGATCCCCTGCGCGCCGTACGCCACGTTCGGTACCCGCGAGCTATCTGAATATGTAGCGGTGGCGCTGAAAAACCGCAAAGCGACGCTGTTGCAGCACCATGGCCTGATCGCCTGTGAAGAGAACCTGGAGAAAGCCCTGTGGCTGGCGCATGAAGTCGAAGTGCTGGCGCAGCTCTATCTCAGCACCCTGGCGATTGTCGATCCGGTGCCGGTTCTCGATGACGAGGCCATCGCCATCGTGCTGGAGAAATTCAAAACCTACGGATTACGTATTGAAGAGTGATGCCGTAAGCGAAGGCTTCTGCTGACTGCTTCCGGGCAACAGATCCCATGCAGCTTCGGTTATCCCCCCGGTGGCGGCTGGCGCCTTACCGGGGCTACAGGTGCGTCACCGTCTGCGATCCGGTAGCCCGGAAAGATGCGCAGCATCGCCTCCGGGAAGCCGCGCGCACCGCGGCCCGGCGCTACCGGGACAGCCGCAGCTGCTGCAGGTTACCGTCCAGCTGTAAATCGGTTTGCAGACGCGCGATTTCCCGGCAGGTGAAGGCCATCTCTTTATGCTCCTCCAGCTTCTTGCGCCACTTCTCCGGCACGTCTGCCAGCCGCGCGTAGATCCCTTCCAGATCCTGAAAATCGTTTAACAGCTGGGCGGCGCTTTTTGGCCCAATTCCCGCCACGCCGGGAACTTTGGAGCTGCTGATGCCCGCCAGCCCCCAGTAGTCGGGCAGCTGCTCCGGCGTCACGCCGAACTCTTTGGCGATAAACGGCGCGTCAAGCCAGCGCTTCTGGAAATAGTCGCGGATGCGGATAGTTGGCGACAGCAGCTGGCAATAGCCTTTGTCGGTTGAAACGATGGTTGCCTGATGCCCGGCCTGCGCTACCTTTACCGCCAGGGTGGCGGCAAGGTCGTCGGCTTCGCTACCGGGAATTGCCCAGCAGCGAAATCCGCGCTGTTCAAAGGCCGCTCGTAGCGCAGGCATTTCCGCTTCGAGCGTTTCCGGCATCGGCGCGCGCCCGGCTTTGTAATCGGGCAGGCGCTGATGTCGCCAGCCGTGACCGCGGTCTTCATCATCAAATACCGCTACGACGTGGGTCGGCTGGCTATGAATCACCAGCTGCTCAAGAGCATGCAGGCAGGTGTCGACGCAGGGTGAACCCTGCACCGCGTGGATGCGGCGAATCAGATTAAGTGCATCGACGATTAACAGATGAACGGCCACGGATATCCTCATAAACAGGCGCTTATTCCAGTGCCTTTCAGGGTAACATCGCCGCGCGAATGAGGCTATTGTCGCCTGAGAAATCAGGAAGATGGCTCGCAGTTTCCGGCTAATCAACGTGCATCAGCAGTCCGGGCTCGCTATTGGTGGCTTCGCCATACCAGACGGCTTCCCGCACCGAAACCGGTTTGTGAATGAGCCCCAGCGCGTAAAAACGATCGGAGATGCTTTGCTGGGCGCGAATGACTTTGAGATCCATCGGACGCGGGCGATGGCTGCGGCGCGATAAGGCCCGCGTCAGCGCCGCGGCGTTAAGTCCCAGCTCGGCGGAAAGCAGTCTCGCCGCCTCCTCCCGATGCAGGTCGATAAACTGCCCGGTCTGCGTCAGTTCTGCCAACAGGCGCTGCATAATATCGCTATTGCGGTTGGCGTAGTTGCGGCGTGACAGATAGAACTGATGGTTGTTAACGCGCCCTTCGCCGCTGGCGACTATCCGTAATTCGCCGCTTAATTCCGCATCGCTGAGCAGCGGATCCCACATCATCCAGGCATCCACCGCGAGGTAATCGCTGGCGGTCAGCGGATACTTCGGCGGAATGTAGACCACTTTAACGTCATTCAATCCCAACCCCGCCTCTTCCAGAATATGCAGCAACAGCCAGTGGACGTTAGAGCCTTTATTCAACGCAATACGTTTGCCGCGCAGGTCGGCAACGGTGTGAATATCGCTGTGCTGCGGGACGACCATCGCCACGCTTTGTGGCGCAGGCGGCTCCCAGGCGACATACACCAGCTCGTTGTTATTGGCCTGAGCGAAAACCGGCGGTGCTTCGCCGGTGGTGCCAAAATCGATCTCATCGCAGGCCAGCGCGTGCAGCAGCTGCGGCCCGGCGGGGAACTCGCTCCACAGTACGCTGACGCCGCGGCTGGCAAAGGCTTTCTCGAGGCTTTGCCGCGCTTTGAGGATGCCAAGATTGCCGAAGCGCTGGAAGCCAATACGCAGCTCCCGGTCACGGGAGACGCTGGTTACCGCCGGGCTGTAGACAGGTTCCAGCCGACGACGGCTTTTAATGATGCCAAAATTTGCCAGCTGCGTGCGTAGCGTATGGCGGCTAATACCGAGCAGCGCTGCGGCCTGGCTTTGATTATCGTCGCTGTAGGCCATCGCGCCGCGTATCAACGCTCCGGTAACCCGTTCCCACAGCGGCTCGCCAGGCAGAGAAAGCTGACGACGAATAAAATCATCCAGTTCGTTATCGCTGATTGCCGAGGGCTCGTTGTTCAGGGTAGTCAGCCGCAGCTGGGCGGGGCTAATTTCCTCTTCTTTACTCAGCAAGACCGCATTATGCAGGGTGTTCTCCAGCTCGCGGATATTGCCCGGCCAGGGGTAATCCATCAGCTTTGCCAGGGTTTCCGGAGCCAGACGGCGAACCGGGCGGCCCAACCGACGGGCATAAAGCGAGAGAAAATGGTCTGCCAGGACGGGAATATCCTGGCGGCGCTGGCGCAGCGGCGGCAGCGGCACGATGGCGATATTCAGCCGGTAGTAGAGATCTTCACGGAAACGACGCTCGCGGATAGCCTGCATCAGGTCCACGTGGGTGGCAGCGATAACCCGTACGTTTACCTTGATGGCTTTACGTGAGCCGACGCGGGTGATTTCGCGCTCCTGCAGGACGCGTAGCAGTTTGACCTGGAGCGGCAGGCTAAGCTCGCCGATTTCATCGAGCAGCAGCGTGCCGCCTTCCGCAGCTTCGAACCAGCCGGGATGGCTTTGTACCGCGCCGGTAAACGCGCCTTTTTCATGGCCGAAGAGCTCCGCTTCCGCCAGGCTTTCGCTGAGCGCGCCGCAGTTGACGGCAAGAAACGGTCGATGGCGGCGCGGGCTATGGTGATGCAGATAGCGGGCGACGACCTCTTTCCCGGTGCCGGTTTCACCAACGATCAGCACCGTAGCTTCGGTAGGGGCCAGTTTATCCAGCAGACTCTGAAACGCTTTCGACGCCGGGTCGATCAGCGTGGGCGTAGTGGATGGATATTCAGGATTCAGCATGGGTGACCTCCGGTATTTGATGCCCTGAACTTATCCTGTGGCGGAGATGGAAACCAGAGGGCTAACCCGACGCGCTGTTGCAAAAGCCGCAGGTCGGGCGCATTGGCTGCCGCATTTGCAACAGCAGTCTTAAAGATCGTTTTATCTAACTTACTGAATTTATTTTATTAATTTTTCATTCACTCTTGGCATGATTATCGCTAACACTCATATAACCAAATTAAAACATCTCTTCGATAAATATCGGATATGGTTATATAGGAAATCGATAATGACGAAAAAAGCCGACGATAAAATCAATGTGTTCTGGTTCCTGCCCACCCACGGCGATGGCCGCTATCTGGGCACCGCCGAGGGCGGACGCCCGGTTGATCTGCCTTACCTGCAGCAGGTAGCGCTGGCGGCCGACAGCCTCGGCTACTACGGCGTGCTGATCCCTACCGGGAAAAGCTGCGAAGACTCCTGGCTGGTGGCCTCGGCGCTGGCGCCGCTGACCCGCCGTCTGCGCTATCTGGTGGCCGTCCGTCCCGGTCTGCAGCCGCCGACGCTGGCGGCGAGAATGGCGGCGACGCTCGATCGTCTGTCGGGCGGTCGGCTGCTGATTAACGTCGTTACCGGCGGCGATCCGGTGGAAAACAAAGGCGACGGCATTTTCCTCAGCCACGGCGAACGCTATCAGGTGACCCGCGAATTTCTCGACGTCTACTCGCGCCTGCTGAAAGGCGAAAAGGTGGATTATCATGGCGAGCATATTCACGTAGAAGGCGCGGAAGTACTGTTTCCACCGGTACAGGAAAACGGCCCGCCGCTCTATTTTGGCGGTTCTTCTGAGGAGGCTATCGACGTCGCCGCCGATCAAATCGACACCTATCTGACCTGGGGTGAACCGCCGGCGCTGGTGGCTGAAAAACTGGCGGTAGTGCGCGAGCGTGCCGCCGCCAGGGGACGTACGCTGCAGTACGGGATTCGTCTGCACGTGATTGTGCGCGAAACTGAAGAAGAGGCGTGGGCTGCGGCCGATCGTTTGATTTCTCATCTCGACGACGAAACTATCGCCCAGGCGCAGAAAATTTTTGCCCGCATGGATTCCACCGGGCAGTCGCGAATGAGCGCGCTGCATAAAGGATCGCGGGAAAATCTGCGCATTGCGCCGAACCTGTGGGCAGGCGTAGGGCTGGTGCGCGGCGGAGCCGGGACGGCGCTGGTCGGCAATCCGCAGCAGGTGGCAGAACGCATTCGTGAATATCAGGCGCTCGGCATCACCAACTTTATTTTCTCCGGTTACCCGCATCTGGAAGAGGCTCATCGCTTCGCCGACCTGGTGATGCCGCTACTGCCGCTGGCGGGCCATGAGCAGCCGAAGGCGCGTAGCGTCAATACCGGCCCATTCGGTGAAACCATCGGTGGCGATAAGCGTCCGGTGAAACAGGTCAGCGCAAGCTGAGGGAAGGTCAAATGTATGCAAACTGAACCTCATGTGGTGATTGTTGGCGGCGGATTTAGCGGCGCGGCGGTGGCTATTCATCTCCTGCGTCTGGCGCCGGCTGGCGTGCGGGTAACGCTGCTGGAGCCGCGCGAGGTTCCCGGCGCGGGCGTGGCCTACTCCACCACTGAACCGAGCCATCGGATCAACGTTCCCGCCGCGCGTATGCAGCTTGCCGGAGAGGAGGAGGGGGCATTCGATCGCTGGTACCGCAGCCAGCCTGCTTTTGCTGATGATCCGCAGGCTTTGCTGGAAGACGGAGCGCTCTATCCGCAGCGCGGCCAGTTTGGTCGCTACGTCGCCCAGCGTTTCGCCGAGGAGGCGCGAGCCAGCGCCGGGAGACTGACGCATTTACGCGAGCAGGCGCTGAGCTTTAAAGATGGCGAAGTTATCACCGACAGCGGTCGTCGACTATCGGCCAATCTGCTGGTGCTGGCAATCAGCCATCCGCCGCCCTCTTTGCCAGCGCTCGCGACGCCGTTTGCGACCCATCCGGCGCTTATCGCCAATCCCTGGATGGCCGGTGTTCTGGAGAATATCGCGCCGGAGGCCAGCGTGGCGGTTATGGGCACCGGTCTGACGATGGCGGATACCGTTGCGACTCTGACGCGATTGGGCCATCGGGGGCCGATAAGCGCATTTTCACGCCGCGGACTGCTGTCCCGCAGCAACCTGAGCGGTAGTAGTGAACCCTGGACTGGCGAATACGATCGCGGATCGCTGCGCCAGCGGCTGCGGCAAATCCGTCTGGATATCAGGCGCGCGGCGGAGCAGGGGGAGGCCTGGCAGGTGGTGCTGGACGCGGTACGCAACCAGGGGCAAAGCATCTGGCAGGCGTTGACGGTTGCCGATCGCCAGCGCTTCCTGCGTCATTTGCGCAGCTACTGGGACGTTCACCGCTACCGTATCGCTCCGCAGGTAGCCGGGGTACTTGAACAGCGTCAGTTCGACGGCAGTCTGAAAATTCTGGCGGCCAGGCTGACGGCGCTGGAAGGCGATGCGCAAAAGCTGACGTTAACCCTGTCACCGCGCAGCGGTGAATCGCAGCGGGTGAGCGTTGACCATTTTATTTTAACCACCGGCCCGGCGCATGGGGCGCTGACCGACAGCCAGCCGCTGTTGCGCCAGCTGAGCCAGGATGGGCTGATACGCGCCGATGCGTTTGGCCTCGGCCTCGACGTCGATCGCCGCTCGCGGGCGATCGATCGTGAAGGGCAGGCTAATCCCACTCTGTTGGTTTCCGGCCCCGCCGCGCGGGCCCGCTTCGGAGAGCTGATGGGGCTGCCGCAGGTGGCTGACCATGCCGCCATCGTGGCCGCTGAAGCGCTGCTGACGCTGGGTATTAAACAAGCCGCCCGATGTCCGGCGTTCTGAACGCCTTTTATCCCCCGATCCCCCTTAACTGATTATGCGCGCGTCCCGACGGCGGGGCGCGCCGTGGAGAGTGCTATGTCATCACAACGTGAAATTCGTCTGAACGCTTTTGATATGAACTGCGTCGGCCACCAGTCGCCGGGGCTGTGGGCCCATCCGCGCGACCGCTCGTGGCAGTATAAAGATCTTGAGTATTGGGTCGACCTGGCGCGTCTGCTGGAGCGCGGCAAGTTTGACGGACTGTTTATCGCCGACGTGCTTGGGGTCTACGACGTGCTGAACGGCAACGGCGATGCGGCGATCCGCCAGGCAGCGCAGGTGCCGGTCAACGATCCGCTGGCGCTGATTACGCCGATGGCGCTGGTGACGGAGCATCTGGGATTTGGCCTGACCGCTTCGCTCTCCTTTGAGCATCCCTATCCGTTCGCCCGCCGTCTGTCGACCCTCGACCATCTGACGAAGGGGCGCGTCGGGTGGAATATCGTGACCTCATACCTTGAGAGCGGAGCGCGTAATATTGGCCAGAAAGCGCAGACCGACCATGACGCCCGCTACGACTACGCCGATGAATATCTGGAAGTGGTCTATAAGCTGCTGGAAGGCAGCTGGGAAGACGGCGCGGTGCTGCGCGACAGGGAGCGCAAGATCTTCAGCGATCCGCGAAAAATTCACCCGATTAACCATCAGGGCAACTTCTTTTCGGTGCCGGGGATCCACCTCTGCGAACCGTCGCCGCAGCGTACGCCGGTGCTCTATCAGGCGGGCGCCTCCAGCCGCGGCAAGCAGTTCGCCGCGGGGCACGCGGAGTGCGTATTTGTTGGCGCACCGTCGAAAGTCCTGCTGAAAAAGACGGTGGCGGATATTCGCCGTCGCGCCGAAGAGGCCGGGCGCGATCCGCGCAGTATCCTGATCTTTAACATGCAGACGGTGATTGTTGGCGAAACCGATCGCGAAGCGCAGGCTAAATGGCAGGAGTATAAACCGTACGTCAGCTACGAAGGGGCTCTGGCGCTGCTCTCCGGCTGGACCGGTATCGATCTTGGCCAGTATCAGCCGGATCAGGTGCTGGAGTATCTCCATACCAACGCGATTCAGTCGATGGTAGAGGCGTTTTCCACCGCGGATCCGAACAGCCAGTGGACCGTGCAGAAGCTGGCGGACTGGGCGGGGATCGGCGGCTTCGGGCCGCTGGTGGTTGGCAGCCCGCAAACGGTCGCCGATGAGCTGCAGTCCTGGGTCGAAGAGACCGACGTCGATGGTTTTAACCTCGCCTATGCGGTGACCCACGAAACCTTCCGCGACGTGGTGGATTTACTCATTCCTGAGCTGCAAAAGCGCGGCGTGTTTAAACAGGAGTATCGCGAGGGAACCCTGCGCGAGAAGCTGTTCGGCGCCGGACCGCGGCTGGCTGCGCCGCATCCGGGCGCAGGCTATCGCCACGGCGCGCAGCTGGCGGTCGGGAGTGAAGAGAAAGTAAGTTAATTTTGCCGGTCCCCCTCTCCCCGAAGGGTGAGGGGGGAACTGTGGGGCGGTAGGTTTTTCCCGGAGGCGGCGCTTGACGCGCCTGTCCGGGCTACAGGTCCACCGCCGTCTGCTGGCCGGGGATGGCAAACTATATTACTGCTTATCCAGCGACCAGGTCGCGCTGCGCACATCGACTTTCACCGGCAGCAGGCCGATACGGGTGAAAGTATCCGCCAGCGCCTGCTGCTCGTTATAGACCGCTGGCGTCATCCGCTCGGCGCCGTAGGGCAGGCGCGCCAGCGTCTTCAGCCAGATAGCCTTATCCAGCCCGGTTGACGTGGAAAGAATTCCGGCGGCATCGTCCTGATGGCCGTTGGCCCATTCACTCAGTTTAGCCAGCTCATCAACCACCTGCTTCGCGGTGTCCGGATAAGCATCAGCAAATTTGCGGCTTGCCAGGTAGAAGGTGTAGTGCGGCACCAGACCTTCGGCATTGCGAATCTGTCGGGCTTTGGCATTGGTTTCCACTTCTGCAAGGAAAGGATCCCAGATAACCCACGCGTCAATTGCTCCACGCTGGAAAGCGGCGCGGGCGTCGGCAGGGGGTAGATAGACCGGAGTGATATCTTTATAGCTCAGCCCGGCTTTCTCCAGCGCGGTTACCAGCAGGTAGTTCACGTCGGAGCCTTTGTTTAAGCCCACGCGTTTGCCCTTAAGGTCGGCGACGCTTTTAATCGCCGAGTTTTCCGCTACCACGATGGCCTCTGTTTTTGGATTCGCCGGCGAGTGGGCCAGATAGACCAGGTCCGCCTGCGCCGCCTGGGCAAAGGCTGGCGGCGCATCGCCGGTCGCGGCGAGGTCGATGCTGCCAACGTTCAGCCCCTCCAGCATCTGCGGTCCGGCGGGAAATTCTATCCAGCGCACGGCGATACCCTGCTTTTTAAAGCTTTCATCAAGGGTGCCGCGATATTTCAGCAGCGCGAAGATATTGGCTTTTTGATAGCCGATATTGACGGTTTCCGGCGTTTTCGCCAGCGTGGAAGCGGATAAGCCGGCAAGCAATAGCAGCAGCGCAGGACGGGATAATCGGTACATGATTCGTTCTCCTTAGGCGGTTTTCCGTAAGGTAACAAATCGTCTTTATAACTAAGAAATAACTAAATTATCATTTATATAACATAAATGAAGGATGACGGTGAGGGAAGGGAGCCCGGTATGCCATAACATACCGGGAGATAAGGTTAATCGCAGGCGACAATCTTCATCGCCAGGCCGCCACGCGAAGTTTCGCGATATTTGGCGTTCATATCTTTGCCCGTTTCGTACATGGTCTCGATGACCTTATCGAGGCAAACCCGCGGCTCGCTGGTGCGGCGCAGCGCCATACGTGCGGCGTTGACTGCTTTAACCGCGGCGATAGCGTTACGCTCGATGCACGGTACCTGCACCTGACCGGCGACCGGATCGCAGGTGAGGCCGAGGTTATGCTCCATGCCGATTTCCGCCGCAATGCACACCTGACCCGGACTGCCGCCCAGCAGTTCAGCCAGACCGGCTGCCGCCATTGAGCAGGCTACGCCGACTTCGCCCTGGCAGCCTACTTCGGCGCCGGAAATCGAAGCGTTCATCTTATAAAGTGAGCCAATGGCGCTGGCGACCAGCATATAGCGCGCCAGCGAGTTGGCGTTCACTTTACGGATGAACTTGTCGTAGTAGGCCAGCACCGCGGGCACGATGCCGCAGGCGCCGTTGGTCGGTGCGGTCACCACGCGTCCGCCGGCGGCGTTCTCTTCGTTAACCGCCAGGGCGAACATGTTAATCCAGTCAACAACCGCCATCGGGTCGCTGCTGGTGTTGTCCTGGCTTACCAGCATGCGACGCAGCGCGGCGGCGCGACGCGGAACGCGCAGTTTGCCCGGCAGCACGCCTTCGGTGGTGATACCGCGTTCAATGCCGCTGCTCATCACTTCCCAGACCGCGGCAAAGTGCTGTTCCAGCTCTTCTTTACTGTGCAGCGCCAGCTCGTTTTGCATCATCAGGCCGGAAAGCGATAGTCCGCTTTCGCGACAGTGGCGCTGCAGATCGGCGGCGTTTTTGTACGGATAAGGGACGGCGACCGGCGCTTCGTTGGTTACGCCGAAATTGTCTTCATCGACGATAAAACCGCCGCCGATGGAGTAGTAAGTCTGGCTATAGAGAACCTTCTCGCCGCCCAAAGCGGTGATGCGCATGCCGTTCTCGTGCAGCGACAGGTTGTCGGCATGGAAATTCATGCACCGATCGACCGGGAATTCTACTTCGCGCTGACCGTTCGCCAGCATCAGGCGGCCATGGGTGTTGACGTCCTGGATAAAGCCGGGAATCGCGTCGATGTCGACGGTATCCGGCAGATTGCCCGCGAGGCCCATAATAATCGCGATATCTGTATGGTGGCCTTTACCGGTCAGGGAAAGGGAGCCGTAGACATCGACGACGACTTTAGTTACCTCGGAAAGCAGCCCGCGCTCAATAAGATCGTCCGTGAATTGTTTGCCCGCTTTCATCGGTCCAACGGTGTGGGAGCTGGAAGGGCCAATGCCGATTTTAAAAATATCGAATACGCTGATCATGATGCATCCAGTGCTGTCGAAAAGTGCGCCGCGGTTAAGCGGCGCGGGGGATATTAGCTAAACAGAGAGTAGAAAATTGCGGAGATAGCTATCAGGCCCATAATCACCACGAAAACGTTGCTGATGTGGCCGCTATATTTGCGCATGGCCGGGACTTTCTGAATCGCGTACATCGGCATCAGGAACAGAATCATTGCGATGATCGGGCCGCCCAGGGTTTCGATCATCCCAAGGATGCTTGGGTTCAGGGTCGCCACAATCCAGGTAGTAACCAGCATGAACAGCGCGGTGATTTTGTTCAGCTTGTTGATTTCGATAGACTTACCTTTACCGCGCAGAGATTTAATCACCATACCGTTAAAGCCTTCACGGGCGCCCAGATAGTGGCCGAGGAAGGATTTGGTGATGGCGATCATCGCAATAATCGGCGCCATCCAGGCGATGATTGGCGCATTAAAGTGGTTAGCCAGGTAGGACAGAATCGAAATGTTCTGCTCTTTTGCCGCCGCCAGGTCCGCCGGAGAGAGGCTCAGTACGCAGCTGAAGACGAAGAACATGACGGTCAGCACCATCATGATGTGCGCGCGGGCCAGAATGCTGGAGCATTTTTTCTCTGCGCCTTCGCCGTACTCTTCACGTTTCGCCACGGCGAAAGAGGAGATGATCGGCGAGTGGTTGAAGGAGAACACCATCACCGGAATTGCCAGCCACAGGGTCATCCACAGGCCGTTACCGGTCGCAGTCGCGCTGCTCAGAGACAAGGTTTCCAGCGCCGCGCCGTTCCACTGCGGGATAAGGTACAGAGCCAGAATCATCAGAGCGATAACAAACGGGAATACCAGCACGCTCATCGCTTTTACAATCATCTGCTCGCCGAAGCGCACGATGGTCATCATGCCGACAATCAGAATCAGGGAAAGAATCGCACGCGGCGGCGGCGTTATGTGCAGCTGGTGCGCCATGAAGCTTTCGACGGTATTGGTAATCGCCACGCTGTATACCAACAGAATCGGGTAGATGGCGAAGAAGTAGAGCAGCGTAATCAGCTTACCTGCGCCGACGCCGAAGTGCTCTTCCACCACTTCGGTGATATCTTCGCCCGGATTCTTACCGGACAGCACGAAGCGGGTCATTCCACGGTGAGCGAAGAAAGTCATCGGGAAGGCCAGAATCGCCATAATAATCAGCGGGATCATACCGCCAACACCGGCGTTGATTGGCAGGAACAGTACGCCGGCGCCGATAGCCGTGCCGTACAGGCCCAGCATCCACATGGTGTCCGTCTTACGCCAACCGCTACGGGTAGCATCCGAAACGATGGTGCTGGTTTGAGTGGTTTCCATCTGTATCTCCTGGAGGAAGCAACAAAATCTATTAAATAAAAACGACTAAATAATATGAAATTCGTTTGTGTACGGTTTTTTAGACATTTTCTCCGTAACAATTGGTGCGGGAAGATACATTTATAAAGTGAATGCATCAGTGATCATGATCTCAAATGCAATAATCCACTTTTAATGTGAGCATTTTTAGCCCAACAGCCTGTATATGGCTGTCAGCCAGAGATTTGTTGCGCGGAGGCTATCATTTTCAGCATATGACAGAATAGTGGCTTGGCGTAATAACGAGGTTTTTACTGTAAAAACGCGATGTTCTCGACGTTTTTACCCTTAAATCTATTTTTTATGGTGATATTTATTGCTGTTTTTGGAAACGCAAACGATTGGCTATGTAAAAAAATTGCAAAAGTTTCAGAAAGGAATGGAGTTTATTGGAAAATATGCAGGCTGATTGCGGGGGGAGGGAGCATGGCTGGTGTACAGGATGAGTGAGGTGACTCGCTTCTTCCCGGCTCGCGCCAGGCGGTTTTCCGCCATCTGCGTGCCGGTAGCCCGGACAAGGCGTTAGCCGCTGTCCGGGAGAAAAACACTCAGGAACAGATTTCGTAGCAGGGGATGTAGGCGCTGCCGCCCGGCAGCTTCATACGATGCTGAGCCACAAAGCCCTGCAGCAGGTCATCCATACGGCGCATCATCGCCGGATCGCCGTGAATTTTATACGGACCAAATTTCTCAATAGCCTGGATACCAACCTCTTTGACGTTGCCGGCAACGATGCCGGAGAAGGCGCGACGGAGATCCGCTGCCAACACTTCCACCGGCTGGTCCGGATAGAGCTTAAGGTTGGCCATATTTTCATGGGTAGGATCGAACGGCAGTTGCAGATCCGGGGCAATGCGCATCGACCAGTTAAAGCTGTACGCGTCTCCGGTTTCGCGGCGGCTCTCTTTTACCATCGGCATCGCTTTTTTCATCTGCCGAGCGACTTCTGCGGCATCGTCGACGATAATACGATAGTGGCGGCGGGCGGATTCGCCCAGGGTATGTACGATAAACTCATCCAGCACGCGGAAATAATCGGCGCTCTCTTTTGGCCCGGTGAGGATCAGCGGTAAAACCTGAGACTTGTTCGACGGGTGCATCAAAATACCCAGCAGATAAAGCAGCTCTTCCGCCGTCCCCACGCCGCCGGGGAAGATGATGATGCCGTGAGCGATACGCACGAACGCTTCAAGGCGTTTTTCGATATCCGGCATGATGATGAGTTCGTTCACCAGCGGGTTCGGCGGCTCGGCGGCGATAATTGACGGCTCGGTCATACCGATAAAGCGGCTGTCTCTGTAACGTTGCTGCGCATGGCCGACGGCGGCGCCTTTCATTGGTGCTTCCATCGCGCCCGGTCCGCAGCCGGTGCAGATATTCAGCTCGCGCAGACCCAGCTGATTGCCGACGCGGCGAGCGTACAGATATTCGTTTTCGTTAATCGAGTGGCCGCCCCAGCAGACAATCATATTTGGCGCTTCACCCACGTGCAGGGCACGGGCGTTGCGCAAAATGGAGAAGACCAGGTTGGTGATATGCACCGAACTTTCCAGATCAAGATTCGGGAAGCGAACGGTGTTGTGGATCTGGCCGTAGACGAACAGAATATCGCGCAGTACGGCAAACAGGTTGGCCTGCAGGGAACGGATGATTCGCCCGTCAACGAAAGCGTCTTCCGGCGGGTTGATCAGTTCCAGCTTCACGCCGCGTTCGCGGCGCAGCACGTTAATATCGAAGTTTTCAAAACGAGACAGGAGCTCTTTGCTGTTATCGGTCAGGCTTCCTGAGTTGAGCACAGCAAGCGAGCAGTTGCGAAAGAGTTGATACAGGTCACTGCTGGCGGTGCGTTTAAGCATATCCACTTCCAGCTGCGACAGCATTTCCATTGAACCAAGCGGGCTAACATGTGTAATCAAGTGAACTCCTTACAGGACGATTATCGTCTTCCTGTGATTACAATAGCCCTGCTGACGGCGTTTTCACAACCTTGCGCGCGGGTTAACGCACGCAAATTGTGAAAATGTTTACTATTGACGGGCGAGGCGACCGATAGCCGGAACAAAATCGGTGTTGCTGCGCCACGGGTTGATGTCCAGACCGCCGCGGCGCGTGTAGCGCGCATAGACGGAAAGGGCTTCCGGCTGGCAGAAACGTTGAATATCGTTAAAGATGCGCTCTACGCACTGCTCGTGGAACTCGTTGTGATGGCGGAATGACACCAGATAGCGCAGCAGTTTCTCACGATCGATTTTCGCCCCGCGATACTGGATTTGTACTGAGCCCCAGTCAGGCTGGTGGGTAATCAAGCAGTTAGACTTCAGTAAATGGCTGACCAGTGTCTCTTCGACAACTTTGCCGGAAGCGGCGTTCTGCAGGTAATCGGCGCTGAACTGGTAGTTATCGATTTCAATATCCTGCTCGTCGATGCAGGTGCCGTGCAGATGGGCTACCGGCTGGCCTTCGAGTTCATCAAGGCGATACAGCGACACTTTTACCTGCCCTTCGGCGCAGGCGCTGAGATCGCGCGCCAGCGTCGCTTCGACCTCCTGCCAGTCGGCGAAACGCGTCTGGTTAAAGCTGTTGAGATAGAGCTTAAAGCTTTTTGACTCCACCAGATTCACGGTCGTGTCGCTGAGCTCTACGTGGCCCACGGCGACCTGCGGCAGGCCTTTGGCATTCAACCAGGAGAGCTCGTACAGCGTCCAGATATCGGCACCGTGAAACGGCAGATTGTCGGCGTGCAGGCCCAGCGGATCGCGGTTCAGGCTGCGCGGGACGCCCTGAAGCAGGCTGGCGTCGTAAGTATCGCGGTAATCGGTTGATTTACCGAGCGTCAGGCCAGCCAGCGCCTGATGGTTATCGTAAGAAGACATGTTTCACCATAGTTAAAGCGGTTACACTATATGCCAAGTGTATCCTGTCTAACGTGAAGAGAGAAACCGGTGGACTATCAAACCGCAGAAGCGCTACAAGCATTTACCCAACGTTATTGCGACGCGTGGCAGCAGCAGTATTCCAGCCTGCCGCGTAGCGAAGATCTTTACGGCATTCCGTCACCCTGTATTAGCGCCACGGACGATGACGGCGTATTCTGGCAGCCGCAGCCGTTTTCTTTAGAACGCAATATTAATGCGGTTGAACGCGCGCTGGAGATTGTGGTACAACAACCGCTTCATGCTTATTATACTACTCAGTTTGCTGGTGACATGCAGGCGCGTTTTGCCGATGAAACCATGACCCTGCTGCAAACCTGGAGCCCGGATGATTTTCAACGGGTACAGGAAAATCTGATTGGTCATTTGCTGGTACAAAAGCGTTTGAAGCTGTCGCCTACGCTGTTTATCGCCACGCTGGACAGCGAGCTGGACGTCATTGCGGTCTGTAATATGAGCGGTGAAGTAATTAAAGAAACGCTCGGGACCCGTAAACGAACGACCCTTTCCCCTTCGCTTGCGAGTTTCCTCAACGCCCTTAATCCTGTTCTGTAATCCACAGCACCCAACACTTTGTGAGAGATCTCTTACAAGACCTGTAAGAGATCGTCATCATTTAAGGCGATTCTTTACGCACTGTATTTTATGTAATTTTATATTTATCAATTGGTTATATTTATTTTAAATGCTGATACAGGCAATGAATCTTAAGATATTGTCTTAACAAGGGTTGTAAGACGAGGCGGAATCAGGGATTCTATACCCATCAACAGGGAGTTGATAAATGAAGCGAACATCAGGATGATGACGCTTCTTTAGGACCCGCCGGGATGGCGTAGCAAGGACAGGCTTCAGGATGAAGCACAGGATAACGCAGGATTGCGTAAAAGGACACCTCCAGGAGGGAGAACGAGAGCCGGTCGGGACGTTCGGTGGATCAGGAAGATCAGGATAGACTTACGGATGAGTTATTTCACATCGGGGTGGTGTGAAAGCAGGATGCAACAGTTTATGGATGAACATGGTCAGGAGACCACAGGAAAAGTTTTCATGGACGAGCAGGGAGCAACAATGTAGCTGGATTGCTGCAAAACGAACCGGGAGCACTGTTTATACAGTGCTCCCTTTTTTTATTTCTCGTCTGAATTTGCTATTCTGCGCCGGTTTTCAACTCATCGAGGTTTCCCATGACTCTTGACCATAGCGTGCGCGAGCGCCTGCTCGCCATTGAAGCGCTGCTGCGCGAAACGGAACACTGGCAGGATAGCGCCCCCGACAGTAGCGCGTTCGCCAGCGAGCAGCCGTTCTGCCTCGACACCATGGAGCCGCTTGAATGGCTACAGTGGGTATTAATCCCGCGCATGCATCAGCTGCTGGAAAGCGGAATGCCGCTACCGCAGAACTTTGCCGTTGCTCCTTATTATGAAATGGCCCTGGATAATACTCATCCCTTGCGCGAGCAGGTGCTGGCCGAGCTGCTCCTGCTGGATGCGCTGTTCGCCGGCGGCGAAGCCTGATGCTGGAAATTCTGTATCAGGACCAGTGGCTGGTGGCGGTAAATAAGCCTTCGGGTTGGCTGGTGCACCGTAGCTGGCTGGATCGGGACGAAAAAGTTGTGGTGATGCAAACCGTGCGCGACCAGATAGGCCAGCACGTGTTCACCGCTCATCGTCTCGACAGGCCGACGTCCGGCGTACTGCTGATGGGGCTGTCGAGCGAAGCGGGTAGATTGCTGTCGCAGCAGTTCGAGCAGCATCAAATGCAGAAACGCTACCATGCGATAGTTCGCGGCTGGCTGAGCGAAGAAGCGGTGCTTGATTACCCGCTGGTTGAAGAGCTGGATAAAATCGCCGATAAGTTCGCGCGCGAAAATAAAGATCCGCAGCCGGCGGTAACGCATTATCGCGGTCTGGCGACGGTAGAAATGCCGGTGGCGACCGGGCGTTACACTACGACCCGCTATAGCCTGGTAGAGCTGGAACCCAAAACCGGTCGAAAACATCAGCTCCGCCGCCATCTTGCCCATCTACGCCATCCGATTATCGGTGATAGCAAACACGGGGATTTGCGGCAAAATCGCAGCGCGGCAGAACATTTTGGCTGCGAGCGGCTGATGCTCCATGCCAGTCAGCTATCATTAACGCATCCTTTTACCGGTGAACCGCTGGTTATTCGCGCTGGCCTGGACGACGTCTGGATGCGCGCGCTGTCGCACTTTGGCTGGTGCGGCCTTCTCCCGCTAAATGAAAGGGTTGAGTTTGCAGGCGACAGCGGTCAGGATGAAGAGATACAGGTTAATTCAGGGAGATAGTCATGGCTGAAGTCGGAATTTTTGTCGGTACGATGTATGGAAATTCGCTCCTGGTCGCCGAAGAGGCGCAGGCTATTTTGAGCGGACTGGGCCATAAGGCGAAGGTCTTTGAAGACCCTGAAGTCAAAGATTGGGAGTCCTATACCGGGAAATATGCGCTGGTGGTGACTTCAACCACCGGACAGGGTGACTTACCGGATAGCATTGTGCCTTTGTACGAAGGTATCAAAGATATGTATCAGCCGCATTTGCGCTATGGCATGATCGCGCTTGGCGATAGCACCTATGCCAACTTCTGCGGCGGCGGTTTAAAATTTGATGCGTTACTACAGGAGCAGGGCGGTACACGCATTGGCGACATGCTGATGATTGACGCCAGCGAAGACCCTGAGCCAGAAAGCGTTGCTAATCCATGGGTGGAGCAGTGGGCAACATTGCTTGATTAAAAGTTTCGCCCTCTCCCTACGCAGAGGGCGTCCCTTCTTACTGATTTTCAGTGCCAGTGGCCAGATTAACGGTCAAAAAGATCGTAACAATTCTTCGTTTCCCCGGCTTCGGGCATTTGCCTTAAAACCAATGTAATAGCAGGGCCTTTACCGGGCTATTTCACGGGGTCAAGAGAGTTAATTCACACTCCTGTCTTTTACGCCGCCGTTTCTCTCTGGGAACGGACTTAGCTTTTCATTTCCGTGAAGCATCCCCCATCACATTAGGCATAAGCCATAAATCAGATTCTCTATCGCCGTGAAAGCTGTGTATTTGCACGGTGAGCCCGCCAGCCCCTCTTTTTATACTTTTCCTGCCAGTAAAAAATGCAGTGCCAGATATAACGAAAACGATGAAAAACACTAACACGTCATTCTGAGTACCCTACAGGTTGTGCTGTTCAGAATGAACGTAGCTAACGCTATGATTCAGGAGTGCAACAATGAGTTCATTAAGTCAGGCGGCGAGCGGCGCGGAAAAGCGCACTAATGCTCGTTACTGGATAGTGGTGATGCTGTTTATCGTCACATCCTTCAACTACGGCGACCGTGCCACCTTATCCATTGCCGGTTCGGAGATGGCCAAAGATATTGGTCTCGATCCGGTTGGGATGGGCTATGTCTTCTCCGCGTTCTCATGGGCCTACGTCATCGGCCAGATCCCTGGCGGCTGGCTGCTTGACCGCTTCGGCTCAAAGCGCGTTTACTTCTGGTCCATTTTTATCTGGTCTATGTTTACCCTGCTGCAGGGCTTCGTCGATATCTTCAGCGGCTTTGGCATTATTGTCGCGCTGTTTACCCTGCGCTTCCTGGTTGGGCTGGCGGAAGCACCTTCCTTCCCCGGTAACAGCCGCATCGTGGCCGCATGGTTCCCGGCGCAGGAGAGGGGCACGGCCGTTGCTATCTTTAACTCAGCGCAATACTTTGCCACCGTTATTTTTGCGCCAATCATGGGTTGGCTGACGCATGAGGTGGGCTGGTCGCACGTGTTCTTCTTTATGGGCGGCCTCGGTATTGTTATCAGCTTTGTCTGGCTGAAGGTGATTCACGAGCCGAATCAGCATCCGGGTGTTAATAAAAAAGAGCTGGAATATATTGCCGAAGGCGGCGCGCTGATCAACATGGATCAGGCAGCAGCCAAAGCCAAAGTACCGTTTAGCGTTAAATGGGGACAAATCAAGCAGCTGCTGGGTTCCCGAATGATGATTGGCGTATATATCGGCCAGTACTGTATCAACGCCCTGACCTACTTTTTTATCACCTGGTTCCCGGTTTACCTGGTACAGGCGCGCGGCATGTCGATTCTGAAGGCGGGCTTCGTCGCATCGGTTCCGGCGGTCTGCGGATTTATTGGCGGCGTGCTGGGCGGCATTATCTCTGACTGGCTGATGCGTCGTACCGGTTCTCTGAACATTGCGCGTAAAACGCCAATCGTTATGGGGATGCTGTTATCGATGGTGATGGTGTTCTGTAACTACGTCAACGTCGAGTGGATGATCATCGGCTTTATGGCGCTGGCTTTCTTTGGTAAAGGCATCGGTGCGCTGGGCTGGGCGGTAATGGCGGATACGGCGCCGAAGGAGATCAGCGGCCTGAGCGGCGGTCTGTTCAATATGTTCGGTAACATTTCCGGTATTGTGACCCCGATTGCGATTGGCTACATCGTTGGCACCACCGGTTCCTTCAACGGCGCATTAATTTATGTGGGGGTTCATGCGCTGGTGGCGGTCCTGAGCTATCTCGTATTGGTGGGCGATATTAAACGTATCGAACTGAAACCTGTGGCAGGACAATCATCATGACAAGCCAATCAAGTCCTGTTGTCACGGACATGAAGGTTATTCCGGTGGCCGGGCATGACAGCATGTTGCTCAATATCGGCGGCGCGCACAACGCGTACTTTACCCGCAATATCGTGGTACTCACCGACAGTGCCGGAAATACCGGCGTAGGTGAAGCGCCTGGTGGTGAAGTGATTTATCAGACGCTGGTTGACGCTATCCCGCAGGTGTTGGGCCAGGAAGTCGCCCGCCTGAATAAAGTGGTTCAGCAGGTGCATAAAGGTAACCAGTCCGCGGATTTTGACACCTTTGGTAAAGGTGCCTGGACGTTCGAACTGCGGGTTAACGCGGTGGCGGCGCTGGAAGCCGCGCTGCTGGATCTGCTGGGTAAAGCGCTCAACGTGCCGGTTTGCGAACTGCTAGGGCCGGGCAAGCAGCGCGATGAGGTGACGGTGCTGGGCTATCTGTTCTATGTGGGCGATCGGACAAAGACCGATCTGCCCTATCTGGAGAGCACGCCGGGCAGCCACGAGTGGTATCACCTGCGCCATCAGGAGGCGCTGAGCAGCGATGCGGTGGTGCGCCTGGCGGAAGCTTCACAGGATCGTTACGGCTTTAGAGACTTTAAACTGAAAGGTGGCGTGCTGCCCGGCGAGCAGGAGATAGAAACCGCCCGCGCGCTGAAAAAGCGTTTCCCCGACGCACGTATCACAGTTGATCCCAATGGGGCATGGCTGCTGGATGAAGCCATCGCGCTGTGTAAAGGTCTGAACGATGTTCTGACCTATGCGGAAGACCCCTGCGGCGCCGAGCAGGGCTTTTCTGGCCGCGAAGTGATGGCGGAGTTTCGCCGCGCGACCAGGCTGCCGGTGGCGACCAATATGATAGCCACTAACTGGCGGGAAATGGGGCATGCCGTGATGCTGAACGCCGTGGATATTCCGCTGGCCGATCCGCACTTCTGGACCCTTTCCGGCGCGGTACGCGTGGCGCAGATGTGCGATGACTGGGGGTTGACCTGGGGCTGCCACTCTAATAACCACTTTGATATATCGCTGGCCATGTTTACTCACGTCGGTGCGGCAGCGCCGGGTAAGCCTACGGCCATTGATACCCACTGGATTTGGCAGGAGGGCGACTGCCGCCTGACCAAAAATCCGCTGGAAATCAAGAACGGAAAAATTGCGGTTCCTGATGCGCCAGGTCTGGGCATCGAACTGGACTGGGAACAGGTACAGAAGGCTCATGAAGCCTGGAAAAAGCTGCCCGGCAGCGCGCGTAATGACGCCGGCCCGATGCAGTACCTGATCCCCGGATGGACTTTTGACCGTAAACGCCCCGTTTTCGGCCGTCACTGATTTGAATGAGGATTTAATTATGAGCGCACAATTTACTACCCCTGTTGTTTCCTCTATGCAGGTTATTCCGGTCGCAGGCCACGACAGTATGCTGATGAACCTGAGCGGCGCGCACGCCCCGTTCTTCACGCGCAATATTGTGGTGATTAAAGATAATTCCGGTCATACCGGCGTCGGCGAAATTCCCGGCGGTGAGAAAATTCGTAAAACTCTGGAAGACGCGATCCCGCTGGTAGTCGGTAAGACTCTGGGGGAATATAAAAACGTGCTGACCGCCGTGCGCAATACTTTTGCCGACCGCGACGCCGGCGGGCGCGGTTTGCAGACCTTCGACCTGCGTACCACAATTCACGTTGTTACCGGGATCGAAGCGGCCATGCTTGACCTGCTGGGCCAGCATCTGGGCGTTAACGTTGCATCTTTACTGGGCGATGGCCAGCAGCGCAGCGAAGTAGAAATGCTGGGCTATTTGTTCTTTGTCGGCAACCGTAAAGCCACGCCGCTGCCGTATCAGAGCCAGCCGGATGAAAAATGCGACTGGTACCGCCTGCGTCATGATGAAGCGATGACGCCGGATGCGGTAGTACGCCTGGCGGAAGCGGCATATGAGAAATACGGATTCAACGACTTTAAACTGAAAGGCGGCGTGCTGGCCGGGGAAGAAGAGGCGGAATCGATTGTCGCGCTGGCGAAGCGCTTCCCGCAGGCGCGCGTGACTCTGGATCCGAACGGCGCGTGGTCTCTGGAAGAAGCGATTAAAATTGGTAAATACCTGAAAGGCTCCCTGGCCTATGCGGAGGATCCGTGCGGCGCCGAGCAGGGCTTCTCCGGCCGTGAAGTGATGGCGGAGTTCCGCCGCGCCACCGGTCTGCCGACGGCAACCAATATGATCGCTACCGACTGGCGTCAGATGGGGCATACGCTGTCGCTGCAGTCCGTGGATATCCCGTTGGCCGATCCGCACTTCTGGACCATGCAGGGTTCCGTGCGCGTAGCGCAGATGTGCCACGAGTTCGGCCTGACCTGGGGCTCGCACTCTAACAACCACTTCGATATCTCGTTGGCGATGTTTACCCACGTGGCGGCGGCTGCTCCGGGTAAAATCACCGCTATCGATACGCACTGGATCTGGCAGGAAGGCAACCAGCGCCTGACCAAAGAGCCGTTTGAAATTAAGGGCGGGATGGTACAGGTACCGGCGAAGCCTGGGCTGGGCGTAGAGCTCGATATGGATCAGGTAATGAAAGCCCACGAGCTGTACCAGAAACACGGTCTGGGCGCGCGCGATGATGCCATGGGGATGCAGTATTTGATCCCGAACTGGACGTTTGATAATAAGCGTCCGTGCATGGTGCGCTAAGGAAACACCGGTCCCTGCGGGGGCCGGTTTCTTGCATGGCGTCGGGTAAATGTTCATTTTAAGGACAGCTTATGAAGATAGTGATCGCACCGGATTCATACAAGGAGAGCCTGAGTGCGCTGGAAGTTGCAACCGCTATAGAGCAAGGTTTTCGGGAAATTTATTCCGATGCGGAGTATGTCAAGCTGCCGGTCGCCGACGGCGGAGAAGGGACCGTTGAAGCCATGGTTGCCGCGACGCAGGGATGTCGGGTAGAGGTCACGGTCACTGGTCCGCTCGGTGAGCCAGTGGCTGCTTTTTATGGTCTTTCGGGCGATAAACAGTGCGCGTTTATTGAAATGGCGGCGGCGAGCGGTCTGGAAAGCGTGCCGCCGGCGCGACGTAATCCTTTGCTGACCACCTCCTGGGGAACCGGAGAGCTGATACGCCACGCGCTGGACGCGGGCGTTACGCAGATAATTATCGGTATTGGCGGCAGCGCGACGAACGATGGCGGGGCCGGAATGGTACAGGCGCTGGGGGCGAAACTGCTGACAAAAGATAATCAGCAGATTGCTTCCGGCGGTCAGGCTCTGGAGAATCTTGCGCGTATTGACGTTAGCGAACTTGATAAGCGCCTGGCCGGATGCCGTATTGACGTGGCTTGTGATGTCACCAATCCGCTAACGGGACCACAGGGCGCGACGGCAGTATTTGGGCCGCAGAAGGGGGCTACGGCGGAGATGATCTCCCGCCTGGATAAGGCGCTGGCCCATTTTGCCGATATTATCCGCCGCGACTTAGAACTTGATGTGTCGAATCTTGAAGGCGGCGGAGCGGCAGGAGGGATGGGCGCAGGCCTGTACGCCTTTTGCGGCGCGAAGCTGCGGCCCGGTATCGAGATTGTGACCGATGCTTTACATCTCGCCGAGATCGTGGCGGATGCGGACCTGGTGATTACCGGCGAAGGTCGAATCGATAGCCAGACCGTGCACGGCAAAGTGCCGGTTGGCGTGGCGAGAGTGGCAAAACGCTATAATCTTCCGGTCATCGGGATTGCCGGGAGCCTGACGCCGGATGTAGGCGTCGTGCATCAGCACGGACTGGATGCGGTGTTCAGCGTCATTTATTCAGTGTGTACGCTGGATGAAGCGCTGGAAAATGCCGCCGAAAATGTACGCATGACGGCGAGAAACGTTGCCGCCGTGCTGAAAATGGGGCAAGTGTTATAGTTTTTCCCCGGTCGCGAAAGCGCAGACCGGGGCACGCGTTTTAAATGCCTAGTAGCTTACAGGCTTCCCGCGCGACGTTGTCCATTTCATCCAGCAGTTCCAGAAACTCCGGTTCCAGCTCTTCGACGTCGGTGCCCGCGCGTAGCTGGCTCTCAATGGTATGACACAGTTTCTTCAGACGCGGCACGCCGCTATAGCTGCAGCTACCGTGAAGCTTATGAATTAAGTCCAGCACGCCTTCCGGCTGTTCTCCCACCAGCTGTTCTTCTATTTTGTTACGCACCTCTGGCATAAAGGCGAGCAGCATTTGCAGCATTTCCCGCGCCAGGTCTGGTTTCATCGCCGCCTGACGCAGCGCCAGCTGCCAGTCCAGGGTGACATTATGGTTGATGGTCGGCTCTACGGCCTCCGCCGCTATTTGTGGCAATATGGCTTTCCCAGGCTGGTAGCGCAGCAGCAGATTGTAGAGTTTCTCTTCTTCAATAGGTTTCGCCAGATAATCGTTCATTCCCGCGCTCAGCAATTTCTCGCGCTGTCCTTCCAGGGCGTGGGCCGTCACGGCGATCACCGGCGTTTGCTGCTGGTGAGGGAGCTGATGGATCAGTTCGCAGGCGCGGATACCGTCCATTTCCGGCATCTGAATATCCATCAGAATCAGATCCTGCTGCGTTTCTCTGGCCTGTTCGACGGCGTGCTGACCGCTGTCGCACAGGATGACATGCTGGACCAAATCCTCCAGCAGCGCGCCGATAAGCTTAAGATTCGCCGGGTTATCATCGACGGCCATCACCGTCATCGGCAGTTTTTTACTATCGGAGCGGTGCAGCAGAACCGTTGGCTGCGTCAGGCACGTGGCCGTCAGCGCCGGAAGCAGCCGCGTGGAGGTTAACGGCTTGAGCAAGCAGGCGTCTATACCATCGTGTTTCAGCGCTTCGGCGCTGACCTGCGCGTGGCAAGGCAGCGCCAGCAGCAGGTGGTCGGCAAGCTTGCTGGCCCTTGCCAGCTTATCGCGATGCTGGCTGATGTCGCGTATCGACACCGGAATACCTGCCAGCAGAATATCGTAGTGGGCATCCGGTAGCGCCGTCAGCGTCGGGCTATAGACCACCTCCAGCGGCGTTGTCGCCAGTAGCTCCATCGTACACTGCGCCGCCGCCGCGTTTGCCTCTATATAGGCCAGCTTTTTACCCGCCAGGCACTGGGTCGGTACATTATCGGGAACCGCGTTGGGGTTAAGGTCGAGACTAATATGGAACCAGAACGTTGATCCGCGATTAGGCTGACTATGGAAGGATATATCGCCGCCCATCTCCTTCACCAGGCGCTGGGTGATGACCAGTCCGAGACCGGTACCGCCGTGGCGGCGGGAAATGCTGGCGTCGGCCTGGCGGAAAGCCTGGAACAGACGCGACTGATCGCGCTCCGGGATCCCGATACCGGTATCATGAATCTGTACTTCGATCTGCACTCGTGAATTGCTGATTGCACGTTGTTCCACCAGCACGTCAATGTTGCCGTGCTCGGTGAACTTGATAGCGTTGCCCATCAGGTTGGTAATAATTTGCTGCAGACGCAGCGGGTCGCCGATCACGTTATCCGGCACATCATTTTTGATGTTCAGCGTCAGCTCCAGCCCTTTATCGTGCGCCGAGTGCGCCAGCAGCGTAACCACCTCGTCCAGGGAGTTACGCAGCAGGAACGGAATGCTCTCAAGGATGAGCTTACCGGCTTCGAGCTTAGAGAAGTCCAGAACATCGTTAATGATGGCCAGCAGGTTGTTAGCGGAACGTTCAATAGTGGTGAGATGATCGCGCTGGGTAGTATTTAAATCGGTTTTCAGCGTCAGACGCGTAAAGCCAATCACGCCGTTAAGCGGAGTACGCAGCTCATGGGACATATTAGCGAGGAACTCAGATTTGATTCGCGCCGCTTCCTGGGCGCGTTTTTTCGCCAGGTCCAGCTCCACGTTCTGGATTTCCATCTGCTCAAGCGTTTCCCGCAGATCGGACGTCGCCTGATCGACATTGTGCTGCATCTCTTCATGATAGGCCGCCAGCGACATCGCCATTGAGTTGATGCCGTTTTTCAGCATATCCAGCTCGCC
>OEPS010000124.1_pt1 | contig 28159 bp, 29 predicted proteins | sample 1539411 | NCBI WGS metagenome assembly OEPS01 (sample SAMN02671747, study PRJEB22543) | soil metagenome | biome: bacteria | place: China:Hunan Province, Lengshuijiang City | collected 2012-10-15 | depth 0.08m m
TCAGGCCCAGCTGGTTGACGAAGTTGGAATCGGTGGTGAAGGCATCACCCCAACGCATCGGCGGGCCCTGGCGCAGGGTGCCACGCGCGGCGATGACCGCCACCAGCAGAATCATGAAGAACACCACGCCACGCACGTACCACGGGGCAACCGCACGGCTACCGGCCGTCTGGTCCTGATAGGCACCACGTGGACGGGTCAGGCGGTCGATGCCCTTGAACAGCAGGCTCAGCAACCAGGTGCCGAAGATCCACGCCAACAGGTAACGTACCACCGGGAAGCCGTACCAGAGCATGCTCAGCACGGTCTTGGGATCTTCCTTGACGTACTGGAACACCAGGCCGTTCAGACGCTGATGGAACTCGCGGTAGAAGTCCAGCTCCATCAGGCCGAGGAACATGACGATGCTCGAGGCCAGGGTCAGCCATACCCGGAACAGGCCGCGGGCAGCCATGGCACGGGCGCTGAGGGTGGCCAGCAGCAGCGGAATACTCAGGTAGACGACGACGCGCAGGTCAAAGCGCAGGCCATTGAGGAAGCCCTCGGCCACGGTCGACATCGGCGTGTCACCGATCATGTCGCTGTTGTAGATCAGCAGGCCCAAACGTACCAGGCTGAGCATCAGCATGATTACCAGGCCACACAGCAGGGTGTAGGCCAGGTGCGATTTTAGCGTTGGTTGCAGCGGGCGCGACGCAGCCCGCTGATCACTCAAGGCGTCCGTGTTAGCCATGGATTGGAAGATCCCTAGGATTCAGATTCAAGAAAGGCGAAAAAACGAATCGGCAAATGTGCACTAAACCCGAGGGCAATGCACGGCCATTCGGCGAACGGATAATTGCGCGCGCGAATTTTCCATAATCGAATGTGAAAATTTCGTTGTGGAACACCTTGGGTAACATCTTGCGGTATCGTAATTGCTCTTCCATCACCCAGGCGCCGCGCCATGTATTACTGCTACCAGTCCAGCCCGCTGGGCCCGCTGTTGCTGGCCGGGGACAATCAGGGCCTGCATCTGCTGCACATGGATGCCGCACAGCCCTGGGAGCTGCCTGGCGACTGGCAACCTGCAGTTACTCAGCTGGATGATGTGAAGCGCCAGCTGGACGAGTACTTCGCTGGCAAACGCGAGGTGTTCGAGGTCAGGCTGGCGCCACTGGGTACAGCGTTTCAACAGGAAGTCTGGCACGCCTTGCAACGCATTCCCTACGGCACCACCAGCAGCTACGGCGATCTAGCCGAGCAGATCGGCCGCCCCCGCGCCGTGCGTGCTGTCGGTACGGCGAACGGCGCCAACCCGATCGCGATCATCGTGCCCTGCCATCGGGTGATCGGCAGTAATGGCACCCTGACCGGTTATGCCGGGGGCGTGGAGCGCAAACAGATGCTGCTGGAGCTGGAGGGCGCCTGGTTGATCTGATTCACGATGGCAGCGAGCTCCGCGATAAGCCTATCGCGGGTCAAGCCCGCTCCCACTGCCCCGTGGCCCGGCAATCGCCCAGATAATCAGGCCAAGCACCGGCAGCAGCAGGATCAACAGGATCCAGAGGATTTTCGGCCCCAATCCCGCCCCGCTTTTAAGCACATTGATGATCGCCCAGATATCCAGCGCCAGGATGATCAGGCCCACCAGGCCATTGAAGGTAGAACCCATGCTGTCGCTCCCTTGATCGAGTCTGCCCAAAGGATAGCTGGCTATCAGCGCCATAGACGCTAATCGTTGGCAGCAGCTCAACGCCACTGGTTACACTCGGCCCATCGACTTGTTTCAGTGAGGTTCCCATGCCCCCCGCCCACAGTTCCAGCAGCCCTGCGCCGCCCTCACTCTGGAGTGCCTGGCTGCAGCAGGCACAATCTACCCCCTGGCTGAGCGCCGGATTGGGCTTGAGCCTGCTGACGGTACTTGGGCTGTTGATGGCCAGTGCCTGGAATGCAGTAAACGGCGATCAACAGGAAAACCTGCACATGGCGATGCTCGGTGGCCTGGCTGGTTTTGCTGCCACTGCCCTGGGCGCCATCATGGCGGTGGTGCTGCGTGAAGTCAGCGCCCGCAGCCAGGATGTAATGCTCGGCTTTGCTGCCGGGATGATGCTCGCCGCCAGTTCGTTCTCGCTGATTCTGCCGGGGCTGGATGCGGCCCGCGAGATCACCGAAAACGGTCCCTTCGCGGCACTCACCGTGGTGGTCGGCATGGGGCTCGGGGTCTTGCTGATGCTCGGCCTCGACCGCTTCACCCCACACGAACACGAAAGTACCGGCCCCTGCGGACCGCAGGCCGAACGCATCAACCGGGTCTGGCTGTTCGTGTTGGCAATCACCTTGCACAACCTGCCGGAAGGCATGGCCATCGGCGTCAGCTTTGCCAACGGCGACCTGAATGTCGGCCTGCCACTGACCAGCGCCATCGCCATTCAGGACATCCCCGAAGGCCTGGCCGTAGCCCTGGCCTTGCGCGCTACGGGGCTGTCAAACCTGAAAGCGGCGCTGGTGGCGATTGGCTCCGGACTGATGGAACCGATCGGCGCGGTCATCGGCCTGGGCATTTCCACCGGCTTTGCCATTGCCTACCCGGTGAGCATGGGCCTGGCGGCTGGTGCGATGATCTTCGTGGTTTCCCATGAGGTGATTCCGGAAACCCACCGCAACGGTCACCAGACCTCGGCTACCCTCGGCCTGATGGGCGGCTTTGCGGTGATGATGTTCCTCGACACCGCCCTCGGTTAAACGTGTACCGCCACCCGCAGCGCTTCCAGGGCAGGCGCTGCGGCGATGCCGACTTCGGCGCAGAGTTCCAGCACCCGCGCCAGGTCGTTGCCGCCGACCATGACCATCTGTAGCTCGTCATCGAGCAACTGGCTGAAGTTCATCAGCACATAACCGCCGGCCTCCTTGTTCATTGCGCCCATCTGCACCTGGATGCGGTTGAGTGCGGTCAACGGCTCGACCTTGGCCAACTGCTTGGGCTTGAGGTTGAAGGCCACGCTCTTGTCGAAGGAGTCGACGATCTGGGCGAACAGGTCCTGGTAGCTATCGGCCTGAAACAGCACGGTATCTGGCAGGCTGCCAACGACAATCCACTCACCCAGAGGGATCGGGAAGCTGTCGTCGTAGTTGATATCAGGATTGGCGGCGAGGAAGGCTTGCGGGTCGGCATAGGCCTGGGCGGCTTCGTCGGCGATGCGCTCGATATCGTCTTCGCGCATGCAGCCAGCGCTGATTTTGCCGATGAGTTCGACCAGTTGGGATTTCATGAAGGGGCCCTGCGACGCTGAAAAAAGTCGCCAAGGATAGCCGCAAAAGGCCCCTGAGGGTTAGCCGCGCAGCGCTTGCAACTGTACCGCGGTATCGACGGCGCCCATGGCTTGGGCTGCGCCCAGTGCGGTAATGCCCTTGGCGTCCTGGCGCTGGGCATCCGCGCCCTTGCTCAGCAGGTAGTCGACAATTGCGCTGCGGTTGAACATTGCCGCCAGCATCAGCGCGGTACGACCGTCCGCGGCGGTGGCATCGACCGCGACGCCCTGCTCCACCAATAACTGGATCATCGCCAGATCGCCCTTGAACGCAGCGCCAGCCATCGGCAACTGGCCGTTGTCGTTGGCAATCAGCGGATCGGCACCGTGTTGCAGCAGGACCTTCACTGCCTCGAGATGACCGTGGTAGCTGGCCAGCATCAGCAAGGTGTCGCCCTTGTGATTGCGCAGGTTGGCGGGCAGGCCGTTTTCCAGTAACCGCGCCAGCATGTCGGCATCGCCCTGGCGCGCCCGGTCGAAGACTTCCTCGGCAAAGGCCGCAGCTTCATCGTCGTTCATTGGGGTTGGGGTGCGTTGGTCGGACATGGGGAACCTCCTGGCTCGCGGGAAAACCCAAGTATTTGTCAGGGACGCCGTTCAGTCCATTGTGGATAACCCATGGTGCCAACAGAGCAAATCTATTGGCAGGGGGACCTTGCAAAATGCACTGTGCAAATTGCACGACCTTGCACAATGCATGACGAGCGCACCTTAACAAATAACTAACTTATTGAATTTAAAGGATTTTTTATCACGTAAAAACTGGCACAGTCGCTGCACCTGTCACTCCATGTCTGCCACTAACAGTCAGGAGCTGATATGGACCTCATCCAGGAAAAATTCGCCTCGGTATTCTCCGCTTATGACGTCACCACTGCTGCGCGGCCCGACGGTGGGATTCTGCTGACCTTGCGTGCAGCAGATGGCAAACAGGTCAAACGCTCGATCTCTTACGGCCAACTGCACAGCGCCGAACAGCTGACCTGGGCGATCAGCGCGATTCGTCGCGACCTGGCTGAGCAAGCCAGTGAACTGCCGGTGATTTCACGGTTGCAGAGTCAGCAGCGGTTTGCTTTGCCGACTTATCGTTGAACCCATCGCGGGGCGAGCCCACTCCCACAGATTTGCAGGTACCTCAGTGGGAGCGGGCTTGCCCCGCGATCATTCAGTCATCAAGCCGCGGGAAGGCCTCGGCAATCTTGTCGCCAGTGAAATGGGCAACTTGACCTTCCGGCTTGTTGAACACGCGAATCGCAACGAAACGCGGATCTTCCCCCATATCGACCCACAGCCGAGTCCCCGCTGGCACACCGATCAGGTCACCCTTCTCGCACAGCACGGCATAGATGTAATCCCCGATATGCAGATTGAACAACCCGCGCCCGGCTGCGAAAAAGCGCAGGTGATCTTCTTCACAACTATGTTCGGCGAGCAAATCAACCCCGACCTCACGGGTCACGTCGACACGACTGAAGTCCTGCTCAGCCATCAGTTTGTCGATGCTCTGCTGATAGGCCCCAATCACCTCCTGGTCACTGGCACCTGACTGCAGCGGCGTTTGTGCCTGCCAACGCTCAAAGCGCACCCCGTGCTCAGCCAGGGTCGCGGCGATGTCCTCAAGGTGGGTCAAAACCTTGTTAGGCATGTCTGGAGTGGACAGGTGGTAAACGGACAGGCAGCTCATCAGCGGTAGTTCCTATTTCTCGGCTTCGTTCATTCGGGTCGCAATGATAACGGCTGCAGCCAGGGCTGCGACGCTGGCAATACTAAAGGTGGTAGCGGCACCCAACAGGTTCCAGCTGTAGCCGGAATACAGGGCACCCAAGGCACCGCCGGTGCCCGCCAGAGCAGCATACAGGGCCTGCCCCTGCCCCTGCTGACGGGCCCCGAAACTACGTTGCACGAAGGCAATCGACGCGGCATGGAAACTGCCAAAGGTAGCGGCATGCAAGACCTGGGCGAACAACAGCACCGCCAGGCTTTCGGCGAAGTTGCCCAGCAGCAGCCAGCGCAGCGCCGCCAGGGCAAAACTGGCCATCAATACCCGGCGCAACGAAAACCGCGCCAGAATCCGGCTCATGCCCAGGAACATCAATACCTCGGCGACCACCCCCAAGGCCCAGAGCATGCCGATAACACCACGGCTGTAGCCCAGATGTTCCAGGTGCAGGGTCAGAAAGGTGTAGTAAGGCCCATGGCTGAGCTGCATCAGCGCCACGCAGACATAGAACGCCGCCACGCCGGGCCGGGTCAGTTGCTTCAGGAATCCACCACTGCTGCGCTCGTTCTGTCCGGGCGGTTGGGCGTTGGGCACCCACAGGCTGGCAAGCACGATACCGGCCATGATGATCACCAGCGCCAGCGGATAAACATCCAGGCTCAGCCCATCGAACAAGCGCCCCAGACCGACCACGGTGAGGATGAACCCGATCGAGCCCCACAGCCGGATCTGGCTGTAGCGTGCGGTCTGGCCCTGCAGGTGCGCCAGGGTGATGACCTCGAACTGTGGCAGCACGGCGTGCCAGAAGAATGCGTGCAAGGCCATGACCAGCGCCAGCCAGGCATAGCTTTTACCGATGAAGATCAGTGAGAAACTCACCAGGGTCGCCAGTGCCCCCAGGCGTACGATCAGCAGTCGCTGACCGCTGCGGTCACCCAGCCAACCCCACAGGTTCGGCGCGACACAGCGCATGAGCATGGGTATGGCCACCAGCTCGCCGATCCGCGCGCTGGAAAAACCCAGGTGATGGAAATACAGCGCCAGGAAAGGCGCTGTGGAACCGAGCAAGGCGAAGTAGAACAGATAGAAGCTGGACAGCCGCCAGTAGGGGATCGGCGCCACGGCTCAGCAAGCCGTGGCGCGTTTGCCGGATCGCGGCATTACAGCTGGCCCAGCACCGGTGTGCTCACCCGTACGTCGGCGTTCTGGCCACGATGACGCAGCAGGTGATCCATCAGTACGATGGCCATCATCGCTTCGGCGATTGGTGTGGCGCGGATACCCACACACGGATCGTGACGGCCCTTGGTGATCACTTCGACCGGGTTGCCGTCGACATCGATCGAACGGCCCGGGGTGGTGATGCTTGAGGTCGGCTTCAAGGCCAGGTGGGCGACAATCGGCTGACCGGAAGAAATCCCGCCGAGAATGCCACCAGCGTTGTTGCTGAGGAAACCTTCAGGGGTCATCTCGTCGCGGTGCTCGGTACCGCGTTGCGCCACGCTGGCGAACCCTGCGCCAATTTCCACACCTTTGACCGCGTTGATGCTCATCAAGGCATGCGCAAGCTCGGCATCCAGGCGGTCGAAGATTGGCTCGCCGAGGCCCGGCATGACGCCTTCAGCGACCACGGTGATTTTCGCACCGACCGAATCCTGGTCTCGGCGCAGCTGGTCCATGTAGGCCTCCAGCTCCGGCACTTTGTCCGGGTCCGGACTGAAAAACGCGTTCTGCTCTACCGAGTCCCAGGTCTTGAACGGAATCTCGATCGGTCCCAGCTGGCTCATGTAACCACGAATGCGAATACCCTGGCTGGCCAGGTATTTCTTGGCAATCGCTCCCGCGGCCACGCGCATGGCGGTTTCCCGCGCCGAGCTGCGGCCACCGCCACGGTAGTCGCGCTCACCGTATTTGTGGTGGTAGGTGTAATCGGCATGGGCCGGGCGGAACAGGTCTTTGATCGCCGAGTAGTCCTTGGACTTCTGGTCGGTGTTGCGAATCAGCAGGCCGATGGAGCAGCCAGTGGTGCGCCCCTCGAAAACCCCGGAAAGGATTTCGACTTCATCGGCTTCCTGACGCTGGGTGGTGTGCCGGCTGGTGCCGGGCTTACGCCGGTCAAGGTCGTGCTGCAGGTCGGCCAGGGAAATTTCCAGGCCCGGCGGACAGCCGTCGACAATGGCGACCAACGCCGGACCATGGCTTTCGCCAGCGGTGGTGACAGTGAACAGCTTGCCGTAGGTATTGCCGGACATGCAGGACGCTCCGCGAATCAGCCTGATTTGAACAAGGCCGCCAGTATACGCAGGCTAACCATTCAGTTCATCCCTGACAGCGAACCTTCTGCCCCTGCCCCGGTCCAAAAGCCATCTCCTCGATAGTGGCCTCATGATGTTGCGTGCTCTCGCAGTAATCGCCCTGCTCTTCAGCGGCCTGGTGCAGGCCGCTGCCCCCAGCGTATTGCAACGCCCGATCAGTCTCAATACCGGTAGCGGCACGCTTTACGGCAGCCTGCTGCTGCCACGCACTGAGCAGCCGCCACCGGTGGTGCTGATCATCCCCGGCTCTGGCCCCACGGACCGCAACGGCAACAGCCCCGAGGGTGCGCACACTGACAACCTCAGGCAACTCGCTCTGGTGCTGGCGAAGAACCACATCGCCAGCGTGCGTTATGACAAACGTGGCGTGGCCGCCAGCCGGCCGGCGACTCCGGACGAACGCGACCTGACGGTTGAACGCTATGTTGCCGACGCAGTGGCCTGGAGTCACAAGCTCAAGGCGGATCCGCGCTTCGGTCAGTTGATCCTGCTCGGCCACAGTGAAGGTGCCCTGATTGCCAGCCTGGCGGCAACACCGGGCGGCGCCAGCGCGGTGATCAGCGTGGCAGGCAGCGGCCGGCCAATTGATCAGGTATTTCGCGCCCAGCTTGCCGATCAGATTCCGCCCCGCTACCGCGGACGCGTCGGGCACATACTGGACGAACTGAAGGCTGGACGCCCGGCGTCGGGCATTCCTCTGCCCTTGCAGGACGTGTTGCGTCCCAGCGTCCAGCCCTATCTGATTTCGCTGTTCCGCCAGGACCCGGCGGCGGCGTTCGCCAACCTGAAAATGCCGGCCCTGATCATCCAGGGCACCCACGATGTACAGGTCGATGTCAGCAATGCCCAACGCCTCAAGGCGGCCAAGCCCGATGCCGAACTGGCCCTGATCCAGGGCATGAACCATATGCTCAGGATTGCCCCGCAAGCGGCGAGCCAGCAGCGCGACAGCTACCTGAATCCGAATTTGCCCCAAGCCAGTGAACTGGGGACACGCGTCGTCGATTTTATCCACAGGCTGCCGGCAGCTTAACGAACTTCACGGAAATTGCGCCTCCAGTCCCGGAGCATTCTGCCGATAAGCCGGTGCTGGCATCGTGATTGTGTCCAGCCTGCTGCGCATAAGAGGATGCCGTGATGACTGAAGCCGCCCCCCAGGACGCCCCAGAAACCCCAGAAGCCGCACCGGAACCTGCCCCGCTGCCCTGGGCCGAGGTGACTGCGGAACATTTCCAGCTGTTGCGCCTGGCGCCGCTGCCTACTGACCGCAACAGCGGCGCACGACCGCTGCGTTTCGTCCAGTACGGCTATGCCGAACGGCACAACAAGGACACCAGTCTGTTGCGCATGGTGATTCAGCTGCCAGGGCAGAAAGTGCGCAAAGAACAGAATCACCTGGATATCTGGGTTGATCATCAGGAAAAACGCGTGCACATCGGCCCCGAAAGCGGCCTGCAGATCGAGCCGTTGAACCGGGGACTGGGGCGTTTCCTGCTGTCTCAGGCGGTCAGTTGGGCCCAGCGCAAATGGGCGCATTACCGGGTCGATGGGGCAGCCCTGGCCAACAAGGACGCCCTCAACGAAGACACCCGCCTGCGCCGTGACCATGTGCTCAACAGCCATGGCCTTGAAGTTGAATACGCCGATGCCCAGCACCTTAAAGGGCGTTACATCGAAGTGCAGGTCGGTGAGCTCAAAGGGGGCTGGAACGCCGACAAGGTGCAGCGCATCGAGATCCTCGATGCGGCGCACATGCTGCAACAGGCCGAACAGAACCTGCAGGAAAAGGAAGCGCAACTGCGCGAACGCGACGAGCGGGTCAGCAAGTACCGTCGCGAAGACAGCGGCCTGCGCTTCACCATCACTTGCCTGGTGGCTTTCGCGGTGTTTCAGGCCGGGCTGCTGATCTGGATTGCGACCCACTGACAGCAGCGCTTGTAGGAGCGGATTCACCGGGGCGCCGGAGCGCCGCGATGGACTGCAGAGCAGTCCCAATTTTTGGGGCCGCACTGCGCCCCATCGCGGATGAATCCGCTCTTACACCCGTGAAGCAAACAAGCCCTGATGCTGCCGGCACTGCTCCGCCGTCAACATGAACACCCCGTGTCCACCGCGCTCGAACTCGAGCCAGGCAAAGTCCACTTCCGGGTACAACGACTCGACGTGCACCTGGCTGTTGCCCACTTCGACGATCAGCAAACCTTTTTCGGTGAGGTGATCCGCCGCCTCGGCCAGCATGCGCCGCACCAGGTCCAGGCCATCGTTGCCACAGGCCAGACCCAGCTCCGGCTCATGATGGTACTCATCCGGCATGTCGGCGAAATCCTCGGCATCGACATACGGCGGATTGGACAGGATCAGGTCGAAACGCTGGCCCGGCAAACCGTCGAAGCCATCGCCCTGGACGGTGTAGACACGCTCTTCCAGACCATGACGCTCGATGTTCTGATTGGCCACTTCCAGCGCTTCGAACGACAAGTCGGCCAGCACCACTTCGGCTTCCGGGAACACCTCGGCACTGACAATACCGATGCAGCCGGAACCGGTGCACAGGTCAAGAATGCGCGCAGGCTCGTCCGCCAGCCAAGGCTCGAAGCGTTTCTCGATCAGCTCGCCGATAGGCGAACGCGGAATCAGCACGCGTTCGTCAACGATGAAGGCCAGGCCGCAGAACCACGCTTCACCCAACAGGTAGGCAGTCGGTACGCGGTCTTCGATGCGACGCTTGAGCAGGCGCTGCAGGTGCACCAGTTCGTCGTCTTCCAGTTGGCAATCCAGATAGCTGTCGGCAACCTCCCAGGGCAGGTGGACGGAACCCAGTACCAGCAACCGTGCTTCATCCCAGGCGTTGTCGGCACCATGTCCGAAAAACAGGCCATGCTCATGGAAACGGCTGACAGCCCAACGGATATGATCGCGCAGGGTGCGCAGGCGAGAAGTGATCACAACAGACTCCTTGAAAGACGACCTGCAATTCTAACAGCCCGATCACAGAAAAGGTTCGTCAAAACGGCCTGTAAGTGTTTCGCCGACATGGCTGCAGGCCACTAACGACGCTGCTTGTACGCGAAGCGATTCACATAAGTGCTCAGGCAGGGGACAATAGGTTGAAAAGCCCCATCCAAAGGAGCCCTTGATGTCTGTTCCAATGACGATGTTCCACCTCAGCGGCCGTGGCTATCCACCCGCCAAGCTGAACAACGCCAGCCTGCTCATTATCGACGCGCAAAAAGAGTACCTCAGCGGTCCTCTGGCATTGTCGGGTATGGACGAGGCTGTGAAGAACATCGCTAAAATGCTCGAGGCAGCCCGCAAGGCCGGTCGCCCGATCATCCACGTGCGCCACCTCGGCACCGTCGGCGGCATGTTCGATCCTCAGGGACCGCGCGGTGAATTCATCCCCGGCCTTGAGCCACAGGGCGATGAAATGATCATCGAAAAGCGCATGCCCAACGCTTTCAAGAACACCACGCTGCATGAAACCCTGCAGAAGTACGGGCACCTGGACCTGATCGTCTGCGGTTTCATGAGCCATTCCAGCGTCAGCACCACCGTGCGCCGGGCCAAGGACTATGGTTACCGTTGCACCCTGATCGAGGATGCCTGCGCTACCCGCGACCTGCCATTCAAGGAGGGGGTGATTCCCGCTGCACAGATCCAGCAAAGCGAAATGGCGATCATGGCCGACAACTTTGCATGTGTGGCTCCAACCAGCAGCCTGATCTGATCAGCCATCCGACGGGCTCGCGGAACCACCTTGCGGTCGTTCGGTCAAAATCCGGATATCCATAGAGGAAAATCGGCATGAAGTTGTCCGACGGTTTCGACGCCAAGCGCTTGCGCCAGCGTGAGCCACGTAATTGGGGCGCACGCCTGGCAGCCGCTTTTTCAGCGCTGCTGGCGACCCTCGGCGTGTTGCTGGCCATGGCTGGCGCGGCCAGCCTGCTCGGCAACCTGGAAGCCCTGGCCGAGCTCAACGCCAACCGCGCCGGTGCTGCCGTGGTCCTCGCCGGCGGCCTGGTGCTGCTGTACCTGGGCATCTGGTTCTGGCGGCGCAGCCGTTTACGCCTGCGCCGTAGCCGCGAGCTGAACCTGTCACCCCACCTGATGAAAAAACACGATTGACTGCAACCTGAGGGGGAGTCGCGTAAACTGCGCCGCCCAGGCGGAGGCTTACATGCAAGACGACGAATTTTCCCTGTTCAAAAGCGAGATGCGCGGCGTCAAGCCGATCACGCATGATCGCGCCGAGGTCGGCAAACCCAAGACTGACCGCAAGCAATTGGCCGGCCTGCGTCAGGCCGCAACCGTGCGCAGTGACCAGAGTGTGGTCGATGGTTTGTCGGACCAGTTTGTCATCGATGTTGGCCCCGAAGACGACCTGCACTGGCGCCGCGATGGTGTCCAGGAAAGCCAGATGCGCAAGCTCAAGCTCGGCCAGATTGGTTTCGAAGGCAGTCTCGACCTGCACGGCATGAACGTGGAAAAAGCCCGTGAAACCCTGTGGGCGTTTCTCGCCGAGGCTACCCGCTTCGAAGTACGTTGCGTACGCGTCACCCATGGCAAGGCGGTACGCCTGGATGGCAAGAAGCCGATGATCAAGAGTCACGTCAACACCTGGCTGCGCCAACACCCGCAAGTACTGGGGTTTACCTCGTGCCAGGCCCGTCATGGCGGCACCGGAGCGGTGTACGTGATGCTCAAAAGAACCATGCTCGAAGGCCGTGACGAGTAACGCCGTACTTGCAGCGCCGCCACAGCCGCCGTACCCTTCGCGTTTGCGATAATTCCCACAGGTAGATCCATGTCCCTGGAACAGAACTACACCGCTATCCTCGGCCAGCTCGGCGAGGACGTCTCCCGCGAGGGCCTGCTCGACACGCCCAAGCGGGCTGCGAAGGCCATGCAGTACCTTTGCCGCGGTTATGAACAAACCCTGGAAGAAGTGACCAACGGCGCCCTGTTCAGCTCCGATAACAGTGAAATGGTCCTGGTCAAGGACATCGAGCTGTACTCGCTGTGCGAACACCACATGCTGCCGTTCATCGGCAAGGCGCACGTTGCCTACATTCCCGATGGCAAAGTCCTGGGCTTGTCCAAGGTTGCGCGGATCGTCGACATGTACGCACGTCGCCTGCAGATCCAGGAAAACCTCAGCCGTCAGGTGGCCGAGGCGATCCAGAAGGTCACCGGCGCCCTGGGCGTGGCGGTGGTCATTGAAGCCAAGCACATGTGCATGATGATGCGCGGTGTGGAAAAACAGAATTCGACCATGATCACTTCGGTGATGCTCGGCGAATTCCGCGAAAATGCCGCGACCCGCAGCGAGTTTCTCAGCCTGATCAAGTAATCGGGCACGACTGCAAGCCGACCTTTCGTGGTCGGCTTTTTTTATTCTTAGGAGTTGCCATGATCGTCAAAGCACTGCGTGTCGGCTTAGGCCAGTTGATTGTGTTCGGTGACTGGATCAGCCGCCCGGCCAAGCTCAAGCGCGAGCCGGCCAGCCAGGCGCTGGTCGAGCAACAGGCCAAAGGCCTGAGCCTGTACCAGTTCCACGCATGCCCGTTCTGCGTGAAGACCCGTCGCACCCTGCACCGCCTGAACGTGCCGGTCGCCCTGCGCGATGCGAAAAACAACGAACAGGATCGCCAGGCACTGCTCAGTGAAGGCGGCAAGATCAAGGTACCTTGCCTGCGCATTGAAGAAGACGGCAAGACCACCTGGATGTACGAATCCAAGGTGATCATCGAGTACCTCAACAAACGCTTTTCGGCGATCTGAGGCACTACTCCCACAGGCCTAGCCGATCATGGTCACGTGACGGGGATGGCTGGCGACACGCTCCAGCCATGCCTGGATCCCAGGGTAGGCGTCCAGGTCAAAGCCACCCTGCTGGGCGACATGGGTGTAGGCGTACAACGCGACATCGGCAATCGAGTAGCGGTCACCGACCAGGTACGGCGTTAACTGCAGCTGTTTCTCCATGACCCGCAACGCCTTGTAGCCGCCTTTGTGCAAGGTCTTGTACTCCTCCAGACGCTCCTGCGGCAGCCCCAGGTAAAACTGGATGAAGCGCGCCACGGCAATATACGGTTCATGGCTGTACTGCTCGAAGAACTGCCACTGCAGCACCTGGGTACGCAAGCGCGGCTCTTTGGGCAGGTAGTCGGTGCCATCGGCGAGAAAGTTCAGGATCGCGTTGGACTCCCACAGGTAGGTACCGTCCTCAAGCTCGAGCACCGGCACCTTGCCATTGGGGTTCATTGCCAGAAACGCCGGCGTTTCCGTCTCGCCCTTGAGGATATCCACCGAGTGCCATTCATAGGGCAGACCAAGCAAGTGCAACATCAGCTTGACCTTGTAGCAGTTGCCGGACTGGTAATCACCGTAAACCTTGTACATCACTCCCCCCGTTCAATGGCTGAATCGTACGCGCCCCATAGTTGGCGACTGTACGGCTAAATGCAATGCCTGCTGTATGACAAGAATGGGCGACCTGCACGTTAGTCTGCAAAATCTGCTTACACCTAGTACAAGGATTGCCCCCATGCCTGATGCCACTTCCGCGCAACTGCGCCCGCTGGCTGACACCTCCCCCTCGGCCGTGGTCGCTGGGTTCATCGCCATGCTCACCGGCTACACCAGCTCTCTGGTGTTGATGTTCCAGGCCGGCCAGGCGGCCGGGTTGACCAGCGCGCAAATTTCTTCATGGATCTGGGCCCTGTCGATCGGCATGGCGGTGTGCAGCATCGGCCTGTCGTTGCGTTATCGCACGCCGGTGACCGTGGCCTGGTCGACGCCCGGTGCAGCATTGCTGATTACCAGCCTTGGCGGAGTGAGCTACGGCGAAGCCATCGGCGCCTACATTACCTGTGCGGTACTGGTGGTGATCTGCGGCCTGACCGGCAGTTTCGAGCGCCTGGTCAAACGCATTCCCGCGTCACTGGCGTCAGCCCTGCTGGCCGGCATTCTGTTCAAGATCGGCAGCGAAATCTTCATCGCCGCCCAGCACCGAACCACGCTGGTGCTGGGGATGTTCTTCAGTTATCTGATCATCAAGCGCCTGTCACCACGGTATGCCGTGCTCGCCGCCCTGCTGGTCGGTACCGCGCTCTCCGGCGCCCTGGGCCTGCTGGACTTCAGCGGTTTCAGCCTTGAAGTGGCAACACCGGTATGGACCACCCCGAGCTTTTCCCTGGCGGCCACCATCAGCATCGGCATTCCGCTGTTCGTGGTCGCCATGACCTCGCAGAACATGCCCGGCGTTGCCGTGCTGCGTGCCGACGGTTATCAGGTGCCCGCCTCCCCACTGATCTCGGTGACGGGCCTGGCTTCGCTGGTACTGGCGCCGTTCGGTTCGCACGGTATCAACCTGGCGGCCATCAGCGCAGCCATCTGCACTGGCCCTCATGCTCATGAAGACCCGAACAAGCGCTATACCGCAGCGGTCTGGTGCGGGATTTTCTATGGCATCGCCGGCGTGTTCGGTGCCACCCTAGCCGCCCTTTTCGCCGCCTTGCCCAAGGAACTGGTGCTGTCGATTGCCGCCCTGGCCCTGTTCGGCTCGATCATGAACGGCCTGACGGTGGCCATGAACGAAGCCAGGGAACGTGAAGCGGCGTTGATCACCTTCATGGTCACCGCCTCGGGCTTTACCCTGTTTTCCATTGGCTCGGCATTCTGGGGGATTGTTGCCGGGGTGTTGACACTGATGATCCTCAACTGGCGCAAAGGCCCGTAACAGTGGTCACAACCTGAAGTGCCCCACCATGCCCTTCAGGTCATTACCCAACTGTGCCAGCTCGACACTCGAGCTGGCATTGTCCTGCATGGCCAGCGCCGACTGATCGGCGCTGCTGCGGATCTGGGTGATGCTGCGGCTGATTTCTTCGGCCACTGAGCTCTGCTGTTCAGCTGCGGCAGCGATCTGCTGATTCATCTGCTGGATCAAGGACACTGCAGCGGCAATGCTGCCCAGCGCACTTTCGGTGTGCAGGGCATCGGCAACCGCCAGCCGGACCAGTTCACTGCTGCCCTGAATCTGCGCCACCGAGGCCTGGGCACTGCGGCGCAAGGTGCTCACCAGGCGCTCGATCTCCTCGGTCGATTGCTGGGTACGCCGGGCCAATGCCCGCACCTCATCGGCCACCACGGCAAAGCCGCGGCCCTGCTCACCGGCGCGCGCGGCTTCGATAGCGGCGTTGAGCGCCAGCAAGTTGGTTTGCTCGGCAACACTTTTGATCACCTCAAGCACGGTACCGATGGTCTGGATTTCCGCGCTGAGGTTTTCGATGCCCTGGCTGGCTGATTCGGCAGCGCTCGCCAGCTGTTCGATGCGCTGCATGCTCTGGCGCACCACCTGCTGGCCACTGTCGACCTTGTCGTCTGCCGCCTGGGCGGCTTGTGCAGCCTCTTCGGCATTGCGCGCCACATCATGAACGGTGGCGGTCATCTGCTGCATGGCGGTGGCCACCTGCTCGGTTTCCTCCTTCTGACTGCTGACCTCCCGAGTGGTTTGCGCAGTCACCGCCGAGAGCGATTGGGCATTACCGGCCAACTGCTCGATGCCCTTCTGCAGACCGCTGACAATACTGCTCAAGCCTGAGCCCATCTGCTGCATGGCGTGCATGAGCTGGCCCACTTCGTCACGACGATCAACACGGATGTCACCGCTGAGATCGCCAGCAGCAATCTGTTCGGCGCGACCGATCACCTGCCGCAGCGGGCCGACCACCGCGCGTGTAATCAACCAGGCCGCAATCACCCCCACCAGCAGGGCTACCAATGACGCCGCCAGGATCGCCAGCGCATTGCGCTTGAGCTGGACCTGCATGGCCTGGTCTTCGTCGACATAGGCCTGATCGACCTGGGCACTGACCTGCTCGGCGCGCTGCTGCAGCTGTTGCTTGAGTTGCTGCTCGCGCGCCAGCAAATCGGTGTATTCCCCGAGTTTTTCGCTGAAACTGACAATGTGGCCACTGACCTCATTGAGCACCGTCTGGTAACCGGCATCACTGACAGCGGCCTTGAGTTGCTCAACCAGTGCGGCGGCTTGCGCGGTCTGCTCGATGCGGCCCTGACGGGCATCCTCGGCACCTTTGCGGTTCTGTTCCAGACGTACCCGTGCCTCGTCCATGGCCTGAAGCATCAGCCGCGCCACCTGGGCCACCTGCCCGGCCTGTTCGACAAACTCGGCACCTTGCTGGCCCTGGGTATCCTTGAGGGTGTAGGTGCCATCGTCGGCAAGCCCTGCCTGCAACACGTCGAGGTTATTGGCGACGCTCGACACCGACCAACTGGCCATATCCAGCGCCAGCTCCTTGGACTGGGTCAACTCGACGAACTGATCGAAGGCCTGGCGATAATCGTTCAACGCCTGCTCTACACCACTATCGGCCAGTTGCGGCAGCGCTCGGGTCTGGATCAACAACCCGTCAACGCCTTGATGCAACGCCTCAACGGCCCTGGGATCGGAGCGCAAGGTAAAGGCTTGTTCCTGCAGGCGCACCTTGAGGACGTCGGCATTCAGCGCCGTCATCTGTTTGAGCCCCTCGAATCGCTGGCTTACGCTGTGCAATGCAGCAACGCCGCAGATAGCCACCACAGCAGTCAGCAACAGGACCAGGGCAAAGCCCAGTCCCAGCTTGCGCGCCATTCCCAGGTTGGCAAAAACACCACGTTTGACCGAATTCATTGCCCCTCCCCCACGCCCTCGGTGAAACCTCAAGGGCGCAGAGTGGCAATGGCGCCCGTGGTGGCACAAGATGCTGGCGTCGGAATAATGGCAAAAGGCTACAGCGGCGTCGCTTTCAGGACGGCGGAGGTCGCCTTGTACGCTGAAAGAACGCCTGCGCACGCTGGTCCTGAGCGTAGGCGACATTGATCCGCAGCCAGTCACTGGCGGTGCCATGGGGATCGAATGCGCTGCCCGGCGCCAGCAGTACCGAGCAGGCCAGCGCTTCACGATTGAGTGCGGCAAAATCCCAACCCGGACAGCGCGCCCAGACAAACATTCCGCCGTAGGGCTCGGTGAACACTTGCCAGCCGCAGGCCTCAAGCTGCCCCAGTGCCTTGGCCATGTGTTGCGCCAGGCGCGGACGCAGGCGGGCCACACTTTTGCGGTAGCTACCGCTGGCGAGCATCTGCGCCACCACCTCCTCGGTGAACCGGGAGGTACCCAGCCCGGTGACCATCTTCAGCTCCGCCAGACGTGCGACCAGGGCTGGCTCTGCCACCAGGTAGCCACTGCGCAACGAGCTGCTCAGGGTCTTGGAGAAACTGGCGAGGTAAATCACCCGCTGCTCGGCATCCAGGGTCGCCAGGCGCGTTACCGCACCGTCCTGGAAATCGGCATAGATGTCGTCTTCGATGATCTGCACGTCATGTTCACGGGCAAGTTCCAGCAAGCGATACGCCACCTTGGGTGTCAGGCTGCTACCGGTGGGGTTGTGATACAGGCTGTTGATGTACAGGCAACGGGGACGATGACGCTTGAGTAACGCCTCCAGCACCTTGAGGTCCGGGCCATGGGCGGTGCGCGGCATCAGCAGCATGTCGACCTGATGGTGGCGGAGCAGGTTGTACAGGTTGTAGTACCCGGGACTTTCCACCAGCACCTTGTCGCCAGGCTTGAGCAGGGTGCGCACCAGCAGGTCGAGCGCGTGGCTGGCGCCCTGGGTGGTGAGAATCTGCTGGGGGCTGACCTGAATACCGATTTGCCCCAAGCCCTTGTGCAACTGACTGCGCAAACTGGCCAGCCCCAGCGGCGGACAGTAATCGAGCAACGCTTCCACCGGACCGCGGCTGACCTGGCGTACGGCTTGCGCGATGGCCTCGGTAGCACGCCAACTGGACGGCACCCAGCCGCAACACAGCTTGAGCAGGTCGGCATGCTCGTCGGTGAACTGCTGCCAGCGATTTTCAAAGGCTTCATCGCGAATTGGCGGGTCAATCAAGGGTTCACTGAGCCGGTGTTCGGCGACAAAGAAACCCGCACCGTGCCGGGCATCCAGCAATCCCATAGCCACCAGGCGGTCATAGGCCTCGATCACGCAGGACTGGCTGACACCTTGTTCGCGTGCCAGTTGGCGGATCGAGGGCAAACGGCTGCCAGGCCGCAGACGCTGCTGTTCGATCCAGTCCCGCAACTGATCCGCGAGCTGCTGTACCAAGGGTGTGGAGGAGTGACGCGCAAGTGTCAGGTGCATGGCTAAGTGTTCGTGAATTTTGTCCAAACAGTTAAACACAAATCCTCGGGCGCTGTGCCTTGTGGGCCCCGGGTGATCGCCGGATAGTCGTTGCATCAACAAGGAGCCGTCCATGCCCATCCAGCGTTCCCCTGCCCTCTTGGCCTTTGCCCTGTGCCTGATTACCTTTGCGGTCAACCTGCAGGCGCCGCTTTACACGGTCTATGCCGAGCTCTCCGGCAAGGGCGCCGCGGCCACGGCGGTAGCGTTTTCAGCCTATGTGGTCGGCGTGGTACCGGTGCTGTTGCTGCTGGGCGGCCTGGCGGACCGGGTCGGGCGTCGGCCGCTGATCATCGTCGCTTTAGGCCTGTCGATGCTGGCCACCCTGTTGATGTTGCTTGCGCCAACCCTTGCAACGCTCGGGCTGGCGCGCCTGCTACTGGGCGTCGGCACAGCGCTGGCCTCGGCGACGGGCACAGCCTACATGAGCGAACTGATGCACAACGGTGACAGCGCTCGTGCCGCCACGTGGGTCACCGCCAGCACCTCATTGGGCTTTGGCCTGGGCGCGGCTTTGACCAGCCTGTTCCTGTTGCGCGGGCCGACCCTCGCGCCTGACAGCTTTTACCTGCACTTGCTACTGGCGAGCCTTGCCCTGCTGGCGGTCTGGCAGCTTCCTGATCAACGCCGGGATAACCGTGGCGCGTGGCTACGACTGCCCTGCTACCCCGCTGGCAGCTTGCCCTATGGCCTGGCAATCCTTCTGGCCTGGGCCTGCGTTGGCCTGGTCATCGCCTTGCTGCCTTCCATCCTCAAACAACATGGGCTGGCCAGCTGGTCGGGCTTCTCAACCTTCTGCGTGATCAGTTGCGGGTTGTTGTTTCAGCCACTGGCCCGGCGCATGGCGCCCGCCAAAGCGACCTTGCTCGGCTTGGTTGTGCTGCCCTGCAGCTATGCCCTGCTTGCCTGGGGCGCTGATAGCGGTCAGTTGACGGCTGTGCTGCTCGGCACGGTGGCCGCCAGCAGTGCCTGCTATGGCTTTGTGTATCTCGGTGGGCTATCGGCGGTGAATCTACTCGCGGGCGCAGAAAAAACCCGCGCGAGCGCGGGCTTCTTCCTTCTCGCCTACCTGGGCTTCAGCCTGCCAGTAATTTTCACCGGGCTGTTAGTCGACCACTTCGGCTCCAGGATCGCCTTGCTGATATTTGGCGTCTGCATACTGGTGGGTTGCTTAGGTGTTGGCGCACGCCTGTTTCAGATCGCCGTCGCGCCGCCGTCGACCGCCAGGGCGTGACCGGTAGTGAACGCTGCGCCATCACTGCACAGGTACAGCACGGCGGCGGCGATTTCCTCGACCTTGCCGATACGCCCCACCGGATGCATGGCGGCGGCAAACTCGGCCTTGCGCGGATCAGCTTCATAAGCGCGGCGGAACATATCGGTATCGATGACCGCCGGACACACCGCGTTGACGCGAATTTTCTTCTTGGCATATTCGATCGCCGCCGATTTGGTCAGGCCGATCACCGCATGCTTGGAGGCGCTGTAGATACTCATCTTCGGTGCAGCGCCGAGGCCCGCCACCGACGCGGTGTTGACGATAGCGCCGCCGCCCTGGGCCAGCAGCAACGGCAACTGATGCTTCATGCACAGCCACACGCCTTTGACATTGACGCCCATGATCGCGTCGAACTCGGCTTCGCTGCCCTCTGCCAGACGGCCCTGCTCAATCTCGATGCCGGCATTGTTGAAGGCATAGTCCAGACGTCCATATACCTCGATTGTGCGCGCCAGCATCTGCTGCACATCAGCCTCACGCGTAACGTTGCAAGCTATGAACAACGCCTCGCCGCCCGCAGCCCGAATCAACGCTACGGTCTCTTCACCGCCGGCGGCATCCAGGTCGGCTACCACTACTTTCAGGCCTTCAGCAGCAAAGGCCTGGGCCGTCGCGCGGCCAATGCCCGCCGCGCCACCAGTGACCAGGGCAACCTGGCCGGAAAAGATCATGCTCATCGCTAGCTCCTGCAACATTGTGAGGTCAGTGCTCTGGAGTCTATGCAGCCAACGCTACAGATGGGCAGCATCATCAGGGTGCCGGTTGAAGGGCTATCGGTTCGGGTGATTATCTGCTCAACACTGGATCACGCCTGTGGATCGTAATGCATTCGCCAGACGGGTAAACCTTGCTGGAATGCCCGTCAGGGTCTATCAACAAGCTTTGCCCTTCCCGCGAGAACCCTGCCATGACCGCACAGACCAACCGTCGTTTCCTGCTCGCCAAACGCCCTATCGGGGCTGTCAGCCGTGACGACTTCACCTTCGAAGAGGTCCCCGTCAGCGAACCGGGTGAAGGCCAGGTGCTGGTGAAAAACCTCTACCTGTCCCTCGACCCGGCCATGCGCGGCTGGATGAACGAAGGCAAGTCCTATATCCCACCGGTGGGCCTCGGCCAGGTCATGCGCGCCTTGGGCGTGGGCGAAGTGATCGCCTCGAAACACCCGGGCTTTGCGGTCGGTGATCACATTAATGGTGCCCTTGGCGTGCAGGACTATTATGTCGGTGAGCCTCAAGGCTTCTACAAGATCGATCCGAAACTGGCGCCGCTGCCGCGCTACCTGTCAGCCCTGGGCATGACCGGCATGACCGCCTACTTCGCCCTGCTCGACGTCGGCGCGCCGAAAGAAGGTGAAACCGTAGTGATCTCCGGCGCCGCCGGGGCGGTGGGCAGTATTGCCGGGCAGATTGCCAGGATCAAAGGCTGCCGGGTGGTGGGGATCGCCGGTGGCGCAGAAAAATGCCAATACCTGAAGGACGAGCTGGGCTTCGACGGCGTCATCGACTACAAGGCCGAGGACGTGCTCGAAGGGCTCAAACGCGAATGCCCGAAAGGTGTGGACGTCTACTTCGACAACGTCGGCGGCGACATTCTTGATGCAGTCCTCAGCCGCCTGAACTTCAAGGCTCGGGTGGTGATCTGCGGCGCCATCAGCCAGTACAACAACAAACAGGCAGTAAAAGGCCCGGCCAACTACCTGTCGCTGTTGGTCAACCGCGCGCGCATGGAAGGCTTTGTGGTGATGGACCATGCCGCCAACTATGGCAAGGCGGCACAGGAGATTGCCGGCTGGCTGGCAACCGGCAAACTGAAGAGCAAGGAGGATGTGGTCGAAGGGCTGGAAACCTTCCCCGAGACGCTGTTGAAGCTGTTCAGCGGGGAAAATTTCGGCAAGCTGGTACTTAAGCCCTGATTTCTGCGACCACTGCCGCCAGCGCCTGGGCCGGATCGGCGGCCTGGCTGATCGGGCGACCGATCACCAGGTAGTCGGAACCGGCATCCAGCGCCTGGCGCGGGGTCAGGATGCGGCGCTGGTCGTCCTGGGCACTGCCGGCCGGGCGAATACCCGGGGTCACCAGTTGCAGCGACGGGTGCGCAGCTTTCAGCGCCGGGGCTTCCAGTGCTGAACAGACCAGACCGTCCATGCCGGCCTTCTCGGCCAGTGCCGCCAGACGCAGTACCTGCTCCTGCGGCTCGATATCCAGACCGATACCGGCCAGGTCTTCACGCTCCATACTGGTCAGTACTGTCACGCCGATCAGCAGCGGCTGTGGGCCACTGCGCTGGGCCAGCACTTCACGGCAGGCCGACATCATGCGCAGGCCGCCGGAGCAATGGACGTTAACCATCCACACACCCATTTCCGCAGCGGCTTTTACCGCCATCGCCGTGGTGTTGGGGATATCGTGGAATTTCAGATCGAGGAACACCTCGAAGCCCTTCTCTACCAGGGTTTCGACAATGCCCGATGCGCTGCTGGTGAACAGCTCCTTGCCGACTTTGACCCGACACAGGGACGGATCGAGTTGATCCGCCAGTTTCAGGGCGGCGTCACGGGTAGGGAAATCCAGGGCGACGATGATGGGCGTCTGGCAGGCGGACATGGGCTGGTCTCTTGGCAAGTCTTGAACGGCGCGCATTGTAAACGAAGCAGCGGTCTGTGGGGGGCCGATGATCGCGAATTGGCCCACCCGTGGCACTGCCCCTATAATTGAACCAATGAATGGTGCATTTGCTCCAAATTAAACGAGCGGCATCATCGCCGCCCCGAAGGAGAACTACATGCCCTGGTATGCCTGGTTGATTCTAGTACTCGCGATAGGCTCCATTGTCGGTGGCCTGATGTTGTTGCGTGACACTGCGAAAAAGCTGCCCCTGACCGAGGAGCAGCTCAAGCGCGTACACGAGCGTAATGCCGAAATGGATGCCAAGGATGCGCAGGACAAGTAAACCCACCTGCTCGCTGGTGAACTCAACGCATCACTTGTAACGTGCTGCGGCAGTACTACGCGACAAATTTGGCCGCAATGCATTACGCGCCTTGATAAACGCCTGCCAATCCTCGGCATCGGGTAACGACGGAATAGTCACCAACTCCTGGCTGTCCAAGCCACTGAGCGCTGCGTCAACCATCTCCCCTGCTTCCATAACCATCTGCGGATCGATGTTGGCGACATCCAGCCCCGAACGCTCCCAGATTTCGGTGCGGGTGACCCCGGGCAGCACGGCCTGTACCTGTACGCCTTTGTCTTTCAGCTCACCGTGCAGCGTTTGGGTCAAACTCAGCACATAAGCCTTGCTTGCGCTGTACACCGCGTTGAACATCTCCGGCGCCAGCGCCACCACCGACGCCAGATTAATGATGGTACCGCCCCCCGTGGCGCCAAACCGGTCAGCCGCTGCCGAGGCCAGACGGGTTAACGCAACAATATTGAGCGCCACCAACGAATCGATCTGCGCAGCGGTTGCCACTGCCAAAGTGCCATTCATGGCGATACCGGCGTTATTGACCAACACACCGATACTCTGATCATCGAGCAAACGTTGCTCGACCCGTGCCAGGTCTCGCGCTTGTGCAAGATCCGCCGGCAGTACTTCAACATTAACGCCATGCCGGGCTTGCAGATCAGCCGCCAAGGTCTCAAGGCGCCGCTGATCACGCGCTACCAGTAGCAGATCATGCCCTCGGGCGGCCAGACGTTCGGCATAAACCGCGCCGATTCCGGAAGAAGCGCCAGTGACGAGCGCAGTGGGTGTTTGCGAGAAAGCTGACATAACAGTGATCTCCAGGGGCTGACCGGGGAAGGATGAATCTGCCGAAAACAAAATATTACCAACGTAATATTTGTACAAATCCAACCGACCAAAGGCACTCCCCAAACAAGAAGGCCGGTCAATGACCGTCATGTTAACTTCAGCAGTTGAATCCAAGCCGGATTTTTTATACCCATTCAGCAGCAATTGCGCTGTTCCGTGATGAGCCTGTTCACGAGGTGGCCAAGCGCTTGAATATCCGCGCACAAGGCTTGGCTTCCGACCAGTTTACTGGTTCGAAGCGGGTGACTGAAGCTCGCAAGCGGTTAGGCGCTGACCCAGTTGAATCGCTGTTCCGCCAGACAGGCAAACAATGAGCGATACGAAGGAGGTGACTGGAACGGTTTACCGGTCTTCGCGGTGGATGGTGCTTTGCTGCGCACTCCTGATTCACCTGAGTTGAGGAACCATTTCGGTTCCGGCAACACCGGCACCTACCGTCCAAGACCGGGAAGACCAAGGACGGTGAGGATTTCCAAAAACCGTTATCCAGTGGACCGTAATGCTGCTTCGCTGAAGTGAACAACATTACGCTCTATACGGACTTTTGATGATTTGTGCTTGAGTTTTCTATCGCATGAAGCTTAGATCAAACCCCGAACAGCCAATCGAAGACTGCCTGATTAGATTGATAAATCCTCTCTAAACCAGCATCGCCAATATGGTTTGAATCGTAAAACAACACCCCTTCCTCACCGTAACTTCTGCACCTATTTTCATCACAAAAACTACCAATTGGATCTACATACTTAATGTCATTCTCACCCACCATGGAAGCCTGCAACCAAGAAACCACGTCTTTTCGCCCTTGGTCAGCATAAGCTCTGGTAACCGAGCAATGTATGTCTCGACTTATTCCATAACGATCAGAACGCATCACACAGGGTGGGGCAAGTGCGCGAAATATTGGGACGGGCGCGACAACCAATATCCTTTCCACGCCCTGAGCCCTGAGATATTCGTAAGTGCCTTTCAGCTTCCGGATAAAGCCTGCTCGCGTATCAGGGAATGGGGTGATTGTCCCAGGCTCACTTAATGAGTAAGCTTCGCGCCCTCCATAAAGTGTCCAACTAGAGAAAAGCACAGCAAATTTCGGCTTTATATTATCACCGACCATTGCTAATGCGTTGGCCCTGCCTCTTTCACAATTCTTTTGCATTGCAAGATCTGGGTTGTTTATGTGAACATCCAAAATAGCTGCGCACCCACCCGACGACATGGTTGCTACTACAGCATCATTACTCACTGCATGCCTTGAAAGGCCACGATAAGCCGCGTCAGCGTGCGAGTCACCAATAAGTAGCCCGAGCGTCTTATTTTTAGCGGAGTCCACGCAAGCGCTGGGGCTCGCAACTAAGTGAAGATCGCACACACCAGCACGTGATGCAGGCTTCGGCGTTTGGGCCTCAGTGAAACTCCTCGAGACCGACGAGGCGTACTTGCTAGACATGTACCAGCCCGCTACCCCCAAAGGTGCGCATAGCGAAACTGCCATGGCTAATTGACCCAATCCCGCGCCGCCCTTAATACTCTTTCTCCATAAAAGAACCTTCTTATCCACAAAGGCATAAGTCGCCCACCCCAACAGCATTGACACAGCGGCAACAGCCAGGTCGAATGGAAGTATACGCGCACCGAAATGATACATTCGGCCGAAGGAGAGTAACGGCCAATGCCATAGATACCAAGCGTATGAGATCAAACCGATAGCAACGAGTGGCTTTAACGCCAGTAGTCTCGCCACTGCCACTTTCGGCTGCGCCACACCGCACACGATGATCAAAGCAGAGCCGAACACAGGTAACAGGGCTAACCAAGACGGATAAATCATTTTGCCAGAGTAATTAAATACCGAATAGGCAATCATCCATAGGCCTACGCCTGCCAATACTTCAACTATAAGTCTTGGTACACGCTGAACAAAAGGAACCAAAAACGCCAACACCCCTCCGACGATAAACTCCCAAGCACGCAGCGGCATCAAGAAAAAAGAGTAATTTTTTCCAGCCCCGCCGCCACTCAACATTATACAGCCATAGAGAGACAAGCCGAACACCAATGCAACCATTGATATCACGACAACCTTCGACGAGTTCTTAGAAAGCCTATTAGCCATCTTATAAAGACAGTAAACAAATATTGGTGCAACTATATAAAACTGCTCTTCAACTGCCAGCGACCACAAATGCAAGAGGGGCTTCGTATCAGCAGTACCGTCAAAATACCCTTGCTGAGCTAAAAAATAGTGATTGACAAACATAACAGCAGAATATGCCGCCTGCGAGCCAAACTCGGTCAACTCTTTCGGCAACACCAAAATAAACGGAGCAACCATCAAACAAGTCAAAATAACTAGAAGGTACGGCGGAAGAATTCTTAATGCACGCCTAGCCCAGAATTCACTAAACGTAAAACTTTCCGAACTCATTGAACTCATAAGATGAGTAACAATTAGGAACCCAGAAATAACAAAAAAAATGTCCACCCCAACGAACCCACCGGGAACGTGTGTGAGTCCGACGTGATAGGCCACAACCGCCAGGATCGAAAGAGCCCTTAACCCATCAATGAACGGTTTGTACCCGGAAGAACTTCGTACCGCTGCGTTTACTGTCATTATTAGCGTGCCAACAGAGCAAAAATCTGGAGATTATACTTGCAACGCTTGCCGTCTGGAACCACTAAGGCTTCTCGACCGCAAAAGCGAGATCACAGCCCTGCCGGCGCTTGCTCCAGCAGTAGCGGCGACAGCCCGGGCCAACTTGAGATACTTTGGGCTCGGAAATTGTTGGTTTCGAGCCCTCCCACCGACACCAAGCATGACTCCTTGTCACGAGAGGAGATCATTATCGTTCCCAATGCAGTCAACCTTTCTCCAAGTGTATAGACCGAACACGTGGTGGACAGGTGTGCGGGGACATGGCTGACACTTCGGCTAGCAAACCTGCCGGGAATTCGACCATGCCCTAGAATTCGAGAGACGCCATGAGAAGAGTTCGTTCATCTGACCAATCATCAAGACACCAATGCCAGAGAGAAACCTTTGTCCGGAATAAGCGATCATGCGCGCTGCAACGTGTCAGCCAGTGACGATTCTGTCTCCGTCAACGACGCTTAGCAGCAGATCCGCGCGACGCCTTATGGTGGCTTACTCCGGGAGGTTCAGCGTGCTGTCTACCCACTCAATAAGGATGTTCTGGGTAAAGGTGCTCAGATTAGAGAAGTTCAACAGGTCACCAAGGTGGAGAAATTGGTGCTAAATGGACATAAAAACCCGATACCAAGGGACTGGTATCGGATTTTCTAGAAACCCCGGCTTGGATTTAAATGCTTGAGTGAACAGCATTACGGTCCATCACCGGCCTTTTTACCAGCGCTAATTTACTGTGAGCTTGTCGCGGTTACGATCGAGCAACGCCTTGCCGATCCCCTTGATCTCCAGCAGTTCGTCCACCGTAGCGAAGCCGCCATTTTCTTCGCGATAGGCGACGATGGCTTCGGCCTTGGTTTTCCCGATACCAGCCAGGGTGGATTGAAGGGTTGGCGCATCAGCGGTGTTCAGGTCCAGGCGTGTACTGGTTTGCTGGGTGGCGATCACAGGTGTCGGGCTTGTCATCGATTCAGCGCCAGGCGCCGCACTGAGCGAAAAGGAGGCGCTGGCGATCAGGGGGAGGAGAAGGTAGGACAGGACGGTGTTGCGCATAGGTTGAGACTCCTGGGTAGGTTTCAAAGACAGCTTTTCCTGAGCTGCCTTTGAACCGTAGAACGGGCTGGAGGAGAGTCAAACCATGGGTGTGGTGGAATCATTACCAAATCGGACGAAGACTGGAAAGTTCCCACCAGTCAGTCTGCAAACGCAGAACTAGCAACGCCAAAGAGCAACAAGCATGACTGTGCTCTTGCCGCCCCAGAATGCTTTAAAAAGCGCGGAATCCCTAAAGCTATCGTTCACTGAGCTATCGAAATAGCCGGCAGTCAGCGAAAAACTCAAACTTCAAGCCAGCATTAGTCAGAAGCTCCAACCTTGTCTCTGTAAACATGAAGCATCGCCTCGACGCAAACAGGCCAGCTATAGTGAGACTCCACATGCTCTCGTCCAGCTTTACCCATCTGCTCACGCATTTCCCTGTCTTCAATCAATGACATAATGGCTGTTGCTGCAGCTCGTGGATTTTCTCTCGGCACCACCAGACCTGTTTTTCCATGCACGGTAACTTCGGGCAATCCACCAGCATCGGAGACAACCACAGGCCGGCCGGCTGCACCGGCCTCAATAATAGCCACGCCAAAGCTCTCACTATCAAAGCGGCTCAATGCGACATAAATGTCTAGCTTCAAGAGTTCCAAGGGAACTTGGGTATGCGGAACCTGTCCGACAAAAACAACCCTATCAACAATTCCCAGTTTTTCTACCAGTATTTTCAAATCTTTTAATTGAGGACCACCACCTACCAAACGAAGAACCAACTTAGCTGCTGTTTGAGGATCGCTCTGCT
>OEPS010000125.1_pt1 | contig 28137 bp, 26 predicted proteins | sample 1539411 | NCBI WGS metagenome assembly OEPS01 (sample SAMN02671747, study PRJEB22543) | soil metagenome | biome: bacteria | place: China:Hunan Province, Lengshuijiang City | collected 2012-10-15 | depth 0.08m m
GCCACCGCCGGCGATGACGAAGCCATCACGGTCGGCGTCGTAGGCGCGCGAGGCCAGTTCCGGGGTTTCGTTGCGCTTGGTCGACAGGGCGCCCATGGCATCGAACAGGAACGACTGGCTCCAGTGCTCTTCTTCACCGCCACCGGCGAAGACGATGTCCTGCTTGCCCCACTGGATCTGCTCCAGGGCGGTGCCGATGCAGTGTGCCGAAGTGGCGCAGGCCGAGGAGATCGAGTAGTTGATGCCCTTGATCTTGAACGGGGTGGCCAGGCACGCCGAAACGGTGCTGCCCATGGTGCGGGTAACGCGGTACGGGCCGACGCGCTTGACGCCTTTCTCGCGCAGGGTGTCCAGCGCTTCCATCTGGTTCAGGGTCGAGGCGCCGCCAGAGCCGGCTACCAGGCCGGTACGCGGGCTGGAAACCTGCTCTTCGGTCAGGCCGGCGTCCTTGATCGCGTCCTGCATGGCCAGGTAGGCGTAGGCAGCAGCGTGGCCGACGAAGCGGTAGACCTTGCGGTCGATCAGTTCTTCGAGGTTGAGGTCGATGGACCCGGAAACCTGGCTACGCAGCCCCATTTCCTTGTATTCCGGGTTGTAACGGATACCCGGACGGCTGTTGCGCAGGTTTTCGGTGACGGTAGCTTTGTCATTGCCCAGGCACGATACGATGCCCAGACCAGTGATAACGACGCGGCGCATGCGAATAACCCTTAGAAATTGTCAGTGGAGGTGAACACGCCGACCCGCAGGCCTTCGGCAGTGTAGATCTCGCGGCCGTCGACGCTGACCGAGCCATCGGCGATGGCCATGTTCAGCTTGCCCTTCAGGACGCGCTTGATGTGAATGTTGTACGTGACTTTCTTGGCCGTTGGCAGCACCTGGCCGAAGAATTTGACTTCACCCGAACCCAGGGCGCGACCGCGACCTGGCAGGCCTTGCCAGCCGAGGTAGAAGCCGACCAGCTGCCACATGGCATCAAGGCCCAGGCAGCCTGGCATGACCGGATCACCTTCGAAGTGGCAAGCGAAGAACCACAGATCCGGGGTGATATCCAGCTCGGCGACCAATTCACCTTTGCCGTACTTGCCACCCTCGGCGCTGATATGGGTGATGCGATCCACCATCAGCATGTTCGGGGCGGGCAGTTGCGCGTTACCTGGGCCGAACAGCTCACCGCGACTGCAGCGCAGCAGGTCTTCCCGAGTAAAGGCGTTTTGTTTGGTCATGCGAGCTCCTCAATAGTCCCCGTGCGGCAGGGGGGCAAATCTTCCCGGCCGACCCAAAACGCTTGTGCTTGGGGCGGCAGCCTACACATAGACTATTGCGTTGTAGTGAAAGTCACAGCGCACGGGGCAAAGAAGTACACTTGTGCACTGAAATTTTATTTTCAGGCCTTTTCAGGGGCCTGTCCAGTTCCTAAGACTGCCGCAATTTCACATTAATCGCCAGTCGCAGCTGACTGACCGGGTAACCAACGCTGCAGAATTTGCTGTAAATCAGTTCGTTTGAACGGCTTGGCCAGGTAATCATTCATTCCGGCACTCAGGCAGCGCTCGCGATCGCCCTGCAAGGCGTTAGCGGTCAAGGCGATGATCGGCATGGAGGCGGCCTGGGGGAGCTGGCGGATGCGCCGGGTTGCTTCATAGCCATCGATGATCGGCAGCCGGCAGTCCATCAGCGTCGCGGCAAAGCGCTGGCGAGCAACTTGCGCCACGGCCTGAGCGCCGTCCACAGCAATGTACACCTCAAACCCCAGGCTGCGCAGCATGGCTTCGATCACTGTCTGGTTCACCGGGTTGTCTTCGACCAGCAGGATACGCTGGCCCTGGCCTTCCTCTTCTGCACCGATATGCTGGCTTGGCAGGCATGGCGCCTGTTGCACCGCCAGTGCCAGGGGCATCTCCAGGGTAAAGGTCGAGCCCTGGCCTTCACGGCTTTCACCGCGCAAGGTGCCGCCCATGCGTTCAGCCAGGGTGCGGGCGATCGACAGGCCCAGGCCGGTGCCGCCGTAGCGTCGGGAAATCGAGCTATCGGCTTGCTGGAAGGCAACGAACATCATCTCCAGTCGCTGATTATCGATGCCGATACCTGTGTCATGCACGGCGCAATTGAACCAGATCAACTGGCGGTCAAGCACTTGCCAGCGGGGCTCGATGCGTACGCTGCCCTGTTCGGTGAATTTCAACGCATTGCCGACGAGGTTGAGCAGGATCTGACGGATCCGGGTCGGGTCACCCACAACGTGCAGCTGTTCCATTCCCGGTGGCAGATGCAATTGCAGGCTCAGGCCCCGTTGGTTGGCCAGGTGCTGGAACGATTGCACGCAACTGCCGATCAGTTCGCCGAGGTTGAAGTCGATATGTTCCAGTTCCAGGCTGGTGCGCTCGATTCGCGAGAAGTCGAGGATGTCGTTGATCACCTTGAGCAAATGGCCGGTCGATTCACTGGCCACGGCGGTGTATTCCACCTGTTCCTCACTCAGCGCCGTAGTTTCCAACAGCTGCAGCATGCCCAGAACACCGTTCATGGGCGTGCGCAGCTCATGGCTCATCATGGCCAGAAAGTCGGATTTGGCCCGGTTGGCCTGTTCGGCTTCCTCGCGGGCCTGAATCAGTTGCGACATGGCCTGCTGCTGTTCATGGCTGGCCTGAGCCAGGGCGCGGGCGAGGTTGTTGATATGACGGGCCAGGTGGCCGAGTTCACTGTCATCGACCACCGGCAAGGGTGCGTTGAAGTCGCCTTGCTGGATGGCCTTGACCGCATGGCCCATGTCGCTGATCGGTTTGGCCAGGCTCAGCGCCAGGCGGCGGGCCAATAGAAAGGTGAAGAGCAGGGCGAACAGGGCGAGGATCCCTGCCTTGATCACGATTTCCTTCTGGCGCTCGCTGAACGCGTCATTGGACATGCCGACAATGACCCTGCCCAGATAGTCATCACCGACATTCTTCAGGGGTTGCCGGCCGCTGTGCAGGAAGTCGTTATCCAGGCGGATCTGCTGCAGGCGGATAGGGGCCTGGAACACTTCGACCTGCTGCGCGCGATTGTCGTGTTCATCGGGCTGCTCGACATAGACCAGGATGTGGTTGCTGCTGTCCTGGACCTCGAGAAAACGCACATGGGGAATGCTCAAGGTGGCCCGCATCAGGCTTTCAAGTACTTCGTCGTTACCGGCGATGACGCCGTACTCCGACGCCGGCGCCAACTGATTGGCGATCAGCTGGCCGGTATGATTGAGTTCCTGGCGCAGGTCCTGGATCCGTACGAAGGTAAAGAAGCTGATCAGCAACAGTGTCAGCAATAGCGCCGGCCCCAAGCTGATGATCTGCGTGCGGGTATGAATGTCCCAGCTCAGACGACGCCTCATGGTCTGCGTTCTCCTTCGGCCAGCACCAGGGCGGCGCTTTCGGGGTCGATGGTTTCGATTCCCAGGGCGCGGGCGACCTGCTGATTGCCGACGACACTGAAATGATCGGGGTAAAGCGCTCGCGGCCACCTGCCTGGCGGTTGATCGAGTAGCCGGTCGACGACCGCCAACCAATCGTCCTGATTACTCAGGGTGCTGGCCAGGGCGCCGGCGCGAACGAAGCCGGCGTTGGGGCCGATGACCGGCATCTGCCGGGCGTAAGTGCTCAGTAGCAGGTTTTTCGCCGTCTTGGAGTTGTACAGCTGGGGATCGTCGATGCCCAGCAGAACATCGCTGTTTTGCAGCAGGGTTTGCAAGGGGCGGCTGTCACGCAGGTCCGGCCAGGCTTGAGCAACGATTTCAAGGCCCATGGGTTTCGCTGCGCGGCGCAGTTCTTCCAGCAGAAAGTGGCTGTGCTGGGCGTAGAGTACGCCGACACGCTGGGCCTCGGGCAGCAGGTAGCGGGTCAGGCGCAACTGACGGTCCAGCGGCGGATCGCTCCATAGCAAACTCAGGTAGGCCGGGCGCAAGTTGCCCAGACGCTGCTCTGCCTGGACCCGGCTGACACGCAGGGCCAGCGCCGGTGGCCCCGCGGTCTCACTCAATCGCCATTCCAGGCTGGCGCTGTCGAGCAGGATCAGGCGGATCGCAGCATTGAGCCGGGAAGGTCGGGCAAGTTCGGTCACCGGTACGAAGTGCACCTTGTCGGCAGGGCGGCGTTCACGCAGGGCCTGGACGAATTGTTCCACGCCGGGGCTGTCCTGGATGCCGGTGAGCAGGATTTCACTGGCCGATAATCCGCCCAGTGGCCACAGGCAGATCAGTAGCAGCCAATGCCGCAACACACGCATCAGAGTTCCAGCTCCGCGCTGAAATACACAACATGGCGGCTGTCGAAACGGTTATCGGCAAAGGTGGTGGGTTCATCATCCAGGCGTTGCTGCACCGTACCCGCCAATTCAAGCTGTGTGCGCTCCCAGCGCAGGCGCTTGGCCACGCGCAGATCGACGCGCTCGAAGCGGTACTGGTTCAACTCATCGTCGCCATAGTAGAAGAGGGCGCTGGACCAGCCTTGCCCCCAGTCGCGCAGCCAGCCGGCCGAGCCACTGTTGTGCGCGCTCAAGCGGCGATCATCGGGGTTGCTGGCCCAGGCGTCGACATAGGCGTAGGTCAGGCGCAGGCGGTCAGCCGGACTCAGACGCCAGTCCAGCTGGGTCTCGGTACCGCTGAATCGAGCCTTGTTGCTATTGCTGGCGATGTACTGGTTGTTGCGCAGCGGCTCGCTGATCATGCCGGTGATTTCGTCGTAGAACAGCTTGAGGTCAACGCTCAGGTCGGCGTCGGCGAAGTAACCGTTATAGCCCAGTTCCCGCGAACGCATGCGTTCCTGTTCGAGGTCGCCTGGGCCACGGGTCTTGACGAAATACTGGGCGCTGCTTTGGCCGAAGGCACCTGGGCTCAGGTTGTTGACGCGATAGCTCCAGTTGACATTGTTTTCGAACATGTCCGGTGAGCGCACCGCTTCAGAATACACTGCACGTAAACCGTGGCGCGGGGTGATCAGGTAATTCACGGCCAGGCGCGGGGTGAGCGAACTGCCGGAGAGCTTGGTGTCTTCGAACATCGCCCCGCCCTGGACAATCCAGTGTTCGTCAGCGCGCCATTCCAGGTGGCCGAACAGGCGCCAGGTGGTGTCGTTGAGGCTGCCATTGAAGAAGGTCTGCGAGTCGGCACGGTCGTAGCGGTAGTTGGCGCCGCTGACCAGGCGCAGGTTGTCGGACAGGCTCAGGGTATCCTGCAGTTCCAGGTCGTAGCGGGTCTCACGGGTGCTCTGGTCGATGTCGCCACACACCTGGGTGGCGCCGCCGTTGCGCCATTGTTGCTGCACCTGGCGGCCCAAGGCTTGCTCTGGCGCACCGCCAGCGGGCAATGGCGAACGTATATTGCGCGCCACTTGCTCGGCGTAGTTCGGATTGATCTGCCACAAGCGCGTCAGTTCCGGGCTGAACGACAGGGCCGCATCACAGGCACGCCACACTTGTTGCCGGTCCCAGTGCTGGGCCGTGCCTTGCAGGTAAAGGCTGTGCTCGGGGCTGAAGTCGATGTTCCAGCGCACGGAGCCGGCATAGTCCTTGGCCTTGGTGTCGGAATTGTCACCGTTGGCGGTGACGCCATAGAACACCGGCTTGTAGGTGTACGGCCGTTGGTTGCTGCCTTCCTTGGCGGCGAACTGCCAATCCAGGCTCTGGTTACTCGTCAGGGCGTGGCTGACACTCAGGTTCAGGCGGTCAAGACGACGGCTGTCGCGGTAATCCTGACCGTTGCGGGTTTCATCGAAGCCATCATCCTGCTTGCCGGAGAGCGACAGGCGCAGGTCGCCGCCGTCCCAGCCACTGCCCTGACTGGCATACCAGTCATTGATGCCGCGTTCGCCACGGGTGACCTTCAAGCGCGTGCCGTGGCTGTCGGCCGGCTTGCGGGTGAGGATGTTGACCACCGCCATCAGTGCGTTGGCGCCATAGCTGACGGTGTTGGGACCGCGAAACACTTCGATGCGCTCGATATCCTCCATGGCCAGCGGAATGTCGCTCCAGTCCACGGTTGCCAGCCCCGGGCGGTATACCGAACGGCCATCGATCAACACCTGCATGCGCCGGGCATCGTTGACGTTGCTGCCGTGGTAGTTGACCGTGGGCTGATTGCCGGCGCCATAACCGATCATCATTCCGGGCACCAGCCGCAACAATTCGGGAATGTCCCGGGCGCCGCTGGCGCGGATCAACGCACTGTCGAGCACGGTCATGCTGCCAGGCACCGCTGCGGGCGACTGTTTGAGCCGGGTAGCGGTGAGTACCTGAGGCAGTGTCTGGCTATCGACGAACAGGTCGTCAGCTGCCGTGGGGCCAGCCAATACGGCAGTCAACAACAAGAGGGGGCGCGAAGCTGGGGGGCCAAATGACACGGTGCGGCCTTGGTATCGAATTCAAACCGGGCATGTTAACCGAGTGGCCAGCATTTTTCAGTGCCGTAGGGTGCGATATCGTGGTCATTTCACACAACTGGCGCTGGCTCTGGCACGGGCGCTCCGTATAATGCGGAAGTCGCCACTTAATTGGTTTTAACGGATTGGATATGACTGAACAGCAGCCTGTTGCAGTTCTGGGAGGCGGGAGTTTCGGCACCGCCGTGGCGAATCTGCTGGCGGAAAACGGCATCGGCGTACAGCAATGGATGCGTGATCCGGAGCAAGCCGAGGCGATGCGCACAAACCGGGAAAATCCACGTTACCTCAAGGGCGTGAAGATCCACCCGGGCGTTGATCCGGTCAACGACCTGCTGGCGACCCTTGAGGCGTGCGAGCTGATTTTCGTCGCCCTGCCATCCAGCGCGCTGCGCAGTGTGCTGGCGCCGCACGCGCAACTGCTGCGTGGCAAGATGCTGGTCAGTCTGACCAAGGGGATCGAGGCGCAAAGCTTCAAGTTGATGAGCCAGATTCTTGAAGAGATCGCTCCCGAGGCGCGCATCGGTGTGCTTTCAGGGCCGAACCTGGCCCGTGAAGTGGCTGAGCATGCGCTGACCGCCACCGTGGTTGCCAGTGAAGACGAAGCGCTCTGCCAGCGTGTGCAGGCAGTGCTGCACGGGCGTACCTTCCGTGTCTATGCCAGTAGCGACCGTTTCGGTGTCGAGCTGGGTGGGGCGCTGAAGAACGTTTATGCCATTATCGCCGGTATGGCGGTGGCCCTGGGCATGGGCGAGAACACCAAAAGCATGCTGATTACCCGGGCCCTGGCGGAAATGACGCGCTTTGCCGTGAGTCAGGGTGCCAACCCGATGACCTTTCTCGGCCTCGCCGGGGTCGGCGACCTGATCGTCACCTGCTCCTCACCCAAGAGCCGCAATTACCAGGTAGGTCATGCCCTGGGGCAAGGGTTGAGCCTGGAAGAGGCGGTCAGCCGCCTGGGTGAAGTGGCCGAAGGGGTCAATACGCTCAAGGTGCTCAAGGTCAAAGCCCAGGAGGTTCAAGTGTATATGCCGCTGGTTGCAGGCCTGCATGCGATTCTTTTCGAAGGGCGGACCTTGAACCAGGTGATCGAGTTGCTGATGCGCGCCGAACCGAAAACCGATGTCGACTTTATTTCCACCAGCGGTTTCAACTGAGTACAGGAGCAAGGCATGAACGAATCCCCGAACCAGGCCCCGCGTGAGTCCATCATCCTGCGCGTGTTGTGGATGCTGGTATTCCTGGTGGTCTGGCAGCTGGCCGAGCTGTTGCTTGGCGGCCTGGTGCTGGTGCAACTGATCTATCGCCTGATCTACGGCGCGCCGAGTGCGAGCATGATGAACTTCGGCGACAGCCTCAGCCAGTTTCTGGCCCAGATCGGTCGCTTCGGCAGCTTTCATAGCGACCAGAAACCCTGGCCCTTTGCCGACTGGCCAGCGCCGCGCGCTGCGGAAGGTGAGGCCGCGCATAGCGTACCGCCAGCGCCGCATCCAGTACGTGACGAGGAGCCCAAGCTGTGAAGCTCTGGGTGTTGCGTCACGGCGAAGCCGAACCGCGTGCCAATAGCGATTCGGAGCGTCGGCTGACCGCTCATGGTCGCGAGCAGGTATTGCGCAGCGCCGCAAACCTGCTCGGTCAGGATCTGCAGGCAATCCTGGCCAGTCCGTATGTACGCGCTCAACAGACTGCCGCGTTGGTTCACGAAGCCCTTGGTTTCATCAAGCCGGTGCAGACAGTTACCTGGCTGATGCCGGATACCGATCCCCAGATGGTCATCGCCGAGCTGGACAAACTCGGCCTGGAGAACGTGCTGTTGGTCAGCCATCAGCCGCTGGTGAGTTGTCTGGTCGGAATGCTGGAGCAAGGCCACCGGCAGGGACCGTCGATGTCCACCGCGAGCCTGGCCGAGCTCGAAGGTGACTGGCCTCTGGCCGGATTGATGACCTTGCGCAGCCTTTCCCATTCCTGAGCCTTTGACGCGCTGCCGGCCACTGATCGACCCGGTATATTTATCAGTTGTCGATCATTGGCCGGCTTGTTAGCGTTCGCCAAAGAGGTGGGCAGGGTGGCCCAGGGGATCAGGCAATGAGCAGTAGATATCCACATTTGGTCTTTTCGGCAGACCTGAGACCAACGCTGGATAAGGTGCAAGAGGACCAGGTGCTGGGTTTTGCCGAGTATCGCCTGTTACAGGACAGTGCCGACGCCAAGCTCGACAACCTGCTGCGCAGATTCGAAGGTCAGTACGAACTGGGGCAATTGCGCCAGGCCAGCATTCGAATGGCGCATCTGCTGCAATCCAGTTGCCTGGCCTTGGGCAAGCTCGAACTGAACCCTGAAGACAAACGCCGCGCCCGTGAAGCCCTGGAGTTGCAACTGGCGTCTATGCAGGCGTGCCTGCGCCGTTCCATGGCCAGTTTTGGCGAGTATTGACCTGATTGCCCTTGGCGATGGCTTTTCCAGACATTGCCGGTTGCCAGGCACTTGCAGACAATGGGCCATCACTCTCCCAGGGACAGGCGGCCATGTCGCAGCAGATTTTCTTCGCCCATGCCAACGGATTCCCCTCGGCGACCTACGGTAAGCTGTTCGCTGCACTTGCGCCCGATTACCAGGTGTTTCACTTGCCGCAACATGCTCATGACCCGCGTTTCCCGGTCGATGAGAACTGGCAGAACCTGGTCGACGAGCTGATTCATCACCTGGAGCAGCAGCCAGGCCCGGTCTGGGGAGTGGGACATTCGCTTGGCGGTGTGTTGCACCTGCATGCGGCGTTGCGTTGCCCGCAGTTTTACCGCGGCGTGGTCATGCTCGATTCGCCGGTGCTGACCCGCCTCGACCAATGGCTGTTACAGGCGGCCAAACGCATGGGCTTCATCGACCGCATCACCCCGGCCGGACGCACCTTGGGCCGTCGCGAGGCGTTTACCGACCGGGAAAGCGCCCGGGCCTATTTCGCCGGCAAATCGCTGTTCCGTCATTTCGATCCGGAGTGTCTCGACGCTTATCTGGAGCATGGCCTGCAAGCGTCCGAAGAAGGCTTGCGCCTGCGCTTCGATCCGGCGACCGAAATCAGCATATACCGCAATATCCCGCACACCCGCCCGGCACCGGCCAAACGCCTGGAACTGCCGTTGGCCATGGTGCGCGGCAGCAGCAGCCGGATTGTCCGGCATCATCACGCCCTGGCGGTACGCAGCTTGCCCCGGGGTGAATACCACAGCTTGCCTGGGGGGCACATGTTTCCGCTGGAGCGACCTACAGACACCGCGAGTTTGATCAAAGGCCTGTTTGATCGCTGGCAGCAGGAGCCTGTATGAGCACGAATATGCAAGAGATTCGCCTGAACCTCGGCCATATCGAACTGGCCGGGCACCTGTTCGGCCCGGTCGACGGCGTGCCGGTGATTGCCCTGCATGGCTGGCTGGACAATGCCAACAGCTTTGCCCGGTTGGCGCCAAAACTACACGGGCTGCGCATCCTGGCCCTGGACCTGGCCGGCCATGGTCACTCCGAGCATCGTCCGGCCGGTGCGGGCTATGCCCTGTGGGACTATGCCCATGATGTGCTGCGGGCGGCCGAACAGCTGGGCTGGGAACGATTTGCCCTGATCGGCCACTCACTGGGCGCAATCATCTCGGTGGTGCTGGCTGGATCGCTGCCTGAGCGCGTTACCCGCCTGGCCCTGATCGACGGGGTGATCCCGCCCACCAGTGGCCCTCAGGATGCCGCCGAGCGCATGGGCATGGCGTTACAGGCGCAACTGCGCCTGGACAGCAAGCGCAAGGCCGTACACCCAACCCTTGATCAAGCGATCCAGGCGCGTATGAAGGGCCTGGTTGCGGTCAGTCGTGAGGCCGCCGAATTGCTGGCACAGCGCGGACTGATGCCGGTACCGGGTGGTTACAGCTGGCGCAGCGACAGCCGCCTGACCCTGCCATCGCCCACGCGCCTGAGTGAGGGGCAGGCCTTGAGCTTCGTTCAGCGCGTCGCCTGTCCGGCTACGCTGGTAGTGGCTGCCGACGGCATGCTGGCCCGCCACAACGAGCTGCTCGAGCAGCTACCCTTTGCCCGGACAGTGTTGCCGGGCGGCCATCATTTGCACGTGAATGACGACAATGGTGCAACCCTTGTTGCAGACTGTTTCAATCGCTTCTTTGGCATTTCTTGACTTGCGGCGATCAACTGTCGAGGCTTGGCGGGTTGAACAGGGAGACAACCATGAACGAGCAAGACAACGTCACATCCTGTGGCCACCTTGACGCCCCGTGCTGCGTGGCGTGCCTATGAGTCTCACGTATTGCATCCGTGCTGCGGTTGCCGGGCTGGGCCTGCTTGCCAGTGCGCCATTGCTGGCCGAAGGGTTGCCGGTGCCGGTCGATGCCAAAGTCGTCGATGAGCGCCCGGCATTGGTGCAGGAGCGTATCTATCCCTTGGGTGGTCTGCGCAAGATCAGCAATCAGCTGCGCGTCGAAGGCAAGATTGAAAGCCGCGGTGAGGTCAGCTCGGTAACCTATGAACTACCGCGTGAGCGCAGCGCCAACGAGGCCTTCACTGCAGCGCGTGAGGCCTTGCAGAAGGACGGTGGATACCCGTTGTTCTGGTGCCAGGCACGTGACTGTGGTGAAAACAGCCTGTGGGCCAATGAAGTGTTCAAGAGTCGGCAGTTGTCTGGCTCGGACGAACAGCAGGCGTTCATTCTGTTGCGCCGTTCCGCCGAGCAGAGCAACACCTTGATCGCGCTGTACAGCATTACGCGTGGCAATAAACGCGCTTACTTGCATGTCGAGCAGTTTGTCGCCGAGGCGCCTCTGGGTGAGCTTCTGCCCACACCGGCCACGGTCATGCGCGAACTGCTCGACACCGGCAAGCTCGACTACCCTGATCTGAGCGGCGAGCCGCCGCAAACCTGGGTAACCTTGATCGGGCGCAGCTTGAACAACAACAGCACGTTGCGCGTGAGCCTCAGTGGCAGCCAGGCCGAAGCCTGGCGTGAGCAACTGATCAAGGCCGGGGTGCTTGCGGCCCGGCTGGAAGTGGGCGACGCCAAAACCGACGGTTTTCACGTCGAACTGATACGTTGATCGAGATACGTGATGCCCAATAATGACCGTCTGCTGGTGCAGATTATCCTCCTGGGCCTGCTCGGTGCAGGCCTCTGGGTGATGGCCCCGTTCATGTCGGCGTTGCTCTGGGGGGCCATTCTGGCGTTTGCCAGCTGGCCGCTGATGCGCCTGTTGACCCGCCTGCTGGGTGGGCGCGAAACCCTCGCGGCAGGTTTGTTGACCACGCTGTGGATCTTGCTGGTGGCATTGCCGCTGGTCTGGCTGGGTTTCAACCTGGCGGACCACATTCGTGATGCCACCGCGTTCGTGCGTGATGTCCAGGTCGATGGTTTGCCGGATGCGCCGGACTGGCTCGCGGGTGTGCCCCTGGTAGGGGAGCGCCTGGTGCGCATGTGGAACACCCTCGATCAGCAGGGTGCGGCACTGCTGACGACGATCAAGCCCTACCTGGGCCAGGTCGGAAACTGGTTGCTGGCGCGCAGTGCGCAGATTGGCAGCGGCATGCTCGAGCTGACCTTGAGCCTGGTGTTCGTGTTCTTTTTCTATCGTGATGGCCCGCGTTTGGCGGCATTCGTCCTGCGCTTGCTGGATCGGCTGATTGGCGAGCGCGCCGAGTACTACCTGGAACTGGTTGCCGGTACGGTGCAGCGGGTGGTCAACGGTGTGATCGGTACTGCGGCGGCCCAGGCCGTGCTGGCGGTGATCGGCTTCGTGATCGCGGGTGTACCGGGTGCGTTGGTACTGGGTATCGTCACTTTCATGCTCAGCCTGATTCCCATGGGGCCGCCACTCGCCTGGGTGCCGGCCACGGCCTGGCTGGCCTGGCAGGGCGAATACGGCATGGCGGTATTCCTCGGGATCTGGGGCACGTTCATCATCAGTGGTGTCGACAACGTGCTCAAGCCTTACCTGATCAGTCGGGGTGGCAACCTGCCGTTGGTGATTGTGTTGCTGGGGGTGTTTGGCGGCTTGCTGGCATTCGGCTTCATCGGCCTGTTCATCGGTCCGACTCTACTGGCCGTCGCCTACAGTCTGCTGCTCGACTGGTCGCGCAGCACGCCAGTGGCGCCGCCGCGCACCTGATTGGCAGCCTTGGGTCAGTGTTGCGGGGCGGAGTGCTTGACCACCGCAAGCTCCGGGTGGGCCACCAGCTTGTCGATGTGCAACTCGTCGTTGTTCATCCAGGTTTCGGTCAACACCCGGTAGTGCTCCATGTCGCGGCAGCGCATGCGCAGGCTGTAGTCGAAATGGCCGCTGATCAACTGACAATCGAAGACCTGCGGGCAGGCGCGAACACAGGCTTCAAAGGCCTTTTGCGCCGAACGCCCGCTTTGATTGGACAGGGCTACCAGTACCAGCAATGACAATCCGGGCGACACCCGTTGCTCATCGATGATTGCGCTGTAGCCGCGAATCACCCCGCGGCGTTCCAGCTTGCGTACCCGTTCCAGGCAGGGTCGGGGAGTAAGGTGCACCAGAGAAGACAGTTTTTCGTAGGTGATGCGCCCATCATGGCGCAACACGTCGATGATCGCTTCGTCGATCCGGTCCAGCGCAGGTGTGGCGTGTGGGCTGTTAACCTTGGTATCCATACAGGTTCGGCTTCACTTCAAACGGTGGGTGACCATGAATATGGTACGACCTTCCTTGGTCGGCGTCTGTATCACATTGAGCAGCCGAACCTGACGGGGTCAGGCCGTTTTCTTCGCGGCGTTGGCCAGCGGCTGGCGCAGCAGGGCGAACAGGTTCTTGGGATCGGCCAGCTCCGGTACCAGGGCAATGTCGTGGCCAATATCCAGTGCTTTGGCGGTATCGAGCACATAGCGCAGGGCCGAATAGTCTTCCAGGGCAAACCCGACCGAGTCGAACAGCGTCACCTGATCGGCGCTTTCGCGGCCGGGTGCCTGGCCGTTGACCACTTGCCAGAACTCTGTGGTTGGCGAGTCGGCGGGCATCTGCTGGATCTCACCTTCGATACGGCTTTGCGGTTCATATTCGACGATCACCCGGGCGCGCTCGACAATGTCCCGGTGCAGTTCGGTCTTGCCTGGGCAGTCGCCACCCACGGCGTTGAGGTGCATGCCTGGCTCAATCATTTCCGGGGTGAGGATGGTGGCGAAGGCTTTGTCGGCCGTCACGGTGGTGACGATATCGGCGCCGCGTACCGCTTCGGCGACAGAGCCTGCGATGCTTACCCGCAACTGCGGGAAGGCGCTGAGGTTGGCGACCAGTTTGGCACTGGCCTTGGGGTCCAGGTCGTACAGGCGGATTTCTTCGATACCCAGCAACGCGTGGAAGGCCAGGGCCTGGAACTCACTTTGCGAGCCGTTGCCAATCAGTGCCATGCGTCGGCTGATTGGGCGCGCAAGGTAGCGGGCGGCCAGGGCCGAGGTGGCGGCGGTGCGAATGGCAGTGGTCAGGGTCATTTCACTGAGCAGTACCGGGGCGCCGCTATCGACATCACCCAGAGCACCAAAAGCCATGACCGTGAGCATGCCGCGCTGGGTGTTTTTCGGGTGGCCGTTGACGTACTTGAAGGCATACAGGTTGGCATCGGACACCGGCATCAACTCGATCACGCCATCGGGCGAATGGTTGGCCAGGCGTGGGCATTTTTCGAAGTCCTGCCAGCGCAGGTAGTCCTCACGGATGTACTCGGCCATTTCGCTGATGCAGGTACTCAGGCCTTTGCGGGCAACCAGATGGCTGAGGTCGGTCACATCGATATAGCGGGTCATGATGAACTCCTTTGTTATTGGCACCGAGGCACGCAGCTTGGGGCGATACGCCTATTGTCGATGCGCCAAGGGAAACATCTCGGCTGAAGCAAGGCGGGCGCTCAGCAGGTTCAGCTGAAATGTGCGGTTTAACAGCGGAATCGGCTGTAGAGGGCCTAGCCGGTACGCGAAGCATTCAGGCGCGTCTCAGCCGTCGGCCTGGCCCTGGGCATGCAAGCGTTTGTAGAGAGTGGTGCGGCTAATGCCCAGATCACGTGCCAGGGCTGAGACGTTGCCCTTGAATGCTTGCAGTCTCAGGTTCAGGTTACGCTCATCCGCAGCAAATGGCGGGGTGGGCTCGGCTGTTTTCGCCGCAGGCAGTTCGCTGAAAAAGCGCTCTGGCAAGTGTTCCAGGGCTATGGGCTGCTGGCCTGCCAGTGCCAGGGCAACCTGCAGGGTGCTGGCCAGCTGGCGCACATTACCTGGCCACGGATGCTGCAACAGATACTCCAGTACTTTGCTGTCCAGCTGTCGCGGTGCATCGATGTCACGGTAGTGCCGGTGGAGCTGCTCGATCAGCGCCAGGCGATCACTGCGTTCGCGCAATGGCGGCAGGGTCAGGCTGAGCCCGGCAATCCGGTAGTACAGGTCCTGGCGAAAGCGTCCCTGACGTACCCGTTCTTCCAGGTTCTGGTGGGTGGCCGAGACGACCCTGATGTCCACCGGCACCGGCTCGCCACTGCCCAGCGGCTGGATACAGCGGGTCTGCAGAAAGCGCAGCAAGCGCGCCTGAGTGGGCAGCGGCATGTCGCCGATCTCGTCGAGAAAGACGATGCCATGTTCGGCTTTGCGGATCAGGCCGGGATTACCTTTGTGGTGAGCGCCGGTGAACGCGCCTTTCTCATAACCGAACAGTTCCGACTCCACCAGCTCGGCCGGGATCGCGGCGCAGTTCACCGCGATCAACGGTTGCTTGCGACGGCTGCTGGCTTCATGCAAGGCCTGGACAAAGACTTCCTTGCCCACCCCGGTTTCACCCTGGATCAACACCGGGATGTCTTTCTCCAGCAGCAGCCCGGCCTGACGCAGGGCTTTGCTGATGCGTGGGTCGCAATCGACTGGTGGTTGACGGCTGGCAGATGTCGAGGGCGTTGCCAGGGGGGCATGCAGCAGGCAATGAAAGCGGTTGCGCCCGGCCACCTGTACGGCAAAGGGTTGTCCGTCGGTGTGGTGTAGCAACGTTGACAGCGGAGTCTGGAACAGGTGTTCAAGGCTGTGCTGCAAGGCGGGCTGACCGAGCAAGCTGTCGGCCCGGCGATTGGCGGCAAGAATGCGCCCGCGATCATCGAACACCAGCAGGCCGGCCCATTGGCTGTCGAGGTTGTTCGAGCCGGTGTTGAAACTCAACTGCCGATAGTGCCCGGCGTAGCGCGCGAGAATCAGGCGGTTCTCCAGGCTCTGGCTCATCATCCGCACCAGACCCAGGGTTTGTGACGCCGGCAGGTAACTGTCGCTGGACACATCCAGCACGCCGATCAGCTTGCGCTCGGCGTCGAACAACGGCGCGGCGGCACTGGCCATGTAGCGGTTGAGTTTGAGGAAGTGTTCATCCTGGCCTACATGCACCGCCTCGGCGCAGGCCAGGGCGGTGCCGATGGCGTTGGTGCCGACCCCATGTTCGAGCCAACGTGCCCCGGCGACAAAACCGTGTTGCTGGCGCGGGTCGATGAAACGCCGGGTGCCCCAGGTTTCCAGCAACTGGCCCTGATCATCGCTGAGCATGATCAGATAACTGGAGTTGCCTAGCAGGGGATTGAACTGCGGCATTACCTCGTCACAGGTGGTGCGCAACAGGACATGATGGCGTTCAAGCAATTCAGTGAGGCTGGCAGCGCAACATTCACCGTAATCGGGTACCGACTGGTGCTCCAGGCCGTAGTTGCGGCAGCGTGCCCAGGAGGCCTGAATCAGTTGGGCGTGGGAGGCACTGGATACGGCCATGGGCCTTTCCTCTGCGGGCGCTGAGTTGTTGTTTTTGTGTGATCCAGTGTTGTTCAGTCCTGTTCATTGTCAATGTCAGCGCTGTTCAGGTGTTCAGCAGTCGCTGTTCATTTCTGTTCAGTAGCGAATCTGTAGCGTCGGTCGATCAATAAAAAACAACGCCACGACAATGACTTATCGATGACGGTGGGGCTGGCACGAATCTGGCTCTACAGCGAATGCCTGTCCGAGAACAATAATCAGGGCCGCCCTATGTCGCTTACGCTGGAGCACGTCAGCCGCACCGTCGACAACCAGCGCTGGATAATCGATGCCAGCCTCAGTTTCGAGCCGGGTTCGTTCAATGTCCTGCTCGGCCGCACCTTGTCCGGCAAGACCAGCCTGATGCGCTTGATGGCAGGGCTGGACCGTCCAGACCAGGGGCGCGTGCTGATGAACGGTGTGGATGTCACCGGCAGACCGGTGCGCCAGCGCAACGTATCGATGGTGTATCAGCAGTTCATCAATTACCCGACTCTCAGTGTCTTCGAAAACATCGCGTCACCGCTGCGTCAGGCGCGGGTGAGCGAGGAAGAAATTCGCCACAAGGTGCATCAGACCGCACAGATGCTGCGCATCGAGCCCTTCCTGCAGCGTCTGCCACTGGAACTTTCCGGTGGCCAGCAGCAGCGCACCGCCATGGCCCGGGCGCTGGTCAAGGATGCCGAGCTGATCCTGTTCGATGAGCCGCTGGTGAACCTCGATTACAAGCTGCGTGAAGAACTGCGCCAGGAAATGCGCGAACTGTTCGCTTCGCGCCACTGCATTGCCGTTTATGCCACTACCGAGCCTAACGAAGCGCTGGCCCTGGGGGGCACCACCACCATCCTTCATGAAGGCAGTATCGTGCAGAGCGGCCCCACCGCGCAGGTCTACCACCAGCCGCGTTCGGTACTGGCCGCCGAGCTGTTTTCCGAACCGCCGATCAATCTGATTGACGGGCGCATCAGCGGCAACGAAGTGAGCTTCGCCGGTGCTGTGCACTTTGCCATGAATGCCGACCTGCGCCGGATCGGCGACGGTGAGTATCGCTTTGGCGTGCGCCCCAGCCATATCAGCCTGGTGCCCTCCAATGACGACGATCTGGAACTGGCGGTGCTGGTGGAGCTGGCGGAAATCAGCGGCTCGGAAACCTTCCTGCATGTGCGCAGCGAATACTTTCGCATCATCCTGCACCTGTCCGGCGTGCACGAGTACCACGTCGATGCCCCGATCCGGGTGTTTATCCCGACCCACAAGCTGTTTGTCTTCGACAGCGCCGGGCAGTTGGTACAGGCACCGGGTGCCCGTGAAGCGAGGGTTGCCTGATGGCCGAGATTCGCCTGCAGCAGTTGGCCCACAGCTACAGCCGCAACCCCGCGGGTGCGGATGACTATGCCTTGCGTGAGCTGGAGCATGTCTGGGCGCAGGGCGGCGCCTACGCCTTGCTCGGTCCGTCGGGGTGCGGCAAGTCGACATTGCTCAACATCATTTCCGGATTGCTCAGCCCCTCCCACGGCCAGGTGTTGTTCGATGGCAAGGTGGTCAATGAGTTGTCGCCCCAGGCGCGCAATATTGCCCAGGTTTTTCAGTTTCCAGTGGTGTACGACACCATGACGGTGTTCGACAACCTCGCGTTCCCCTTGCGCAACCAGGGTCTGAATGAGGCGCGAGTGCGCAGCAAAGTGGAGGAGATTGCCGAGGTACTCGAACTCGGCCCGGTGTTGAAAAAGAAGGCCCGCAACCTCAGCGCTGACGAAAAGCAGAAAGTCTCCATGGGGCGCGGACTGGTGCGTGATGACGTCTCGGCGATCCTCTTCGATGAACCGCTGACAGTGATCGACCCGCACCTGAAGTGGAAGCTGCGGCGCAAGCTCAAGCAGATTCACGAGCAGTTCAATATCACCATGATCTATGTGACCCACGATCAGTTGGAGGCCTCGACCTTCGCCGACAAGATCGCGGTGATGTACGGCGGACAGATCGTCCAGTTCGGTACGCCGCGGGAGCTGTTCGAGCGGCCACGGCATACCTTTGTCGGCTATTTCATCGGCAGCCCCGGAATGAACCTGATCGATGTGCAGCCACAGCCCGGCGGGGTCGGCTTCGCCGGTGTCCATCTGCCGTTGCCTGGGGCATTGCAGGCGCGCTTGGCCAGTACGCCGGTGGCGCGCTTGCAGGTCGGTATCCGCCCGGAGTTCGTGCAGGTGCGCGAGGGGCCCTTTGATGAAGCCTTCAGCGCCAGCGTGGTGGATATCGAAGACCTCGGTACGTATCGGATCCTGACTCTGGAACTGGACGGTGTGGCCCTCAAGGTGCGCCTTGGTGAAGACCGTGTGGTGCCGCAAGGGCAGGCCTGGATCAGCTTTCCGGCGCAGTGGTTGATGCTCTACGCCGATGACGTGCTGCTGGAGGTCGGGCCATGAACAAGATCCCCAACAACAGGGCCTGGTGGCTGGTGTTGCCGGTGTTCCTGCTGGTGGCCTTCAGTGCGGTGATACCGATGATGACCGTGGTCAATTACTCGGTGCAGGATATTTTCGACCAGTCCAGCCGCTACTTCGTCGGTGCCGACTGGTATCGCCAGGTGCTGCAGGACCCCCGCCTGCACGACTCCTTGCTGCGCCAGTTCGTCTATTCGGGGTGCGTATTGCTGATCGAGATTCCGTTAGGGATCGCTATTGCCCTGACCATGCCAACCAAAGGGCGCTGGTCGTCGCTGTGCCTGATCGTCATGGCCATTCCGTTGCTGATTCCATGGAACGTGGTCGGCACCATCTGGCAGATCTTCGGCCGTGCCGACATCGGCCTGCTCGGGGCCTCGCTGAATCAGCTGGGCATCAACTACAACTATGCAGCCAACACCATGGATGCCTGGGTCACGGTGCTGGTGATGGATGTCTGGCACTGGACCTCACTGGTAGCGCTGCTGTGTTACTCAGGGCTGCGGGCGATTCCGGATGTCTATTACCAGGCCGCGCGCATCGATCGTGCGTCGGCCTGGGCGGTGTTTCGGCATATCCAGTTGCCGAAGATGAAGAACGTGCTGTTGATTGCGGTGATGCTGCGCTTCATGGACAGCTTCATGATCTACACCGAGCCTTTTGTGCTGACCGGCGGTGGGCCGGGCAATGCCACCACCTTCCTCAGCCAGACCCTGACGCAGATGGCGGTAGGGCAGTTTGACCTGGGGCCGGCGGCGGCATTTTCGCTGGTGTACTTCCTGATCATTCTCCTGGTGTCCTGGCGGTTCTACACCGCCATGACCCATGCCGACAAAGACTAGGAGGGCGACCATGAACCTGCGCAAAACGCTGCCCCTGCTGCTCTACATCCTGTTTTTGCTGGTGCCGATCTATTGGCTGCTGAACATGTCGTTCAAGAGCAACACCGAAATCCTCGGCGGCCTGACCTTGTGGCCGCAGGATTTCACCGTTGACAACTACCGGGTCATTTTCACCGACCCCAGCTGGTACACCGGGTATCTCAACTCGCTGTACTACGTGTGCCTGAACACCGTGATCTCGCTGAGTGTGGCCTTGCCCGCGGCCTATGCGTTTTCGCGCTACCGCTTTCTCGGCGACAAACACCTGTTCTTCTGGTTACTGACCAACCGCATGGCGCCGCCTGCAGTGTTCCTGTTGCCGTTTTTTCAGCTGTACTCGTCCATCGGCCTGTTCGACACCCATATCGCCGTGGCCCTGGCGCACTGCCTGTTCAACGTGCCGCTGGCGGTGTGGATCCTCGAAGGCTTCATGTCCGGGGTGCCCAAGGAAATCGACGAAACCGCCTACATCGATGGCTACAGTTTCCCGCGCTTCTTCGTGAAGATATTCGTGCCGCTGATTGGCTCGGGTATCGGCGTGACGGCGTTTTTCTGCTTCATGTTTTCCTGGGTCGAGCTGCTGCTGGCGCGCACCCTGACCTCGGTGAATGCCAAGCCCATTGCTGCGGTGATGACCCGCACCGTGTCGGCTTCGGGGATCGATTGGGGCGTGCTGGCGGCAGCCGGCGTGCTGACCATCCTGCCGGGCATGCTGGTGATCTGGTTTGTCCGTAACCATGTGGCCAAGGGCTTTGCCCTGGGCCGGGTCTGAGGAGGCGCGCGATGGACTGGATGGCCTGGACCTTGCCGACGGCAGTGTTCTTCACTGCGATTGGCCTGCTGCTCGTGGGCATGACCCTGTTTGAACTGCGTCGACCGTGCGTCGAGCGTCGTGGTTTTCTGCCGATTGCCACCACCCGTGGCGACCGGCTGTTCATCGGGCTTCTGGTCAGCGCTTACCTGCACCTGCTGGTGATCGGGGGCAGCGACTGGAATCTATGGGTAGCCTCGCTGCTGTCGGCGGTGTGGCTGTTGGTGGTGATGCGCTGGGGTTAACCGATCAGGTTCGGTCAGGCTCCATGGGAATACTCAATCGGGAGATCACGATGTTCGACAACAACAAGAACCGGCGACATTTGACCCTGGCCGCCTTGCTCGTGCTCGGCAGCTTCCACGCCAGCGCCTGGGCCGATGCCTATGAAGACGCGGCAAAGAAATGGATCGGCAGCGAGTTCAAGCCGTCGACCCTGACCCCGGAGCAGCAGCTTGAGGAGCTGAAGTGGTTCATCAAAGCCTCGGAGCCGTTCCGTGGCATGAAGATCAACGTGGTGTCGGAAACCATCGCCACCCACGAATATGAATCCAAGGTACTGGCCAAAGCCTTCAGTGAAATCACCGGGATCAAGCTGACCCACGACCTGTTGCAGGAAGGCGATGTGGTGGAGAAGCTGCAAACCCAGATGCAGTCGGACAAGAACATCTACGACGGCTGGGTCAACGACTCGGACCTGATCGGTACGCACTTTCGCTATGGCAAGACGGAATCCATCACCGACCTCATGGCCAACGAGGGCAAGGACTACACCTCGCCAACCCTGGATATCAAAGACTTTATCGGTATCTCCTTCACTACCGCACCTGACGGCAAGATCTATCAGTTGCCTGACCAGCAATTCGCCAACCTGTACTGGTTCCGTGCCGACTGGTTCGACAGGCCGGACCTGAAAGCCAAGTTCAAGGAAAAGTACGGCTATGACCTTGGTGTGCCGGTCAACTGGTCGGCCTACGAGGACATCGCCAAATTCTTCAGCGAAGACGTCAAGGAGATCGACGGCAAGCGCGTCTATGGCCATATGGATTACGGCAAAAAAGACCCGTCACTGGGCTGGCGCTTCACCGATGCCTGGTTCTCCATGGCCGGTGGCGGTGACAAGGGCTTGCCCAATGGCTTGCCGGTGGATGAGTGGGGGATTCGTGTCGAGGACTGCCATCCGGTCGGTTCCAGCGTCACTCGCGGTGGCGACACCAATGGCCCGGCTGCGGTCTACGCGACGCAGAAATACGTCGACTGGATGCGTGCCTACGCGCCACCGGAAGCGCAGGGCATGACCTTCTCCGAGTCGGGTCCGGTGCCGTCGCAGGGTAACATTGCCCAGCAGATCTTCTGGTACACCGCCTTTACCGCCGACATGACCAAGCCGGGCTTGCCGGTGATGAATGCCGACGGTACGCCGAAATGGCGCATGGCGCCGTCACCCAAAGGCCCGTACTGGGAGGAGGGCATGAAACTGGGGTATCAGGATGCTGGTTCCTGGACCTTCCTCAAGTCGACGCCGGAGAAGCAGCGTCTGGCGGCCTGGCTGTATGCCCAGTTCGTCACCTCCAAGACGGTTTCGCTGAAGAAGACCATCGTCGGCCTGACGCCGATCCGCGAGTCGGACATCAACTCCCAAGCCATGACCGACCTGGCGCCCAAACTCGGCGGCCTGGTGGAGTTCTACCGCAGCCCGGCGCGGGTCCAGTGGACCCCGACCGGCACCAACGTACCGGACTACCCGCGCTTGGCGCAGTTGTGGTGGAGCCATATTGCCGAAGCGGCTAGCGGTGAAAAGACTCCGCAGGAAGCGCTGGATGGCCTGGCGCGTGACCAGGACAAGATTCTGGAGCGCCTGGAACGTTCCAAAGCCCAGGCGACCTGCGCGCCGAAGCTCAATCCGGAGCGTGACGCCCAGTACTGGTACGACCAGCCGGGTGCGCCGAAGCCGAAGCTGGCCAATGAGAAGCCCAAAGGCGAAACGGTCAGCTACAGCGAACTGCTCAAATCCTGGGAGGCGGCACGCAAATAGTGGTGTGACGGGCGGTAAATTTTGTGGGAGCAACCGGCTTTGCCGGCGAAGAGGCCCTACAGCCGGGCACAAAAAAACGGCACCTTCACAGGTGCCGTTTTTCATGTCTGCTTGAAACCTTACTTATGCAGCTCTTCCGCCGCATACAAGGTGTTCTCCAGCAAGCAGGCGCGGGTCATCGGCCCGACGCCACCTGGCACCGGCGTGATCCAGCCAGCGCGGGGCAGGGCGGTCTCGTAGACCACATCGCCGACCAGCTTGCCATCTTCCTGACGGTTGATACCGACGTCGATGACAATGGCGCCTTCCTTGATCCACTCACCCTTGACCAGGCCCGGCTTGCCGGCGGCAACCACGACCAGGTCGGCGCGGCCGACGTGACCAGCCAGGTCCTTGGTGAAACGGTGGGTGACGGTAACGGTGCAGCCGGCCAGCAGCAGCTCCATGGCCATTGGCCGGCCAACGATGTTGGAGGCGCCGACGACCACCGCGTTCATGCCGTACAGATCCTGACCGGTGCTTTCCAGCAAGGTCATGATGCCTTTCGGCGTGCACGGGCGCAGCAGCGGGATACGCTGGGCCAGGCGACCGACGTTATAAGGATGGAAACCATCGACATCCTTGTCCGGGCGAATACGTTCGAGCAGCAGTGACGCATCCAGGTGAGCCGGCAGCGGCAGTTGCAGCAGGATGCCGTCGATGTTCGCATCATCATTGAGGCGATCGATCAGGTCAGTCAGGGCCTGCTGGGTGGTCTCGCTGGGCAGGTCGAATGCCTGGGAGATAAAGCCGACCTCTTCACAGTCCTTGCGCTTGTGCGAAACATAGACCTGAGAAGCCGGGTCGGTGCCGACCAGGATCACCGCCAGGCCTGGAGTACGCAGGCCTTGCTGGCGACGCTCCACAACACGTTGGGCGATCTGCTGGCGCAGGCTGGCGGCGATCGCCTTGCCGTCTATAAGGTGTGCAGTCATGACGCGTGATTAACCATCGAGAGGGAATAAAAAGAGCGCGCATTCTCGCATGAAGGGGGCCGAGGGCAAAGGCGCTTGGTCCGGCTATTCCCCTAACCCCTTAAATAAAATGAATTTTTTTCAAAAAAGAGTTGACGACCTAACCACTCGTCTATAACATTCGTCGCACTTGTCGGGCAGAGCCTAGCACTGGTTAGCAAGGTCAGGCAGAATGAGCGGATTTGGTAGCTTGTTCGGTACGGCTAAAAGTTAATTTGTAATCGTAACAGAAAGCAGATTAAATATGCGCCCGTAGCTCAGCTGGATAGAGCATCCGCCTTCTAAGCGGATGGTCGCAGGTTCGAGTCCTGCCGGGTGCGCCAATAGGCAGCTTAGGCACAAGTAAAGCGGTAAATGCAATATGGTGGGCGTAGCTCAGTTGGTAGAGCACAGGATTGTGACTCCTGTTGTCGTGGGTTCGATCCCCATCGTCCACCCCATATTCCAAAAGGCGCCCGATGAAAATCTGGCGCCTTTGCTTTAAAAGCTTCACGCGGACGTGGTGAAATTGGTAGACACACTGGATTTAGGTTCCAGCGGCGCAAGCTGTAAGAGTTCGAGTCTCTTCGTCCGCACCATCTAAGCGTCTGTTTCTAAAGGGTTTTATCCCGATAGCCCTGAAAGTGGGAACGATTTGGGAACACTTTGGGAACGGAGCAACAAAAAAGGCAGCCTTGATGGCTGCCTTTTTTGCTTTCAGGGTTGTACGTAAGCTATTACCCCCCATCTGAATTCGCAGAAACGCCTTACGCACAGGCCGAGCTTTAGCACCGTCCGCGAAAGCTGTTTCTAGCTCACGCCAAAGTGTCCAGCGCATCCATATTCATGCTATTCCAGAATCCTCGGTCACTCAGCCAAAAGTCACGCCATTGGTTTATGCCGAGCCTGTCCTGGCCTAGTTTTACGGCCGCACGCAGCTCGTCTCCAGTGCTGATCCCCGTGATCTTCACAAGTTTCTTAAAGTCGCGCTGTCGCGCCGCTCTCACGAAGAAGGGGAAGGCACCGGCACGTGACGAGTAGTGGAGAGTCTGTGGATACCACCAATATCCATCGTTAATGTACGCCATCATCAATACCAGCAGTTCCGCTTGCATTAGATCGGTGAAAGGCAGATCTGAACGATCTGCTTGGCGCTTAATGAGCTCCGCCACAGGTGAGTAGAGTCTCTTTCCTTCAGGCGCGAGAATCTGGAGCGAGTCGGAAGAACCGAAAAATGTACGGAATGTGTCGAATCGTTCTGCTCGCGATGTCTCCGTTTCGGGCAGGAGATAATGATTTGTCAGTACAAGGTGGAGAGTGGCAAACGAGTCAGTTTTGAGAAGCGCCGCTACGATGTAAAGGAAGGTCTCATACACAAAAACTCGATGCGCCTCAAACCACGTATCGTTCCACGAGTTGACTTCCGGTGGCCGTGATTTGAGCTCTATGAGTCGTTCTAGCACTGAAAGTAGCGTTTCGTTGAATTCATCCGATGGCCTTGCACCGGATTCTAGTAATACCCAATCCACCATTTGGTCGCGTACGAGTTTGAGCTTGCCGCAGTCTTCCAACACACGTTGTCCCGTATCCGTGACATCAGGGCGTTCTCGAATGCGTAAAGCATCTGCGTAATTGCAGGACGCATCGAGAAAATCCTGTCGATAGAGCTTAAGTCCTCGCTTCTCCTGAATAATGGCCTGCTTAAGCGCTACGAACTTTGCAGCAGCCGGACTAGCGGGGACGGAAACATCCATCGTGACATAGGTCGGTGCACTACCTAGTGTTGGTTTCTCGTAGGCTGGCTTGCCATAGAGAAGCCGGATCAGCTGCTCCCAATTGTCGTTTGCAGCCTCGGGGCTGGAAAGGTCGATCCAGATCCTGGACTTAAGAAAGGTTGGAAGAAAAGGCTCACCCGCATCGTCGAATTCGCAGACAACTGGGATGAACTTGGACTGTTGTACCTTCGAATACACCTCTCGCGAGATGATCTGTGATTCAGTACCGACGCCCGCTTTACGTGCGTCTGCCTTCCCAGCGTACTCAGAGTCGGAGAAGACAAGTACGTGGGTTACTGTCTCATCTGTGACCATCGATTCCATGAAGGCAAACTTGTCGTCGCCTTCCTTGAGATCCCAAATATCGAGAATTACGTCAACACCGTCATTCACCATCTGCTCTGCCCATTGGCGGATTCGAGCCTGATGTCCCGGTGACGACCAGCTATAAGAAATGAATACGCGCGGTTTCATTTGTTCCTCAAAACTAAGCTAACTGAAGTAGGCACCAGATGAAAATGTGTTATCTGGTGGGGAGTGAGCCGTCGATACCTGTGGCAGACACCGGGACGAGATAGAAGCAAAAAATGGCAAGCTATCAGTCGTCCTCCCAGCAGATTCATTGATTCTTGATTTTTACGCTCAGCGGAGACTAGCGTTGCGGATGGATTCTTTCAATTCCAGAGGTTTTGCCAAAAACCCCTTTTCAGAATTTAAGTGCATGCTCGAGCATCCCGATCATGTCCGGACCATCCTGGTGAATCCATTTGCCGTAATGCTTCCAGATCATTGCGGTCGATGTGTGCCCCATCTGGTCCGCAATCCAGTCCAACGGCACAACGCCCGTGCTTAACATCTGACTAGCGAAGGTGTGCCGGCAATTGTTCGGGCCGCGATAGCGCACTCCCACTTTTTCCAGATGGCCACGCCACCAGGTCTTTACCAGCACATCTGAGCTGGTCCAGGCGGCGTCGGTGGTGGTCTTGTGGAAGACGAAGCGCAGTTTCTGCCGCTTGACCGTCCGGTTATCGCGGTCGGTGACATCGACGTCCACCGGCGGACGTCCCTTGGTGAAGCGAACCTGTGCCAGTAATGCCTCCAGCGCCGGCCGCATCAGGCGTACTTCGCGCGTTGATCGACGGGTTTTGGTCACCCGGTAGTTGCTGCGTACTTGCGAACGGCGGAATTTCACTGTTCCGGCTTCCAGGTCGACATCCTCCCAGGCCAGTGACATGGCTTCGGATACACGCGGCCCGGTCCATATCATGAAACGAATGAGGTTGATCTCCTGTTGGAGATCTAAGTCTTCTCCAAGGATGAGATCGATCTCACTCCGCTCGAAGGGGTCAGGGTCGTCGGCGTCGGGGAGCCGAATGGTGATGCCTTCTGTCGGGTCGTGGGCAGACTTGTTGCGGGTGCGGTATCGCGCTCGACTTGGTCCAGTCGCTTGACAGCGTCGTCGATGAACGCCCAACGCTGATGCAGATCGTTCCAGTCGACTTTGCGGCCACGCTGCGGAATCTGTGCCGCTTCGCAGCTGAAGCCAAGCTCGCGGGCCATGGCCGCATGCTTGCGAGTGAAACGATGGGCACCTGGCTCGTTGTCCAGCCCCCACACCAGCGTGGGTAGCTTCTTCCCCTCGTCGGTGCGTTGCTTGGCCAGGGCCTTGAGCGATTCAAAAGGGAATGCGCCGGCACGGGGCGCTTCCTGCGTGGTCGGGTAGCGCTTGCTGTAATCGTCGAACAAGTCGTCGAACAGTTCTTTGACGTGCCACTGCTCGCCGCACTTGCTCTCTCGGCCGCACTTGATGAACCAGGGTTCATCCTGACGTGAGTACAGTTCCTTCTTGCCGCAGCTCGGGCAGGTGCCCTGGCGCAAGTACTGCGTGCCAGCCCTGGGCTTCAGCCCGTACTGGTCCTGCAGGCGCCGCAGAACTTCGCTGCGCAACTGCTGCTCCATTGGCTTGATGTTCACTTGGCACGCTCCGTTGCACAGGCGTCGAGCTGCTTCTTCAGCTCGCTGCGAGTACGGCAGATGCCGGCAAGATGGGGCAGGTCCAGAAGAACCTTGGGGGCGCGCTGGCCACTGGGTACATACCGGTAGCGGTCGGAGTACCAGACCTCGGCCATGGTGGTGTCGTATTGGCTGTTGAGCCACTGCAGGTATTGCTTCGCCTGCTGCTCATCGAGCTTGAGTTGAATGGTGATGTTGCTCATTTCGGCCACCAATGGAATGCAGTTTCCCCTTACCCACGCGGAACGGGGCATCGGGAAGGGGTTGGTTCGGAGTTACTTCGATGTGTTGCGGTGTTGCTGCAGGCGCCGAGGTAGGTACCTCCATGTCCAGTTGGTCCAGCAAATCGGGATGATCGTCGGCAGATTTCATCGCCTGACGACGCATCACCACAGGGGCGACCGGCAGCCGCACAGCCGGATTGGCCATGCCGCTAGGGCTCATTTCGTGGGTCATTTCGAACTGGGCGCGTAGCCAAGACCTCCCAGTTCAATTACGAGAAGGGCGAACGGAGCCCGGACGCTGCGTACCTTGCAGCGGTAGCTGAGAAGGGAGTCGATGTGCTGTACGTAGTAACAGGAGAGCGCAAGGCGCTTCCGGCAGCTTGTTTAAGCCCCGAAGCTACCGAGTTCTTTGAGGTCTACCAGCAGGTGAGTGAATCTGATCGAGAAGTGTTGTTCCGAACAGCCCAAGCTTTCGCGAGATCGCGAGAGTAGAGGCTGACCGGCTTGGGAGTTATTGGTGTACCAGTCCGAGTAATGTCGGAGAATTCAAAGCGAAGGATGGCTAAGACGGTATGGACACACTAATAGGGATTCTGGTCCTGACTGCTGCTATTGCAGTGTTTGTAGCGATGGTGCGACGCACTAACGCTAAAGGTCGAGAACTGGAACGGCAAGCGGATAGAAAGCCCTGGCTCTCCAATCGCCCGGAGTTACTGACGAAAGATCAGCGCAAGGCGGTCAATTCAATAGAGCGAC
>OEPS010000127.1_pt1 | contig 28077 bp, 19 predicted proteins | sample 1539411 | NCBI WGS metagenome assembly OEPS01 (sample SAMN02671747, study PRJEB22543) | soil metagenome | biome: bacteria | place: China:Hunan Province, Lengshuijiang City | collected 2012-10-15 | depth 0.08m m
GTTCGCTATCGTCCTCGGTGCCATCGTCGGCACCCTGCTCTTCACCACGCTCCCGTCCACGAGCGCGGCCCAGGGCTCGGGTCCCGACCCCGTGAGCAGCGCGTCGCCGACGGTGTCGGCGTCGAAGAAGACGAGCGCGCGCCGTCGCCGGCCGGCCAAGCGCCGGCGCGTGCGCCGAGTGGCCGCCGAACCGGCGATCCCGCGCTACACGGCGCCGCGGACGTCGACCGCCCTGGCAAGCGACGTCAACGTCATGATCGGCGACGGGGCGCGCAGCGGGCACTGGGGCGTGCTCATCGTCTCGCTCACCCGGGGCGATACCCTGTTCTCGCGCAACCCGGACGACCTGATGCAGCCCGCGTCGACGATGAAGCTGATGACGTCGGCGCTCTCGCTCGAGCGCTTCGGGCCCGATCACCAGTTCAGCACCGACGTCCTGCGCGACGGTCCGGTCACCGCTGACGGCACGCTGCAGGGAAACCTCTACATGCGCGGCGACGGCGATCCGGGATTCTCGAATCGCTTCCTCCGCGGCGATCCCGATGCGCCGGTCGAGATGCTCGCCCGCCTGATCGCCGGCGCCGGGGTGAAGCACGTCAGGGGCGACCTCGTCGCCGACGCGACCGCATTCGAGCCGCGCAAGATCCCCGAGGGATGGCAGTCGCGATATCTCGGCCTGAGCTACGCGGCGCCCGTCTCCGCGCTCTCGCTCAACGAAAACACGGTGTGGGTGGTGGTCGAGCCAGGTGAGAACGGCGGGCCGGCGACCGTGCGCTTCGAGCCCTCCTCGAGCGGGATCGTGCTCGGGAGCACGGTGCGCACGGTGAAGGGATCGCGCGGCGCCTCGCTCTCGATTCGCCGCTCCGGCCAGGGAGTCGTCGATGCCCGGGGGTGGATCGGCTCCCGCTCCGGCCCCCGCCGCTACGAGCTGGTGGTCGACGAGCCGGCGCTGTTCTGCGCGGGCTCGCTCCGCGACGCGCTCGCCGCGCAGGGGATCACCGTCGACGGCGCCGTCAGGCTCGGCGCGACTCCGTCGCACGCGCAGCGCATCACCGGCTTCCCGTCGCCACCCCTCGCCCGGCTCATCGCGGTGATGAATCGCGAGAGCGTGAACCACTACGCCGAGCTGCTGTTCCGCGACGTCGCGCACTCGGCGAGCGGAGTGGGGTCGGCGGAGAACGGCAACGCCCTGCTGCGCCGCTTCGCGCACGACAAGCTCGGCATCGACTCGACCGAAGTGTACGCGGCCGACGGCAGCGGGCTCTCCGTGCTCGACCGCGTCTCGCCGCGGGCGATGGTGCACCTGCTCGCCTATGCGCACAACGCGCCGTGGGGAGCGAGCTTCCACGCGTCGCTGCCGGTCGCCGGCGAGAGCGAGCTGCTCCGCCATCGCATGCGCGCCACCCCGGCGCAGGGGAACCTGCACGCGAAGACCGGGACCACGAACACGGTGATCTCCCTCGCCGGCTACGTGACCGCGCTCGACGGCGAGGTGCTCGCCTTCTCTTTCATCTACAACGGCAACGACCGCTGGCGGGCGAAGAACACCATCGACCAGGTCGGCGCGACGCTGGCGAACTTCGTGAGGGAGTGAGGCAGCCGTTAGCCATTGGCTGTCAGCTGCCAGCAACTGCGGTAGGGAGAAACGGCGTCGAAGGTGCTGCACACCTTCGGCGCCGTTTGCGCTATGTTCCGGGTAGGACCTGCACGCTCACAATTCCCCCGGGAGGGGATGATGGTAAAGCGCACTGTGAAGGACATCGAAGGCCGCACGTGGGTCTGCACGGCGGAAGGCGACGGCGCGGCCAGCGCGAACCCATCGGCGAAGGGACAGGACGTGAAGATCAGCTGCACGACCGAGTCGGTCGCGAAGCCGGTGATCGTCACCGTCGGCTGGCAGTGGGAGAAGACGTCGGACAACGGCCTCGCGCGCATGATCGCGCTCGCGTCCCCGGTGGCGAAGAACTAGTAGACAGGTGTCAGGGGTCGGGTGTCACGGACTTGGCTCGCGCGCCCCTGACACCTGACCCCCCTTCGGCCGCCGTCGCTCGACGCCGGCGGCTGATGGCTAACGGCTGCTGTTCGGCCGCCGCAGCTTCTCCGGCCCGATCCGCGTCATCATCGTCTCATACGTGACGAGCCGGATCTTTCCGGTTCGCACGAGGTCAGCCAGCTCCGGCGAGAGCATCGCTTCCAGCTCCGCCTTGCGGTGCGCGACCACGCCGGCGCCTGGCGCGTTCTGCTCCGGCGCGTTCATGTCGTAGATCACTTCCATCTCCGGCGTCCGCTCGGCGACGTGCACCTCGACGAGGTTCACGGTGTCGCGCTTCGCGCGCGCGAGGTGGCCGAGCAGCGATGACTTCTTCGCGGCGACCGGCTCACCCCAGAGCGAGACGTAGTCCTCGCCGAAGTAGGTCGAGATCCCGAGCCCGTACCTCCGCGCGATGCGCTCGGTGACCTCGCGCAGCTCCGGGTTCGCGAGCGCCGTCCCCATGTGCGCGTCCACGTAGCTGATCTTCAATCCCGAGGCGAGCGCGCGCTCGACCTGCGCGCTCAGCTCGCGCTCGACCTCGCCGAGATCGTAGTGGCTCGCCAGGAATCCCTCCCCCGAGGAGTGGAAGTAGCCGACGCTGTCGACGAGCGAAGGGGCCCCGCCCTTGCCGAGCACCGGACCCCAGCGGTAGTTGCGCCACTCCGAGTTCAACGCGAGGTGCACGCCGACCGCGACCTGCGGATTCCTCTTCAGGATCTCGACCGCCTCCTGATACCACGGACAGGCGAAGAGCACCGACACCGAGAATGGCATCTTCGTCGCCGCGACTTCCTCGATCGCCATGTTGACGGAGTGATTCATCCCGACGTCGTCGAGGCGCAGGAGTACCTCGGGTGCAGGAGCAGGTGACGGCTGGGCGACGACGCCGCGCTGCGGACTCGCGCAGGCGGCGAGGAGGGCGAGGGTCGCAGCGGCGAGACGAGTGGCGTGAGTCATGATCGGCGCGGCTGTGGGCGTGTGGGTGCTGCCGGGACGGCTGATTATGGCGCGCGCGGCTCGGTTCCGGAACGGCGGACGGGCGACGGCGGGATTGCTTGCGGGGGTGGGCGGTCTCGGAGAGGGCTGGCGCGCAAGGATCACGGCACCGGCCCACGAAAGCCTGGGGGCAAGCCCGGCGAGATCATCTCGCCCCGCTTGCCCCCAACCTGTTCATGCTCTGGCGAAACGAATCCCCGGCGCCCGTGTTCCGCTCCGTGTCCTCAGCGCCTCCTGGCGATACCCCGCCGCCAGCGGCCCGCCACGCACTCCTTACGAGATCGTCTCCTTGATCTCGATCCCGCGCTTCGCCAGCTCGTCGATGTACTTCCTTGCCGGCATGCATTCGTCCGGCGTGTGCACGCCGGCGGGACCGACTTCGCGGCGGGCCTGCATCTGGCCGGTGATCGAGAGCGAATAGCCGGTCGTCCGCATCATCGCGCTGATCCCGTGCCGCTCGTCATAACGGTCGACCAGCTCGAAGGCGATGGTCTGCGGCTTGCCGTTCTTCTTCCCCTCGACCGTCACCCGCAGCGCGACGAGGTCCTTCCCTTCCGGCTTCGTCAGCTTCGGTCCGACCGTGGCGATGAACGCGTCGCGCGGGATGACCTTGATCCCCTTCACGTCGACGGGCTCGAGATCGAGCAGCCCCATCTCGCGGACCGCTTCCATCAGCGCGGCGTGTCCGGGATAGCGGAGGGTCTTGTACTCCATCGTCGGGATCTTCCCTTCGTAGCGCCACGCCATGGTCGAGAGCCCGCCCGCCGTATGGAACGCCTCGAGCTCGCCGACCGGCTTCGGGAACCGCACGGGCACGCGCTCGGAGAGCGCCTTCACCTGCACGGGCTTCCCGTCGCGGACGACCCACGACAACGTCGTGTAGTAGTCGAGGACCCCCTCGAGGGAGTAGACGATCTGGTAGTTGAGCGGGGGCTCGGGGTTCTGCGGCAGGCCGCCGACGAAGATGCGCACGGCCTGCACCTCGTCGAGCCGGTCGATCCCGTGCTGGGCGAGGATGTTCACCATCCCCGGCGCCAGCCCGCAGTCGGGGACGATCGTGACGTTCTTCGCCTTCGCCTTCGCGTCGAGCTCCTTCTGCCTGAAGACGATCTCGGTGTTTCCGCCGAGGTCGCAGAAGTGGACGCCGACTTCGGCGGCGAGCGTCGCCAGCTCGAGGTTGAAGTAGTAGGGGATCGCGCTCATCACCGCGTCGCTCTCACGCATCACCGCGCGCACCGCATCGGCGTCGCGCACGTCGAGCCGGGTCGGGAGGAGGCGCTTCCCCGAATATTTCGCGAGGAAGTGCGGCAGGTGATCGACCTTCAGGTCGGCGAGCCTCACTTCCTTGACATCCGGATTCTGCAACAGATCATACGCACAGGCTGATCCCTGCAGCCCGGCGCCGAGAACGAGCATCCGCATTGCGTGCAATCTCCCTGGAGTTCGGCCGGTCCCGCGGCTCGGACCCGGCGGCAGCCTGAGAAACGTAACCCGGCGGCGCGATCCTCGCATCCTGATGCGACGCATGACGACACCATCAGTGAAAACCGGACGCATCATCGAGAGCGACGACGACATCGGGGCGCTGCTCGCGCAGACGAAGCGCATCGCGGTCGTCGGCATCAAGACGCGGGAAACCATGCAGCCCGCCTATTATGTTGCGGAGTACGCGCAGCGCGCCGGCTTCGAGATCGTGCCGGTGCCGGTATACTATCCCGACGTGACGGAGATTCTCGGTGAAAGAGTCTACCGCAGCCTCGCCGCGATCCCCGGTGACATCGACATGGTGAACATGTTCCGCCGCCCGAAGGACCTGGCCCCGCACCTCGACGACATCCTCGCCAAGCGCCCGCGCTCCGTCTGGCTGCAGCTCGGGATTCGCGACGACGCCTTCGCCGCGTGCCTGACGGCGGCGGGGATCGATGTCGTGCAGGACCGCTGCCTCCTCGTCGAGCTCCGCAATCACGGCCGCTGACCCTCCACATGCCATTTCGCGTCCTCGTCACCGACGACATCGATCCCGAGGGTGTCGCCCTCCTCGCCAGCGAGCCGCACCTCCGCGTCGACGAGGTGCCGACGCTCCCCAGGGACGAGCTGCTCGCCCGCATCGGCGACTACGACGCGTTCGTCGGCCGTTCGGCGACGCGCATCTCCGAGGACGTGCTGCGCAGGGCGACGAAGCTGAAGGTCGTCGGCCGCGCCGGGGTCGGAGTGGACAACATCGCGCTCGACGTCGCGACCGAACTCGGGGTCGCGGTCATCAACGCCCCCGCCGGCAACACCATCGCCGTCGCCGAGCTGTTCTTCGGGACCCTCATCTCGCTCTTCCGCCACCTCCCGCGCGCGAACGCGTCGATGCACGCCGGGCGCTGGGACCGCGCCCAGCTCCTCGGCGCGGAGCTCAAGTGCCGTACGTTAGGCATCGTCGGCGTCGGCCGGATCGGCGGCGAGGTCGCGACGCGGGCACTCGCCTTCGGGATGAACGTCGTCGGACATGACCCGTACGTCCCCGATTCGCGCTTCCAGTCGCTGCGCATCCGTCGCGCGCCGACGCTCGAGGCGCTGCTCGCCGAAGCCGAGATCCTGACCGTCCACACCCCCCTCACCGACGAGACGACGGGGCTGATCGGGCGGAGCGAGATCGGCCGCCTCCCGGCCGGCGCGGTGGTCGTCAACATGGCGCGCGGGGGGATCGTCGCCGACGACGCGCTCGCCGCCGCGCTCGACTCGGGCAAGCTGATGGGCGCGGTCCTCGACGTCTACGTGAAGGAGCCGCTCGTCGGCGATCATCCGTTCAGGGATCGCGACAACGTGATCCTCACGCCGCACATCGGCGCCAGCACCGCCGAGGCGCAGCGCAACGTCGCGGTCGAGGTCTGCCGCTCGGTGCGCGACGCGCTCCTCAGCGGCGAGCTCTCCGGATCGCTCAACGTCGCGCAGTCGAGCGGCCCGGGGTGGACCGACCTGCGGCCGGCGCTGATGGTCGCGCAGCGCGCGGCGGCGATCGGGCGGGCGATCCTCGCCGGCCACGGCGGGCGCGCCGTCCAGCGCCTAACGGTGCGCTACGGCCCCGACCTCAGCGGCGCCGGCGAGGTGCTCGCCGCGGCGGCCGCGGTCGGCGCCCTCGAGGGGGTGCTCGAGTCGGAGCGGCTCAACCTGATCAGCGCCCGCTCGCTCGCCGCCTCGCGCGGCATCGAGATCGCCGTCACCGAGAGCGCCGGGCTGCCGCACCCGGCGTCGGTCGAGATCTCGCTCGCCGCCGGGATGCAGGAGCTCGCCGTCGCCGGGGTCGCGCCGCGCGACGCGGCCTGGCGCCTGACGCGCATCGGCGGCTTCCACGTCGACGTCGCCCCGCGCGACACGTTGATCGTCCTCACCAACAAGGACGTTCCCGGCGTCATCGGCCGCGTCGGCACCCTCCTCGGCGACGCCGGCGTCAACATCGCCGAGTACCACCAGGCGCGGCTGGCGCAGGGCGGCGAGGCGCTGGCGGCGATCACCGTCGACAACGCGGTCGGCTCCGACATCCAGAAGCGGCTGATGGAGCTCCCCGACGTGCTCACCGCGACGATCGTCCGCTTCGGCGCGACCATCGCCGCCGGCGCCTGACGCTCCAGCGGTGAGCGCGTCGCTCGAGCGCGACAGCACCCTCCGCGAGGGATTCGCTGCCGACGCGTCGGGGCTGCACATGATCCCCGACGCGGTCGCGCGCCCGGCGAGCGCGGAGGAAGTGGTCGAGGTCGTCCGCGAGTGCGCGTCGGCGCGCACGCCGCTCACCGCGGCCGGGGGACAGACGAGCACCACCGGCGCGTCGATCACCGACGGCGGGGTCCTCCTCTCCTTCCGGAAGATGGATCGCATCTACGACGTCGACGAGCGCGCGCGCTCGGTTCGCGTCCAGCCGGGAGCGATCGTCGCCGAGGTGAAGAAGGCGGCCGCCGCGCACGGGCTCCTCTTCGCGCCCGACCCCACGAGCGAGGACTCGTGCACCATCGGCGGCTCGATCGCCTGCAACGCATCGGGGGCGCGGACGCTCCGCTACGGGGCGACACGGTCGCACGTCCGCGCGCTGACCGTCGTCCTCGCCTCCGGCGAGACGGTCGAGCTGCGGCGCAACCCGCTCGAGAAGAACACCGTCGGCTACGAGTTCGTCCACGACCCGCTCGACTGGTTCGTCGGCAGCGAGGGGACGCTCGGCCTCGTCGTCGAGGCCGAGCTGGCGCTGCTCCCCCTCCCCGGCCGCGTCACCGGGCTGTCGTTCCCCTTCGCGTCCGAGCGCGCAGCGCTCGACTTCGTCGTCGCGGCGCGGGCGTCGGCACTCTCCCCGCGCTGCCTCGAATACCTCGACGATCTCGCGTTAGGCCTTACGGCGATCGGCCACGGCGACCGGATGGCGCCGATCGGCGCCGCCGCCGCCGTCTACGCCGAGGACGCCGGCGAGGATGACGTCGACCTCGACGCCTGGCTGGCGCTGGCCGAGCGCCACGGCGCGGCCGGCGACGAGGTGCGCATGTTCGAGGGGACGAGCGCGCTGCGCGAGGCGCGCGAGGCGCGACATGCGATCCCGGCGACGATGAACGAGCGCGGTGCACGCTGCCGCCCGGCGGGGGGACGGAAGGTCTCCACCGACTGGGCGGTGCCGTACCCGCGGCTCGGGGAGGCGATCGCGCAGGCGCGCGCGCACGCCCGCGCCGCGGGAATCGACCAGGCGGTGATCTACGGCCATGCCGGGAACGGACACCCCCACCAGAACTTCATCGCGACGGATGCCGGCGAGGTGAAGCGGATCGAGCGCGTGGTCGAGGCGACGCTGCGGACGGTGATCGGGATGGGCGGAACCGTCGCCGCCGAGCACGGGATCGGGAAGATCAAGCGGAAGTGGGTCGGGCTGCAGCTGTCGGAGATGCAGATGGGAGCGATGCGGGCGATGAAGCGCGAGCTCGACCCGCTCGGCATCCTCGCGCCGGGGAACGTCCTGTGAGCGGCGCGCGCCCGCGCTTCGCCAGCGTCGTGATCGACGTCGACTCGACGCTCTCCGGGATCGAGGGGATCGACTGGCTCGCCGCCCTGCGGGGACCGGAGATGGCCTCGCGGATCTCGGCGCTGACCGACCGCGCGATGCGCGGCGAGATCACCCTCGACTCGGTGTACGGCGAGCGGCTGAGGATGATCGCACCGGCCCGGCGGGAGGTCGATGCGCTCGGGGCGCGCTACGTCGAGTCGATCGCGCCCGGGGCGCAGGCGGCGATCGGCGCGCTCCGCCAAGCCGGGATCGCGGTCGTGGTGGTGAGCGGCGGGCTGCGCGAGGCGATCGCTCCGCTCGCGCGATTGGTCGGCGTCGGCGGGCAGGGGCTGCGGGCCGTTTCGATCCGCTTCGACGCCGCGGGGAACTACGCCGGATACGACGAGCGCTCCCCGCTGGCGACGCAGCAGGGGAAGGCGCAGGTCGTCCGCGAGCTCGCGTTAGGCGCGCCGGTGCTCGGCGTCGGCGACGGCGCGACCGACCTCGCGATGCGTCCCGCCGTCGCCGCCTTCGCCGCCTACACCGGCTTCGTGCGGCGCGAGCCGGTGGTCCGCGAGGCCGACTTCACGATCGAATCGTTCGCTCAACTGGAGGCGCTGGTCCTCGGATGACTCCTGCACCGTTCGGCACCTTCTTCCTCCCCGGCCCGACCGAAGTCCGCCCCGAGGTGCTGGCGGCGATGACGCGGCCGATGATCCCGCACCGGGGCAGGGCGTTCGAGGAGATGTTCGCCCGCATCCAGGCGGGGCTGCGCGACGTCTTCAGGACGAAGCGGCCGGTGCTCGTCAGCTCGTCGTCGGCGACCGGGCTGATGGAGGCGTCGGTGCGCTGCGCGCCGGCCGGTCCCGTGCTCTCGGTGGTGAACGGTGCCTTCTCCGAGCGGTTCGCGCACATCGCCCGCGCCTGCGAGCGGGAGACCGACGTCCTCACCGTGCCGTCAGGCAGGGCGGTCGACCTCGAGGAGCTCGCCGCCCGCCTCCGTGCGCGCCGGTACGCGGCGATGACGATCGTCCACTCGGAAACCTCGACCGGTGCCCTGAGCGACGTTCGCGCGGCGACGGTGCTCGCCCGCGAGCAGGGGACGCTCTGCCTGGTCGACAGCGTCACCGGGGTCGCCGGATCACCGCTTCCCTTCGACGAGTGGGAGATGGACTTCGTGCTCACCGGCTCACAGAAGGCGCTCGCCCTGCCCCCGGGGCTCGCCGTGGGGGTCGCCAGCGCGGGATACATGAGGACCGCGAGCGAAGCAGAGGGGCGCGGGCTCTACTTCGACCTCGTCGAGTTCGAGGCGTACGCGGCGAAGAACCAGACCCCGAACACCCCGGCGCTGCCGCTCCTCTACGCGCTCGACACGCAGCTCGCCCGCATCGCGACGGAGACGATGGAAGCGCGCTGGGCGCGCCACGCGGCGATGGCCGAGCAGACCTGGCGGTGGGTGGCCGACGTCGCGAAGCGGCGCGGGATCGCGATCCGCGTCCTCGCGCCGGAAGGAGAGCGGTCGCTGACGGTGACCGCGGTTTCCCTCCCCGCCGGGATCAGCGGCGGCGCGGTCGCGGCCGAGGTCTCGAAGCGCGGCTTCGTGATCGGCGCGGGATACGGCAAGCTGCGCGAGACGACGTTCCGCATCGGGCACATGGGGGATCACACCCCGGACCGTCTGGCGCTGTGCCTGGAGGCGTGTGAGGAAGCGTTAGGCGCGCTGACGAAGTAAGGGGTCAGGGGTCAAGGGTCGGGGGTCAGGAGCGACGCCGTTCGTCCCCTCCGCCGTGCCTGACACCTGAGCCCTGCCGCCCTGTAGTTCGCCGTGCCTAACGCCTGGTCCCTGGCCCCTGGCCCCCAGCTCCCAGCATCTCCATCGCCGCGGCGACGAAGATGCGGGTGCCGCTGTCGAGCGCCCGCTCGTCGAGGTCGAAGCACTCGTGATGGTGCGGGTTGGTGATCCCGCGCTCCTCGTTGCGCGCGCCGATGAAGAAGAAGGAGCCGGGGACCTTCTCCTGGTAGGCGGAGAAGTCCTCGCCGCCCATCGTCGGCACGGCCTCGACGAGCGCGTCAGCGCCTAACGCGCGGACGACGGCTCGGCGGAGGAGGTCGCTTGCCTTCTCGTCGTTGATCACCGGACGGTAGCCCGCGTCCCAGTCGAAGGTGAAGCTCGCGCCGTGGGCGGCCGTGATCCCGCCGACGATCCGCTTCATCAGCTCCGGCATCCGCGCGCGGAGCGCGGGGTCGAAGGTCCGCACGGTCCCGGCCAGCTCGACCTGGCCGGGAATGACGTTGTACGTCGTCCCGCCGGCGATGCGCGTCACCGAGACCACCGCCGAGGCGAGCGGGTCGACGTTGCGGGCGACGATGTGCTGGAGGTTGGTGATCACCTGCGCGGCGATCGCGATCGGGTCGGTGGTCTCGTGCGGGATCGCCGCATGCCCTCCGCTCCCGGTGATCGTGACGACGAAGTTGTCCGGCGACGCCATCAGCGCCCCGCTCCGCACCCCGACCTGGCCGTAAGGCATCGGGAGCCAGAGGTGGGCACCGATGATCATGTCGACGCCGTCCATCACCCCGGCCCTCACCAGCTCCTCCGCGCCCCCGGGATTCAGCTCCTCGGCGTGCTGGAAGACGAAGCGGATCTCGCCGGTGAGCTCATCCCGCCTGCCGCATAGAACTTTCGCGGCGCCGAGCAGCATCGAAGTGTGGCCATCGTGACCGCACGCGTGCATGACGCCGGCGTGACGCGAGATGAAATCGTGGGAGTTCTTCTCGTCGATCGGGAGGGCGTCGATGTCGGCGCGCATGGCGAGGACGGGTCCGGGATGCGTCCCGGTGAGCCGGGCGACGACGCTGGTCGGGGTCGGACGGGTGATCTCGAGGTTCCCGAACGACGCGAGGGTGTCGGCCACGAACTGCGCGGTGCGCTCCTCATGAAAGGAGAGCTCCGGGTGCTGGTGCAGGTGGCGCCGCCAGGAGATCACCGCCTCCCGAACCGATTCCTCGGTGGGGCGGCCGGTCGGGTTCGAAACAGTCGTAGTCAAGGGGTCCTCCCGGTGGTCTTCGTCAGGCAGTCGATCATACGGCTCGTGTCAGGAAGGCGAAAGCGCGGCAAACCATTCTTGCCGCGACCGAGTCTATAAGGAGTCCTTACACAGCGTCTACGCTCGGTGCGCGGACCGGTGCTTTCCTGTACCGCGACGCCACTGTACCTCGAGAATCCGCATGACCGCTACCCTGATACGCGCCGCCCTGCTGTGCCTCGGGCTCCTCTCGGCGCACACGACGCTTGCTGCACAAGCAGCTTCCCCGGCTGGCGCTCCCGCTCCCACGGGCGAGATCCGTGGGCGGCTGACGGAAACCAGCTCCGGCGCGGCGATCGGCGCCGGCTCGATCACCGTTCGCCGCGCCGCCGACACGAGCTTTGCCGGCGGCGCACTCCCCGACCCGGACGGATCGTTCCGCGTGAACGGTCTTGCCCCGGGCCGCTACACGGTGCGCTTCCGCGCGATCGGCTTCGCCCCCTTCGTCCGCAACGACGTCGTCATCACCGCGGCCGATCCGGTGGTGAACCTTGGCGTGCTGACGATCGCGTCGATCCCGGTGACGCTGGAGACGCAGGCGGTCGTCGCCGAGCGTCCCGACGTGGTGCTCGCGCCCGACCGCAACAGCTACGCGGTGAAGAACATGACGACCGCCAGCGGCGGCACCGCGGTCGACGCGCTGCGCAACGTCCCGTCGGTGGAGGTGGACGAGTCGAACAACGTCAGCCTTCGCGGCAACACGAACGTCGTGATCCAGATCAACGGGCGTCCGTCGCCGATGAAGGGGCAGCAGTTAGGCAACTTCCTCGCCCAGCTGCCGGCGAGCGCGGTCGACCACATCGAGGTCGCGACGAATCCGTCGGCGAAGAACGACCCCGAGGGGACCGCGGGGATCATCAACATCGTCCTCGCCCAGCAGGCCGACGTGGGGCTGAGCGGCGGCATCTCGGCGGGGACTGGGACGACCGGGCTGGCCAACCTGTCCGGGAACATCGGCCGCCAGTCGGGGCCGTGGACGGTGTTCGGGTCGTACAGCTTCTTCACCGACAACCGGGAGAGCTGGGGGCGCACCGAGCGCACCAACGCCGGCTCGACCGGGCCGGCGTTCGTGAACGGGAGCTTCACTGGTCCGGCGTCCCCGCGCTCGAATGACGTGACGTTCCGCTCCGAGTACCGGTTCACCGGGAAGGATGCGCTCTCCGCGGACGCGGTCGTGTCGCACGGGCTTTTCGAGCGCGGCAACGGCGCCTATTACTCCAATCTCGACGCCGGCGGGAACGTGACTGGGCTCTTCAACCAGTTCACGAACCAGCAGTTCCACGACATGTCGCAGGACTATGCCCTCGCCTACCGGCGCACCGGTGATGCGAAGGCGACGACCTGGTCGACCGAGGCGCGCTACACGCGCAACCGGCAGCGCTTCGACAACCTGATCTCGAGCATCGTCGTCCAGCCTGACGCGAATACCGGTGCATCGCCGCCGGCCGAGCGTGACCTCACCCGGTCGCACATGCCGGCGTTCGTGGTACAGGGCGACTACACGCGCCCCTTCTCGCCATCGACCAGGCTCGAGACGGGAGTGAAGGGGACGAGCCGCTCGACATCGAACGACTTCGCGGCGGCGTTCTTCGACGCGGGGAGCTCGGAGTACGTCCCTGACCCGGCGCGGGCGAACGCCTTCGGCTATCACGAGAAGATCGGCGCCGCCTACGCCGTGCTCTCGCAGAAGGTGGCGAAGGTGGATGGCCAGCTGGGGCTCCGCGTCGAGCGGGCGACGACGAGACTCGCGCTGCCGACGACGGGCGCCTCGTACGACAACGACTACGCGAGCGCGTTCCCGAGCGCGATCCTCTCGTGGAACGCGACGCAGATGCGGCAGCTGAAGGCCAGTTACTCGCGGCGGATCACCCGTCCCGATCCCTTCCAGCTCAACCCTATCGGATATCGCCAGGACCCGCGCAACGAGTTCCGCGGCAACCCCGCGCTCCGGCCGGAATATACCGACGCCTTCGAGCTCGGCTTCCAGGATGCACGGTCGTGGGGCTCGATCCAGCTCAACCCGTACCTGCGCCAGACCTCGCACGCGGTGCGCTTCATCCGCGAGGTGAACGCGAACGGGGTCAGCGTCGGGACCTTCGCCAACGTCGCGAGCACGACGGCGTTAGGCACGGACCTCAACCTCAACGTCCGCAAGGGCCCGCTGAACGTGTTCGGCGGCGGCAGCGCCTGGCGTTACAGCAGCGACGCGGCCAACCTCCCCGGCAACCTGTCGACGAAGGCGTTCGTCTGGTCGACGCGGGCGAACGTCAGCTGGAAGCTGGCGCCGGCGCTCGACCTCCAGGGCTTCATCATGTACCGGGCGGCGATGAAGACCGAGGGCGGCCGGCAGCTGGCGATGGTCTTCACCAACGTCGCGCTGCGGCAGAAGCTGTGGGGCGACAAGGGGAGCCTGACGCTGCGCGTGGCCGATCCCTTCAACCTGACGAAGTTCGGCTACAGCACCGACAACGGTGTGGTGACCGAGCAGACCGAGCGCCGCTTCGGGATGCGCGGCGTCTTCCTCACCTTCACCCGCAACTTCGGGCAGCAGATCAGGCTCCGGCCGCGCCAGCAGGACCCGAGCCCCGCGCAGCCGGCCGACGTCGGCGGAGGGCCGGGGCGTTAGGCGAGAGGGCGCTGTCACTGGTCGTTCGCGTCGCCTCGGCTCGGCCGAATTCGTACAGCTGGTCCGGGGAGACACTCGGAGCGGCGGGAGTCACGGAGTAAATCCAGAACTGCTGGGCCGCTCGCACCAGAGTCGAACCGCCGGGGCAAGCGGGCGAGACCCGTCTCGCCTGCTTGCCCCCAGGCCGTTTCAGCCGGGTCGTGTCGTTCGTTTCGCCAACCAAGTGCTCGGCGCCCCTCGAGCACTGACAGGTCGGAACTTCGATTACCCGGATTTCGCGGATCGTTCGCGGCCGGTGAGGCCCTCATCGCTGCCCGAGCAGTGTCCGCGTCATCCGCGAAATCGTCGTTGCCGCTGTTACGAGCCAGCCGTGGCGAGGCGGACCCCGCACTACAGAGACGACAGGCAGCCGACTCGTGCGTCCCCCTCAAAAAACCGGAACAACCTCTCCGGTAATGACAGCTAATGGCTGACTGCTGCCATCCCGAGGTGGCTCGCCAGGTACGGCGCAGTCCGGCTCTTCGCCGCTCGCGCCACCTCGTCCGGCGTTCCGGCCGCGACCACCTGCCCGCCCTCATCGCCCGCGCCGGGACCGATGTCCATCACCCAGTCGCTGGCACCGACCACCTGCATGTCGTGCTCGACGACGACGACGGTGTTCCCCGCCTCGACGAGCCCATCGAGCTGGCCGAGCAGCTTCTCGACATCCGACGGATGCAACCCCGTCGTCGGCTCGTCCAGCACGTAGAGCGAGTTGCCGCGCTGCATCCGCTGCAGCTCGGTCGCGAGCTTGATCCGCTGCGCCTCTCCCCCTGACAGCTCGGTCGCCGGCTGCCCCAGCCGGAGGTAGCCGACACCGACCTCGCGCAGCACGGTCAGCGCGCGGTGCACGTGCGCTTCATCGGCGAAGAACTCCCATGCCGCGTCCACCGTCATTCCGAGCACGTCGGCGATCGATTTGCCGCGATACGTCACCTCGAGGGTCTTCGCGTTGTACCGCGTGCCGTGACAGACGGGACACGGCGCGTACACGCTCGGAAGGAACAGCAGCTCGACGCACACGAACCCCTCGCCCTCGCAGTTCTCGCATCGACCTTTCGCGACGTTGAAGGAGAAACGGCCGACGTCGTAGTGCCGCGCCTTCGCCAGCTTCGTCGCCGCGAAAATCCGGCGCACGTGGTCGAACAGCCCGGTGTACGTCGCGAGGTTCGAGCGCGGCGTTCGGCCGATCGGCTTCTGGTCGACGCGCACCAGCCGCCTGATGCGCTCCATCCCTTCGACGATGCGGCCGCTGGTGCTCGGCGTGTCGTGCTCGAGCTCCTCGCCCTCCTCCTCCATCCCGGTCTCGTGGCCGAGGTGCGCGCCGACCAGCTCGACCAGCGCCTGGCTGACGAGGCTCGATTTCCCGGAGCCCGAGACACCGGTGACCGCGGTGAGCACGCCTAACGGGAAGGCGACGTCGAGATCGCGCAGGTTGTTCCGCGTGACACCGCTCAACCGGAGCCAGCCGGCCGGTGCGCGCGGCGCACGATCCGGCCGCTCCTCGCCACCGAAGAGGTAGCGTGCGGTCGCTGACCCCGACACCGCCGCCAGCCCGGCCGGTGGGCCGCTGTAGAGTATGCGTCCGCCATGCTCGCCCGCTGCCGGCCCGACATCGACGATCCAGTCGGCGCGGCGCACGACATCGAGGTCGTGCTCGACGACGAACAGCGAGTTGCCCGAGGCCTTCAGCCGGTCGAGGGCGCGCAGCAGCGCCTCGGTATCCGCGGGATGCAGCCCCGACGACGGCTCATCGAGCACGTACGCCACGCCGAAGAGATTCGACCGGACCTGCGTCGCGAGGCGCAGCCGCTGCAGCTCGCCGGGGGACAGCGTCGGCGTGCTGCGCTCGAGGCCGAGGTATCCGAGCCCGAGGTCGAGGAGCACGTTCACGCGCGCGAGCAGGTCCTCGGCGATCCGCTGCGCGACGATCGCCTGCTCGGGATGACGCTCCTCGAGCTTCGCGACGTCGGCGCCCTTGCCCTCGGCGATCGGGGCAAAGATCTCGGCGAGGCGGCTGAGCGGCAGCCGCGACATGTCGGCGATGTCGAGGCCGGCGAACTTCACCGACAGTGCCTCGCGGCGCAGCCGCTTGCCGTGGCAGGCAGGGCACTCGCTGCTCACCATGTATTCGGCGGCGCGGCGCTTCATCGACGCGCTCTGCGAGTTGGCAAAGGTGTGGAGCACGTGCCGCTTCGCGCTCGTGAAGGTGCCCATGTAGTCGGGCTCCTCGCGCCGCCTGATCGCACGACGGACCTCGTCGATGGTGTAGCCCGCGTAGACCGGCACCTGCGGCTGCTCGTCGGTGAAGAGGATCCAGTCGCGAGTCTTCTTCGGCAGCTCGCGCCACGGAACGTCGACGTCGTGGCCGAGCGTGGTGAGGATGTCGCGCAGGTTCTGTCCCTGCCATGCGGTCGGCCACGCGGCGACGGCGCGCTCGCGGATGGTCAACGAGTCGTCCGGAACCATCGACTTCTCCGTCACCTCGTAGACGCGGCCGAGCCCGTGGCACCGTGGGCACGCGCCCTCGGGGGTGTTCGGCGAGAACCCCTCGGCGTAGATGATCGACTGCCCGCGCGGATAGTGCCCGGCGCGCGAGTAGAGCATCCGCAGCAGGTTCGCGATGGTCGTGACGCTGCCGACCGACGAGCGCGACGTCGGCGACCCACGCTGCTGCTGGAGCGCGACGGCGGGCGGCAATCCCTCGATCTCGTCGACCTCGGGAATCCCCATCTGGTCGAACAGCCGGCGGGCGTACGGCGCCACCGACTCCAGGTACCGCCGCTGCGCCTCGGCGTACAACGTCCCGAAGGCGAGCGAGGATTTTCCGGACCCCGACACCCCGGTGAACACGACGAGCGCGTCGCGCGGGATCTCGAGGTTGACGTCCTTGAGGTTGTGCTCCCGCGCGCCACGCACGCGGATGAACCCGTTGAAGTGCCTGGTGGCGCGCCCGTTCCCCGCGCGCTCGACTGTCGTAGCCATGCCAGCGGATTAAGCGATAACCGCGCCAACAAGGGGTCAGGTGTCAGGGGTCAGGGCTACACGGGGCAGTTGCTGACAGCTGACACCTGACCCCTTCTTTCGTCAGCTAATGGCTAATGGCTAACGGCTGTAGTCGAGTATCAGCTCCCCCCGCTTCGCGTTCAGCGTGAACGCACGCGTGCCGATCGTCGTCGCGGCCATCGTGCCGCCTAACGGCCAGACGCCGTCGCGCTGGACGAGCCAGAGGCCGCCGGGATAGGCGAGGGTCGGAATCCGCTCGCCGGGCGCGCTCTTGCCGATGCGGCCGCTCTTGCGCAGCAGCATCGTTCCCGCGCCCGGGTCGAAGGTCGGTGCGAGCTGGCCGAGGAAGTCGAGGCCGACGCGGGCGCGATGCGGCTCGCCGGTCGCGGCGAAGCTCGTCGGGACGTTGGTCAGCGTGAACGGGCCGACGTCCACCGCGAGCGCGACGCCGCCGATGTTGCGCCAGTCGTTGTCGAAGGTCGCGGCGAACCGCTTCACCGACTTGCGCCGGAGCCAGGCGGTGTCGAGAGTCATCCCCTGCACCCGCGGGTCGATCGTCGCCTTCAGGGTGTCCCCCGCGATGACGATCGCCACTTCCCCGAGCGAGCCACTGTCCCCCGCCGAGAGCGGCACCGCCGCCGAGTCCGGGCCGCTGATCGACGGCTCGTTCCGCCCGAGCCACTCGGCGCGCGCACGCTGCGCGTAGGGGAGGGGCGAGCCTGGAAGGGCGGACAGCGCCTTGTAGTCGCCGAGCCGCGCGTATACCGGCGCGAGGTAGGTACCCACGGTCTTCGGATCGCCGCCGAAGAAGCGCGCTTCCTCCATCAGCACCGCACCGATGCGCAGCGCGCCGCGCGCGGCGAGATAGCGCCCGAGAGCGAGCCGCGCGCCGGGATCGCGCGGGGCGCGACGGACCGCGTAGTAGTAGAGCGTCTCGGCGGCGAAGACGCGACCGCGCCTGAGCAGGGAGTCGGCGCGCGCGACATAGCGCTGTGCCTCCGCGGGGCGCGGGGCGAGGGAGACTGCGGCCGCCATCGCGGCGGCGAGCGCCAGGCAGCGAACGAGTGAACGGTTCTTCCAGCGATTCATCACGACGGCGGCGAAGGTACGGGCAGCCCGGGCTGGTGATGCCGGACCCCGCCGTCAGGCACCCCTAGCGCGATTTCCGCGGCGGGCTGATGGCGGCGAGCAGGTCCGCATCCGGGTCGAGGATCACGCGCGCCGGCGGCGCGTCGAGATCGATCGGGACGACGATCCGGGAATCCTGCTGCGCCGGCACCTCCACCGTCGCCCGCCGGATCGACCCGTTCTTCCGTACCAGCTCGACCACCAGTGGCAGGCGAAAGTTCCCGAATCGCCGCCCCTGGGCTATCTGCAGATAGACGCGCTGGTCCCGCGGATCATAACTCCAGCGGGTATCGAGCTCGGGGTACCCCGGGCGCCGCAGCCACTGGTCGAAGAACCAGCCGAGCTCCCGCCCCGACGCACCCTCGAGCGCGCGCCGCAGGTCGTCGCTGGTCGCGTTCCCGTCGCGATGTCCCGCGTAGTACCCGCGCACCCCGCGGAAGAACACGGAGTCGCCGAGCAGCCGCCGCGCCATGTGCAGGACGTACCCTCCCTTCTCGTAGCTGTTCGAGTTGAGGAGTGACATCAGGTTCGTGGCCGCGGTGTCGATGACCGGGCGGCGGGCGACGACCATGCTGTCGGCGAGCAGCCGGGCGCGGATCCCCCGCAGGTGCGCGACGAGGGTGTCGCGCCCGCGCGAGCGCTCTGCCCAGAGCTCGGCGAAGTAGGTCGCGAAGCCCTCGGAGAGCCAGAGGTGCGGCCACTCGCTCTCCGTCACCGCGTCGCCGAACCACTGGTGCGCGGTCTCGTGGGCGATGATCGACGGGCCGATCGTCCCGCTCCGGAAGAGCGCATCAGCGTAGAAGATCGCGGTCGCGTTCTCCATCCCGCCGAAGCGGGTCGTCGACTGCAGGTGGGCGAGCTTCTCATAGGGGAATGGCCCGACCAGCGACGAGTAGAATGCGACGATCCCTTCCGCTTCCCGGAACGCGGCCGGGATCCCCGGCTTCGCGTCCTTCGCCAGGTAGAGCGTCTGCTCGAGGCACCCGCCCTCCTGCCTCGGGAGGCACGTCGTCGAGGCGAGCGGCTCGGCACGCAGAGGCGCCGCCGCGAGCACCATCAGGTACGGCGCGATCGGATGGCGCTCCTCCCACCGCCAGATCGTCCGCCACGGGCGCGCCGCGCTCCGTGCGCTGTCGGTGCGCGCGCCATTGGCGACGACGGTCAGCTCGGTGGGTGCATCGATGGTCCACGACACCGTCGCCTTGTCGCCGGGCCGATCGACCACCGCCAGCCAGTGGCGCGCGCGGTCCGGCCAGTTGTCGCCGAACGCCTGCCAGCGCCCCTCCGGATCGCGCGAGATGATCAGCCCGTCGGCCGGCTCGCCGTGGTAGTACACGGCGACCCGGGCGCTGTCGGCTTCCGCGCCTAACGGTACGAGCACCCCGCCCTCGCGCGCGGCGAAGCTGCTCCGCGCCCCGTCAACCGTCACGCTGTCGACGGGGAGCAGGATGTCGACGGCGAGGCTGCGCGCCTCGGGGCGCGCCTGCACCAGCAGCGTCGACACCCCGCTGATCATCCGCCCGGTGTCGGGAAGCGAGACGGCGAGGTCGTAGTGCACGACGTCGATGCCGACCGCCACCCGCGTTGCGGCCGGCCGGTCCACCCCCTGCGCGCCGAGCGCGCCGGCGGCGAGGGCGAGCAGCGCCGCGGGCGGCACGGCGCACCGGTGGAGCTGCCTCCTCATTGGCCGAGGTCGTAGACGACCAGCCGCGCCGGCTGGCCGGGAACCTTCCCCGGAGCGTTAGGCACGAGCGCGGCGACGAACCGTCCCTTCGCCGTCGCGACGAGGGCGGTCCCCGGGCCGACGACGCGCTTCCTTCCCCGCTCGCTGACGACCACCCACCCGTCGCCGCTCTCGATCGCCCGCGCCCCCGCCGCGATGGTGTGGCGCGACGTGAAGTCGATCGGGATGCTGACGTCGAGGGTCGGGCCCTCGGTCCAGTCGACCGTCGCCGGCGCGTCGCTGTCGCTGGCCACAGGGTGCCCGCGAAGGTCAACCGCGAGCCAGCGCGGCGACGGCTCGGCGTCGCCGGCGCGCCCAGGGTTCGTGCCGACGAGCAGCGCGTCGCCGCCCGCGCTCCAGCCGACGCGCCATCCGCCGGCCATCGGCAGCACGACCGCGCTCCGGCTGCTGTCCACCGTCGCGACGCCGAGGTCGTAGACCGCGGGCTGGGCGAGGCCGTACGCAGTCGACATCCCGCTGCTCGGGAACGCCGCCTTCTTCACCGAGTCGGCGCTGAGCGCGGTGCGCCGGGCGAGCGCCGTCCACTCGGCGGCGGGAATCTCCGGCCGCTCCCGCCCCATCACCAGGAAGGCGAGTCCCACCGCGAGCCGCCGCCAGTCCGCCGAGGGCTGGACGTCCCAGACGCTGTCGCGCTGGATCAATACTCCGCTTCCCTCGTCGGCGAAGACGAAACCGTCAGGGAGCGGCTCCGCCTCGACGCCCGTCGGGTCCTCGACGACGAGGATCGCCCGACGCTCCGGGGCAACCGCCCATCGCACCGTCGCCGCCATCCCGTGCGTCCCCCCGTTCACCGGTACCACGATCGTGACACCGGCCGAGTCGGCGCGCAGCTTGTCGCTCACGACCGCGGCGTCGCGCTTCACGGCTGTGAAGGCATCGACGATGAGGCGAGGAAGCGTGCTGTCGCGTGAGGCGGCGACGCGAACACGGAACGCGGGCGCCGCCTTTCCCTCGCTCGGACGGACGTATGCCTGCCATCCCGCGCGCGCGAGCGAGTCGCGCAGCCGCATCGCGTTCGCGCTGTCGGAGAAGGCGCCGAGCTGCACGGCGAACACCTCGACCGGCGTCGCGTCGGCGGCGGCCGCCGGCGGCGGCGCCGCGCTGCCGGCGATGCCGGTGCTGTCCGAGGGCGAGCGCTCGCTCACCGTGCACGCGCCGAGCGTGACGGCGGCGATCGCGAGGAGCGCCAACAGGCGAGGCATTCCGCGGGCGGGATTCAGCGGTGCACCCGGTAGATGTTCCCGGCGTTGTCATCGGAGATCAGCACCGAGCCGTCGCGGTTCACCAGCACGTCGGCGGGGCGTCCCCACCGACGGCCGCCCGCGTCCTGCCACCCACGCACGAAGTCCTCGTACGACACCGGCCGCCCGTCGCTGATCCGGACACGGACGACCTTCGCTCCCGTCGGCACCGTCCGGTTCCACGAGCCGTGGAAGGCGACGAGCGCGTCGCCGCGGTATTCCGGGCGCAGCTGCGCCGCCTTCGCCAGGAAGGCGATCCCTAACGGTGCGGAGTGTGCCTGCATCATCAGCGCGGGGGGAATCGTCGTGTCGCAGCGCCCGGGCACGCTGTACTCGGGGTTCGGCTGCCTGTTGCCCCAGCAGTAGGGCCAGCCGAAGTCGCCGCCGTCCTGGAGGATGTCGATCTCCTCGGGCGGAACGTCGTCGCCGAGGTTGTCGCGTTCGTGCGTCGTCACCCAGATCTTCTGCGTCGACGGGTTCACCGCAAGGCCGACCGCGTTGCGGAGGCCGATCGAGTACGGGCGCGTCCCCCCTGTCGCCGGGTCCACCTGGAGCACCGACGCGCGCCGCGGGGTGTCCCCCTCGCAGATGTTGCACCGCGACCCGACCGAGACGTACAGCATGCTGTCCGGACCGACGATCACGGTCCGCGTCGAATGCCCGGAGTTCCCCGGATACGTCGTGATCTCGGTGCCCGCTCCCGCGGGCCGGCCATCGGCACCGATCGCGAAGCGCGTCAGCCGGTTCGTCTCGGCGACGTAGAACGCGCCGCGGAAGAACGCCATCCCGTGCGGCTCGTTGAGCCCGCTCAGCACCGTCGTCACGTCCTCGGCGGCCCCGTCGCCGTTGGTGTCGGCGAGGCGGACGACCTGCCCCGCGCCCGGGCGCGATGCATAGACCGCCCCGTCCGGACCGAGCACCATGAAGCGGACGCCTCCCAGGTTGCGGGCGAAGTAGTCCACCTCGAGCCCCTCCGGCGCCTCGAGCTTTCCTCCGAGCGTCGGGTGCAGCGCGAACTGCGGGGCGAGCGCGGTATCGCGGCGAACCTCGTCGCCCAGCGCGGCGCGCTGCTGCGCGGGACTCTGCTGCGACTGGCAGGCGACGAGCGCCACGACCATCGCCACGAACACGGACCGGCGCATCCTTCCCTCCGTGATATGCCTCGACATAGGCCCTGACCCCTGACCCCTGACCCCTGACCCCTTCCTGCCTAACGGCCGAACAGCCGGCCGAAGACGCTTCCCCCCTCGCCCCGCGCCGCGGCGGCCAGCGCCCCGGCGAACTCCGGCGCCGTCGAGTAGCGGTTGGCGACGTCGCGGGCCATCCCCTTGTTCAGCACACCCTCGACCGCGTCGCTGAAGTTGAGGTCGGGGCGCATCTGCCGGATCGGCGTCGGTTCGTTGCGCAGCCGGTTGATCATCATCTCCTGCTGGGTGCGGCCGGCGAAGGGCAGCTTTCCCGTCAGCATCTCGTAGGTCATCAACGCCAGCGAGTAGACATCGGTTCGCCCGTCGAGCGGCTTGCCGCGCAGCTGCTCCGGGCTCATGAACTCCGGAGTCCCGAGCACGATCCCGGTCGCGGTCAGCTTCGCCAGCTCCGGCGAGGCCTTCCGCTCCTTCGCCAGCCCGAAGTCCATCACCACCGCGCGCGACTCCCCGTTCTTCCCCTGCGTGATCATCACGTTCTCCGGCTTCAGGTCGCGGTGGACGATCTGCAGCTCGTGCGCACGCTCGAGCCCCGCCGAGATGTCGTTCACCCAGCGCACGACCTCGTCGAGCGGGAGCTGGCCGGAACGGTGCGTCCGGTCGGCGAGGATCTCCCCCTCGATGTACGGCATGACGATGTACACCAGCCGATCCGGCGTCTCGCCGAGGCGGATGATATGGCAGATGTTCGCGTGCTCGAGGCGGCCGCCGAGCTCCGCTTCGCGGCGCAGCCGCGCCATCGCGTTCTCGTCCTTCGACAGCGCCGGCGAGAGGATCTTGATCGCGCAGCGCGCGTTGCCGTCGGCCATGTCCTCGGCCAGGTAGACGTACGACATCCCCCCCTCGCCGAGCTTCTTGATGATCCTGTAGCGCCCCTCGAGGGTCTTCCCGATCATCTCGGCGAATCCATCGTCAGGCGCGGCCGGGGCAGGCGGCGCCGGCGCGCCGCGCGCCGCTGGCCCCGCGAGCAGGCGCGTCCCATCCCTCGTGCAGAAGCGGGCGTCGTCGCCGTAGGTCGTGCCGCAGGTCGGGCAGCGAGTCATGATGCGCGCGTCATGGTGCGATTCTCAGGCTCGTACCTGGTTGCGGCCTCCCGCCTTGGCGCGGTAGAGCGCCTCGTCGGAACGCGCGAAGAAATCCTCGACCGACTCGATGTCGGACGCCGGCACCGATGCGACACCGACGCTCACCGTCAGGCGGAGCGACGGCAGCCGCTCGTTCGCGAACACATGCTCCGCCACACGTTCGCGCACGCGCTCGGCGAACGCAACCGCGCCCTCGTTCGACGTCTCCGGGAGGACGATCGCGAACTCCTCGCCTCCGTAGCGGGCGACGATGTCGACGTTGCGGACCGCGCCCTGGAGGAGCCGCGCGACCTCGCGCAGCGCCTCGTCCCCGACGAGGTGGCCGTGGGTGTCGTTGATGTCCTTGAAGTGGTCGAGGTCGACCATCAGGAGGGCGAGCGGGGTCGCGTACCGCCGCGCCCGGTCCATCTCGTGCGAGAGCCGGTCGACGAGCGCGCGCCGGTTGAGGAGCGCGGTCACCGAGTCGGTGGTCGCCAGCGCCTCGAGGCGCGCCTTGTCGGCGCGCGTCGTCTCGAGCAGCTGCGCGCGCTGGATCGCCGCCACCGCGGCGCGGATGACGGTGTCGGCGAACTCGATGTCGTGGTGCGAGAGCGGGGGCTCGCTCCCGCTCGTCCGCAGGAAGAAGACCCCGAGCTGCGTCCGGTCGAGGGTGAAGGGGAGCGCGATCGCCGACGAGACCGGCACCGTCAGCCCTTCCGCCTCCCAGACCTTGCGGATCTCGTTGTAGAGCGGGTTGCTCGCCCCCTCCTCGACGAGCACCGGCGCCCCGTGCTCGAGCGCGGTGCGTATCTCCGGATAGCGGTCGAGCCGGATCGGGAAGTTGCGCAGCCCGGGGTTGTCGAACGCGGTGGCGACGACCCCCAGCTCGTCGCCGCGGCGGGCGAGGATCACCGAGCAGCGCGAGATGTCGAGCGCGCGAGCCACGCGCCGGGCGAGGATCCGGAAGATCTCCTCGGGGGAGAGCTCGCCCGTGACCTCGTGCAGGATGTCCACGAGCTCGCGCCGGCTCTTCGCCTCTTCCCGCGACTCGACCAGCGCCTCCGACACCTCGCGCAGCGCCGCGTAGGCGCGGCGCAGGGTGTCGCGCGCGCGAAGCTGCGCCTGGACGCGGGCGAGGAGCTCACGGAGCCTGAGGGGCTTCGCCATGAAGTCGGCGGCCCCGGCGCGCAGCGCGCGCACCGCGACGTCGTCGCCGCCGCGCGCCGAGACCATCAACACCGGGAGGTCGCGCCACCGGTCGTTCGCGCGGAGCCGGCGCAGCACCACGCTCCCGTCCTCCTCGGGGACGTCGACGTCGAGCAGCAGCAGGTCGGCCGGGCGCCGCTCGAGCTCCCCGTAGATCCCCTCGCGTGTCGCCGCCGCGACGTCGTAGCCCTGCTCCTTGAGCAGCCACGACACCGCCGCCCGGATCGCCGGGTCGTCGTCGGCGACGAGGATCCGCGCGTCCGCCACGTCAGCCCCGCGCGTCGTCGAGCAGTGCGCGCAGCCCGGAGTATTCGATGTTGCCGCCGCTGAGCACCGCGACGACCGGCCCCCGCGTCTTCGCCGCCCCCGTCATCAGCGCGGCGACGGTGATCGCCCCGCTCGGCTCGACGACGAGCTTCATCCGGTCGAGGAGAAAACGCATCGCACCGCGAAGCTCCTCGTCGGGAACGACGACGACGTCGTCGACGTACGCCTGGTGGTGGGCGAAGGGAACGGCCCCGACCTCGACCGCGAGCAGCCCGTCGGCGAGGCCCCCCGTCTTCTCCAGCTTCACCGGCTTCCCCGCCTCCCGCGCCCGCGTCAGCTTCGGCGCACCGGCCGGCTCGACCCCGATCACCCGCGCGTTAGGCACGGTGAGCTTGATCGCCGCCGCGACCCCGGCGCTCAGCCCGCCCCCGCCCACGGGCACGAGCACGGTGCCGACGTCCGGCAGGTCCTGGGCGATCTCGAGCCCGGCCGTCCCCTGGCCGGCCACGATGATCGGGTCGTCGTAGGGCGGGACCAGCGTGCCGCCCTCGGCGGCGACGATCTCCATCGCCCGGTCCATCCGGTCGGCGGTCGTGGTACCCGCCAGCTCGACGCGCGCGCCTAGCCGTTCGGCGCCGCCGCGCTTCGCGTCGGTGACGGTGGTCGGCATCACGACCGTCGCCCGGACCCCGAACAGCCTCGCCGCCAGCGCCACCGCCTGCGCGTGGTTCCCTGACGATGGCGCGATCACCCCGCGCGAGCGCTGCTCGGCGCTCATCTTCGCGAGGAAGTTGTACGCCCCGCGCAGCTTGAACGCGCCGCCGCGCTGCAGCGTCTCCGGCTTGAGCCAGACCGGCGCGCCGATACGCTCGGTCAGCTCGTCAGCGGGAAGTAGCGGAGTGCGGACGACGACGCCGGCGATGGTGCGCGCGGCATCGCGAAGGTCGTCGAGCGTGATGAGAGAGGGCGCCATCCCCCAATGTCCGCTCCGCCCGGACCGCCGTCAACACGGCGCCCCGTCCAGGACCGGCGCCTTGAACGCCGCGCCAGACTACGCGCAGATCCTGTTTCGTCCGCCGGACTTCGCCTTGTACAGCGCGCGATCGGCGCTCTGCAGCAGGTCATCGTGCGTGACCGGGTCACTTCCCTTCGCGAGGGCGACCCCGACGGAGATCGTGATCGGGAGCGCGCTGCCGGGGGCGAGCTCGAACTTGTGCTCGTCGACGTTGCGGCGGAGGCGCTCGGCGAAGGTCATCGCGCCCTGCCACGCGGTGTCGGGGAGCATGATTACGAACTCGTCGCCGCCGAGGCGGGCGACGGTGTCCGTCTCGCGCGCAGTGCCGCGCATGATCTCGCCCAGCTCGGCGAGCACCGTGTCGCCGGCGGGATGGCCGTTGCTGTCGTTGATTTCCTTGAAGTGATCGATGTCGACCATGAGGACGGCGAGCGTCGATCCGCGGCGCTTTGCCTGGCGCCACTCGCGGGAAAGCCGCGACTCGAACGCGCGGCGGCTCACGCACCCGGTGAGGACGTCCGTTCCGACCAGCTCGATCAGGCGGCTCCGCATCTCGTTGTAGCTCTCGCCGAGGAGCGTGAGGTCGTCGGGGCGCTTGTCGAGGGTGGGATCGTACTCGCCGGTGAAGTCGCCGACTTCGACCCGCTTCACGAACTGCCGCAGCTTGTTCATGCGTTCGCGGAAGCTGCCGAAGATCATCACGAGCACGCCGCTCACGAAGGCGAAGAGCGCGCTGTTGATCCCGAGCACCGTCCACGTCGGCGCTGGTCCTTCGACGTGCGGCGGGACGAATCGCGAGGCGATGATGTACGCGCCGATCGTCGCCAGCGCGGTCGCGATGCCGAGCCCGCGGCCGAAATAGAAGACGGTGAGCTGCAGCCCGAGGAAGCCGAGGATCAGGATGCGGTGGAACTGCGAGGGCGGCGCGCTGAAGTACACGAGCGCGGACACCATCAGCAGGTCGGCCATCAGCGTGACCGTCGCGACCCCGCGGGGCAGCGCCTTGGTCTCTCCCTTCTCCGGCGGGCGCTCGAGGATGCGTCCGACGAGCGCGGTGAAGAGGAAGTAGAGGGCGGCAGCCGCGGCGACCGGCAGCCACGAGCCGCGCGTGTCACCTGCACCGTAGCGCACACCGGCGGTGATCCCGGCGACGAGCACCGCCGCGTAGCGGATCCAGCGCTGCCAGAGGAGGACCTGCCGCTGCAGCTCCGCGCTGTCCTGCTTCAGCTCCGCGTGGATCTGCGTGAAGCTGCGCGTGAAGTCGCGTGAGGTATCGCGCTCGCTGGTCGGCGTGAGCGGTGTCGGCGGCGTTTCGTTTTTCTCGAGTGTCGGCACCGAACGCGCGGTCGCGGGACTGGGGACGTGCAGCACGCGGGACCCCCGTCGGGGGCCCGACTGCGTATATGGACGCCCGAGACCGGCTTGCGTAAAAGGGCTTTAATGAACCGGGGTCCGCTGGCGCCGGCTGGACATGCGCCCTCGCGATGTGCGCTGCATCGCAAATCGGCCCCTGTTTTGCAAAAGCGGCCTCTACCCCCCGTTTTCGCGCGACAACTGTTTCCGCATCTCCCAGACGGGGATTTGATGAGCATCAGCAGTGGAGTCGGCCTTCTCGATGAACGGCTGGGTGGTCTGCAGCCGGGGCGCACGTACGTCCTCACCGGCGGCCCGGGGACGGGGAAGACCATCGCCTGCCTCGAGTTCCTCTTCGCCGGAATAGCCGCGGGCGAGAAGGTCGCGATGTTGACGGTGGACGACCCGGGCGACCTGCTTGCGCAGGGAGATTTTCTCGGGATCGACCTCGACGACGCGCTCCGCCGGGAGCAGATGGTCCTGCTCCGGTACCAGCTCGACTTCGCCCGGCGCTTCAGCCGCGCCGTGTCGCCGGAGCTGGCCTTCGAAGAGCTCCGACGACTGCTGGGAAGCGAGCCACCAAAGCGTCTTGTCATAGACAGCATCGCGCCATTTCTCGAGGCTGGACACGCTTCTGGCGCGGGAATCACGGCGGCACTCTCCTTCGTCGATTCGATCGGCGCGACCTCGATGGTCACCTTCCCGGGCGACCTCGCGGGACTCTACGACCGTCGGCTCGAGCCGATGATGCAGCGGGCCGGCGCGATCCTGCACTTCAGCGCACAACCCGATCGCACCGGCCAGATCGAGATCCGGAAAGTCCGCTTCCAGGTCCCCTCGACCGCGCCGATCCGCTTCCAGATAAGCGCCGGTGCGGGGATCACCTCGCTCGCCAACAGCCGCGCGCGGCGGCAGGAAGACGTCCCGGACGAGACGAGGCGGAAGCTGCTCCTCCTCGACCTCGCCGGCGGATTTCCCCCCGAGCACCTCAGCGCACTGCGCTCGGCCTTCGACGTGTCCGTCCGTGGCGGTGTCGTCAGCGCGCTGTCGAACCTCCTCCAGTCGTC
>OEPS010000128.1_pt1 | contig 28061 bp, 23 predicted proteins | sample 1539411 | NCBI WGS metagenome assembly OEPS01 (sample SAMN02671747, study PRJEB22543) | soil metagenome | biome: bacteria | place: China:Hunan Province, Lengshuijiang City | collected 2012-10-15 | depth 0.08m m
CAGGCGCTGGTGCTCACCGCCATCGTCATCAGCTTTGCCATGACCGCGCTGTTTCTGGTGGTGTTGCTGGCATCGCGCGGGTTGACCGGCACCGACCACGTGGATGGCCGGGAGCCCAACGAATGAGCGCCATGAACCAACTGATCATCGCGCCGATCCTGCTGCCATTGCTCACTGCCGCACTGATGTTGTTGCTGGGTGAAAAGCGCAGGCCGCTCAAGGCCCGCCTGAATCTGTTCTCCAGCCTTCTGGGGTTGGCAATCTCGATTACCTTGTTGCTATGGGTCCAGGAGCAGGGCCAGGCCAGCTCTATTGGTGTCTACCTGCCAGGCAACTGGCCAGCGCCCTTCGGTATCGCCCTGGTGGTTGATCGACTGTCCGCGTTGATGCTGGTACTGACCGGCATCATCGGGGTCAGCGCCCTGCTGTTCGCCATGGCACGCTGGGACAGCGCAGGGGCCAGTTTTCATGCCCTGTTCCAGATTCAGTTGATGGGGCTCTACGGGGCATTCCTGACCGCCGACCTGTTCAACCTGTTCGTGTTCTTCGAGGTGCTGCTGGCGGCGTCCTATGGCTTGCTCCTGCACGGTTCCGGCCGTGCGCGGGTCAAGGCCGGCCTGCATTACATCGCCATCAACCTGTTCGCGTCCTCGCTGTTTCTGGTCGGCGCAGCAATGCTCTATGGCGTCACCGGCACCTTGAACATGGCCGATCTGGCCCTGAAAATCCCGCTGGTGCCGGAGGCCGACCGTGGCCTGCTACACGCCGGTGCGGCAATTCTGGCCATAGCGTTCCTGGCCAAGGCCGGGATCTGGCCGTTGAACTTCTGGCTGGTGCCGGCTTATTCCGCCGCCAGTGCGCCTGTGGCCGCATTGTTCGCGATCATGACCAAAGTCGGCTTCTATACCGTGTTGCGCTTGTGGACACTGCTGTTTTCCGGGCAGGCAGGCGCCTCGGCGTTCTTTGGTGGTGACTGGCTGGTGTATGGCGGCCTGGCGACGCTAGGCTGCGCGGCCGTGTCAATCCTCGCCGCCCAGCGCCTGGAGCGCATGGCGAGTCTGAGCATCCTGGCCTCGGCAGGCACCCTGATGGCGGCCATCGGTTTTGGCCAGATGACACTGACCGCCGGGGCGTTGTTCTACCTGGTCAGCTCGACCCTTGCCCTGTGCGCGCTGTTCCTGCTGGCCGAGCTGATCGAGCGCTCACGCTCGGCAAACGAGTTGCCCCTCGATGACGACGACTGCCATCCCTCGCCGCTCGAGTCGTTGCACCCGCCCAAAGGCATCAACCTTGATGATGAGCAGAAGGCGGTCATCGGCCAGGTGATTCCATGGACCATGGCATTCCTGGGCTTGAGCTTTATCGCTTGTGCGTTGTTGATCATCGGCATGCCACCCTTGTCAGGGTTCATCGGCAAGATCAGCCTGATTGCCGCGCTGTTCAACCCTCAGGGTCTGGGCATCGCTCCCGAGCAACCACTCTCGATCCAGGGCTGGGCCCTGGTAGCACTGCTCATACTCTCTGGCCTGGCGTCGATGATTGCCCTGACCCGAGTGGGCATCCAGCGTTTCTGGACCCCTCAAGAGCGCCCCTCGCCAGCACTGCGTCGTTACGAATGCATTCCCATCGTGGTGCTGCTCGGGCTGTGCATCGCCTTGAGCGTGCGCGCCGAACCGCTGCTGCGTTACACCCAGGACACGGCCGCAAGCCTTCAGGACCCTGAGCAGTATGTCAGCGCTGTACTCAGCACCCGGCCTATCCCCGGCCCTACCAGCCAGACCGCCAGCGCGCAGGTGCAACCATGAAGCGTCTGTTTCCCGCGCCATTGCTGTCATTGTCTCTGTTCCTGCTGTGGCTGGTGCTGAACCTGTCGGTAAGTCCGGGCAACCTGTTGTTAGCTGCCTTGCTGGGTGTGTTTGCGCCCATCCTGATGGCACCGCTACGGCCGGTGTCAGCACGCATTCGTCACCCCTGGACCGTGCTACGCCTGATCCTGCGGGTCGGTATTGATGTGCTGATCTCCAACCTGCAGGTGGCCCGTGGCGTCTGGACAGCCAAGCGCCGCGCCCCTCGCTCACGCTTCGTGCATATCCCACTGGACTTGCGCGATGCCCACGGTCTGGCGGCCTTGTCGATGATCACCACAGTGATTCCTGGGACTATCTGGTCGGAGCTGGCACTGGATCGCAGCATTCTGCTGTTGCATGTGTTTGATCTGGACGATGAAACGCACTTCATCGAACACTTCAAACAGACCTATGAACGCCCGCTGATGGAGATTTTCGAATGACTGGCCTACTTGCCAACGCCATTCTCGCCAGCCTGTTCATCTTTGCCCTGGCGATGGCCCTGACCCTGGTCCGGCTGTTTCGCGGCCCTTCCGCTCAGGACCGGGTCCTCGCGCTGGATTACCTGTACATCCTGGCAATGCTGATGATGCTGGTGCTGGGCATTCGTTATGCCAGTGACACCTACTTCGAGGGGGCGTTGTTGATTGCCTTGTTCGGTTTTGTCGGATCGTTTGCCCTGGCCAAGTTCCTGTTGCGTGGCGAGGTGATCGAATGAACAACCTGAATGAATTGCCTTTCTGGGTCGAACTTCTGGTTGCGCTACTGTTGTTACTCAGCAGCCTGTTCGCCCTGAGCGGTGCGCTGGGCCTGATCCGCCTTAAAGAATTTTTTCAGCGCATGCACCCGCCCGCCCTGGCCTCGACCCTGGGAACCTGGTGTGTCGCGCTGGCCTCGATCCTGTACTTCTCGGCGCTCAAGCAAAGTCCGGTGCTGCATGCCTGGTTGATTCCGATCCTGATGGCTATCACCGTACCGGTAACCACCTTGCTACTGGCGCGGGCTGCGCTGTTCCGCAAACGCATGGCTGGAGACAAGGTCCCGGAAGAAATCAGCAGCGGTCGAGATCGAGGCAACTAAGGCCTATTCGGCCAGTGCCTGCAGTTCACGACGGACCATGGCCGCATACTCGGGGGGGCTCAGTTGATATAACTGGGTGGCCACCCAATCGAACCATGCCCCCTGCAGGCGGTCGCGTTGCGCAAACCATAGTTCGGCCTGCTCACGGGCCCGTGCCTGGTGTTTTGCATGAAACTCGGCACGCCCTTGTGACACGTCAGTCGACGCGCTCACTCGCTGGCCTTGAACGTGGTCAGCTCACCTTTCTGCCATTTGGCAACCTTACGGGTGGCGGCCTTGAGAATCTTGCTCAGGCCTTCCTGTAGCTGCTCGTGAGCGGCAAAGATCAGCACGACACCCTGACCTTCTCGCAAGACAATGCCCTCGCCCTCAGGCACCGAGACAAACGCATAGTCGCCCAGGCCATAGACGGTAAGTTTGATGTCACGAAAACGAACTTCCAACTTGCCACCTTCGCGACTGGGCAATACCGCAGCGCGGAAATGATCACCGACTTTGAGTTCCAGGCGCGGTTTGTCGTCGACGACCAACGCTGTCTCAGTGTCGATTTCAGCCATGTACAGGCTTTCCGCGTTTTGCTCGGTGACATAGACAAAACGCGATTGAAACTGTTTGACCAATTTGGCCCGAAGATCGCCCAGCACAAACAAGGCGTGCATATCCAGATTACTGACTGCCAATGAAGGATTCCTCAAAACGGTTACACGACGTCACCACAGGGCCCGCAAGGCATCGTGAAAGCAACGACACTTCAACGTCGAAGTCTGAAAGACTAATGGGTAAATGCACGAAGCGTCTGTGTGGGCGGGCGTTGCAACGCGCAGGAATTGTCACCCCTGCAAGCCAGCCAAGGCCTCACGACAGGCATTCGGCGGATTTCCGTCAACGGAAACGTACTTTCTGACATCAAAACTGCCAGGAAAATGCAATAGATACATCCATCCCCTCGGCAGAACGGGATCCCGGATCGCATCTACACATCACAAGGAAGGAATATGCACGAAAACACCGAAATCCGTCGAGAGGCAGGCAACATTTCTTACTTCAACAGCAGCCCTGGCTCAAACGTGAACAGCATGCGTTACATCGTGGTACCGGCTGGTATCAACTTCTTTCATATCACCGAGCACGCTACCGGACAGGTAAAGGGTTTCCGTTGCAGGCATATTGACGCCTGCGAGTTGGCTCGAACGCTGGAACGTTGAAATTGCCTTCAAACGGCCTGGCGTACTGTCCCGGGCCGTTGTTTAACCTGTAGCTGCTCGATCCACGCGATTTGACACTCCACCGCCTCGCCGCGACTGGCGAAGGCAGTTCCGCGCCGCTCACCGTTGACCAGCACTACCCAGCACACACGCTTACCAGCCGCTTGCAAGGAAGCCGGGACTCCACTGCCAATCATCACGGCGACATCGACTTGGCTATTCATCATTCCCTCCGGAATTTAATTAGCTACCTAACGATATCGCCATCATACGCCCGCCACCACTGCGGAAAAAGCTATTGCCGGTATAGCTGTGTTGCATCATGAGCAACAAACCCGGGCTCAAGACGGGTGTGCACGCAGAGCGACGCCCCCTGAATCCAGGCCGAGAAACACCAAGGCCCCGTGGATCACTCCACGGGGCCTTGGACAAAACACCGGTCAGATCTGACGCTGGTGTTTGTCGATCTGCTCGTGACGCTCCTGAGCTTCGATGCAGTACTTGGTGGTCGGGCTGATCAGCAAGCGCTTGAGCCCGATCGGCTCACCGCTGTCGTCGCACCAACCAAAGCTGTCGTCCCTGATTCGCTCCAGGGCCATCTCCAGTTGTGGCAACAGGCGCTGGTCACGATCGATAGCGTTGACCAACCAGGTACGTTCTTCTTCAACAGAGGCGGCATCTGCCGGGTCAGCTGGAGTGTCCAGACTCTCGATAGCAACGCGGCTCTGTTCGATGCGCTCCTGAGTCTCGACTTTCATCGACTGCAGCAACTTGGTGAAGAACGCGTGTTGCTCGGCGTTCATGTAGTCATCGGCCGGCATGGCCAGCAACTTTTCCTTGGTCATCGATTTCTCTATGAAAATAACGTGCATTTAAGCGATTGGATTGCCATCACCGACAGTTCGCCGACGGCGGAATTCTTCAAGCACCCTGCGGCACTCTATTTACGAGGGGCGGCAGTCTAAGGCGCCACGTCGTACTGGGCAACAAAAATGACAGCGCAGCAGCCCGAAACGGCCTGGAATCCGCTAATCGGCCTCCCTATGCCGACCTCTTAGCTCGGTAACCGGCGCAAATCCATGTTCACCCTCCGAGGCACAACAACAGCTTCCCATAGGTGTTACTCCGCTACGCCCCTCCGAGCAGCGCATACGGTTTCATGATGCTTTCAGCTCTGGAGCCATCAAGCCCATGAACCTGCAAGAACGCCTCGCCCTCAACACCGATCTGGATTGTGCAGTGGCCAATCACTTCAACCTGCGTCCAACGCTGTACGAGGTGTGCGCCCGCCTCCTCGTCGAACAATGGCCCAACACCCTTCTCAGTCTTCACGACCCGCTGTCGCTTTTTTTGGTAAGCACCGGTGGCACGCCGGAAAAAACCTATGTGCGGCCATTGCACCAAGTGTTTGCTGAGCGCTTTTGCCGAGGCGCCACCCTCAACCTCACTCCCGGCGAAGACTTTCTCAGCCTCAATCAGGACACCAATCCGCAAGCAGCCATCGATATCGACCTGCACCTCATTGAGCACCTGATCAATGAATGCGGCCCTTTACTGCTCGAGCGCTACCTGAATGCACTAGTAACCTTCTGGAGCGACGCCGACCCATCTGGCCTGACACCCTGGCAATGGTTCGCCAACTACTTCAAACAACACTTCAAGTCGGCCATCGATATCGGCTTCGAGACCGGCACACTCAGTAGTATCGCCACCGCCACGGCCAGCCTGATCTACGCCTATCCCTCTCCCCAGGAACGTGCCCCCTGGTCAAACGTCGACAAGCTTGAGCTGCAACACCTGGAGCTGGACACTTCGGCAAGCGCCTACCTCGACGTAGACCTGGCCAGTGCGCTGCTCCTCGACCATCTCGACAGCGCACCAGAGCGCTGCGTCACGCTGGTCTACACAACCTCCGCACAACTGCTCCCCATTGCCTCACGCCAGGCATTGCTTGATGGACTAGGGCGACTTTGGCCAGCCGCGTCCACGCCACGGCCAACACTTGAGCTAAGCCCCGCAACGACCAACTGCTTCGAGGCCCAGGCACGCGGCGTACTGCATCAACAATTGCGGACCATCACCGCTTTGATGCAACAGTATCAATCCGAGTACAGCGCCCCATTGATGGCACTCGAACTGGACCGCCTGACCTCGATGATCGGCCTGTGCAGCGCCACAGAGCAGGCGTTTCGCAAACAACTTGCCGTGCACCTGCCCGATTGGTTACGCAACGCCGCAGGGCCACTCATCCGGCGCTACGGCACAATGCTCCTGGATGCCGCCCAAGGCTACGAGGATGCCCAGGGACAGTTCTGGCTAGATGGCATCGACGACGCTGAAACCTTCAGCTATCTGCAACTGGCGCATCAGATCGGGATCGACCACCCAGGCAACGAACTTGAGGTTCGCGACGTGGTGGTCATCAATCATCAAGTCGAAGCGGCAGCAATACCCAGCCAAGGTTCGCTGATCTTCGATGGCACAAGCCATCCCGTGCGCTTCTCACTGGCCCAGTTGGCCATCGGCAATCTCGGCCTGCTCGCACCTGGCCGGGTTGAACTAGTGTCGGCTTCAGGCAAGACGCTGCCAACCTGGATGAACGAGCACTACCTGCGCACTCTCGTCACCACGCTGGACATCGGCATGACTTATCCGCAAATGCTCCAGCTCAACATGCTCGATGACGTAAGCCAGCGGCAACGACGCCAGCGCCTGCTTGATGGCCAGCTACGCACTCAGATACCGGCACTCGCCCTGGAACTGCACCTGCGTGACAACAGTTTGAGCGAGGCTGCCGTAAACGGTATCTGCCAAGTCTTCCAAATGTTGCCCCAACCCACGGCGCCTACTTGGGTGATGCGACCGCTGGGACTGATCAGCCAGGCCGGAGCATCGCCTGACCTACTGCACAACGCCTGGCTGATTGAGACCCAAGCGCCCGAAGGGAGCGCTTGCATACTGTATCGGCCCTTGCATTCGCAGTCGTTACTGGAGTTCTCTGATCGATTGGCGCTGTTCGTCGCCATCAGCGACCCAGGCGAGCTACAGGAGGACCTGCTCCAGCGCCTGCCCGAAGCGTCCCGCCGGATCTACGCCCACGGGGGGTTCATCGAGCCGCACCTGTACTTCTCTGTCGAGGATGATTTCGCTGTACCGTTCGCAAGGCCAGCGCCGGCCAGGCTGTCGCGCGAAGCCCCCGTGATCGACATCGGTGCAACCCTGTACCAGGCCTGTGTCGAGGAAACGATCAGTAACTTCAAAGCACAATCGTCCAGCACTGCGGCGACACGTCACAAACGTTGGCAGGCGCTGGGCTGGCTACTGTTCAACACCCTCTTGCCGCTGGCCGGTGGCACCCTGGCCAAAGCCGCCTGGCTGGTGCAGATGGGTGTTGCCCTGGCCGAGTTCATCAACTCCGATGCCCAGCGCGATCCAGTGGGCCACCGAATCAGTCTGATCAATCTGCTGGTCAACGTCGCCGTGCTGTTGTTCTCCCACTCCTACCAGGGCCTGAGCCTGGACACACAGGAGGTGGAGCCACTGCCGGCAACGCCCCCTGATCAGCAACTGATCCCGCTATTGCCGGCACAACCCAGCGAAAGCCCTTTGGAGCTCAGCTGGGCCCGCCCCGACCACACCCTCAATGCAGCGCAACGCATAGCCTTGGTAAAGCTGGCAAGCAGCATATCCCCGTCACAATTGGATAGCCCGGTGCCAAGCGGTCCGCTGCATGGCCTGTTCTTGCACAATGATCAGCTCTGGGTAAACCTGGATAACCATATCTACCGGGTCGAGATCGATCCGGTGAGCGAGCAGCCGCGCATCGTCGGAGCGTCCAGCACGGACGCCCCTGGCCCCTGGCTGAGACGTGACGAGATCGGTCGCTGGCAGCTTGATCTTTCGCTGCGGCTGCGCGGCGGCATGCCACTGGGTAAGCAACTGGCACAGGCAGAGCAGCAGAGAGCCCAGGCGAACAGCGCCTTGAAAGCAGCGCTGGCCATCAGCCTCAAGCAGATGAAAGACGGCAAAGCCGCGCGTGACCTGACACTGAGTCTGGCTGAAAGCATCACCGCAGAAAGCCATCTACGCCAGGTGCTGACGAAGACACAGGGCTACGCCCAGTTCTTCGCTGAGCTGCTGCGCAATCTGGAAGAAAGCAACAACATCTCGGCGTTCAAGGAATACAAAGTAGTGCGGGCGACGGCGCTGTACGAGTCAATCCGATGTGAGTTGAGCAGTTATGCTTCATTGAAAAAACTCTTTCAGCCACTTCGTTCGCAGATGCTGGAACTGTCCAGGCAACCCTCTGAATCTGCCACATACTCGCAAGCTGATAGTCGCATTATCAGGGAGCGCCTGGATGCCATGGCTCCTCTGCTTGACCAATTGATCGTTGCTACCGAGGCGCTGACGCTCAGGCGAAATCAGTTGAGCCGCCTCGCCAGTCGCCAACAGGCCAAGATCACCGCACTCAACGAGCATGCACAGACCATCCGCGAAGACGCCTCGGAGCACCTGACCTGGCGCTACCTGCGCGTGGAGAACAACTTCAACCGCTTGAGTTTGCTCTACCCGCTGGACGACCAGGCAACGTTCTGGATAAATCGCAGCTGGGAGAACTTCAATCTGAGCATCACACAACGGCTGCGCCTGACTGATCTGGAGCGGCCAGCGGCTGAACTGAGCGTACGCCTGCTGCGCAGCATCGAGGAACAACTCGGGGCCACGTTACGCCAGCTGGACAACCTCAAGTCACTGCTGGACGAGCCCGCCGCACTGCAAGCACTGAGCGAGTTGCGCCGCGGCGTGGAGCAGGTAGCCAATGGCGTGCGCCAGGACCTTGCCGAGCTCCCCGACTACCCGCCCTACAGTTCGGTTAACCAATTGCGCGGCCAGGCTCCCGGATTGATCGAGACCACCGAACATGGTCTGCTACTGGCTGAGCCGAGGGTGGGAGATGACTCACTGGTCGATATTCCAGGCCCGGACAACAAGACACCCGCACGCACTTACCGGCGAGAGCAGGATGACTGGGTCGAAGTACCCAGCAACCCGCCACCGGGCTCTTCACACAGCACATCCCGATCGTTGAAGCGCTTGCTCAAGGACAGCCGAACGCGGATGGCGAATGCTCGCAAAGTCCTTGAGAGCCTGCAAACACCCGCTTCAGCCAGCTATCTGCCGGTCGAGATCGAAGAGCTACTTGAACATCAGCAATCGCTGCTGGAGAGTGAGCGCCAGGCTATTGAGCAGCACTTGACCAACGACAACCAGACCGATGAAGCAGCGCACACCGATGATGCCGCGCTGCTCATGAAGTCCCTCGACGAGCTGGCCGAGACCCTGAAGACTCAAGCACTGGAGCTACGAACCCAGGCTGCTCTAAGGCAAAAGCCGAGAATGGCAGAGGTGCAATACCTGATCGACCAAGGCCAGGTCCAGGTTCGCTCAGTGGGTCGTCGCCACCGACTGCTCAAGGTCAAAGGCCGACCGGAGGATTTTCTCGACGAGTATGAGATCAGCCACCAGGATACCGGCCTGTGGTATGCCCACTTCCACTACCCAGCGATGGACACGCCGCGCCAGGACTTCATTGTCGGGCACCTGAAAACCTCAGCCCAGCGCCATGCTGCCGGGCCGAGCATGACCGATGCCAGCACCGGCAAGACCATCGATATCTATCGTGCGCCAATCACATCGGCATCAGCGGCGAAGTATTTCTTCAGCCTGTAGCAATCACAGGGCCGCTGCGCATGTACAGCGGCCCTGGATTTTCAACGGTCCTTGAACTGCGCTTCACGCTTGGCAATGAACGCCGCCATGCCTTCCTTCTGGTCTTCGGTAGCGAAGGCTGCATGGAACACCCGGCGCTCGAAACGCACGCCTTCAGCGAGGTTGACCTCGAAGGCACGGTTGACGCTTTCCTTGACCATCATGGTCATCGGAATCGACTTGCTGGCAATGGTTGCTGCCACCTTCAAGGCTTCTTCCAACAGCTCCGCTTGCGGGACCACGCGCGCCACCAACCCTGCACGCTCGGCTTCCTCGGCACCCATCAGACGTCCGCTCAGGCACAGCTCCATGGCCTTGGCCTTGCCCACTGCGCGGGTCAGACGCTGGGTACCGCCCATGCCCGGCAACACACCCAGGTTGATTTCCGGCTGGCCGAACTTGGCATTGTCGGCAGCGAGAATGAAATCGCACATCATCGCCAGCTCGCAGCCACCGCCCAAGGCGAAGCCCGACACCGCGGCGATAATCGGCTTGCGCCGGTTGGCGATGCGGTCGGCATCGCTGAACAGGTCATCGACATAGATCTGCGGGTAACGCAGGTCGGCCATTTCCTTGATATCGGCACCTGCGGCAAAGGCCTTGGCGGAGCCGGTGAGCACTACGCAGCCAATGTTCGGGTTGGCTTCCAGCTGGTCCAGCGCCTGGTTGATCTCACCGACGATCTGCGCATTCAGCGCGTTCAACGCCTGTGGCCGGTTCAAGGTGATCAGGCCGACCTTGCCCTGGATGTCCAACAGGATGGTTTCAAATGCCATGCAGACTGCTCCTTCAAAGATTACGCGCAATGACCATGCGCTGAATGTCGCTGGTGCCTTCATAGATCTGGCAAACCCGCACATCGCGGTAGATCCGCTCCAGCGGGAAGTCGCTCAGATAGCCATAACCGCCCAGGGTCTGCAAGGCTTCGGAGCAGACCTTTTCGGCCATTTCCGAGGCAAACAGCTTGGCCATCGACGCTTCGACCAGCGCCGGACGTCCGGCATCGCGCAGCGCAGCGGCATGCAAGACCATTTGCCGGGCAACCGCGATACGGGTCGCCATGTCGGCCAAGCGAAACGCCACGGCCTGGTGCTCGATCAACGGCTTGCCGAAGCTCTGCCGTTCGCGGGCGTAGTCACGGGCCACCTCGAACGCGGCGCGAGCCATGCCCACCGACTGCGATGCGATCCCGATGCGTCCACCTTCAAGGTTGGCCAGAGCGATCTTGTAGCCTTCACCCTCCTCACCCAGACGGTTGGCTACCGGTACCCGCACATCGTCGAAAACGATCTGACAAGTATCGGAAGCATGCTGACCAAGTTTGTCCTCAACCCGCGCAACCTGGTAGCCGGGCGAATCGGTCGGCACGATAAACGCACTGATACCGCGCTTGCCGGCAGCAGGATCGGTCACCGCAAAGACGATGACCACACCGGCATTTTGCCCGGAGGTGATGAACTGTTTGCAGCCGTTGAGCACATAGTGCTCGCCGTCACGACGAGCGCGGGTCTTCAGGCTGCTGGCATCAGAGCCGGCCTGAGGTTCGGTGAGGGCAAAGGCGCCGAGCATCTGCCCGCTTGCCAGCGGCGTGAGGAACTGCTGCTTCTGGGCGTCAGTGCCGAACTTGAGGATCGGTACGCAACCCACCGAGTTGTGCACGCTCATAATGGTCGAACACGCGCCATCGCCCGCGGCAATTTCTTCCAGGGCCATGGCATAAGCGACATAGCCGGTATCGCTGCCGCCCCACTGTTCTGGCACCAGCATGCCAAACAGGCCCATCTCGGCCATCTCCTCGATGGCTTCCTTGGGAAAGCGATGTTCGCGGTCCCATTGTTCGGCAAACGGCCGCAGGCGCTCCTGCGCAAACTGACGGACCGCGTCACTGATTTGCTGTTGTTCGTCATTGACTAGCATGGTGCACCTCAGTACAGACACTCGACGGCCATAGCGGTCGCTTCACCGCCACCAATGCAGATGGCTGCAACACCACGGCGCAGGCCTTTCTGACGCAAGGCCGCCAGCAGGGTGACCAGAATGCGTGCGCCCGATGCACCAATCGGATGGCCCAGGGCGCACGCGCCGCCGTGGATGTTGACCTTGTCATGCGGCAGGTCCAGGTGCTTCATGGCCGCCAGGGTGACCACGGCAAAGGCTTCGTTGATCTCGAACAGATCGACCTCGGCCAGGTTCCAGCCAGTACGTTTGATCAGCTTGTCGATGGCGCCAATCGGTGCTGTCGGGAACAGTGCCGGGGTGTCGGCGAAAGCGGCATGGCCATGGATGACGGCCAGCGGTTTGAGCCCCTGCTTTTCAGCCTGGGAACGACGCATCAGCACCAGGGCCGCCGCGCCGTCGGAAATGGAACTGGAATTGGCCGCAGTGACCGTACCACCGTCACGGAAGGCCGCTTTGAGCTGGGGAATCTTGTCCAGGCGAGCCTTGGGTGGCTGCTCGTCATCACTGACCAGACGCTGAGTCTTGCCTTCGGTGACTTGCACCGGGACGATCTCACTGGCAAAGCTGCCGTCCTTGATCGCCTGTTGCGCACGGGTCAGCGAGGCGATCGCAAAGTCGTCCTGCTGCTGACGGCTGAAGCCATTGGCCTCGGCGCAGTCCTCGGCGAACGTACCCATCAGACGCCCTTTGTCGTAGGCATCCTCGAGGCCGTCGAAGAACATGTGGTCGATGATCTTGCCATGGCCCATACGATAGCCGCTGCGCGCCTTGTCCAGCAGGTACGGCGCATTGGACATGCTTTCCATGCCGCCGGCCACCACCACATCAGCGCTGCCGGCCAGGAGCATGTCGTGAGCCATGATGGCCGCCTGCATGCCCGAACCGCACATCTTGTTCAACGTGGTGCAGGTGGTCGACTTGCTCAATCCGGCACCCAAGGCAGCCTGTCGGGCAGGCGCCTGGCCCAGGCCGGCGGGCAACACGCAACCGAACAGCACCTGCTCGACACTGTCGGCAGCAACGCCGGCACGCTCTACCGCGGCGCGAATGGCAGCAGCACCGAGTTGTGGAGCAGTGAGGCTTTTCAGGTCGCCCTGCAGGCCACCCATGGGGGTGCGCACGGCACTGACGATTACGATCGGATCATTGGCGAGGGTCATGATAGGTACTCCTGCAATTACTTGGCGGCCATGCGCAAGGCACCGTCGAGACGGATCACCTCGCCATTGAGCATGCTGTTTTCGATGATGTGCCGTGCCAGCGCAGCGTATTCCTGTGGCCGGCCCAGGCGTGGCGGGAATGGCACGCCGGCCGCCAGCGAATCACGTACTTCCTGGGTCATGCCGGCCATCATCGGCGTTTCAAAAATACCGGGGGCAATGGTCATCACACGAATGCCAAAGCGTGCCAGCTCACGGGCCGCTGGCAGCGTCAGGCTGGCGATGGCACCCTTGGAGGCAGCATAGGCGGCCTGGCCGATCTGGCCGTCGTAGGCGGCAATCGAGGCGGTGTTGATAATGACCCCACGCTCACCTTCGGCGCTCGTTTCACCTTCGGCCATGGCTGCAGCGGCCAGACGCAGCAGATTGAAGCTGCCGATCAGATTAACGTTGATGACCCGGCTGAAACTCTCCAGGCCATGGGGGCCGTTCTTGCCCAGGACTTTCTCGGCACCGACAATGCCCGCGCAGTTGACCAACCCCTGCAGGCTGCCAAACGCGGCAACAGCAGCATCGACGGCGGCCTTGGCCGCTGCCTCCTGACTGATGTCGGCAACGGCGAAACGTGCCTTGCTGCCCAGCGCTTGTGCTTTGGCCTGTACGGCTTCGGCATTGAGGTCGACCAGCATGACCTGGGCACCCGCTTCGATGAGCATTTCGGCGGTGGCTGCACCGAGGCCCGAGGCCGCGCCGCTGACGATGAAGTTCTTGTTGGCAATCTGCATGATCGGCTTCCTCAGGCGCTGGCGGTCGAGGCCAGCGCGGCTTGTTGTTTGGCTATTTCCTGATTGCGCAGGATGAAACGCTGCAGTTTGCCGCTCGGTGTTTTCGGCAGCTCACTGACAAATTCGATTTCCCGTGGATAGGCGTGGGCATAGAGACGCTGGCGAACATGCTGCTTCAAGGCCTCGGCCAGCTCCTCGCTGGGCTGCTGACCGTTCGCCAGCACCACAAAAGCCTTGATCAGTTCAGTGCGTTCCGGGTCCGGTTTGCCGACTACGGCGGCCTCGATCACTGCGGGATGCTCGATCAGCGCACTCTCGACATCAAAAGGGCCGACCCGGTAACCAGAGGTAGTGATCACATCATCGCTACGCCCCACGAAGCTGATGCTGCCGTCAGCGTTCAGCTCAACGGTGTCTCCGCTCAGGTAGTACTTGCCGATGATGGATTTGGTCGGCACGCCGTGGTACCCGCCAAACCAGCACAGCGGCGACTGTTCCCGGTCCACGGCAAGAATCCCCGGCACCCCGACGGGCAGTTCGTGGTTGTGCTCATCGAGCACGACAATGCGGTGCCCGGGAATGGCGAAGCCCGCCGATCCGACGTGCACCGGATGCTGCAAACCATGGTGGTTGCACAGCACCATGCCCAGTTCGGTTTGTCCGTAGTGGTCATGAATGGTCACTTCCAGCTCATCGGCAAACCAGCGGATCACCTCGGGATTGAGTGGTTCACCGGCACTGCTGACCACCCGCAGACGGCCTTTGATGGGCTTGGAGAATGTCTCGCCAGCGGCAATCAGCAGGCGATAGGCGGTAGGTGAGCCGGCCAGGTTGCTGATGGCGTACTTATCGATAACCCGACAGGTACTCTCGACGCTGAACGGCCCATCGTAGAACGTGGTGGAATGGCCCAGCGCCAGAGGGCCGGTCACGGCGTAGTAAAGGCCGTAGGCCCAGCCCGGATCGGCCAGGTTCCAGAAATTATCCTCATCGCGCAGGTCAATCGCCTCGCGCATGTAGCCCTGGAAGGCAACGATGGCGCGTAGCGGTACCAGCAACGGTTTGGCCGGCCCGGTGGTGCCGGAGGTGAACATCATCAGAAATGGCGCATCGCCACTGAGCAGCACCGGCTCGCACTGAGGACTGGCAGCATCCAGCGCCTGATGAAAATCCACGTCAGGGGAATCGGCCTGGGGCCTGACACAGATGATTGCCGGGCAATCGACGACCTCATCGAGCTTACTGCGGTTGTTACGGTCGGTGATCACCACCCGCGCGGCGGATTGGTGCAAGCGATGCTCAATGGCTTTGGGGCCAAAAGCCGTGAACAGCGGCTGATAGACCGCCCCCAGACGCCAGCTGGCCAGCACGGTGACCAGCAGCTCAGGAATTCGCGGCAAAAGACCGGCGACCCGGTCACCGGGCCCTACACCCTGAGCACGCAGGACATTGGCAAACCGTGCGGCCTGCTCCTGCAGTTGCTCGAAACTGTATTGGCCATGTTCGCCATCACGCCCTTCCCAGTTCAGCGCGACTCTGTCGCTGCCGACATGGCGATCGCAGCACTCGACACAGGCATTGAGCGCATCAAGGCCACCCTGCAGGGTGGCCTTGGCCACCTGGGAATAGTCAAAGCCGCTCGCGGCCTCAGCGTAGTCACGCATCGTCAGACTCCTGGTTCTTATTGTTGGAGTAGCACCATGAATCTGACGATAGTCGCGCCGGATGGCCCCCGGGACAATGGCCAAAGCTGTCAAACTGGATGACTGGTTTGGCCGCGCGCCCAGGCTGCTTTCAACTGCCCCCTTCGCCCGCCCGCTCAGCGGCCAGTGCTTGACGGGTCAGGTCCAGCGCCAATGCCTTGAACGCCTGCTCACGCTCGCTGGCCAACTGGTTGGACTGCGCCAGGTAGGCACCTTCACTGATACCTTCCCCTTCCTCCAATGCCTCGAGCCGGTCCCAGAAAGGTTGCTCGACGGCACTGAAACGCTCGGCATATTCCTGACGCAAGTACTCCTGCCAAAAATCCCGCTGACTGATGTACTCGGCCAGGGCTTCACTGTCTTCGGCGTCACGAACGGCCTGTGCTGCATCGGCAAGTTGTGCTTCGCTAACCCCGGCAACCGCCTGGAACTGCATCGTGGCGGGCTGCCCCGGCAAACCCAGCTCACGCGCTAGTCCACTGCGATAGGCCAGGCTGACTTCAACTTCATCGACACCCCGTCCCGCGGCTCTGCGCGAATCGATATCCTCACGGGCAATCTGCTCGACACGATCCAGGCGAAACAATCGCCTGGCAACGTCCAGGCGAAACAATCGCCTGGCAACGTCCAGGCGCGCAGCACCGACCTCGCCAGGTACACGACGTTGCAAGGCGCGAGCGGTGAATACCCGAACTTCCAGGGCGCTGAAACAAGAGGCGACGCTGTCCACACAAGTGCGCGGGTTAGCAGCCAGGCTGAACAACTCCTGACGTAACTCACTGCTTTCCTGCGCCGCCTCCAGCATCTCCCATACCCGCCGCTCCAGGTCCTCACGGGCCTGGCGAAAATCACTGGTGCCGGACAGCTCGCCGAGCAACTGGAAAAAGTCGTGGCTTCCGGGCTCGGCCTGCAAGCGATCCCATGATGCGCCCCGTTGCTGCTGCACTTCCGGGTCCGAGGCCCGAGTCCAGGCATTTCTGTTGAACTGCACGTCAGGAGCAGCCGGGCGAACAATCAATGGATCGGGTGCATTCATGCGCAGCAGGGTCGCACGGGACAGGGGATTGCCCTGCAGCGACAAAGCGCGTCGAAATGAGTGGGGCGCTTGCAGGATTTCTTCGGGTACGCTGGCAATCTGGTTGTTGCGCAGGTCGGCGTGCTCAAGGAAAGTGCACCACATCAAGCCTGACGGTACGGACTGCAGCCGGCAATCACGCAGATAGAGGTCACTCAAGCGAGACGGTTGGCGATACTGCAGGTTGATTGCCCCCAGTGGGTTGTCACTGAGATTGAGGGTGTGCAGTTGCGGCAGGTTGGCCAGGGCTTCGGCGCTGGATCTGGTCAATTGAATACGGTTGTCGTTAAGCCGCAGGGTACGCAGCTCGTGGAGCTGTTCAATACCCGCAGGTAGCGCGGTGAGCTGATTGTTACTCAGATTCAGCCAGCGCACCTCCCGGAAACTTTGCAGGAAGCTGGCTGGAATTCTCTGCAGGTGCAGGTTGACCAGAACGAGCTCTGTGACATGGTTGAAATCAGCCCGTGCGGGTAACTCGGGCAGCTCCAGCAAGGTTTCGCCGATCAGACTCAGGCGCATACCCAGCGAGTGCCCGCGGTTGTCTCTGATGGGTTCTCCCTGCAAACGCCAGCAGCGTCGCAGTTCTTCGCCAGCAGCACGGCGTGCGCGACGGCTGGACGATTGCGCGACAGCGCTTTCCCACGCCGCCAGGGACTCGTCCAGCTGCTGGTACTGGTGCTCCTGGTCGAGCAGGTTTTCAAAAGCCGAACCGCGCGCCTGCAAGAGGATGTTGAGGTAACCCTCCACCTGATTTTCACTGAAACCGATATAGAGGGCGCGAATGCGCGCACGGAGCATGCTTTCGGTCTGATTGCGCCCGCTTCCACGCCCGCTGAGCAAATAGCCAACCCGGCCATCGGCCAAACGCTGGCCCGGGTTGAACCAGGGTTTGACTCCAGGCCAGCCAAGCAAGCGTTCGAGTTGCTCGCGGCGCGCCGGCAACCAGCCTTGCAGATCGCGACTCACCTGCTCTACCGCATCGGCTCCCACCCAATTCAGGCGCCCACGCTCAGTTTCCGGCAAGAGGGCAAGCAACACTTCAGGCAAGCCTGCTGGCTCGTTGATTTCGAGATCCAGTTCGTACCCCTGGCGGTCGTACAGCGCAAAGCGACCTGCCCGCCTGACCATCACGCGTGCATCTTCGCTTTGCGGGTTTAACACTGCCAGAAGACGACCACTGTCGGAGCCTTCACGCAATTCAAGATTGAGGCTGCTTGGCCATTGCGCATGACTGCGCAGCAGATTGAACGCCAGATCGACCGAGTCCGCCTGATAGCTGCTACGCAGGAACAACCCTTCGCGCATCCGGGTCAGCCTGGCATGGCGAAGCAGCGAACGCGCCTGCTCTGCCAGCGCCAGTGGTATACGTTGTTCTTGGCTCATGCGCAGCCGGTCCGCATCGCTCGCCTGCTGCAGCAGGTGCAATGCATACGCATCCGGCAAGCCCGGGAAATCCCGCTGGACCAGTGCCAGGGCATCATCAGCGGGCAAGTACTGCCGGCTGAAGTGCTCGAACAACCCTTCACGTAATCGTCCGGACTGCTCAAGCACTTCGCTGCGTTGCTCGGCGGCACTCAAGCCAGTTGTGTCGATATGCGCCAGACACCAGGCGTAGAACTCCCGATCACCTTCCTGCGTTTCAAACTGGTCCAGTTCGGTGAAAAAAGATTCGATCCGTGCGTCGATCCTGAAGCGCTCCAGGGTGTCGCGCAAGCTCACCGGCAGTGACCGGTTCTCCACCAGCAGGCCTCGCAACTCATCCTCGTCGACACCGGCCACCTGCAGTATCTGCTCGACCCGCTGCACATCAAGGTCCGCCGCCTCCGGCCACAGGCGACTCAACAACAGCGCGCCACCTTGCCACTCAAAGGGATGTTCGAAGCTCAAGCGCCAGCTGCGCTCACCATTGAACTGCAACCTCGGGGCGTAGGCTTCCTGGCGCAGCGGATGCTGGAGCTGCCAACGACCCTGTTGCTGACGAACCTCATAGAAGGTGTGGTCATGTCGCCACCAATGGCGCTGACCATCGCTGTGCAGGCCATTCTCCAACACCTGCGTATGCTCCGGCACGTCCTGCGCGGCATAGGGAGCAAGGTCTTCGGACCAGAGGCGCTTGGCGCCCGCATTACTATTGATGGGCACCATAGTGTCGACGAAATCACTGCGAGCAAAACCACGCGCTACTGCCCCTGCCCCTACCGCGACTGCGGCCCCGACCGCCACAGTCTCGGCTACCCCCAGCAGATGCTCCATGGCTTCGTGTTGATGACCGCGAGACCAGTCACGCACACCTTCGAAGGTTTCCGAGAGGAGCTGCACGGCTGTCTGCGCCAGCAGCAGAGCCCCCACCACGGGGACGAACAGACCTGCCACGTTGAGCATCAACAGGCCAACACTCTTCATCTGTTGCAGTCGCTGCTCGGAGGCCGCGTGGTCGGCATCTCCAGTCGGCACCAGGATCTGCCGGGCATCATCCTTGATACGGTGAATCTGCATGGCCGCCAGGCTGTCGAAGACCTCATCAGCGGGAACCTCGCCTGTCGGCTCCAGGTCGGGCGACGGGTCCGCGAGGCGCTTGGCCAATGTGTTCAGCAAGCCAGGCAATTGTCTGAGGCTGATCCGGCGGCGCACGTAGGTATCAACCTCGGGTTTGCGCAAGTCCGCAGCCAGCGTGTCATTCAACTGCGACCAGGAATCGAAACGGTACAGGGAGCGCTCGGGAGCATCGGGCAAGTACAGCAGCACGCGCTGGACCTGCTCATCAGCGTCGCGATGTTCAAATGCCAGTGCCCCATCCACCTGGCAGCCCAGCAGTTTGAACTGCAGGACCCGCCAACCAAGACCTGGAGCGTAAGACCGCGAAGCATCAGCCACCATTTGACGTAACATCTGCAGGTCGGCCTGATTGATCTCACCCTTAGCCGCAGCGATCTCAGCCAGCAGTGCCAGCCCTTTGCGCTTATCCTGCGCCAAAGCACTCTGCATCTCGCCAGCGAACATCTCTTCAAGATGAGTCTGATAGTCCTGCCCCATATCCTGCTCGCGACAGAACACGGTGATTATGTCGGTTTGATCGACAACCAGATCCGCCGGGTTGCCAATAGGCACAGGGTCCCTGTCTGAAGTAGCCACGCCCGAGCCCAGGTAAAAGCTCGCATTGGGCGTGAAGTTCTGCATCAACCGCTGCAACGCAGGTTGATGGACAAAGTAAATCGTGTCTTCTGGCAGCAACCCTCCCTGCGGAACTCGAAATGAACGCCGCAACTCGCGCCAGTAGAGGTTGCGAATATTCTTGTGCACATCAAGAGCCCGCAGAAACCTCTGAAGCCTTGTTTCGGCATAGGTATCCGGAGAAATGATGCTGGCGCTTGCCTGGTGCAACTGATCCTGGCTGAAGCTATGCGCCCGCCAGCACTCGCGAATCGCATTGATCTGCTCAGGTGAAGCACGCGTCAACCAGTCTGGCAGACGCTCCTTGATGAAATCATCGGTGGCATTGGCGATTTTTTCTGCGACGCCAGCTGGGCCGGCGCTGGGTTGAGGTTGCGTCATGACGGTCTTCCATGGGGTGGTCGGAACCGTCAAGCATCCACTGCCCGTGTCGATCAATGCAGAAGGAAACCACGCGCCTTCAATCCCGCGCCTGCCCTTGCAGAATCACCGTTCGATAATGCCCCGGGTTGCAACCGAACCACTTGCGAAACGCCTTGTAGAACGAGCTGCTGTCAGCAAAACCAAGGCGCTCGGCGATCTCGGCAAAGCCCAGCTCAACCTCGGCCAGCCAGGTGATCGCCAGCTCCCGTCGTACACTGTCCTTGAGGCCCTGGTAGGTTTGCCCTTCTTCCGCCAGGCGGCGGCGCAGGGTCGAGGCCGACAGGCACAGGTGGCGAGCCAGGCTGTCGGCGTCAGGCCATTGGCCGGGATCCATCTGAAGCAGATCCTGGCGAACCCGGCGTGCCAGGCTGGCCGGATCGCGGTATTTGACCAGGATGTTTCCAGGCGCCTCGGCGAGAAAGCGCTGCAATTCTTCCTCGCTGCGCTTGAGTGGTAGATCAAGACAATCCGCAGCGATGATCATCCGCGAGCGCGGGCGGTTGAACTGCAGGTTTTCCGAGAACATCACCCGATAGTCGTCGCAAAAAGGCGGCTCTGCGCAGCGCAGCTCGATGGCCAGGATCGGGATGCGTCGCCCCGCCAGCCAACAGGCGACACCATGGACGATCATCCAGAACGTGAAGTAGGTAAAGGCGCGGCGCGGTTGCTCACGAGGTTCGCCAATGACGATTTCGGCCAGACTCTGCTGACGGATCATGGCCGGTTGGAGGTCTTCAAGCATCAACGACAGAAAGGTCAAAGCCGTATCCAGACCCGCAGCCAGGGTCGGCTGAGCCATCGCCGCACGACACAGAAAAGCCAGACTGCCACTGCGCAAACCGCGCGGATCCATACCGAAAAATTCGTCGTTTGTACGTCGTGCCAGCAACCGCCAGAGCTGTGCGTAGGCACTGGCCGGCACCCGTGCATCAGCCTGTTCAAGCAGGGTCGGATCGATACCGATGCGACTGAGCAACGCCTGGCTCGGCGCACCCGGCGCACAGCTTTGCAGCAGTGCCTCGCGCACCAGTTGCATCGAGATGGTGTCTTTACCCGCCATCAACAGTACTTCGCCTTACCCGTCGTGTTTGACGGCCATCTTAGGGGCCGCAGCAGAAAATGCCAGCGCCGCGTCATACCGTCGGCGCCAGGCTCAGGAATGCCTGGATCAGGCGCAACTCACGGCGTCGCTCCAGACATCCGATCATGTGCCGGTTAACCAGCCCAGGCCCGGCAATCGGGCGCGCCACCACGCGCGGATCATGGCTGACCTCCACCGAAGACACGATACCGATTCCCAGTTCGGCGGCTACCGCCTCGGTTACCGCTTCGCGGCTGTCCAGCTCCAGCAGCACCCGCGGCTGAACCTCGGCTTGCGTACAGGCCAGGTCGAAAGTACGGCGGGTGATCGAGCTGGGTTCGCGCAGCACCATGATTTGTCGGTTCAGCTCGCTGATCGGCAGTGCTTGTCGATCAACCGCCCAGGGATGACCTGCCGGCAACAAAGCGCAGATCTGCGAGTCACCGAGGTTCTGCAAGTGCAGCCCCTTGCGCGGTTCAACCTCGGTCAGCACGGCCACGTCCGCATGTTCGCCCAGCAACGCAGCCAGGGTTTCCTGGGCGTTGCCCAGGCGCAGGTTTACGGTAATGCCGGGATAGCGCGCGCGCAGCTGGGCGAGCATCGGCATGACCCGGTGCGGCCCGTCGGCAGCGACCTCAAGACGTCCGGTGAGCAGCTGGCGGTTGGCCTCAAGCATGGCCTGGGCTTCCTCGGCCAGGCCAAACATCGCCCGGGTGATCGCGGCCAGGCGTGTGCCCTCCTCGGTCAGCTCTACGCGCCGCGCAGTGCGTCGCAGCAAGGTGATCTGGTAATGCTCTTCCAAGGCCTTGATATGCCCCGTGACCGCCGGCTGGCTGATGAACAAGCGCGCCGCAGCGCGGGTGAAACTGCCCTCGCGGGCCACGGCATCGAATGCACGGAGCTGAAACAGATTCATATCTATCGGCCTGACTTATGGCTGGCATAACAACAAACAATTTGATTGATGGCGCGCAGAATTGCAACTTAGGCCCCGTAGTTTCAGCCCACCGCTTGTGAGGAACTCCGGAATGAGCAACGCCCCTATCCTGCTGACCCCTGGTCCTTTGACCACCTCGTCCCGCACCCGCCAAGCGATGATGGTGGACTGGGGCTCGTGGGACCGTGATTTCAACCAATTGACCGCCAGCCTCTGCGAACAGCTGCTGGCCATCGTCAACGGCGCCGACAGCCACCACTGTGTGCCTCTGCAAGGCAGCGGCACCTTTGCCGTGGAAGCCGCCATCGGCACCCTGGTACCTCGCGACGGCAAGGTGCTGGTGCTGATCAACGGTGCCTACGGCCAGCGCCTGGCGAAGATCTGCAAAGTACTGGGTCGCGCCTACAGCACCTTTGAAACCGCTGAAGACCAACCGACCACTGCGGGCGACGTCGACCGTCTGCTGGCCGCTGACGCCAGTATCACCCATGTGGCGCTGATCCATTGCGAAACCAGCACCGGCATCCTCAACCCGCTGGCAGAGATCGCCGCGGTCATCGCCCGCCACGGCAAGCGCCTGATCATCGATGCCATGAGCTCGTTCGGCGCACTGCCAATCGATGCCCGCGAAGTCCCTTTCGATGCCCTCATCGCTGCCTCCGGCAAGTGCCTGGAAGGCGTACCTGGCATGGGCTTCGTCTTCGCCAACAAAGCATCCCTGGCGGCGGCTGAAGGCAACTCGCCCTCCCTGGCCATGGACCTGCAGGATCAACACGCCTACATGGCCAAGACCGGCCAATGGCGCTTCACACCGCCTACCCATGTCGTCGCCGCATTGCACGAAGCCCTGCTGCAGTACAACGAGGAAGGTGGCCTGCCGGCCCGCCACCAGCGCTATGCCAGCAACTGCAAAGTCCTGCTCGATGGCATGGCGGCAATTGGTCTGCACAGCTTTCTACCCGCCGAAATCCAGGCACCGATCATCGTCACCTTCCATGCGCCAAACGATCCGCGCTACCAGTTCAAGAACTTCTACGAGCGGGTCAAAGCCAAGGGTTTCATCCTCTACCCGGGCAAGCTGACCCAGGTCGAGACCTTCCGCGTCGGCTGCATTGGCGTCGTCGGACCGGACGGCATGCAAGCCGCCGTGAACGCTGTGGCCCAAGTGCTGCGGGAAATGGAAGTACTGGACATCTGAAGCGCTGACACTCTCTCTAGGAATTCGCACATGAACTACAGCAATCCAACGCAACTGCAAGCCGCCATCCTCGACTGGGCCGGCACCGTGGTCGACTTCGGCTCCTTCGCACCGACCCAGATCTTCGTCGAAGCCTTTGCCGAGTTCGACGTCGAAGTTTCTATCGAAGAGGCTCGCGGGCCGATGGGCATGGGCAAATGGGATCACATCCGCACCTTGTGTGACCAACCACAGATTGCCGAGCGTTATCGCAAGGTGTTCGGTCGCACACCCACTGACGCCGACGTCACCGCAATCTATGAGCGCTTCATGCCCCTGCAGATCGAAAAGATCGCCGTTCACTCAGCGTTGATCCCCGGCGCCCTGGACACGCTGACCGGGCTGCGCAAGGACGGCCTGAAAATCGGCTCCTGCTCCGGCTACCCGAAAGTGGTGATGGACAAGGTGGTTGAGCTGGCCGCGCAGAATGGTTATGTCGCCGATCACGTGGTGGCAACCGATGAAACGCCAAACGGGCGCCCATGGCCGGCTCAGGCCCTGGCTAACGTGATTGCCCTGGGTATTGATGATGTGGCGGCCTGCGTCAAAGTCGACGATACCGTCCCCGGCATCCTCGAGGGTCGCCGCGCCGGCATGTGGACCGTGGCGCTGGTGTGTTCGGGCAACGCCCTGGGCCTGACCTACGAAGGTTACCGCGCCCTGGCGTCGGATACTCTGGACAGCGAGCGCAAGCGCATCCATGCCCTGTTCGAAGGTTCACGCCCGCATTACCTGATCGATACTATCAACGAGCTGCCGGAAGTAATCGCTGATATCAACAAGCGACTGGCACGTGGCGAGATGCCGCAGTCGGTGTAAGAGACCCAGTGGGAGCGGGCTTGTCCCGCGATTGCGATCTGTCAGTGACATCGCATCGCGGGGCAAGCCCGCTCCCACCCTTTCAGCCCTTATGCCGTTCCACCCAGTCGGCATACTTATCAATGAACGTCTGCAAAAACGGTTGGACTTTCTCCGATAGCTTGCCGCTTTCGTCGAACAGGCTCGCTGCTCCACCGATGTAGGCTTCCGGCTGTTGCATGCACGGCACATCGAGAAACACCAGTGACTGGCGCAAATGATGGTTGGCACCAAAACCGCCCACCGCACCGGGAGACACACTGATCACTGCCCCGGGCTTGCCACTCCAGGCACTCTGCCCATAGGGCCGAGACCCCACGTCGATAGCGTTCTTCAACACCCCCGGCACCGAACGGTTGTATTCCGGAGTGACAAACAGCACCGCATCACTGCTGCGGATCTGCTCGCGGAAGGTCTTGTAGGCTGCTGGCGGGTCGACATCGATGTCTTCGTTGTAAAGGGCCAGATCGCCAATCTCGACTATGTTCAGTTTGAGGTTCGAGGGCGCAAGTTGCGCCAGCGCGTGGGCGACTTTGCGGTTGAAGGACGCCTTGCGCAAGCTGCCGACGACAACGGCTACCGAGTACTCCTGGCTCATGGCAATTTCCTGACATGTAGGACAAAGGAACTTGTAGGTATAGATGATCCGCTCGGCGTCTGAAGTTTTTTTCCACGCGAGCAAAACTTACCCGGCAAATCAGTGGTCTATGCCTGACAGAAAACTTTTAGAGGTTGCACGGTAAATGACAGCAGTACTGGTCGGACAGTTTCATGCACGGGACGCAGAAGGCCGCATCTACCCCGTTCATGAGTTCCAGGAAGCCACCCTCCAGGCCGACGGTAGTGCCGCCTCCTTGCCTATCACCACTTACAGATTAGCCATCGGTGACAAGGTCAATCACCTGGGCGACAACCGCTTCGAGCTGGCGCGCAGTGGCGTCGAGATCATTCGCATCCCTTGATGCAGTCAACGGTATAAACCCGTCCTTGCGCCCGCGTTTCATGCTGCAGCCCGTGCACATCGGCGACAAAGCCAGGAAAGCCGCTGTCAAAGGCCGCGGCAAAGGCCAGGTAATCAATGATTGAGCGGGTCGCCTCGGTAAAGCGCTCACCCGGCATCACCAACGGAATCCCTGGCGGATATGGCACCAGCATCACAGCAGCGATGCGTCCGAGCAACTGATCGATCGGTACTGCCTCCACCTCCCCGCGCACCATCCGGTCATAGGCATCGGCGGGCTTCATGACCACTTCCGGCAACCGTGTGAACAGGCGCTTGAGTTGCTTGGCCGTAGCATTGCTGCGGTAGCAGGCATGCAGTTGATCACACAGGTCACGCAGGCCCAATCCTTGATAGCGCAGCGGGTCTAGCCTGGCGACACAAGGCAGACTTTCGAGCAGATCGGTGTTGGCGTCGTAGTTGCGCTTGAACTCCAGCAGCTCGGTCAGCAAGGTACTCCACTTGCCTTTGGTAATACCCATGGAGAACAGTACCAGGAAGGTATAGAGCCCGGTCTTTTCCACCACCAGGCCACGTTCCCAAAGAAACTTGCTGACCACCGCCGCCGGAATGCCGTGCTCGCTCAAGGCACCACCAGCATTCAGTCCTGGCATGACAAGCGTGACCTTGATCGGATCGAGCAACACATAGTCATCGCTCACCTCGCCAAAGCCGTGCCAATCAGCCTGTGGCTGCAGCAGCCAATCCCCGGTATTCACTTGTTGCACACCCTCGACCTGCGGTGGCTGCCAGATACTGAACCACCAGTCATCAGCAGCAATGTGCTGACGCAAATTGGCCATCGCCCGGCGAAAGCTCAAGGCCTCGTCAAACATCTCCTGCATCAGCGAATGCCCGGCCGGCCCCTCCATCATCGTCGAAGCCACATCCAGCGAGGCAAGGATGCTGTACTGCGGTGACGTGGAGATATGCATCATGAAGGCTTCGTTGAAACGATCCCGGTCCAGCTGTCGGGCGCCGCCATCCTGTACATGGATCATCGAAGCCTGGCTGAAGGCGGCCAACAACTTGTGTGTCGAGTGAGTGCTGAACACCAGCGGGCTGTCGGCACTGCGAGACGTGCCCATGGCATAGCGACCGGCAAAGAACCGGTGAAAGGCGGCATAGGCATACCAGGCTTCATCGAAATGCAGCACCTCGACACTGTTGCCCAGCATCTGTTTGATCAGCTCGGCGTTGTAGCACAGCCCGTCATAGGTGGAGTTGGTCACCACCGCCATTTTCACCTTGGGCGCCCGTCCCTGGGTCAGAGGGTTGGCCTGGATCTTGGCGCGAATCGATTCGGGACTGAACTCGCTCAGCGGAATCGGCCCGATGATACCCAGCTCATTACGCTCTGGGCACAGGTACAAGGGAATCGCACCGGTCATGATGATCGCGTGCACCACCGACTTGTGGCAGTTGCGATCCACCAGCACCAGGTCATCACGCCCCACCATCGAATGCCAGACGATCTTGTTGGCTGTGGAAGTGCCATTGATGACGAAGAAGGTGTGATCAGCGCCAAAGTTTTTTGCCGCACGGGCTTCGGCTGCCGCCAGGGGGCCGGTGTGATCCAGCAACGAACCCAGTTCGGGCACCGAGACCGACAGATCCGAACGCAGCGTGTTCTCGCCAAAAAACTGGTGAAACGCCAGCCCCACCGGGCTTTTGCGATAGGCCACACCACCGCCGTGCCCTGGTGTGTGCCAGGAATAGTTGGACTGTGCGGTGTGCTGTACCAGCGCTTTGAAAAAAGGCGGCAGCAAGCCATCCAGGTAGTTATGTGCTGCCCGTGCCACTTGCCGGGCCAGAAACGGTACGGTGTCTTCGAACAGGTAGAGAATGCCGCGCAGTTGATTCAGCTCGCTCATCACATCGGCCGGCGCATTTTCCAGGGTCACCTGTTCGCCCAGGGCGAAAATCGGCAAGTGCGGCGCCCGCAGCCGGGCCAGGCGAATCAGCTCGACCATGTTTTGCAGCAAGTGAGTGTTCTCACCGGCGCCTTCCGCGGCAATCAGCAAGCACGCCAGGCCGTGATGAGTCGAGGCAACCAGACGGCCTTCGGCGTAATCAATGGCGGGGAGAATGGTGAAACCGTCCTGGGCAAGCTCCTGGGCAATGCCGCGCACACGTTCGCCCGCTACCGTGTCAGCCTTGATATCACGGTGAACGATCAGAACAGGGAACTTGAGGTCCTTGTACATGAGGGGGCGTTTGCTCCGAATGACAGGTCGGTCATTTCAGGGTAGAAGCTCGCCAGCCCCCTTGCGCGGCAATCTGCCTCAGTTGGCCTCGGACAACTGCTGCCACAACGCCGGGCCACCGGCCGATTTGGCAATGGCTTCCAGACGCGCCACGTGAGCTTCAAGCTCCTGCTCGGTGGCGGTAATGATGCGTCCCGGCTGGCGCCCGGTCAGGCGACGGATTTCACTGCCACGGCTCGCTTCGCTGTTTTCCTCGCCATCAGCACCCTGCCCGGCCAGCGACAGACTGGTCTGGCCACCGGTCATGCTCAGGTAGACGTCGGCCAACAGCTCCGAGTCGAGCAACGCGCCGTGCAATTCACGGCCAGAGTTGTCGATACCATAACGCTTGCACAACGCATCGAGGCTGTTGCGCTGGCCCGGGTGCCGCGAGCGGGCCATCATCAAGGTGTCGAGGATGGAGCAGTGCTGGGAAATATCGGCGCGGTCGTGCTGGCCGATCAGGGCGAATTCGTTGTTGATGAAGCCAACGTCGAACGCCGCGTTATGGATGATCAGCTG
>OEPS010000129.1_pt1 | contig 27990 bp, 27 predicted proteins | sample 1539411 | NCBI WGS metagenome assembly OEPS01 (sample SAMN02671747, study PRJEB22543) | soil metagenome | biome: bacteria | place: China:Hunan Province, Lengshuijiang City | collected 2012-10-15 | depth 0.08m m
ATCCGCCCGACGATCCGCCGGCTGCCGAGCTTCCACTGCCGCCGGCAGCGCCGAAGCCGCTGCCCGAGCCGCTGCTCGAGCCACTGCTCGAGCCGCTGCTCGAGCCGCTGCTCCCGGAGGATCCGCTCCGGCTGCTCGACTCGATGTCGCTCTCCGCCTCGTCGCCGATCCGCTCGGTGCTGTCACCCGACGAGCCGCCGCGCGAGCCGCCTGACGATCCGCTGGAGCTGCCGCCGGCGCCACTCTGCGAGGAGCCCGAACGCCCTGCCGCATCGAACCCGCCGCCCTGCTGCGACGCGCCGCGGTCCGATTGCGAGCTCGATGAACCGGACGATCCGCTACCGGACGATCCGCTCATCCCGCCCTGCGAGCCCTGCTCCCTTTCCCGATCCGCCATGGTGTGTATCCTCCATGCTGCGTAAGGATGACTCCGGCGTGCACACCCGCCCGGCATTCGTGTCGCTGCGGTGCCCGCCGTGGGGATGGCGCCGAGTCGCAAAGCAAGTGCCACCTGCATGGCCGGCCGCCGTTGACCGTGTTCGCGGCGCCCGGTACGTTGCGCACTCCATCATGTCCGCGACCGCACGCTCCAGAACACATCCGCGCGCCTCGTTGCGCCGGCCGCCGTCACTCGGGCCGGGGGCTCGCGTCGCGCTCGTCTCCCCCGCCGGCCCGCTCCGCGGTGCCAGTGACCTCGAGCGCGCGATCGCCAACGTCGAAGCAATGGGGTGGGAGCCGATCGTCGGCGTCAACGTCCTCGCGCGCCGCGGGTACTTCGCCGGCAGCGACGAAGAGCGCCTGACGGACCTCGACCGTGCCCTGCGCGACCCGGGGATCGACGGCGTCTGGTGCGCGCGCGGCGGGTACGGAGCGATGCGGCTGCTCCCATCGCTCGACTACGCGTCGATCGCCCGCCGGCCGAAGGCACTGCTCGGCTTCTCCGACATCACCGCCCTCCATGCCGCGATCGCGACGCAGAGCGGGGTCGCCACCTTCCACGCGCCGACCGCGCGCGGCGTCCTCCCCGCGTTCTCGCGCGAGTCGCTGCAGCGGGCGGTGATCCACGGCACCGATCCCTGCGGCGCGATCGCCTCGCCGCGGGTCATTCGCGCCGGCACCGCCGAGGGACGGCTCGCCGGCGGCAACCTCGCGCTCCTCGTCGCGCTGCTCGGCACTCCATACTTTCCTGTGCTCGACGGCGCGATCCTCGTCCTCGAGGACATCGGCGAGGCGGTCTACCGGCTCGATCGGATGCTGACGCAGCTCCGCCTCGCCGGCGCGCTGTCGCGCGTCGCCGGGATCGTCTTCGGCGCGTTCACCGATTGCCCGGAGACGAGCGAGGACGGCGTCCGCCGCCTCGACGAGGTGCTCGACGAGGCGGCCCGCGCCGCGGGGGTGCCCGCCGTCGCCAACGCCCCGGTCGGCCACATCGACGAACAGTGGACGCTGCCGTTAGGCCTGACGGCGACGCTCGACGCCGCCGCCGGGACGCTCCACGTACACTGATCACCACGCGAGGCTGAAGCGATAAATGCCCAAGTCCGGCACCGACCTCGTCAACGAGGCCAGGCAGCGGATCACCGAGATCGAGCCCGCCGCCGCCCGCGCTGCCCACGGCGCCCCCGATACCGTCTTCGTCGACGTCCGCGAGCCGAACGAGTACAACCTCGGCCGCGTCCCCGGCGCGATCCCGCTCCCCCGCGGCACGATCGAGACGCGCGGCGAGGGGATCCTGCCGCGCGACAAGAAGCTCGTCGTCTACTGCGGTGGGGGAAGCCGGTCCGCGCTCGCCGCCGACACGCTGAAGACGATGGGATACGACGTCTGCTCGATGCGCGGCGGCTTCCGTGGCTGGGTCGAGGGCGACGGTCCGGTCGAGCGCTGACCGGCCCGCCTCCCGGCGGCGAAGGTGCGCTTCCTGCGACAGCGCGTGTCGTCATGACAGTGAACGTCCTGCAGCACCGCGAGATCGCCCGCCTCGGGCAGGCGCTCGCCGAACGCGAACCGGCGACCGTCCCCCTCGAGCCCGATGAGCACCCGCTGCGCGCCGCGGTCGCCCTCGTGCTTCGTCCCGGAGAGGCGGGCGAGCTCGAGCTCCTGCTGATCAAGCGCGCCGACTATGAGGGAGACCCGTGGAGCGGCCACGTCGCGCTCCCGGGGGGGCGGCAGGAGCCCGACGACCTCTCGCTCGAGCGCACCGCGATCCGCGAGACCTGGGAGGAGACGGCGATCGACATCGAGCGCGAGGGGGCGATCGTCGGCGTCCTCGACGAGGTTTCGCCGCGGACCCCGACCGTCAGGCGCGTCGTCGTCCGCCCCTTCGTCGCCGCGGTCGTCCCCGAGGTCACGATCGTCGAGAGCCCCGAGGTCGCGGCCGCCTTCTGGGTGCCGCTGAGCGCCCTCCGCGAGACGGCGGCCTGGATCAGCGCCGAGGTGGTCGCTCACGGCCAGCCGCTGACCGTCCCCGCCTTCACCCACGGTGAGTACGTCGTCTGGGGGCTCACCGAGCGCATCCTCCGCGGCTTCCTCGACCTCCTCGACCGCGAGGCCGGCGCCGGCCGGCGGTCAGCCGGCGCGGAGCCGGATCGCCTCGCCTAACGCTTCGACCGCGCGCGGCCCGAGCTCGCTCCGCGACTCCCCGCTCGACAGGTAGCCCCGGATCATCGCCGCCAGCAGCCGGCCGGCCTCGGGGTCGAGCGCCGTCGTCTGGTCGATCAGGTCGAGCGCGCTCCCCGTCGAGTTGGCGAGCAGCCCGTCGAGCTGCCCCGGGATGTGCCGCGCCAGCTCCTCGCGCATCCCGGCATCCGCCAGCGCCGCACCGCCGCTGCCCAACGTGTCGGCGTAGAACCGCGCCCCCAGCTCCACCGCGAAGACGACGTCCGTCCGGTACAGCCACGACAGCATCGGGAGCGCACCGAGGTGCTGCATCCGGAGCTCCTCACGGACGTAGTCGCGGCACATCCCGAGCGCGTTCGCGCACCCGAGCCGCAGCATCGCCAGCACCACCGCGTCCGACCACTCCGGGCTGCGCTCCCCCGCGACCAGCATCGGGGCCAGCGAGCGCCCCGTCGCCGGCGTCCCCGTCCGCACCAGCGCCTCGAGGGCGACGCCCCACACCCCGTCCCGCTCCTGGTCGACCAGTTGGAGGAGGTGACGGTGCAATTCCTCCCGCTCCGCCGGCATCAACCCGCGCGCATGGCGGATCACCGCCCGCACGAGGCGGTCCCCGCCATCCGCGTCGGAACGGTGCTGGTCGAGCAGCTGCTCGAGCGCGGCGGCGATCGGATCGATGGTCATGCGTCTCTGGGACGCGCGAGATGCGTGGCAAGGCACGCATCGACGGGCGAACGGTGATCCGTTTTCATCCCGTTATCTCAGTTCAACTGTTGAGACGCCCCGCCTCGATTGGCCGGAGCCGTCGGCGAACGACTTGGCCCGACCGGCGAAATGATCTCGCCGTCTCCTCCCATCGCGTCCCCCTCTTGCACCAAATTTTAGTTCGCACTAAACTATGACTTCCGATAACCGAAAATCCCGCACCACGAGCTCCTGATGGCCGCAGTCCCACGCGTCGTACCCCCTGACGAAAAACAGAACCAGCTCCCCGCCTCCGAGCCGGGGTGGAAACGGGCCCGGCTCACCCCGACCCTCGCCGAGGTCTACAAGACCATCCCCGTCCACGGGGTCGGGTTCTGGCGAAAGATCTTTGCCTTCGCCGGGCCGGGTTATCTCGTCGCGGTCGGCTACATGGATCCCGGCAACTGGGCGACCGACCTCGCCGGCGGTTCGCAGTTCGGCTACACCCTGCTCAGCGTCATCCTGATGTCGAACCTGATGGCCGTCCTCCTCCAGGGACTGGCCCTCAAGCTCGGCATCGTCACCGGCCGCGACCTCGCCCAGGCCTGCCGCGATCACTTCAGCCCCCCGGTCAACTTCTTCCTCTGGGTGCTCTGCGAGATCGCCATCGCCGCCTGCGACCTGGCTGAAGTCATCGGCTCGGCGATCGCCCTCAACCTCCTCTTCGGCATCCCCCTCGCGTTAGGCGTGATCATCACCGCCGCCGACGTGCTGATCGTCCTCCTCCTGCAGAACAAGGGGTTCCGCCTCCTCGAGGCGATGGTCATCACCCTCATCGGCACCGTCGGCGCCTGCTTCGTCTTCGAGCTCTTCATCTCCCGCCCGGACTTCGGCGCGGTGATGGCCGGCTTCATCCCGCACAGCGAGATCGTCAGCAACCCGGGGATGCTCTACATCGCGATCGGGATCCTCGGCGCGACGGTCATGCCGCACAACCTCTACCTGCACTCGTCGATCGTGCAGACGCGGCGCTACGAGTCGACGACCGAGGGAAAGCGCGAAGCGGTCCGCTACGCCTTCATCGACTCGACGATCGCTCTCTCCTTCGCGCTCTTCATCAACGCCGCGATCCTCATCGTCGCCGCGGCCACCTTCCACTCGCGCGGCAACACCGGCGTCGCCGAGATCCAGGACGCCTACAAGCTGCTCGCCCCGTCGCTGGGCGTCGCCGCCGCGAGCACCGTGTTCGCCCTCGCGCTCCTCGCCTCCGGGCAGAACGCGACGCTGACCGGCACCCTCGCCGGCCAGATCGTCATGGAGGGCTTCCTCAGCATCAGGCTCCGCCCGTGGGTCCGCCGGCTGATCACTCGCGGCATCGCGATCGTGCCGGCGGTCATCGTCGCCTGGATGTATGGTGAAGCGGGGACGAGCCGGCTGCTCATCCTCAGCCAGGTCATCCTCTCGCTGCAGCTGTCGTTTGCCGTCATTCCGCTGGTGATCTTCACTTCCGACCGGAAGAAGATGGGGGAGTTCGTCAACGCACCGGTCGTGAAGGGGCTTGCCTACACCGTGGCGACGGTGATCGCGCTGCTCAACGGCTGGCTCCTCTTCAGCACCCTTCGCGAATGGGCGGCGTGATGTACAAGCGCATCCTCGTCCCGCTCGAGAACACGCCGACCGACGCCGCGATCCTCGAGCACGTCCGCATGCTGGCGACCCACTGCCGCGCATCGGTGGTGCTGATCCACGTCGCCGACGGCTTCGTCGCGCGCAACTTCCAGTCGCTCACCCTCCGCGAGTCGGAAGAGATGCGCGCCGACCTCAAGTACCTGGAGGAATGCGCCGCCTCGCTCTGCGAATCGGGGATCGACGCCGATTCCCTGCTCGCCGGCGGCGATCCCGCGGTCGAGATCACCGCTGCCGCCGAACGCGAGGGGTGCGACCTGATCGCGATGTCGACGCACGGCCATCGTTTCCTCAAGGACCTCCTCTTCGGCAGCGTCGCCAACGAAGTGCGCCACCGCGCCCGCGTTCCCGTGCTCTGCGTTCGCGCCGGGATCAGCGGCCACACCCCGGCCGGCGGGACGCCGATTTTCAAGGTATGACCGCGCCGCAGCGGCACGAGGGGCTCACCGCCCCCGCCGAAGATTGCCTGAAGGCGGTCTATGAGCTGGAGCGCGCCGGCGCCGGCGCCGCAGTCACGACCAACGACCTCGCCCACCGACTCGCCCTCGCCGCCGCGAGCGTCACCGGGATGGTGAAGCGCCTCGCCGGGCAGGGGCTGATCGACCATGCCCGCTACCGCGGCGTGCGCCTCACCGAGCAGGGGCGGCGCACCGCGCTGCGCACCCTGCGCCGCCACCGCGTCATCGAGACCTACCTCGTCAGCGTCCTCGGTTTCGGCTGGGATCGCGTCCACGAGGAGGCCGAGCGCCTCGAGCACGCGGCGAGCGACGAGCTCGTGGACCGCATGGCTGCCGCGTTAGGCAACCCGGCTTTCGACCCGCACGGCGCGCCGATCCCGACGCGCGACGGCGGAATCGCCGAGGGCCCGGCCGGCTGCGCGCTCTCCGAGGTCGCCCCCGGCGAGCGCGGTCGCATCGCCCGCGTCGAGGACGAGGACGCCGGCCGGCTCCGCTACCTGGCGTCGCTCGGGATCAGGCCGGGGGTCGAGTTCGAGGTGGTCGACCGCGCGCCCTTCGGCGGTCCGCTCACCCTCCGCATCGCCGGCGCCCCCCGCCAGCTCGGGCCCCAGCTCGCCGCGCACGTCGTGGTCGTCCCCGGCGCCGGCTGACGGTCGCCGCCGGACGTCAGGCGCCTAACGTTCGGCGCGGTTCTTGTCGACGATCGCCCAGAGGATGATGACGAACGCGAGCAGCCGCAGCCCGTAGTACCAGGTGTTGTCCTCGATGATCGCGAAGTCCGCGGCGAGGAGCACCCGCTGCAGCGCGAGGATGAAGAATGCGGTCGCGAAGCTGGCGAACAGCCGCTCGCGCGTCCGGCGCCAGTAGCGGAGGAAGAACATCCCGGCGACGAGGTATCCCATCGCCAGCATCCCGCCGAGAAAGAGCACCATCGTCACTCTCATCGGTCGGACTCCCGGATCATCCCGTAGAGCAGCAGCGCGACCCCGATCAGCGCGGGGATCAGCCTGATCACCGCGAGGTTCACCTCCGGGACCACGCGCAGGTCGACGATGAGCAGGACGTTGTTGAGGAAGAGGCCGACGAAGAACAACCCGCTCCACAGCAGCAGCCGCGCGCCGGACTGCCGGTAGCCGCGCAGCAGCAGCACCGCGCAGGCGAGGCTCGTCAGGGCGCAGAGGACGTAGACGATCGTAGCCATGCTATTCGTCGGCCTTCTTCCGGAGGCGGAACGCATCGGCGAAGCTCTGCGCCGGCGTCGGTCGGGCGTAGATCGCCCGCACCAGTGTCACGGGCCGCTCGTTGTACGCCTGCGCCAGCATCTCAACCGCCGCCTTGTCGCGCGCGTTGGACGGCGCGTAGCGGTAGCGGACCGGATCGCCGCCGTCGGACTCGATCAGCCCGGCGGCGCGGAGCTCGTCGAAGGTGCGCGCCGCGACGCCCGTCTCGTCGATGCGCAGCGCGGTCCGGACCTCCTCGCCGCTCCGCCACTGCTCCGGCGAGCGGGCCAGCAGGAGCAGCACGTCCACCTGTTCCATCGTCGCGAGGTGCCTCGCGATCAGCTGGCGGACCTCGGCCGGCAGTGTGTTATCGGCCACGGTCGTTCGACTGGTGGGGCAACAGGCTGCGGGAGAAGGGTGAGGCGCCGCCGAGGTGCGGCACACGCAACCTAGCCGCGGCATCCGGCGCGTCGCAACCGTCCACCCATGGTCGGAACAGTCCTTGCGAGACAGCGGGCTGAAGACCGACCGCGACGATCCTTCGTGACCGAGGGGAGGAATCCCGTGACTGTCCCGCGCCCGACGCTGCCCGGCATCGACCCTGATGCGGGCATTCCCGACCTGATCCGTCGTCTCACCGACGACTCGAAACGTCTCGTTGCCGACGAGGTGCGCCTCGCCAAGCTCGAGTTGGGCGAGAACGTCCACGCGGGCGCGCGCGGTGTGCTCTGGCTGTCGCTCGCCTTCGGCATCGGCGTCGTCGGCCTCGTTGCGCTGACCATCTTCGCCGTGACGCTGATCGGCCAGGCCGTCAACGGCCACATGTGGCTCGGGGCGATCGTCGTCGGTGTGATCGAGGTCAGCGCGGCAGTCGTGCTGGTCACGAAGGGAATGGCGGCCTTCCGCGCCCCGTCGTACACGCTCGAGGAGACCCGCGAGTCGTTGAAGGACACGACGACCTGGGTGACGCATCCCCGCGCCGATTGATTCCCTGGTCGTCGCCGTTTCGCTCTGTGCCGCCACCACCCTCGGCGCACAGGGCGTGGTCCCCGCGACCGCGGCGGGGCATGAGGCGCGCACCATCGCCGTCGACGCGAGGCTGGCCGCCGATGCGCGAATCCGGATCGGCGACCTCGTCGTACTGAGCGCCCAGCCGGGCGACGCCGGTGACACCGTCCGCGTCGCCGCGATCACGGAGCCGTCGGCAGATCCGAGCGAGGTGTCGCGCCAGGAGTACCGCGTCCGGCTGCACCTCGACCAGCTGCAGTCGCTGACGAGCTACGGCGATCGCGTGCATCGTTTCGCGGTGCAGAGCCGAGGAGGTCAGTCGCAGGACCGCGCGGTCGCGGCGATCGATGCCGCGGCGTTCGGCTTCGTCGCTCACCGCTCGAAGGACGTCGCGGTCGAGACCTCGGCGACCTTCGCCGTCGTCAGCCGATTTCATCGCGCTATCGGGGTGATCACGATCGTCGCGAGCGCGATCTTCCTCCTCTGCATCCTCCTCCTCAAGGTGGACGAGCGGCGGCGCGACGTCGCCGCCCTGCGCCTGTCGGGGATCTCGCGCGCGACGATCGTGAAGGCGATCGTGATCGAGGCGTCCGTCATCACGCTGTTCGGGACGCTGTTCGGGGTCGGGCTGGGCTGGGTGGCGACGGTGATCGTCAACACCCACTACCAGGGGGTCTACCGCACCCCGCTCCGTTTCGCCCTCGTCACGCCGCAGACCATCGTCTTCGCGCTGACGCTCTCCGTCGTGCTCGGCGTCGTCGCCGGCGCCCTCGCCGCGCTGCGGCTCGCGCGCGCACATCCGCTCGCCCTCCTCGGCCGGCGTTAGGCACCGTGATCGGCCGCCTCGTCGTCGCCTCCCTCACCGGGCATCGCGCGCGCACCCTCCTCGCGGTCGCCGGCGTCGCCGTGTCGGCGGCGCTGCTGCTCGACATGGTGATGCTGTCGAGCGGGATGCGGGAGTCCTTCCGCTCGCTCCTGACGAGCCGCGGCTTCGACCTCCGCGTCGCGCCGAAGGGGACGCTGCCCTTCGACACCGAGGCGACCATCGCCGATGCCGGCGCGACGGTCGCCGCCTTGCGCGAGTCCCCCGACATCGTCGCCGTCGCCCCGGTCCTTGGCGGGACGATCCATCTCCCGCGCGCGGGGGGGAGCGCGGTCAGCTCCGTCGCGCTCGGCGTCGATCCGGCGGCGCAGGGAGACTACGTGCTGCTCGAGGGGCGCGATCCCGGGGAAGGGGAGATCGTCGCCAACGACGCGCTGCTCGCGACGAGCGGCCATCGGCTCGGCGACACGCTCACCATCGCCGGCGGCTACGACCCCCAGCTCCGGCGCTTCGATTCGCCGCGCCTGGTGAGGATCAGCGGCCGGGTGCGGTTCGTCTACCTCGCCCGCGACCAGCGCGCCGCCGCGATGCCGCTCGCGGCGATGCAGGCGTTAGGCGGGGTGGCCCGGCGGGATCGTGTCTCGCTGATGATGATCCGCTCCCGCCCGGGGAGCGACGCCGAAGCGGTGCGGCGATGGATCGCGACACGCCTGCCGAAGGTGACCGCGATCTCGACGGCGACGGCGATCGCGCAGGTCGAGCAGCGGTTGAGCTACTTCCGCCAGCTCGCCTTCATCCTCGGGAGCGTCAGCCTCGTCGTCGGCGTCCTCCTCGTCGGGACGCTCGTCACGGTCAGCGTGAACGAGCGCATCGGCGAGTTCGCCGTGCTCCGCGCGATCGGCATCGCCCGCCGTACGATCACGGCGCAGATCATGATCGAAGGGGCGGTCCTCATGCTCGCCGGGGCGGCGCTCGGGCTCGCTCTCGGCCTCGTCACCGCGCGCTACCTCAACACGATCCTCGCCAGCTTCCCCGGGCTGCCGCAGTCGATCGATTTCTTCCTCTTCCAGCCGCGTGCGGCCTGGACCGCGCTCGGGCTCCTCGCCCTCGCCGGAGTCGCGGCCGGGGCATGGCCGGCATGGCGCGGCGCCTCGCTGCCGATCGCCCGCGTCCTGCGCGAGGAGGCAGCGTGAGCGACGAGCCGGTGCTGCGCCTCGACGCGGTCGAGCGGACCTATCACATGGGCGGCGAGGAAGTCCACGCCGTGCGCGGCGTCTCGCTGGCGATCGACGCCGGCGACTACGTCGCGATCGTCGGCCCCTCGGGATGCGGGAAGTCGACGCTCCTCAACCTCCTCGGCGCGATCGACCGTCCCGACCGGGGGCAGGTCTACCTCGACGGCCGCGATGTCGGAGCGTTAGGCGACGGCGAGGCGACCGCGCTCCGGCTGCGGCGGATCGGCTTCGTCTTCCAGCGCTTCCACCTGCTCGCCGCGCTCAGCGCCCGCGAGAACGTCGAGCTCCCGATGTCGGAGGCAGGGATCGGACGCGCCGGGCGCGCGGCGCGGGCGCGCGAGCTGCTCGCCTACGTCGGGCTCGCGGCGCGCGAGAAGCACCGTCCGCCGCAGCTGTCGGGGGGCGAGCAGCAGCGGGTCGCCATCGCCCGCGCGCTCGCCAACCGCCCCGCGCTCGTCCTCGCCGACGAGCCGACCGGCGAGCTCGACGCCCGCACCGGGGCCGAGATCGCCGCGCTCTTCCGGCGGCTCAACGACGACGGCACGACCCTCGTCGTCGTGACCCACGACGAGGACCTCGCGGCCGCCGCGAAGCGGACGATCCACATGCGCGACGGGGTCGTCGTCCGCGACGAGCGGGTCGATCCCGTGCACCGGCCGGTGGCGATCGCCGACCGCCACGGCTGGCGTTAGGCATGTACGCCCGGCTCGCCGTTCGCCACCTCGCGCTGCGCCCGGCCCGGACGCTGCTCCTCCTCGCCGGCTATGGGGTCGGCGTCGCGGTCATGGTCGTCCTCCTTTCCATCGGCGAGGCGCTGCTCGCCCAGGCCCGCGACGAGAGGCTGGTCGGGGGCGGCGACATCACCGTCCTCCCCGAGGGCATCGACGTCGAGGTGATGAAGACCGGCGGTCTCGGCGGGATGTACTTCTCGATCGACCATGCCCGCTTCATCCAGCTCCAGCTGCTGGCGTCGCCGCGTCTGTCGGCCGACGTCAAGGCTGTCGCGCCGCAGATCGACGGGACGCTGCTCTACCTGCGCGCGGCCGATGGCATCGAGCGCACCGTGCGGGCGAGCGGCGAGATCCCCTCGGCGACACGCGCGGTCGGGGCGATGCCGGTCCTCGCGGCCGGGAGATGGGATGACGATTCGGGCGACGTCCGCTGGGCTCGGCCGACGCTCGCGCAGCTTCACGACGACATCGACCACTTCCATCTCCCGCCGGCTGGCCTCACCCCCGCCGAGCGTGCGTCGTGGGCGGAGTGGCACTACTTCAACGTGCTGTCCGCCGACCGGAAGCGCTGGGCGTTCATAACGCTCCTTGCCGGCGGCGACATTCCCGACGGTCGCTGGGGGGGCGAGACCCTGGTCACCCTCCGCGAGGAAGGGAAGCGCGAGCGGCGCTTCGTCGCCCGTGTCCCCTCCGCCGCGGTCGCCCTTTCGACGACCCGCGCCGGCCTGAATGTCGGCGAGTCGCGGGTGACGCTTCTCGCCGACGGCCGATATGAGCTGCATGCCGTCGCGGCCGCCGCCGACGGGGGAACGGGAACGGTGACCGTCGATCTCGTCGTCGCCCCGCAGCCGCGGGCGTACTTCCCCGGTGCCGCGTTAGGCGACGGGGTCGTCTCCGGCTATGCCGTTCCCGCGCTTCGCGCCGACGCCTCGGGCAGCATCTGCACCGGCGGGGAGTGCGAGCGCTTCCACGGCGCGCAGTCGTACCACGACCACAACTGGGGGGTGTGGCAGGGCGTCACCTGGGAGTGGGGGGCGGCGCGGGCGGGGAGCTACACGTTCCTCTACGGACGCGTCGACACCCCGGGAAGCGACCGCGGAGCGCTCTTCCTCTACCTCGTCGATTCGCTCGGCTTCCGCGCCCTCTTCCGGCCGTCGAGCATCAGCTATGACGACGCGCGGACGATCCACGTCGACGGCCACGCGGTACGCGTTCCAGCGACCGCGCGGATGATCGATGTCCGCGGCGACGACACCCTGCGTGTCGACCTCGTGATCGAGGACGCGATCGGCACCGACATGCGCCGCGGCGCCGAGCGCGGTGGCCACACCGCGTCGGCCGCGCATCCCTGGTTCATCCAGATGAAGGGCACCGCCCGCCTCACCGGCCGCGTCGGCGGCCACCCGGTCGCCGGCAATGGAACGGGCTTCTTCGAAACCTATCGGTGACACCCCCCTTTAGGGGTCGGAGTCAGCTCGACCGCCCCGCACGCCGCAGGGGCCGGAGTCGCCGGGCTTGCCGGCGACTCCGACCCCTCCCAGCGGCTGCCAGCGGCTGCCAGCGGCTGCCAGAGCCGCCACGGCCGTCAGGCGGCCGTGTTAGTACCGCTGCGACCGGTCCTCGCCTTCGTTCCGCATCCGGTCGTCGGCAGGGGTTTCGTTCAGCGCCCCGTCCGCGCCGCGGGGAGCGAGCCCGGACGAGCCGATGTTCTCCACTCCCTCGCCGGCCACGGGATCCGCGAAGCTCGCGCCCCGATCCGCGTCGCTGCTCTGCAGGCCTCGCTGTCGTGACTGCTGGTTGTCGTACTCATGCGCCCGCGAGCTGCCGCCGCTGTCCGTCGCGCTGCTGTTCAGCGGCACGTCCCCCTGCCGGGTGTAGCTGCTTCCCTTCGGCGACGCCAGTCGCGACTCGACATCGTCGGCGATGCTCGACCTGCCTGACGATGCCCCCGTCGGGTCGGAGTTCGAATCCCCGGCGAAGGATGTCGTCGGCCGGCGCCCGTACTGGTCGACGGTGCCTTCCGGCTCGCTCTCCGGGACGTCGGCACCGGTTCCAACGCTGCCATGAGTCCCCGTCGAGCTGAGCGAGTTCTTCGCGCTCGAGTCGCCGGTGAGCGATGACTGCGACGCGGCGCCGCGCACGTACGCGGTTCGCGCGTAATCGCGCATCTCGTTCCAGTCGCTTCCCTCGACCGCCGCATTCCCCGTCCAGCCGCGCTCGAGGTGCGGCTCGATGTCCTCGAACGAGCGTCCCGCATACTCGGGGTTCCGGCTCGCGAGATAGCCAAGCTGGTACGCCGGGCGCACCCGGTCGTATGACCGGCCGGCGCCGGAGGGGATCGCGCTTGCCCGGGTTTCGTAATCGGCGCGGAAATGCTCGTCGTCCGCGTGCGAGAAGTTCGACGCTGCTTCGGCGATCGCGCGTCCGGTCCACCAGCCCCCGATCGCGCCGGCAATTCCGCCGATCACTGTCCCGATCGGACCGCCGATCGACCCGATCGCCGCGCCGGCGAGCACGCCGCCGATCCCACCCGCCGCCTCACCGACCTGGTCGCCCACCGTCGGCTCGTGATCGTGCCGGACGACGATGCCATCGTTGGCGCGCACCGTGCGATCGGCCAGCGTGTCGGTCTCGCTTCGAGTGACCAGCGAGTCGTCGCGCACCAGCGAGTCGGAGGACGTGTAGCCCGCGTCCCGCTCGTCCGCGCGCCGCAGCTCGGCGTCGCGCAGCTCCTCGGCGCGCTTGATCTCATCGTTGCGCAGTTCCTCGTTCCGTTCCATGCTCCCTCCCGCGAGATGGATGCTCTCGACTTCCGTTGTGAGCAGCAAGGGTGGCAAGACCGGGACCAGCATCCGGCGGCTGTTGGACATCGCGACGCCCGACCAAACCCATAACGGCGACACAGGCTCGGAATGGACGACGACAACCACGCGGCCACGCGCGCCCCGATCCGCATCGGCGCGCAGGGATGGAATTACGATGCATGGCTCGGGGGGTTCTATCCATCAGGTACTCGCCCGACGGACTTCCTCCCGGTCTACGCGCGCGCCTTCGACACGGTCGAGGTCGACTCGACCTTCTACGCCATTCCCCCGGAGAAGACCATCGAGGGGTGGGCGAAGCGGACCCCGCCCGCCTTCGTCTTCACCCTCAAGCTGCCGCAGTCCATCACTCACGAACGGCGGCTGCGCGCCTCCGAGGAGGAGACCGCGCTCTTCATCGCTCGCGCCCGCGCCCTCGGTCCGAAGCTCGGCCCGATCCTGATGCAGATGGGCCCCGACTTCGGGATCGCCGAGTATCCGGCGCTCGTCGCCTACCTCGCGACCTGGCCGCGGGACGTTCCCGTCGCGATCGAGTTCCGCCGCCGCGAGTGGATCACGCGCGACGTGCACGCGATGCTCACCGAGCACGGCGTGTCGCTGGCGCTCAGCGAAGGCCCATGGATCCCGCGTGACACCCTGCTGAGGCTCGCGGACAAGCCGACCGCTCCCTTTCACTACATCCGCTGGATGGGTCCCGACCGCGCGATCACCGACCACTCGCACGTGCAGGTCGACCGCTCCCGCGAGATCGAGCAATGGGCGCGCGTGATGCAGCACGTCGCCGACGCGGGGCGCGCCGTGTACGCCTACTCGAGCAACTACTACGCGGGACACGCCCCCCAGACGGCTCGCGACGCGCAGGCGGCGGTCGGCCAGCACCCGGTCGCGCCCGACACGCTCGGCACCCAGATGTCGCTCTTCTGACCGGCGCCGCCCCCGCACCACCGCCATATTTCCCGGATGAAAGTGCACGCATGCGGCGCGGTGGTTCGCCCGTGAGAGCGAAGACCATCGGCTTCGTCGCCCTCTCCGTCGCCGGCGCCGCGATCTTCACGAGGCTCGGCGTCTGGCAGGTGGGCCGCCTCCACGAGCGGCAGCGGCTGAACGCGGCCATGCTCGGCCGCCTCACCGCCGCCCCGGTCGCGATCGATTCGATGACCGGATCCGCAGATTCCCTTCGCTACCGGCGGGCGCGCGTCAGCGGCGTCCCCGACTACGCGCACGAGGCGCTCCTCGTCCAGCGGACGCATGACGGGTCGCCGGGCGTCTTCCTCGTGACCCCCGTCATCACTCGCGGCAGCGATTCGGCGACCATCGTCATCCGCGGCTGGGTCTACGCGCCTGACGGGGTTCGTGCCGACCCGAACCGCTGGCACGAGGGAGACAGCCTAACGGTGAGCGGCTACCTCGACGCGCTTCCCGCTGGCGGCGCGGCCGGGCCGATTCCCGGCCAGCCGCTCGCCGTCCGCCGGCTCGAGCGCGACGATCTCGCCCGTCGCGCCGGCCGCCCAGTGCGGACGATGTACCTCTGGGCGGTCGCCGACAGCGCTGCCCCAGTGGTGACGCGCGACACCGCGACGGCGCGTCCCGTACCGGCACGCTTTACGCTTCCCGTGCTCGACGAGGGACCGCATCGCAGCTATGCAATCCAGTGGTTCGCGTTCGCGCTCATCGCCCTCGTCGGCGCGGTGATCGTCGTACGCAACGATCGGCAGCGACTGACGGTGTCACCACCGCGGAGGACCTGATGGCCGAGCAGACGAAGGGACTGGCATCCGAGACGGAAGCGCGCGACGTCGCCGAGGCGGCGCGGGAAAGCGAGTGGGAGCATCCGAGCTTCGTTCGCGAGCTCTTTCTCGGGCGATTCCGCCTCGACCTGATCGACCCCCACCCGCCGGTCCGCAACGCCGAGGAGGAAGCGCGCGCAAAGCCGTTCATGGACAGGCTCGAGGCATTCCTGCGGCGGATCGATTCCGAGGAGATCGATCGCACGGGCGAGATTCCCGAGCCACTCGTCCAGGAGCTGCGCGAGATGGGCGCCTTCGGGATCAAGATCCCGAAGGAGTATGGCGGGCTCGGTCTCTCGCAGATGAGCTACGTCCGCGCGATGCAGCTCGTCACCTCGAAGGACGGCTCGCTCACCGCGCTCCTCTCCGCACACCAGTCGATCGGCCTCCCCCAGCCACTCAAGCTGTTCGGCACCGAGGAGCAGAAGAAGAAATACTTCCCGCGCATGGCGAAGGGCGCGATCTCGGCCTTCGCGCTCACCGAGGTCGACGCCGGCAGCGATCCGGCGAACATGCGCACCTCGGCGACGCTCAGCCCCGACGGCCGGCACTGGCTCATCAACGGCGAGAAGCTCTGGTGCACCAACGGGACGCGCGCCGAGCTTTTCGTCGTGATGGCGCGCACTCCCGACGTCGTCGTCAACGGCAGGAACAAGAAGCAGATCACTGCCTTCATCGTCGAGGCGAGCATGCCCGGCGTCTCGGTGAAGCACCGCTGCCGCTTCATGGGGCTGAAGGCGATCGAGAACGGCGTGATCCGGTTCGAGAACGTGAAGGTCCCCGCCGAGAACGTGCTCTGGGGCGTGGGGAAGGGGCTCAAGCTCGCGCTGACGACGCTGAACACGGGGCGCCTGACGCTGCCGGCGAGCGCCGCCGGCGTCGGCAAGGCGATGCTCCAGGTCATGCGCACGTGGGGCAACGAGCGGGTGCAGTGGGGGCAGCCGATCGGACGGCACGAGGCTGTGTCGAAGAAGATCGCCCATTGCGCCGCCGACACCTTCGCGATGGAAGCGATCGGCGAGCTCGCCTGCGCGCTCTACGAGCGTGGCAACTACGACATCCGTCTCGAGGCGGCGATCGCCAAGATGTGGAACACCGAAGCCGGCTGGCGCCTCGTCGACGACACGCTGCAGGTGCGCGGCGGCCGCGGCTACGAGACCGCCGCATCGTTAGGCGCGCGCGGTGAGCTCCCGATCCCGATCGAGCGGGCGATGCGCGACTTCCGCATCAACCTGATCTTCGAGGGCTCGTCGGAGATCATGCGCCTGTTCATCGCCCGCGAGGCGGTGGACCATCACTTCAAGACCGCCTTCGCGCTCGTCGCACCCGACTCGAACATCGGCGAGCGCGCCGCCGCGGCCGGGCGCGTCGCGAGGTTCTACCCGGGCTGGTATGCGGCACGGTGGATCGGGAAGGGCCAGCTCCCGGTGAGCTACTCCTCCTTCGGGAAGCTGGCGAAGCACCTCCGCTTCATCGAGCGCAACACCCGCCACCTCGGCCGCTCGATCTTCCACGCGATGGTCCGCTTCGGCCCGAAGCTCGAGCGGCGCCAGCTCGTCCTCTTCCGCGCCGTCGACATCGGCGCCGAGCTGTTCGCGATGAGCGCGGTCGTCGCCCGCGCGAAGATGCTGGCGAAGGAAGGCAACAGGGAAGCGATCGAGCTTGCCGACTACTTCTGCCGCGAGGCGCGCGTCCGCGTCGAGCAGAGCTTCCGCGAGCTGTACGGGCCAGATGATGCAGCGATGCGCAACGTCGCCAGGCACGTGCTCGACGGCCGGCATGCCTGGATGGAGCGCGGGATCGTCGGCCTCATGGGCAACGAGCGGGCGCTCGCGCAGGGAGCGACGCCGGAAACGGGCGCCCGCCCCGCACCGCGCGAACCCCTCCACATCTCCTGACGGGAGGTCCCGTGCGGTGAATCGGGGCGCCGCCTCACTCAGCGGCGCCCCGCGAAGCGTCAGGCCGCCGCCACCTCCGATTCAGCCGGAGCCAGCGCGCCGACCGCCGTCAGCGCGATGCCGAGCACCGAGTGCAGCGTGATGTCGTTGCCCCCGATCGGGATCAACCCGAACGCCTCCGGAAGCACGAAGCCCAGCCCCGCCAGCACCAGGTACGCCGCGCCGGACAGCAGGCAGTACCGCCGCGCGCTCGATGCCGTTTTCGCCGCGAACAGCCCCCAGACGCCGAACAGGAGGTGCACCGCGTTGTGTGCCGCGTTCACCGGGAAGAGCCCGACCAGCTTCGTCGCGCTCGCCATGTGCGCGTCCATCGACATGCCGCCCGTGACGAATCCAAGGATCGCCACCGCGATGAACACCACTCCGAAGATCGCAGCTACCGTTTGGACCAGACGCATGGTCGAGCTCCTGTTCGTCAGGGTGCGGGGCGCTCATCGTCGATCGGGATGGCCGTCGCCCCGGGTCGTTTGCCTTGCGAGCTGGACTGGTCCAGCGGAGCCGTGGTAACGGGTCCCTGCCGGAGCTGCAGGAGGAGGACGGCGAGCGCGATCGCCACCCCGCCGAGCAGCGTTTCCACCCCCAGCCGCTGGTGGAGCACCACCGCGCCGAGCATCGAGGCCCAGAATGGCTCGACCGTCGAGACGATCCCCGTCCGCACCGCGCCGATCCCCGCCAGCCCGTTCAGGAAGAAGATGAAGGCGAGCGCGGTGGACACCACCGCCAGCGCCGCCGTCGCCGCCCACGCGGCCGGCGCCATCGTCGCGGTCACGGTCATCGTCTCGCGCGTCGCCGCCGAGAGGACCGCCGGCGCGAGCGCATCGACTCCCGCGGTGACCGCGCCGACCGCGAGGAAGCAGAGCCCCGCGCCAAGGGCGACGAACGCCGACGCCACCCGCGCCGGCACCCCCTCGCTGAGCGCACCGATGAACGGCACGTACAGCGCGTAGATGAGCGCCGAGCCTAACGCGAGGGCGACTCCCGCCGGGTGGAGCGACTTCGCGCTCGGCGCCCCGACCATCAGGGCGATCCCGGCCAGCGAGAGGGCGAGCGCGGCAATCTTCGTCCCGTCGAGGCGCTCGGTCCGCCGCAGCACGGCGAACAGCGCGATCCAGGACGGATACGTGTAGAAGAGGAAGACGAGCGTCGCCACCGGGATCCAGCGCAGCGCGAGCAGGCTGGTGAAGCCGATCACCGCCTGGCCCCCGCCGCCTGACGCGACGAGCCGCGCCCGGCGCCCGCGCGCGGCCCCGAGCGCGGCGATCCCCCCGGACAGCAGTACCAGCGCCACGGCGCCGAGCAGATAGCGCCAGACGAGGATCGTCAGCAGCGGCGCACCGGCCCGCTGTGCGATCGTGACCAGGATCGCGATCGAGCCGAAACAGCACGCCGCGAGCGCGACCAGCAGCGTCGCCGCGGCCGGCGACCGCTTCACGGCACCTGGAGCAGCCAGATGGCGATCCGGAAGTAAACGACGATCCCCGCCACGTCCACCAGCGATGCGACGAACGGCGACGACGCGATCGCCGGGTCGAACCCGATCTTCGTGAACAGCAGCGGGAGCATCGCGCCGACGATCGTCCCGATCAGCACCACCGCGACCAGGGTCAGCGAGATCACCGTCGCCACCGGCGTCCCGTTCCCCCACATCAGCGCGCGCGCGAACCCGATCGCGCCGAGGAAGATGCCGAGCGCGAGCCCCTGGCCGATCTCCCGCGACAGGACGCGCATGACGTCGCGGACCTTCACGTCGCCGACTGCCAGTGCGCGCGTGATCAGCGTCGCCGACTGCGACCCCGAGTTTCCTCCCGAGCTGATGATCAGCGGGACGAAGAACATCAGCGCCGTCACCGACTCGAGCACCCCCTGGTAGTGGCGCAGCGCGGTGCCCGTGAACATCTCCTCGACGAACAGCAGCACCAGCCATCCGCCGCGCTTTCGTGCGAGGCTCCAGAAACCCGCCTGGAAGTACGGCTCCTCGAGGGGCTGCACCGCGCCGAGTCGCTGCACGTCCTCGGTCTGCTCGTCGACCATCGCGTCGAGCACGTCGTCGACGGTCACGACGCCGATGATCCGGTTGCCCTCGTCCACCACCGGGATCGCCACCAGGTCGTACTCGCGCACCACCCGGGCGACCTCCGAGCGGTCCGCGGCCGGCGGGACGGTGACGACTTCCTCCCACGCGATGTCAGCCACCCGCGCGCCCTCCGGTGCGGCGAGCAGCTCGCGGATCGACATCACTCCCTGCAGCCGCCCCTGCTCGTCGGTCACGTAGATCGCGTGCATCGCCTCCTTGCGGCCCGCCCGCGCCAGCGCGCGGACCGCGACCAGCGCTTCCTCGACCGTCATCGCCGCCGCGACGGAGACGAACTCCGTCGTCATGATCCCGCCCGCGCTCTCCGGATCGTACGCGAGCAGCTGCTCGGTCTCGCGCCGCGCCTCGGCCGGGATCTCGGCGAGGATGTCGTCGGCGTGATCCTCCTCGAGCTCCTCGAGGACGTCGGCGCGGTCGTCCGGAGTCATCGCCGAGACGAACGACGCCGCCTGCTTCGCGGTCATCTCCTCGAGGACCTCGGTCCGCAGCTCCTCGTTCATGTACTCGAGGACGTCGGCGGCGCGATCCTGCGGCAGGGCCATCAGCAGCCGCGGTACCATCTCGCGCGGGATCGCCTCGGCGACGTCGGCGAGGTCGGCGGGGTGCATCTCCTCGGTCTCGGCCGCGACGTTCGCCGGCGAGTCCTCGAGCATCGCGAGGATGTCCGGCGCGAGCAGCGCGGCGACCGGGCGCTCTTCCTTTCGCTGGGGTGGAGTCATCGCGTCGCTCGCGGAAAGTTCGAAACGCCGGCCATCGGCGGCGCCGTGTCGTGCGTCACGTGAGGGTGATCACGCCGGCGACGAGAGGCGTCAAGTTAGGCTCGCGCGCCGTGGCGAACAAGCCATCTGGCGCGTCTGTGAAGGAGCCGCGGCGAAGCGGCTCCTCCCACCTCAGCTCCCCCTCATGCGCGTATTCGTCACCGGCGCCGCCAGCCCTCTCGGCCGCGCCCTCGTCACCGCGTTGAAGCGCCGCGGCGACCATGTGATCGGTCTCGTCCGGCGGCGCGGCGGCGAGCAGCTCCTCAAGAACCTCGGTGCCGTGCCGGTGATGGGCGACGTGCGCCGCTCCGAGTCCCTCGCCCGGCAGATGGCCGGCTGCGATGCCGTCTTCCACGTCGCGACGTTCTTCGACTTCTGGGCGCGCGACAGCAGGACCTTCGACTCCGTGAACGTCGGCGGAACGAAGAACGCGATCGCGGCGGCGCTCGTCGCCCGCGTCCCGCGGGTGGTCCACGTGTCGAGCGCGCTCGCGATCGGGGAGGCGCGCGGCGAGGTCGGCTACGAATGGACGCGCCATCGCGGCGAGACGCGCAGCGAGTTCGAGCGCTCGAAGCTCGAGTCGGAGCGCCTCGCGATGCGCCTTCGCGGCAAGGGCATCGAGGTCGTCGTCGTCGAGCCGTCGCTCATCCTTGCCCCCGGCGACATGGGGTGGGTCGGCCGCACGCTCGCGCGCGCGGTCGGCGGCGGGCCGCGCTTCGGCACCGACGCCATGATGTCGTGGATCGGCGCCGAGGACGCCGCGCAGGCGATGATCCGTGCGCTCGAGGCGGGCAAGAACGGCGAGCGCTACATCCTCAGCGCCGAGCGGATGACGATGCGGCAGATGCTCGACCGCATCGCGCAGCTCACCGGCCGCCGCCCCGCACGCACCTGGACCTCGCGGTCGCTCAACATGGTCTCGAAGGTGAGCGGCGCGCTGTCGTCCCCCCTCGGCCGCCGCCCGCTCCTCGCTCCGGACGAAGCACGCTTTCTCGTCGAAGGACTGAAGGTGGACGGCGGGTGGGCGCGCGGCGAGCTCGGTGTGAAGTACACGCCCGTGGCGTCGCTGCTTCCGGGCGTCGTGCAGAGCTACCAGCGGGCACTCGAGCGCTTCGCGTCCTGACGCCTTCGCGGGCGCGTCCGGTGCGTCCAGCAGGATCCTGACGAATCGTTGACGCGGGAAAGATCGCGAAACCGGCGACAAACCATTTCGTACGACTCGCTGTCACATCACCCGACGCCACTTCCGGCGTCGGGTCGCATGTGCCAGCGCGGTCGTGTCCCACCAGCCACCACTTCCATGCGTCGCCTGTTCCTCATCAGCATGCTCCTGGCGCCTGGCGCTCTCTTCGCACAGGCCAAGGTCGCGACGACCATCGCGCCTCCCGCTTCGCCGACCGTCGCCGCGAACGCAGGCGCGACCGCGAGGGCCGCATCGGCCGTCCGTGCCGTTGCCGCGCCGGTGCTCGACGGGCGCGGCGACGACGCGGTCTGGGCGCAGGCGCAGGAGATCACCGCCTTCCGGCAGTTCGAGCCGAACGAAGACGGCAACCCGACGTATGAAACGAGCGCGAAGGTCGCCTTCGACAATCGCAACCTCTACGTCCTCCTGCACGCGAAGGATTTGCACCCCGACTCGATCGTTGCCCAGCTGACCCGGCGGGACCAGGGCAGCCCCTCCGACTGGTTGATGGTGCTGATCGATTCGTACAACGACCACCGCACCGGCTTCGAGTTCCACGTCAATGCCGCCGGCGTCAAGCGCGACGTCTCGATCGTCAACGACGGCGACGAGGACATGTCGTGGGACGCGGTCTGGGACGTCGCGACCGCGATCGTCAGCGACGGCTGGACCGCCGAGTTCCGCATCCCGCTCAGCCAGCTGCGCTTCCCGCCTAACGGTTCGCCGACGTTCGGGATGATGTTCGTCCGCGACATCGGCCGCTCGAAGGAGCGCATCTCCTGGCCGGCGCTGCGCAAGTCGAAGGGCGGCGTCGTCTCCCAGTTCGCCGAGGTTTCCGGCTTCGCCGGCCTCACCAGCCCGCGCCGCCTCGAGCTCACGCCGTACACCGTGATCAAGACCGTGCCGCAGCACCAGATCGACGGCAGCGGCGCCACCACCGGCTATGATCGCGCCAACCTCAGCACCATCGGCGCCGACATCAAGTACGGCGTCAGCTCGAACTTCACCCTCGACGCGACCATCAACCCGGACTTCGGCCAGGTCGAAGCCGACCCGTCGAACCTGAACCTCAGCGCCTTCGAGACCTTCTACTCCGAGCGCCGCCCGTTCTTCATGGAGGGCGCGGGTCTCTTCCGCTTCGACGTCAACTGCAACGACGGCAACTGCAGCGGCCTGTTCTACTCGCGCCGCATCGGCCGCCGGCCGCAGCTCAACGACGACATCCAGGGCAACTACGATCCCGCCGCCAGCGTCAGCCAGAGCACCCCGATCCTCGGCGCGGCGAAGCTGACCGGACGCACGGAATCGGGGCTGCAGCTCGGCGTCTTCGACGCGGTGACCGATCAGCGGAAGGCCTATGGCCCGGCGATCGGCAGCCTCGTCGCCGAGCCGCGGACCAACTACCTCGTCGGTCGCGTCGCACAGGACTTCCGCCACGGCAAGTCGAGCATCGGCATCATGGCCACGGCGACCAACCGGTCGCTGGACGACTTCACTTCGCGCTCGCTCGCGCGGTCTGCCTACGTCGCCGGTGTCGACGCGCGGCACCGCTTCCTCAAGGACAACTACGAGCTGAGTGGCTTCGTCGCCGCGAGCACCGTCAGCGGGACGCCGGCGGCGATCGGCATCCTGCAGCTCGACTCGCGCCACAACTACGGGCGCCCCGACGCCGACCTGCCGTACGACTCCACGGCGACGCGACTGAGCGGGTTCGCCGAGAACGTCTCGTTCAGCAAGATCGGCGGCGGCATCACCCGCTTCAACTTCAGCTACCGCACGCTCTCACCCGGCTTCGAGATCAACGACGTCGGGTATCTCTCCCGCGCCGACCAGCGCTCCTTCTCCGGCTGGCAGGGGCTGCAGTTCAACAAGCCGAAATCGTGGTACCGCCAGTCGCGACTGAACTTCAACGAGTGGGCAGGGTGGACGACGGACGGCCTGCAGACTGAGCTCGGCGGGAACGTCAACTACCACATCCAGCTCCCGTCGACGTGGTGGATCCACACCGGGATCAGCAGCAACGGCTGGGTGCCGACGTACGATGATCGCGCCAGCCGCGGCGGTCCCGCTGTCCGAAGCTCGAGGAGCCTCAGCCCCTGGTTCGGCTTCGAGGGCGACTCGCGGAAGCGCATCAGCCCGAACTTCTTCATCGGCGCCTTCCAGGCCGACGGCAACCGCTCGCATGGCTTCTTCGTCGATCCACAGGTCGACTTCCGCGCGTCGGATCGCCTGACGTTCTCGGCGGGGCCGCACTTCCAGCACGACATCAACGACACCCAGTGGTTCGGCCGCTTCGACACGATGAACAGCGACGCCAGCTACTCGACGCACTACAGCTTCGCCCGCCTCGACCAGCGGACGCTGTCGATGACGACGCGCTTCGACTACACGGCGACGCCGGCGCTGACCTTCCAGGCGTACGTCGCGCCATACGTCACCGTCGGCCACTACACGAAGCTGCGCGAGCTGAACGATCCGCGCGCCGCGTCGTACGCCGATCGCTACAAGCCGTACACGCCGTTCGACCATGCGGACCCGTCAGCGTTCGTCGGCTTCGACGCGAGTGCCCGCGACTTCAACTACAAGGCGCTGAACACCAATGCGGTGGTGCGCTGGGAGTATCGCCCCGGCTCGTCGATCTTCGTGGTCTGGCAGCAGGGCCGCGAGCAGTACGACCGGAACTACGGGCAGTTCGCGGCGCGTCGCGACTACCGCGACCTCTTCCGGGCGCACCCGGACAACACCTTGCTCATCAAGGCGTCGTACTGGCTCAGCCTGTAGCGCGCAGCCCGGCCACGGGCACGGGCACGGGCGTCAGGCGGTCCGGCCGGCCCGCACCGGCGAGCTCAGAGGAGCGGCAGCGATCGCTGCCGCTCCTCTGTCGTTTCCAGCAGCTCGCATCCGGCCATCGCGATCACCTCGCGGAGCGCATCGACGGTCGCCCGCCCGTCGTGGTCGATGACCGCCCGCCCGAGCACGACCTCGGCGGAGGTCACTCCGGGGACCGCGGCCAGCGCGGTCCAGACGGCACGCGCCGCGTGAACGGAGTGCATGCCGCCGATTTTCGCGGTGATGGTGAAGCGAGGCACGAGCTCAAGATAATTGGCCGTCGCGCCCTTCCGCCGCGCGGTGAGAGGTGGCGAAGTTATGGCGTACCCTCGCCCCGTCTCTCAATGACTCGTGTCGCCTTCCTCGGGCTCGGCGCCATCGGTGCGCCGATGGCCCGCCAGCTCGCCCGCCGCTTCGACCTTGCCGTCTGGAACCGCACCGCGTCGCGCGCCGTAGCCTTCGCGTCGACTCACCACGGGGCGAGCCAGGCGCGCACCCCCGCCGAAGCGGCGACCGGGCGCGAAATCGTCGTCACCTGCCTGCCGACATCGAACGAAGTCGAGCAGGTCCTCGACGGCCCCACCGGCCTGCTCGCCGGGCTGCAGCGCGGCGCGCTGGTCATCGACTGCACCTCGGGCGATCCCGACGGCTCACGCCGCATCGCCGCCCGCCTCTCCGACGCCGGGGTCGGCTTCATCGACGCACCCGTCAGCGGTGGCGTCAGCGGGGCGGAGCAGGGGACCCTCACCGTCATGTGCGGCGGGAGCACGGCCGACGTCGAGAAGGCGCGACCGGTCCTCGAGGCGTTCGGGCGCAAGATCGTTCACTGCGGCGGGATCGGCGCCGGCGACGCCGTCAAGGCGGTGAACAACGCGATGCTCGCCGTCCACATCTGGGCTGCTGCCGAGGGACTCGCCGCGCTCGTCAAGTCGGGCGTCGGCGCGAAGGTCGCGCTCGACGTCATCAACTCGTCGAGCGGGCGCTCGAACACCTCGGAGAACCTCTTCCCCGAGCGGGTGCTGACGCGCGCCTTCCCGCGCACCTTCAAGCTCGCGCTGCTCGACAAGGACCTCCGCATCGCCGCCGATTTCGCCCGCGCCCAGAAGGTCTCGTCCCCCGTCCTCCAGCTCACCTCCGAGCTGTTCCGCGCCGCCCGCCTCACGTTAGGCGAGGAAGCCGACCACGTCGAGGCGGCGAAGCTGGTCGAGGAGTGGGCGGGAACCGAGATCCGATGAGCGCGACGCGCATCTCCGGCTCCCATCCGAGCCAGCACCCGGGCGCCGCCGGGCTGGCCGAGGTCCGGTCGCACTTTCCCGCGCTCGAGCGCCGTCACCTCGGCCATCCCGTCGCCTACTTCGACGGGCCCGGCGGCACCCAGGTCCCGCGCGGAGTGGTGCAGGCGATGTCGGACTACCTGCTCCATCACAACGCCAACACCCACTGGGCCTACCCGACCAGCGTCGAGACCGACGCGATCATCGCCGGCGCCCGTGAGGCGCTGGCCGACTTCCTCAACGCCTCCCCCGACGAGATCGCCTTCGGCCAGAACATGACGTCGCTCACCTTCCACCTCGGCCGCGCGTTAGGCAGGGGGTGGGGAAAGGGCGACGAGATCATCGTCACCGAGCTCGATCACCGCGCCAACGTCGACCCCTGGCTCGCCCTCGAGCGCGACCGCGGCGTCACCGTCCGGATGGCCCGCGCCGACGAGAAGGCCGGGACGGTCGACCTCGACCACCTCGCCAGCCTGCTCGGGCCGAAGACCCGGCTCGTCGCGGTCGGCGCCGCCTCCAATGCGTTAGGCACGATCACCGACGTCGCCCGCGTCTGCCGCCTCGCCCGCGAGGCCGGCGCGCTCAGCTTCGTCGATGCCGTCCACTTCGCGCCGCACAACCTCGTCGACGTCCAGGCGATCGGCTGCGACTTCCTCGCCTGCTCGGCCTACAAGTTCTACGGCCCGCATGCCGGCATCCTCTTCGGACGCAAGTCACTGCTCGAACGGCTCGACGTCCCGAAGCTGCGCCCCGCCCCCGACAGCGCCCCCGAGCGCTTCGAAACGGGGACGCAGTCGCACGAATCGATGGCCGGCTCCGCCGCCGCCGTCGACTTCCTCGCCAGCCTCGGCAACGGCCCGACGCGCCGCGCCCGCCTCGAACGCGCCTTCGCCGAGTTCCACACCCGCAAGCGCGAGCTCTTCGCCCGCCTCTGGGACGGACTTGGCTCGATCGCCGGCGTCACCCGCTACGGCGTCGCTCCCGGCGCCGCCCGCACCCCGACCGCCGCCTTCACCGTGAAGGGCGCCGACTCCGAACGCGTCGTCACCCACCTCGCCGAGCGCGGGGTCTTCGCCTCCCACGGAGACTTCTACGCCTCGACCATCGTCGAAAAGCTCGGCCTCGGCGAGCCGGGGCTCGTCAGGGCGGGATGCGCGATCTATACGACCCCGGACGAGATCGACCGGCTGCTCGAGGGGGTGGCGGTGGTGGCGCGTTAGGCGGGGCAGGACCGAGGTGCGTTGAACTGCGGGGAACGGCGGAACAGCGCCACCGGGACGCCGAGAACCGCTGGGCGGGGCTGAGCTGTTCGCGCGACGGCCGAACTGGTTTTGGGCACGCGGGGCGAGGCCATCGCGCCGGACGCGCAGCGAGAGTTCGTGGCCCGCACGCGGTCGCGAGCCCCTGGATGGCGCGGCGGTGCGCCGCGGTTCAATTGCAGCTCACCAACTGCAACGGCAACCGAACCACAGGGAACTGCCGCGAAGACCAGGCTCGGGACGCCCACCCGCAAAAGCCTGGGGGCACGCGGGGCGAGATCATCTCGCCCCGCGTGCCCCCGAGTCGTTCGGCTCTGGTGCGAACGGCTCAGCCCTGACCTGATGTCTCTGCGCACCCTCTGCGTCCCTGCGGCGCCGTCAGCTGTTCCCGGTGGCTCGGTGGCGCCGTTCCGCCGTCCGCTCGCAGTTCACTTCACCGCTGCACCGCCGCCGTGTCTCCCGCCGTTTCTCCCCGATTCGGGTACGGCTTCGCTCGCCGCTCGAGCGTCTTCTCCAGCGCCGGGAGGAAGATCTCGTACTTCGAGCCGGGGCTCCACAGCACCCAGCCGTCGTAGCCGGCGGCGTAGATGCCGCGCTTCTGGGCCTCGATCTCGGCCGGGCCGTAGGCGGGCGCGCCTAACGTGAAGGCCTGGATCCATGGGCGGACGTGCTCGGGCCTGGTGATCTTCAGCGCCAGGTCGCGGTCGTGCGCCTTCGAGTTCGCCACCCGCTGGATCTTCTCCGGCTCCGCGTTCGGGCGCGCCGCGCCGAAGGAGCCCCGCGGGTAGTGCGACGGGTAGGTCATCGGCAGCACGACGTCGACCGGCGGCGAGATCTTCTCCCATTCCTGCCCGATCTCGAGCGGGCCGCGCACCGTCGTCACCAGGCCGAAGATGTCGGCGGTGCAGCGAGCGCCTGACGCGTTGATCCGCTTGCAGGCGGCGCCGAGGAAGTCGGCCAGCGCCTGGGGCCGGGAGACGCCCTTCGCGTCGGCGAACGTCTGCTTCGGCAGGCTCGGATAGGGCTCGGGGAACCGGACGTAGTCGAACTGGATCTCGTCGAACCCCATCCGCGCCAGCTCCTCGGCGACGCGGATGTTGTACTCGCGGATCATCGGGTCGTACGGATCGACCCACGCCAGCCCCTGCTTGTCGCGCCATGCGCCACCGTCGGGCCTGCGGATGGTGTGCTGTGGATTCACGCGGGCGGCGACCGAGTCCTTGAAGGTCACCTGCCGGGCGACGGCGACGATCCCGTGCGCGTGCAGCGTGTCGATCAGCTCCTTCAGGTGCGGGATCGTCCCCGACCGTCCGGCGTTCCGCGCCACCGCGGTGTCCTTCGACGAGTAGTTCAGCCCGAACTCGTCCTTCAGGTCGAGCACGAGGCCGTTGATCTCCGTCGAGTCGGCGATGGCGATCAACTTCCGCATCTTGTCACGGCTCTGCGTCGCCCAGCGGTTGACGTAGAGCGCGCGCACAGTGGCCGGGGGGTCCTTGAGGTGCGTTCCAACGACGAAGGCGGCGGTCGGCGCGCCGAGCGCGGCCGGCGCCGCCGGCGCGCCCCTGGCGCT